>Ga0181520_10000798_pt1 | contig 67808 bp, 63 predicted proteins | sample PEATcosm2014_Bin_29_FD_132451 | JGI IMG/M metagenome (GOLD analysis project Ga0181520, IMG submission 132451) | Peatland microbial communities from MTU Mesocosm Facility, Houghton, MI, USA - PEATcosm2014_Bin02_30_metaG | ecosystem: Environmental > Terrestrial > Soil > Wetlands > Peat | place...
CTGGGCTGATGGTCAAGCAACTTGGTCTATCCCCCGATCAGATCCGCCCCGAGGCCACGATCCTAGACGACCTCGGCATTGATTGAGGAGCGCGCCCGTATTGTGGGCGAAAGACGGGGATCTCGTAGATTGAGGGTGAGCGGTGCGCATTACCGCCGACGGCCGTACACACGGCGCGCGAGGCTTCGGCGCCCTTTCGCGCCCTTTCAATTGTGTTTATTCGCCCGGCCCGTGCGTGTTGCTCGCCGCGAGCACCAACCGGACACACGACAGCAGGGCCTCAGCCACAAACGGTTTTGTAATTACGGGAAAACGCGACGAAACCGACACGAGGCGCTCGTTGTCGGCGAACCCGGTCATAAAAACGAATCGAATATCGCTGCTGATCTCGGCCGCCTTCTCGGACAGTGAAATGCCGTCCAGCCCCTCCATGCAAATGTCGGATACCACCAGACGGATGGGCACTTTCGCCGTTGCGAGCGCGAGCAGCGCCGCAGCGCCGTTTGCGGCTTCGACCACGAGAAAACCCGCGGACTTCAGGACCATCGCAACGAAGTGACGGACCGCGGCATCGTCATCCACCACAAGAGCAACAGGGGCCATGGGGACCAGGAGACCTTTCCTCGCTAGGATAATGACAGTCTTTTATCGTAATTGCAAGTGGAAGCGGTGCTTTTTTCGGTCCCGCGCCGGATGGAGCCGATACCGGCGGACGGTCTCCAGGGGCGCCGGACCGAAGATCGTTCACGCGCGGCGCGTCCGCGGGGAGAGTACCACCGCCGTCGTTAACGGTGGTTATGGTACCCGAAGGAACGCATGAAAGGGATTTAACGCGCGTCTGAGCAACTTACGTTCTGCCGGCGTTTTTAGTCTATCGTAAGGCGATTTTGGCGACGCCAAGATCGAAAAAGGAGGAAAAGACAATGAAACTCATCGGCATGACGATCGTGGCGGCGACCATCGCGGTGACTTGCGCCATGGCGCAGACGGATACGGTCGACCAGCGCAAAGAAAACCAGCAGGACCGCATCGCGCAGGGCGTGAAGAGCGGCCAGTTGACCGCGGGCGAGACCGCCAACGTGGAAACCAAGGAGGCGGCCATCAACCAGGAGGTGCATACCGACCGAACCTTGAACGGCGGCAAACTCACCGGCCAGGAAAAACAGACCGTCAACCAGCAGCAGAACCAGATGAGCAAGCAGATTTACACCGATAAGCACAACGCAGCGACGCAGCCGTCAGGGACTAAGAGCGAAGTGGGCGCGCGGGCCAAGAACCAGCAGGAACGCATCGGCAATGGCATTGCATCGGGCAAGCTGAAGGCCGGCCAGACCGCCAAGCTGGAGAAGAACGAATCGGGAATCAATAAAGAGGTCAAGGCGGACCGCTCGGCCAACGGCGGCAAGCTCACCGGCGCGGAGAAGAAGCAGGTCAACCAGCAGCAGAACCAGGCGAGCCGGAAGATTTATAAGGCCAAGCATTAGGGCCCAGCACCAGCCCCGCGGATCGACAGGCGGACCCTGAAGTCCGCCTCGGACGGGGGCGTCCGCCCCACAGGCCAAGCAACCGCTCTCTTACGTTCGCGGCTCGGTTCCACCCGTTACGCGAGGTTCCAGGGCTGGCGGTAGGGACGCAGCAGGTACTTGTTGGCTTCCGCGTCTTGTGGGAACTGCCATTGCTCGTCGCTCCATGAGAGCTTGCGGCCTGTCCAGCAGGCCACGTTACCCATGCAGGCGACGGCGGTGGCCCTGACGCCGGCGTCGATGTTGGCTGCCGGCTCCTTGCGCGCGCGCACATTATCCACGAAATATTTGGTGTGGAGGGGCGTAGGCTCGGGTTCGTTCATGTGCATGCGCTCGGCTTTCCCACGCGGCTCGGGATAGAGTTCCATGCCGATGCGGTCCACGAACAAGGCGGCTTCGGTCCCATAGAAGGCCATGCCGTGCGGCCGGTCCTCCGTGCCGCGCATGTTGTAATACCTCATGCCGGGGGTTCGACCGCCAAGGCCGTGGCCGTTGTAGAGGCAGCCCTCCCAACTCAGGATGAACTTGGGGTACTCGAAGGTGGCCTGCTGCAGGTCCAGGATGTCGCCGGCTCGCGGTCTCTCGAAGCGGAAGCCGGCGGAGGAGACCTTGAGCGGAGCTTCCGCGCCCATCACCTGGTGAACGGTGTCGAAGCGATGGATGCCATAGTCGCTGATGAAGCCGTTGTTGTAATCCATGAAGGCGCGGAAATTGAGCCGGCTCTGGTTGAAGGGGACCATGGGCGCGGGCCCGAGCCAGGCGTCCCAATTGAGGCCGGCGGGCGGATTGCCATCGGGAACCGGGGCCGAGCCTGGACTGTTCATGTAATTCCAGACGCGCACGAAGCGCACCTCGCCGATCTGGCCGCTCTGGACCATTCTGGCGGCCTCGACGATGTGGTCGGCGGAGTGGTGCTGCGTGCCGGCCTGCACGATGCGATTAGTCCGCCGGACGGCCTCCCGCATGGCCTTGCCCTCGGCCAGGCGGTACATGACCGGCTTTTCGACGTAGACATCCTTGCCGGCCTCGCAGGCCAGAATGGCGATCTGCGCGTGCCAGTGGTCGGGGGTGGCGACGATGACGGCATCGATATCCTTGTCGTCTAGGAGCGAGCGAAAATCCGGATAGGTACGGGCTTGCGGCGCCCAGTTTTTGGCCGCGGTCATTTTGGATTCGTAGACGTCGGAGAGGGCCGCGATCTCGACGTTGCGCGGCTCTTTCAGACGGGGGTCCATGTCGCCGTTGCGAAAGCTGTCGGGGGCCTCGGCCTGAATGTCCTCGGGCGCGCCGCGCATCAACCGGGCGTCGAAGCGGCCGCGCCCGCCGCATCCAATGAGGCCGATGCGCAGCCGGTCGTTGGCTCCGCGAACCTGCGCGGCGGAGATGGCTGTCCAAGCGGCGGCGCCTGCCTGCGCGGATTTCCTGAGGAATTCCCGGCGTTCCATGCTTTCACCTCTGTTACACCGATATGGACTCACGCTATCATATTGTGCTGAAAGCCGGCGGCAGTCGCGACGGCGCAATGTGGGAGGACCTATATGATTACCCGAAGACAGGCACTGGCGCTGGCAGGCGCGGCGCCGGCGTGGTTGGCATCGACTTCGTCCGCCGCACCCGCGCCGGGCAATCCGCGCATGGGTGGCACGCCGACGGCATTTACAATGCACTCGGCCGCGGCGCGCCGAAGCGGCCAGCCGTTCGACCTCGCCGATTACCTGCATAGCCTGGGTCTGGGCGGCGTGGAGACGGCGAACGTGCCGGCTACCGATCCGGAGGCGGTCAAGCAATACCGCGCCAAGATCGAGAGCTACAGCATGTACCTGGTCACGAATCCGCGGCTCCCCAACGACGCGAATGGGGTGGCGGCGTTCGACGCTCAAGTGAAGGCTTCGAAGGACTTGGGGGCGGTGGCGGTGCACGCCGCGATGACCCAGCGGCGCTATGAGGAGTTTTCCGCCTTCGCGCCGTTCAAAGCCAGCTTCGAGCGCAACCAGGCGTCCGTGCAACTGGCGGAACCGGTTCTGCGCAAGTACCAGATGAGGCTCGCGATCGAGAACCACAAGGGCTGGCGTTCGGCCGAACAGGCGGCCTGGTTGAAACGGCTGGGGAGCGAGTGGGTGGGCGTGTGCCTGGACTTCGGCAACAACATCTCGCTCTGCGAAGATCCCATGGACACGTGCAAGAACCTGGCTCCGTACACCTTCTATGCGCACATCAAGGATATGGCGGTGGAGGAGTACGAGGATGGATTCCTGCTTTCGGAAGTGCCCATGGGGGAAGGGATTCTGGACCTGAAAGGGATGGTCGGGATTCTGCGCCAGAAGGACCCGAAGATGATTTTCGGGCTGGAGATGATTACGCGCGATCCGTTGAAGATCCCGGTCTTCACGGATAAGTACTGGGTGACCTTCGACGATTCCTACAGTCCGCTGCCTGGACGGGACCTTGCGAAGACGCTGAACCTGGTGCGGCGCAACAAGCCCAGGAAGCCGCTGCCGAAAATGACCGGTCTGACGCCCGACCAGCAGGCCAAAGCGGAAGACGACTATAACGGCCAGTGCATCGCGTGGGCGCGGCAGAATCTGGACCTGCTTTAGGGGGTTGAGCGCGCCGGCGACCGCTCTCTAACGTTCGCGGCTCGGTTTGAGCGTTCGTGGCGGTTCAAACGTTCGCGGTTGATCGAGCGTGGATTCTTATCGTTTCAATTCAGTGGAATAGAAAGAAATCGGCAGGAGGGTCCACTGTGACCCGGAAGGTTGGTTCGTCGTCTTTTCACCAGAAAAATCGTGTGTTACCCCCAATTGCGCCAGGAGCATCCCCCATTTAAGTTAGTATTATTAATGTGAAATACTGTTAGCATCCTGATAAGTATTCCAGATGAATTCAAACGGGGGCCCACGCTGGTCGTTGGGAGACACCGAGTGAACGAACAGAGCGTTTTGGAAGCAGAAGCGCACGGCAGCAACGTTACGGAGCCGGCCTGGGACGAACTCGTGGAGCGAATCCGAGCCGGAGAGGCTTCCGGAATGGAGGATCTTTACCGGGTCTTCTCGACTGGAATCCGTTTTTATTTGCACCGGCAATTTGGGGCCCAGGACCTGGACGATAAAGTTCACGACATTTTCTTGACCGTTACTCTGGCCATTCGCGGCGGCGAACTGAGGGAACCGGAGCGCCTGATGGGGTACGTGCGGACCGTGGTTCGGCGGCAAGTGGCGAGTTACATCGACAGCGCGATGCATTTGCGGCTCAGGCAAACGGGGCTGGACCGGGGGATGCCGCTTTCGGACCGCCGTCCGGACCCGGAGCGCCGGGCCATCGACCGCCAGAACACGGAACTCGCGTTGCGGGTATTGAACAGTGTACGGAAGCGCGACCGTGAAGTTCTGATCCGGTTCTATTTGAAAGAGCAGACGGCGCCGGAAATCTGCCGCGACATGGACCTGAGCGATACGCAATTCCGCCTGATCAAGTCCCGCGCCAAGACGCGTTTCGGAGAACTGGGCAGGAGCCGGTTGCGCCTACGGACGGTGGCGCCCCGGCAATTGTGCGCTTCCTAGAAGTCTCCCGCTTCCAAAGGTTCAAGAAGGCAGACCAGGAGGTCCGCCCCACTATCTGCCGACGATGACGCCCTGGCTGAAGTACCGCGCCCGGCCGACTTGACCGGTACGGCCGGCAGCCCCGCGATGGCGAAGCGCGGGCCGGTGGTGCGATCCACCAGGGCTAAGCGCGGGCCATTGGCGTCCAAGCCAACCGCGTTCGCTCCTAGCGTAGGGTCGGCAAACGCAGTGTCGATTCCGCCTGGCGCGACGTTGATCCAGTACGATCCCGCAGTCAGCGCCACGCTCAGAAAATTCGCCTGGATGCGGAAGTGGCCCTTCAAGGCCGGCGCCGGGTACCGCTGCGACGTGACCGCGGGGTCGGGCGACTGGATCCCCGCGGGCGTGATCCCCGACGCCACCAGCTCGCCTCCATTGCCGGGCGCCATGCCGCGGCGGATTTCCCAGGACACGGTCCCGACGGTGGCCGCCAGTGCCTTCGGTACAATAGGCTCCGTGGCTGAACCGCGCGCGGAATTTCAACGGACGCTGGCGAAGGTCGCGCTCTTCTCCGGCCTGACGGATTCGGAACTGCAATTCCTGGCCGAGCGCGCCGCGCCGCGCCATTTCGCACCCGGAGAGATGGTTTTCGGCGAGGGCGAGCCGTGCGCGGGATTGTACGTCGTGGAGCGCGGAAACATCCGCATCTTCAAGACTTCGGCCGGCGGCCGCGAGCAGGTGCTCAGCATTGACGGTCCGGGCAGTTCGGTCGCCGAAGTGCCGGTTTTCGATGGCGGCGCCTACCCGGCCTCCGGCGCCGCGGTCGATCGCGCCACGTTGCTCTTTGTCCGGAAGCAGGATTTCCAGGCTCTCTGCCTGGCGCATCCCGACGTGGCGCTCAAGGTGCTCCGCGTGGTGGGCGCGCGCCTGCGGCGGCTGGTTGGGATTATCGAAGAGCTTTCGTTCACCACCGTACGTCACCGGCTGGTGTCCTTTCTGATGCGCCTTGCTCAGCGCGAGGGAACGGCATCGGCGGCGGGCGTCGAGTTCTTGCTGCCGGGCAGCAACCAGGAACTGGCCGCGCAACTCGGCACCGTCCGCGAGCTGGTTTCCCGCAATCTCTCCCGCTTACAGGCCGAGGGACTGCTCAAGCTGGAAGGCCGCCACGCTGTGATTCCCGATCCGAAGGCTCTCGCAGCCGAGCTAGACCCCTCCGAATAGGCCGCGCCCCTGACCCTTTTGCGTTCCGCTGTGACAAAAGTCATAGGCGCGCCATACCCGCCCAGGGTAGTCTCAGGACATCGAGGAGAAAAACCATGAACGTTACGGCGGAAAAGACGGTCGGCGAACTGGCGTTGGAGAATCCGGGCGCAACTCGCGTGTTTGAAAAACTGGGCATCGATTATTGCTGCGGCGGCGGTCAAACTCTGGAACAGGCGTGCCAGGCGGCCCATGTATCCATCGACCGGGTGGCGGACTCGCTGGCGGCGGCGAGCCGGCCGGCATCCGCAACGGCGCCGGCCAGGAATTGGCAAACCGAGCCTCTTTTCGAGCTTCTCGCGCACATACGGACCACGCACCACGTTTATACGCGCCAGGAAATCGGCCGGCTGGGCCCGCTGTTCGACAAGGTGTGTTCGGTTCATGGCAAGAATCATCCCGAGTTGCGGCGCCTGCGCGAGATCTTCAGCGCCCTGGCCGAAGAGCTGACCAGCCACCTCATGAAGGAAGAGATGGTTCTCTTCCCGTACATTTCGCGCATGGAAGAGGCCGTGGTGGCGAAAGAACCGGCGCTGCCGCCTCCTTTCGGCAGCGTGCGCAATCCGGTCGCGATGATGATGCACGAGCACGATGGCGCCGGCGGCGCGCTGCGAAGTATGCGCGAGACGAGCCATGGCTACGCCGCGCCGCCCGACGCCTGCATCAGCTTCCAGACGCTATACCAGGCGCTGGCGGACTTCGAAGCCGATCTGCACCAGCACATCCATCTGGAAAACAACATCCTGTTTCCACGCGCTATCGAGATGGAGCGCACGCACTGAGGGGCGCAAGAAAGGCATCCGTCATGAGCTATAAGAAACTGTGGATCGCATTGGGGCTGGTAGTGACGGTCTCATTCGCCGTGTTGGGCGGAGTGGGAATCAAGATCCTCACCAGCGCGCCGCCCATTCCGTCGCAGGTTTTGGTCGCGGGCGGGACGCCTCTATTCGACGGCAGCGACATTCAGGACGGACAAGGCGTCTGGCAATCGATCGGCGGCCAGGAGGTTGGCACAGTCTGGGGTCACGGATCGTACGTGGCGCCCGATTGGTCGGCCGACTGGCTGCATCGCGAATGCATGTTCATCCTCGACCGGTGGGCCCAGGCCGCGGGCGCCTCGAATTACGCCGCGCTCGGCTTGGAACAGCGGGCGGCCCTCCAGGCGCGCCTTCAACTGCTGATGCGGACCAATACCTATGACCCGGCGACCCGCGCCATCACCCTCGATCCCATTCGCGCCGCAGCCTTCGAGGATCTGGCCCGCCACTACGCCGATGTGTTCTCCAATGGGCGCTCCGAGTACGCCATCCCGCGCGGCGCCATGAGCGATCCGGTCAAGCTGCGGCAAATGAATGCGTTTTTTTGGTGGACGGCCTGGGCCGCTTCCACCGACCGGCCGGGGTCGGACGTCACCTACACGCAGAATTGGCCGCACGAACCGTTAATCGCAAACCAGCCGACCAGCGGGACCGTGGTGTGGAGCATCGCCAGTTTCGTTCTGCTGCTCGCCGGCGTGGGCGGCATGGTCTGGTACTTCGGTTCGCAGCCGCGTACGGTGGCCGGAGAGCTTCTTCCGGAGAGCGACCCCTTGCTCGGCCTCAGGCCCACCGCTTCGCAACGAGCCACCGTGAAGTATTTTTTCGTGGTGGCGGCGTTGTGGGTGGTTCAAGTCGGGCTCGGCGCCATTGTGGCTCATTATGGCGTGGAAGGGTCCGGCTTCTACGGAATTCCGCTCGATCGCATTCTGCCCTATAGCGTGGCGCGCACTTGGCACCTGCAGATCGGCCTGTTCTGGATTGCCACGTCCTGGCTCGCAACGGGCCTCTACGTTGCGCCGGCCGTCAGCGGCGTGGAACCGAAGGGCCAGCGGCTGGGAGTCAATCTGTTATTCGGCGCGCTGATTCTGGTGGTGGCGGGATCGCTGGGCGGCGAGTGGATGAGCATCGAGCACAAACTCGGGAACCTCTGGTTCTGGTTCGGCACGCAGGGTTACGAGTATGTGGATTTGGGCCGGTTCTGGCAGATCCTGCTCTTCATCGGCCTGACCTTTTGGCTGTGGCTGATGTGGCGCGCGTTGAAACCGGCCATCGCCAGGCACGATGAAAACCATGCGCTGCTGCTGATGTTCCTGCTGTCGAGCATCGCCATCCCGCTGTTCTACGCCGCCGGGCTGATGTACGGCGAGCGAAGCAATCTTGTCACCGCTGAGTACTGGCGCTGGTGGGTAGTGCATCTGTGGGTGGAGGGTTTCTTCGAAGTCTTCGCTACCGTGGTGATCGCGTTCCTGCTCACGCGCCTCAAGCTGCTCTCCGCGGTCACGGCCACGCGGGCCGTCATGTTTTCCACCGTGGTGTTCCTCTCCGGCGGCATCATCGGCACGTTCCATCACTTGTATTTCGCCGGGACGCCAAACATCGTGCTGGGATTGGGGGCCGTTTTCAGCGCCATGGAAGTGGTGCCGTTGGTGCTCATCGGTTTCGAGGCGTGGGAGAACATCCGCCTTGCCCGTTCCCGCCAGCAGCGCATTTGGGTAACCGCTTACAAATGGCCCATCTACTTCTTTGTGGCGGTTGCGTTCTGGAATTTCGTGGGCGCCGGGATCTTCGGCTTCCTCATCAATCCGCCTATCGCGCTGTATTATATGCAGGGGCTAAACACCACGCCGGTGCACGCCCACACGGCGCTGTTCGGAGTGTATGGCATGCTCGGCCTGGGGTTGATGCTGTTCTGCCTGCGCGCGCTGCGTCCGGGCAAAGCATGGAAGAACGGACCGCTGGCGTTTTCTTTCTGGGCAATCAACATCGGCCTCGCGCTGATGGTGCTGATCAGCATCTTGCCTATCGGCCTGGCGCAGACATGGGCTTCGGTGCAGTACGGAACCTGGTACGCGCGCTCGGCCGAGTTCCTGCATAGCGGGTATCTGAACCAACTGCGCTGGATGAGGATGATCGGCGACAGCATATTCGCCGTGGGCGCGTTAGTGCTCGGCTGGTTTGTTCTCGGCCTGGTGACCGGCCACTCGTATCTGGAGACCGGTTACGTCGCTGAAGGCGAATGGGAAGTGCGGGAACTCGAAACGCCGCGCAAGTAAGGACGCCAATGGCCGCGATTGCCGCACCGCCGGTCAAGACCCGTAAGAAGCTGCGCAAGCGCGCCGGAAAGGACCATTCGCAATCGCTGCGCCGCGCCTTTCAGTTGGCCTTCCTCGCGCTCAATATCTGGATCGGCCTCGAGTTCTACCTGTTCGTCCGTTACTACGAGACCGGCGGCCGCTCCGTGTACGCCGTTCGTCCACCCGGCGTCGAAGGCTGGCTGCCCATCGCCGCTCTGATGAACCTCAAGGTCCTGCTGATGTCGGGCAGCGCGCCTGCGCTCCACCCTGCCGGCATGTTCCTGCTGATTGCCTTTCTGGCGGCATCGTGGGTTTTCCGCAAGAGCTTCTGCGGGTGGTTGTGCCCCGTGGGAACCGTGTCCGAGTACTTGTGGCGCCTGGGCCGCCGCATTTTCGGCCGCAATTTCCGCTTGCCGCGCCCCGCGGATGTCGCGCTGCGCATTCTGAAATACATCCTGCTGGGGCTGTTTCTCTATGCGGTCGGCTCAATGCCGGTCCCCGCGATCCGCGCCTTTCTTGGCGGCCCTTATGGCGTGGTCGACGACGTGAAGATGCTCAACTTCTTCCGCTTCCTGGGCCTGGCCGGCTGCACCGTCACCGCCATCCTGGTAATCGCGTCGGTCTTCGTGCAGAACTTCTGGTGCCGCTATCTTTGTCCATACGGCGCGCTGATGGGCCTCGCCGCGCTGGCCAGCCCCTTGCGCATCCGCCGCGATGCCAGCCTGTGCATCGATTGCGCGAAGTGCGCCAAAGCCTGTCCCGCGGCATTGCCGGTGGACCGGCTAATTACGATCCGATCCGCCGAATGCACCGGTTGCCTGGAGTGCGTCGCCGTTTGCCCCGCGGCGGACGCCTTGTGCCTGTCGGCCCCCCGCGCGAAACGAGTGCCTGCATGGACGGTGGCCGCCGGAATCGCCGCTCTATTCCTGGGCGTTTGCGGATACGCCCGTCTCACGGGCCATTGGCGCACCAATCTCCCCGGCAGCACATACTCCGAGCTGATCCCGCACGCCAACGAATTCACGCACCCCTGAGCCATCGCTTCCAGCACGGCCCGCGTAAATAGAACGTTAAGAATGTTAAGTTTCGCGGCTTGGGGAAACCGGGTGCGCGGTGCGCGCGCCATTGGCAATGAGGGTACGCGAGGCCACAATGAAACGAACTGCTCTTTATCCGCTTCTGGGGCTGGCGCTGGCGCTGTCGAACGCGCCTCCAACGCAAGCGCAAGTCGCGGCCGGCGCCAAAGACGCCCTGCTGTTCCCCAAGGATAACTTCACCTCGGAGACCATGACGGTGAGGACCTCCAAGGGGGAAAAGAAGGTCGCCTACCGCTCCTATAAGCACATTCCCTACGTCGCGAACCCGGTGGACAAGGACTATGAGAGCCTGGACGTCAGCGTTCCCGTCCAGGTGGATGGCGTTGCCGTCGACGCTGCAAACGCACCCATTCTTTTTGTGGTCGGTGTGGGCGGCTACATGTCCGCGAGTAACGCGGGCCGAGGCGGGCCGGGCGGCGGCATGGGCGGCCGCGGTATGGGAGGCCCTCCCGGCGGCGGTATGGGTGGACCCCCCGGCGGCATGGGTGGTCCTCCCGGAGGCATGATGGGTGGACCTCCCGGCGGCGGACGGGCGGGCGGCCGCGGTATGGGTGGCCCCGGCGGGAATAGCAACGTGAGCCGCAACGCGGATCTGGCGCTGGCCGCGGGATATGTAGTCGTCTCGCCTGGGTGCCGCGGCCGCGACAACAAGGCCGCCGACGGCACTTACTACGGCAAGGCGCCTGCCGCCATCGTGGATCTGAAGGCCGCCGTCCGCTACGTGCGTCACAACGCCGGCGTCATGCCCGGCAACGTCAATTGGATCGTCAGCACGGGCGTGAGCGCGGGCGGCGCGCTCTCCGCGCTTCTCGGCGCTTCCGGCAACAGCCGTTTGTATGACTCGTATTTCAAGGAAATCGGCGCGGCAGACGCGAGTGACAACATCTACGCCAGCGCCGATTTCTGCCCCATCGCGGATTTGGACCACGCCGACATGGCCTACGAATGGATGTGGGGAGCCGTGCCGGCCGGTTCCGCTCTGGTGGACCAGCAGCTTTCCAGGCAACTGAGAGACGCTTTTGCCTCGTATCTGGCGTCCCTGAAGCTTCAAGGCAAGAACGGCTTCGGCGCACTTACAGCGGACAACTACGCCGGGTATCTTCTCCAAACCTACTTGTTTCCGTCGGCGAACAGATTCCTGAGCGGCTTGACTGAGGACCGGCGGAAAGAATACCTGGCCAATAACAAATGGATCACATGGAACGACAATAATGCCACCTTCACCTTCGCGGACTACCAGGCTCACGTAGGCAGAATGAAGGGCCTTCCCGCATTCGACGACTTCGACTTGAAACAAGCCGAGAACAATGAGTTCGGCAGCAAGACCACTGACTCCCGGCACTTCACCAACTTCAGCCTGCGTCATGCCACCGGCAACCCGAACGCCTCCATTGACGGCGACCTGCAAACGCTGGTGAACCTGATGAACCCGATGTACTTCATCGACCAGAACAACCCTGGCATGGCCGGCCACTGGTGGATCCGGCTGGGTACATCCGACGCTCATACCTCACTTACTGTAGCCGGTAACCTGGCCGCAAGCCTGGAAAACCGAAATAAGGATGTCAGCGCCTTGATGTACTGGGACGCGGGTCACGGCGCGGACGAGGATGCGGAAGATTTCATCGCCTGGGTCGGCAAGATCACGGGATCCATCAACCGGAACTAGCTAACGCAAGAGGCGACGGGTGATGACTATGGCCGCTCAACGAATTCATATCGTCCGCTCCGCGCATCAATCGCTGGCGGGCCTGCGCAATAAGACGGACCGGCAGCTTGTCGCTCTGGCCGCCAGGGAAATCGACCGTTCGCTGACTCTTGCCCGCCGCGGGGCCATCGCGGAGGCCGAAGCCATGCAACTCGAAGCCGCAACGCTTCTGCGCGTATCGGGGGCGCCGGAGTGGAAGCGCCGGGAAATCGAGACGCGCCTGGAGCGGGCGCGGGCCGCCCTCGAACGCATCCGGTCCGCTCCGATGTTATTCAAGCAGGCAGCCGGCTGCTGACCGTACGGGACGCCTCATGCTGGTACTTCCGGAAGTTATCGATCGCGCGCAAAGAAGCGACGCCGCGGCGTTCAACCAGATCGTCCTGGCCTACCGGAAGAGCGTGCAGCGGACCATTGCCCGGATGATCGCCCGTCCCGAGGACGCCGAGGACATCGCGCAGGAAGTGTTCACGAAACTCTATTTTTCGTTTGACCAACTGCGCGCGCCGAAGGCCTTCGAGCTTTGGCTGCACAGGATCACGGTGAATACGGTTTACACCTACCTGCGCCGTCGCCGCGGCAGCCGGGAGTCTCGCATCTCCGACCTTCCCGAGCGGCAAGTCGTTCGGATCGACGCCGCCGCCGGCCGTAAGGTCGACCGGGACGACCGGTATAACACCACAGTTCGCGAGACCGTCGACGAGCTACTGAGCGTAATTCCGGAATCGGACCGGATTCTGCTGATGCTGAAAGAAGTCGACGAGCTGTCCATTAGCGATCTCGAAAAGGTCTATCTCATCGCGGGGAACGCTCTCAAAGTCCGCCTGTTCCGGGCGCGGCAGCGCGTTCTGAAGGCGCTAAAAGCCAATGAGGCGTCCGAAAAACTCGCGGACCGCCTGGTAACGGGGTTCGCTCACGTACGGCTGGCAGCCTCCCACACGAAAATGCAGGAAAATGAAAGTCAAACATGCCGCCTGAGATGAAACGCGGCGCCTGGCTGACGCTTGCAGCAGTGACGGCGTGCGTGAGCGCCGTCTTCGCGTTCCAAAGTCCATTCCGCGAGTATCCGGGCCAGGAATACAACAATTTTCCGCTGCCTGCGGATTACCAGGAGAAAACCGAGTTCGTCTTCGCCCGGCTGATGTATCCGGACGCGCCTGGTGGACTGGGCGGCTTCGGCCGCGGCGGGCGGGGCCGGGGCGGTGGCCGTGGCTTCAACGCGGACTGGCGGCAGGGTTACACCTGGTGGACCAACGACTATCCGCGGGCGGACCGCCATCTGCTCCAGGCGCTGCGCCGGTTGACGCGTGTGCAGGTGCGGTCGGTCGAGCAGTCGGTGAACCTCGAAGATGGCGACGACGTTTACAATTGGCCCTTCATCTATGCGGCCACCTACAACTGGCAGCTTACCGATTTCCAGGTGGCCAAGCTGCGCGATTACCTGGACCGCGGCGGCTTCCTGATTTGTGACGACTTCTGGGGCGACGCGGCCTGGCAGGTCTTCATGGCTTCCATGTCGCGGGTGTACCCGGATCGCCAGCCGGTCGATATCCCGGACAACGACCCGGTGTTTCACACGGTCTACGATCTGGACCAGCGCTACCAGATTTCCGGACAATGGTCGCTGCGCTCGGGCGTCCCGTATATGAACGGCGGCGTCGTTCCACACTGGCGCGGCATCTATGACGGCAAGGGCCGCCTGGTGGTAGCCATCTGGTTCAACAACGACACCGGCGATTCCTGGGAGTGGGCCGACGCCCCCGAGTATCCCGAACGCTATTCCGCGCTGGGCATCCGCATGGCCGTAAATCACATGGTTTACGCCATGACCCACTGAGGGCGCGGGGGTGGGGCGGGCCTCCTGGCCTGCCTTCTTCGGCTTTGTTTTCATCCGAACATGCGGTGGTCTAGCCAAGATCCTCGATTTGGTCCGTAGCCGAGTCCGCGGCGCTGGCCCGGTCACGCAGCGCCCGCGCCTCCTGCACCCGTTCCATATTCTCTTCCGCCCATCCGCAGATGCCTTCAACCAAACCGCAAAGGGAACCGCCAAGAGCCGTAAGCGTGTACTCAACCCTTGGCGGCACGCTGGCGTAGATTTTCCGGGTCACAATCCCGTCGCGCTCCAGGCCGCGTAGCGTGTTCGTCAAGACCTTCTGGGAGATCCCGTCCACCGAGCGCCGAATTTGGGCGAACCGCATCGTGCCATGGGAGAGGCGCCGGATCACCAGCACGGTCCATTTATCGGCAATGCGATCCAGCACTTGCCGCGTCGGACACTTGCTATTAAACACATCCCAATGCGCCTTAGTTTCCAAAAGGTGACTATCATCCATCAAAGTGCCTACTTGTAATCCTACCCCAAGTATCGAACAATCGAGGGAGGAGAAATCATGAACCAACCCATTCTGATCACCGGAGCATCGGGCGTCCTTGGCCGCGCGCTCGTCGATGCGTTCGCCGATGCCGGCCTCGCGATGCGGCAGGCAATTCGCGACCCCAAGAAAGCCAGGCCCGGCGTGACGTCCGTTCGGCTCGATTACCACGATCCTTCGACCATCGGTCCGGCTCTGGCCGGCGCCGGGGGCCTCGTTCTCATGGCCCCTCCCCTCGACCCGGACGCCGTGGCTTTGTTGCGTCCCGTCGTGGAATCCGCGAAAGCGTCCGGCGTGCGGCAGATTGTCTTCATCTCGGCCTTCGGCGTGAACTTCAACGAGCAGGCTCCGCTGCGCATCATCGAACACATTGTCATGGATTCCGGCGTCCCCTACACGATTCTGCGCCCCAACTTCTTCATGGAGAACTTCTCGGAGGGTTTCCTGGCAGGCGGCATCAAGGGCGCTGGTGGAATCTTCCTGGCGGCGGGGGATGGCAAGACCAGCTTCATCTCAGTGCGCGACATCGCGGCCGTGGCGCTCGCGGCCTTTCAAAAGCCGTTGACCGGCCAAGAACTCGACCTGACCGGGCCCGACGCTCTGGACCACGCTGAGGCAGCGAAGATTGTCAGCGACGCATCGGGCCGCGCGGTGGCTTATCACGCGCTGACCGAGGAGCAGATGGTCGCCGGGGCGCGCGGCATGGGAATGCCCGAGCCGGCCATCGCCTACCTGACAATGCTCTACAGCGTGGTGCGCGCAGGTTACGCCGCGCCGGTGACGCCGGTTGTCCAGAAGGTCACGGGCCGCAAAGCGACCAGCTTCCGTGAGTTCGCCCAAGCGAACGCGGCGGCCTGGAAATAGGCGCGCTTCGGGGAACGGGCGGACTCGGCTACTTGCGCGCGGCCCACGCCAGCCCGTCCGGGCCCCTGCCGGTCTTGACCTCCCCGGTCACCGTCATCGTCTTAAGATCGATCACGGCTACCGAGTCGTGTTCGTTCAGCGTCGTGTAAACGTGCGAGCCGTCGGGCGCCATCAACAGGCCCTCCGAGCTGGCCGGCAGCGCGATCTTCTTGTACTCCTTGCGGGCAGCCCTGTCGATCGCCAGTAAATTGTTGCCGCCCATGTCCGACACGAAAACGTACCGGCCATCCGGCGTGATCTTCAGACGGTTCGCGGACCCGGTGGACGGCAGCGTCCCGACCACCTTCTTGCCTGCGACATCGATGATGGAGATCGTCCCGTCCTGCGCGTTGGCAACCCACAGTTCCTTGCCGTCGGGTGACAGGTCGAATCCCTCGGAACCCTGGCCAACTGGAATGTTGGTGATGTTCCAGTCCTGGCCGCCGCCCGGAGGTGGGCCTCCCCTACCAGGACCGCCCGGCGGACCGGCGCCTCCCGGACCGCCGCGGCCAGCCTGGTTGCCCGGGCCTCCTGGACCACCTGGTCCGCCAGGGCCCCGTCCGCCGCCCGGCCCCTGCATGGTCCCCTGCTCGATGATGCTGATGGTGGCCGAGCTGACGTTCGAGGTGAAAACCGTCTTGAGATCTTTCGAAACGATCACCATGTGGGTGCGGTTCTGACCCGTGCCCATCACCCAGTCGATCGCGCGCGTGGCCGGATCGTAACGGCCGACAACCTTGGCGCCTTCCGCCGTGAAGTACAGCTTACCGCCCGCCATCGCCAGTCCGTGAGGCTGCCGCAACGCGCCCAAATCGATGGGGGTCAGTGGCTTTTGGGCCACCAGGTCCACCACGGCAATGGTGTTCCCGCCATAGTTGGAAATGTATGCGGTCCTTCCATCGTCCGATACGGCGACCTCGTGCGGATTGTCGCCCACGGGCACGCGCGCCACGATGGTCAGACTGGCCGGATCCACAATGACCAGGGTGTTTTGCTCTTTCTCAAGCACCAGCAAAGCGTTGGCGGGCGTGCTTGCCGCTTGAAGCGCGGCCGCGCAAAAGCCCAGCCACGAAAGGCAAACGGCAGGCGCGCACGCGAGCGCCGGCAACCTCCGAATCTTCATGACATCCCCTCCGGCTATAGAGCCAGCTTACCGCGATACAGCATTTCCTTCGGGACGAACTTGACCTTCACTCCAAACGCCTCCGACTTGGTCTGAAAAACCACCTGCTTGTCGTCCGCCGCAATGGGGTCGGCCTGATTCGGAAAATAGAACAACAGAACGCCGGATTGGTCGAATGGCGCCGTGATGTAGGACGGCGCAACCGAAGCCTTCCCGCTGCGTTGCAGGGAAGTCGTCTTCTTCATGCTCTCCAGCCCCGCGGCCCCCAGGGATTCCAGCAGATCGGCCATCTGCGGGCTTGAGACGCTGATCACGTACTGTCCGGCGGGGTCGGGCTGGAGGCTGGTCTTGCTGGCGTCCCGTACGGGCGCGGCGCTTTCCCAACGCACCACCGCCGCCATCCCGCCCGGTCCGCCCGGCCCGCCGCGGCCTCCCGGTCCGTCCATTCCCGGCGGTCCCATGCCGGGGCCGTCCATGCCTGGCCCTCCCATGTCGCCAAAGTCCATTTCCAGGCTGGCGCTCTTCGCCCACGGCGATTTCGTCAATAGCCGCTGCACGTCCTTCGCGGCCCACTCATGAGGCTGTTGGTCGTTCCAGAAGTCGCTCGCCGGCGAGCCCCAGGCAACCAAACTCCACCCCAAAATCAGGCCAACCATAGCCTTGCGTCGCTTAATCGAACCGATCCCCTCGTTGCGATTCATTCCACGGCCCTCACTCCCAAAGGCGAGTCTTCTCCGCCGCCGGTTTCCCTGCGCCGCGAAGCTTTACATTCTTAACATGCTCTTTACGTGGACTCGCTGGCGCCTTCACACGCAACCGGCGTAACGTAAAAGCGGTGGGACGCGAATGAACCTGGAGAAGGACAAAGCGCGCGCCGTGCTCTCACGGCTGGTGGCAGGCGCGCTTTTCGTTCTCTGCGGCGTCCTGGGAGTCTTGCAATACCGCTGGACCGGGGAAGTCAGCCTCGCGGAACGTGAGCGGCTTCGCGGCATTCTTCAGACCAACCTCGGCCGCTTCAGCCAGGAATTTAACTCCGAGGTTGCCTCTGCCTGTCACGAGCTTTTGCCCACCGATTCGCCGGCCGATGCGCAGTCGGCTGAAGCAGCCATCGCCGCGCGCTGGCCGGATTGGAAGCGAAACGGCCGGCAGACCGCGATTTTCCGCCGCGTCGCGGTCGCCTCTCCGCGCGATGGCGTCGTCGTTCTGCACAGTCTCGATCTCGACCGCGGCGTCTTCAGCCAGAGCGATTGGCCCCCCGAGTGGGCCAATTTCCGCACGCGTCTGGAATCCAGGCTGTCGGCGCAGTCGCAGCAGGGCCGCGGCTTCCGGGGTCCCCCGCCCGGCGAGGATGGCACGGTCTTCGAGTTGGATTTTCGCGGCGAGCCCTTTGGCCGCGGCGGTCCGCTTGCGCCCGGCCCGCGCCAAACCGGGGCGCTGATCGTCGAATTGGATCTGAACTACCTCCGCTCCGTCCTTCTGCCGGATGCGCTGAAACAGCACCTGGGGGGGGCCGGCATCCTTGACGATTACCAGGCTGAGGTCGTCGCCTTAACGAATCCTCCCGCCGTTGTCTATCGCTCCGACCCCGCCGATCCGGGCTACGCTCTTCGCAGCGCGGATGCTTCGGTCGGCTTCTTCAACCTGCAATTCGATCAGGCCTTCCAGGGCGGCGGGCGGACTGGCGCCGGCGATGGGATGCCGGGACGTGGCCGCGGCCCCGGTGACATGCGCGATTCGGGTCCGGGCCGCGGTCCCGGCGGCGGCTTCGGGCGCTGGCAGTTGTTTGTGCGCCACCGGGCCGGCTCGCTTGAGGCCGTCGTCTACCGGAGCAGGATGCGGAATCTCGCCGTTACTTCCGGCGTGCTGCTGCTGATGCTCGCCAGTTTGATTGCGATTGTCCGCTTTACGCGACGCTCTCAGAAACTCGCCGAGCTGCAAATGGAATTCGTCGCCGGCGTCTCCCATGAGTTGTGGACCCCACTCACCGTGATCAGCACCGCGGGCTACAACCTGCGCGGCAAAATGTCCCGCGACCCCGCCCAGGTCGAACGCTACGGCGCCCTCATCCAGAAAGAAAGCGGACGATTGAAAGACCTTGTGGGACAGGTCTTGCGCTTCGCGGGCGCCAACGCCGGCCGCGTGGTTGGCGACTTCGAGATCCTCTCTGCCGAGACCCTGATCGCGGACGCCATCGAATCCAGCCGGTCCTCGGTCGAAGCCTCCCAGTGCGCCATCGAGACCACCGTCGAGCCTGGGCTTCCTCTCCTCTTTGGCGACCCGGTATCGCTCAAACACGCCCTCCAGAATCTCATCGTCAACGCCGCCAAGTACGGAACCAAGGGAAACGCGTGGATCGGCGTGTTTGCCTCGAAGTCCGCCGCCCGGAACGGGACGCAGGTGGAAATCCGCGTCGTGGATCGCGGTCCCGGCATTCCCCCCAACGAGCAGCGCCACATCTTCGATCCCTTCTTCCGCGGCAAGCGTGCCCTTCAGGATCAAATCCACGGAACCGGCCTCGGTCTCAGTCTGGCCAAGCGCATTGTGGAGGCGCATGGCGGAACCATCGCGGTGCGCAGCGAACCGGCCGGAGGGACGGAATTCGTGGTGCGTCTTCCCATAGCGCCTCCGGAGGGTCCATGAGTTCGCGCATACTTCTGGTGGAGGATGAGCCGGGCCTGGTGCTCACCCTCACCGACCTCCTCGAAGAGGAGGGCTACGCCGTCGAGAGCGCCGTCGACGGACCGTCGGGATTGGCCAAGGCGTCCGATGAGCCGTTCGATCTGGTCATTCTCGACGTGATGCTGCCCGGCAAGAGCGGACTTGAGGTGTGTCGCGAACTGCGGCAACGCGGTAAGGATGTCGCCGTCCTCATGCTGACCGCGAAAACGCAGCTTGTCGATCGCGTCGTCGGCCTGAAGCTTGGGGCGGATGACTATCTCACGAAACCCTTTGAGCCGCCCGAGTTGCTGGCGCGCGTGGAAGCCCTGCTGCGCCGCGTCAGGAAGGTTAAGCCGGTCCCGGTCCTGCGGTTCCGGTTCGGTGCCGTTGACGTGGATTTCCAGACCGGCGATGCATTCAAGAACGGGGCCCCGGTCAGCCTGGCGGCCAAGGAGTTGGAACTGCTCCGATACCTGATCGACCGCCGTGGCAACGTGGTCTCGCGCGATGAGCTGCTGGAGGCCGTATGGGAATATCAGCCCGGCATCACGTCAAGAACGGTGGACGTGCATGTCGCCTGGCTTCGTCAAAAGCTGGAAGAAAGCCCGCAGACCCCCAGGCACATCCACACCGTTCGTGGCGTTGGATATCGCTTCTCGCCTTGAGCCGCCCGATGCGCCTCAGACTTCAGTAGGGTATGCGGGCAAGCCCGGTGATAAACGTGATTCCGAAGACGATCAGCCCGGACAGCCGGCTATCGTTTGTCACGAACAGATCGGTCCGTGCCGCGGCGGCGCAGGCAAGTTGAATCGCGTCAGCCGGCCGCACACGCTCTCGGCTGCGGATATCCGCGTACCGTTTGGCGGCTTCCGCCTCAAACGCGATTAGCTCAAGGGAGCCGCCCAAAAAGAAGTTGAGGTAGCTTTTCTCGAGTATCGCGTTGCCCGTCTCTTTCGGTTTGGTAAGCGTCTCTCCGACCGTAAGCCAGCTCGTTAACAGGTCGTCGCGCCGCGCCCGCATCCCCCGCCTCAACTCCACCACTCGCGGCGTCCATTCGGCATTGTCCTCAAACAAGTAGATGAAGAGATTGGTGTCCCAAAAAACTCTGGCCATTCGGATCTACCACGCCGTGCTTCGAATTCGCGGGTCCATCAGAAGCGCAAACAAATAGGCGAAATCCATCAGGTCTTTAATCTCGGTGGTGCTTGCCAGTGGACAACGGGCAATTGCCGCCTCGGCCTGTGTTCGAGTGAGCTTCCGGTTGATGCGCCGCCCCTCCCGGAAGAACCATATTCCCGAGCCCTCCACTTCGAAGGTGAAGGGTAATCCTCTGCTGGTGTGAAACTCCTCTCCCTGGTGGCCCTCAATGCGACGCCATGCCGCCTCAATCGCACTCTCTCCCGCACTCTCGGGTTGCCCGGGGATGGGTGGAGCGGGAAGCGCTTCCGACCGCAAGCGGCCGACAAAACTGTCGCCCGATTCTTGCCGCCACAATTGCTTTCCAACGCCGATCATCGACAGGACTGGGTCGTCTCTGTCGCGGCCATCGCGGATGGCGGCTTGGCTCTCCATGTTAATCGGCACAATAATAGAGAAGTCACCACTTCCATATAGATTTTATAGAGAGATAGAGGAGCTGTCAAGGCTATTCCAATGCCCGCCGCCCGCCCGTTGCGGCCAACTTCCGGCGTATACTGTGGGGAAGCCTCGCGGAGGCTCTCGAACTAGATTCGGAGGCGACGATGCAGACTGCCAGATTTCTCATGCTGGTTTTGGCCGCGGGAGCAGTGGCCCGGGCCGATTTCAGCTATACCAACACAAGCAAGTCCGGCGCGGCCGCTATGTCCGGCGCCGGCGATCAGATAAGCAAGGTCTACATGAAGGGCCAGAAGATGCTGACCGATACAGGCAGCACCGGCCTGCTGATGGATTTTGAAGCCCAGACGATAACCACCATCAACAAGACCGCCAAGACTTATTCCGTGCGGCCCTTCGGCCAGATCGCCGCCCAGGCGGCGCCGGCCGGCCCGGAGATCCAGGTCGATTTCAAACAGACCGGCCAGCACAAGTCCATCAACGGTTTTGACGCCACCCAGGGCCTGATGACTGTCCAGGTGGACATGCCGCAGGCAAAATCGGCATCGAAGATGGAGATGGAGTTCGAGTTCTGGGTTTCCCCGGACGTTCCCGGCGCCAAGGAACTGCACGACTTTTATCAGCGCAACATGAGCCGCTTTCCGTGGGCGGCGATGGGCGCAAGCGGCAATCCCAGTATGCAGAACGCCATGACTGAAATCCGCAAGCGCGTGGCGGCCATGCCCGGCGTTCCCGTGCTCGAGATCATGCGCATGAAGATGCCGGGTGGGAACAGCGCCCAGTCAGCCCAGATGCAGCAGGGGATGGCGCAACTACAGGCCATGGCGCAACAGGGGGGGCCTCAGGGCGACGCGGCCAAACAAATGCTGGCCCGCATGGGCGCCATGTCCGGATCGGGCGCGCTTTCCGAAACCACCATCGAAGCCTCTGGTTTTTCCACCGCCGGCATTCCCGACTCCGTCTTCGACATTCCGGCCGGGTTCCAGAAGACCGAGCGCTAGTGGGGCGGGCCTCTTGGTCTGTCCAGATGGGCCGTGGGCCCACGAGTCGCGATGAAAACCCTGGCTGCATCCCCCGCGCATCCAATAAGTAGCGCATCCTTCGGTCAAGGTCGGGAAGGCAGTGGAGAAGTCGAGGCCGTTGGTCTGTCTGATCCGGAGCGTGCTTCTGAACAAGTGAGTGTGCGCTGGAGCCCGGTTTTTCCGGGAGCTTCGGCAGCACGAGACCGTGCATAGTTGTTTTCCCGCTTTCGACCGTGCCTTCTTCTTCGCGAGGCTACGGGAAGCTCGTTAGCCTGGGTGCGTCGCGGACGTGCGTGGGCAAGGCGGCCGCGCCGGCGTCGTTGATAATGTGCGTGATCTCGCCGTTCTGCGCGAGGGCAATCGTAACGATGTCGTGGAACTTGACGCCCGGATTCTCCGGAACCTCGATGGCCCTGGACAGGACCACGTTGGGCCGGCGGAAGACGCTGTAGATGCCCAGCCCCCACGCCTCGTGACTCGTGACTTTGTCGGCCACTTTATATGAGGCCCAGCCGTTCACGCTGGGCCCGCTGGTGTAACTCGGCTGGTCGGGAGGATCGTAGGGAATTTCGGACTGGTAGAAATAAACCCGTCCGCCGTTGCCGTTCCACAGAACCTGGTATTCCTGAAGGTGTTCGACGAACAAGCCATAGACGGTGACGTCGTTGCCATTCACCACGAGTCCGTTCGCGCTGGTATTGACGGTCCAGCCCACGCTCTGGTTCTGGCCGTGATCCGCCCGCCAGATCCAGGTATGATCCAGGATCGTGTCATTGCTGTTGATGCGCAGGTTCACGGCCGCGCGTCCGGCCGCCGCGCCCCCGATGCGGAAGAAGACGTCGTGCAGGGAAATGGGGTTCGCGGCATGGCGGGACCTGCTGCCGCTCGGACCCACCTCCAGCATCACGGGTGAGCTGACGGCCCCCGCATCGAAGAGCAGGCCGGCGATGACGATGCCGTCCACGTCCGCGGTTGTCATCGCCGCCGCTCCGTGATCCGGCAAGAGTGTGGCGAAACCGAGACCAAGCACCACAGTATTCGCCTTCGTCACCTCGATCGTGCCGGTTAGCTTGTAAATGCCGGGAGTGAACAGAAGGTTCTTGCCCTTGGCCAACTGGGCGTTGATGGTCGCGGCGGTGTCGGCGTCCGGCCGTGCGATGTAGAACTGCCCGATGGGGATGTTTCTTCCCGGCGTGGACCCGCCATGCCATGAGATGCCCGAGCTATTGGTCCGCAGCGAAGGGACGCGCACGCTGTAGTTGCCCGCCTTGTCGATCTGCAGGAAAGGTTTCTCGCGCACCACCGGAACCTGGGCGATCTTCGTGATTGGCGGAGTGGGCCAGGTTCCCTCTGGCGGATTCGAATCGCCGACGAAGACCATGTTCCAGTTCGCGCCGTTCCAACTGGCCCACTCGGTGTTCCTGGCGATCCACTGCTGCTGCGGACCGGAGTTCACCCTGCCGTCGATCAGGTCGTCGGCCATCCAGCCTCCGCTCGCCGAGCCATTCTGGTGCAGCGCGAGGTCGCCGCGGATGTGCATGCGGCGGAAGGGGTCCGCCTGCGAAACCGCCCATTGCATGACGCCTCCGGCAGGCGTCACCGAGAAGCCCTCGGCGGCTCGCCAGAAGGTGACCAGCGCGCTGTTGCCACGTGCGGGACCCGCGTGCACATTGCCGGCGATCTTGACGTCGTCTGGGGAAGCCCCCAATCCCAGAACCTGCGTGTAGTAGCCGATCGGAACGTCCAGCTTGTATTCGCCCGGCAGGAACAGCAACGCGACGCGCGCGGAGCCAAACTGGCTATTCCCCTGTTCGGCCCAGACCTTGTCGATCTGTTCCTGCATCGCGGCAGCCGGCATGGACGGGCTGAAGATCAGCGTGTTCGGCCCGAAATCCGGCTTGGAAGCGGCTGTGACTGTGCCGGTGGGATGCGCGGCCAGCGCCAATAACACGCAGAATCCCGCCACCGCCGCCGTGCCTCTGAAGGATGTCTTGCACATCTTCCCGCTCTCCTTGTCGATCGTACACTGCCGTCTTTAATTATCCGGCGTGCGCGCGGCGATTACTCTGGGGATTCCGGCCAGGTCCGGCTCGATGCGCAGGTCTTGCCATCCGCTGAGCAAACCGGCCACGGTATAGCGGCTTCCGAAGCCGAGTTCCATGACCAGCCAACCGCCGGGGCGCAGTACGCGCGGGGCATCCTCGACGATGCGGCGGTAGATTTCGAAGCCGGTTTCGCCGGCGAACAGGGCCACGTGCGGCTCCCAGTCGCGCACCTCGCGCTGCAAGCCCTCGCGCTGCGCGAGCGGCACATAGGGCGGGTTGGAAACGACGATGTCCACGGAAGCGGAGGCGATGGCCTCCATCAGGTCGCACGCCACCACATTCACGCGCGCGCCCAGGCGCATGGCATTGGCAGAAGCCACCAGCGCGGCAGCCGGCGAAATATCGGTGGCCCACGCCTGGCCGCCGGTCTCCAGTTGCAGGGTTGCGGCCAGCGCGCCGGAGCCGGTTCCGACGTCGAGGATTCGAGGGGCTGAGCCCTGGCAGCAGCGCAACGCGGTTTCCACCACATGCTCGGTCTCCGGCCGCGGAATCAGCACGTCGGGCGACACGCGAAACTCACGGCCGTAGAATTCCTGCTTCCGGGTGATGTACTGCGTGGGCTTGCCCTGCAGGCGTTCGTGAAGATAGCGGCCGTAATGCAGCCACTCCACCTCTCTCAATTCCTGTTCGGGATGGGCGTACAGATACTCGCGCTCGCGGCCGATGGCGTGGCAGAGCAGCACCTCCGCGGTGAGCCGCGCGACGGCGATTCCGGCGTCTTCCAGCAGGCTTACGCCCTGGAGCAGCGCCGTGTGGACCGTCATGGTCAGGCCGCGGCGCCCTGCTGCGTGCGGTAGTACGCGATCAGCGCGTCGATCACGGGATCGAGCTTGCCATCCATCACGAAATCGAGTTGATGGAGCGTGAAGCCGATGCGGTGGTCGGTGACGCGGTTCTGCGGGAAGTTGTAGGTGCGGATCTTCTCGCTGCGGTCGCCGGTTCCCACCATGCTGCGCCGCTCGGCCCCCAGCGCGGCCTGCTGCTTCTCCAGTTCCAGCTCATAGAGCCGGGAACGCAGCACGCGCTCCGCCTTGGCGCGGTTCTTGATCTGCGATTTTTCGTCCTGGCAGGAAACCACCAGACCGGTCGGCAGGTGGGTGATGCGCACGGCGGAGTAAGTGGTGTTGACGGATTGCCCGCCGGGCCCGGAAGAGCAGAAGGTGTCGATGCGTATATCCTTGGGCTCCAGCTTGACCTCGACTTCATCGGCCTCCGGCAGCACGGCCACGGTGATGGCGGAGGTGTGCACGCGCCCCTGCTGCTCGGTCACCGGAACGCGCTGCACGCGGTGTACGCCGCTTTCGTATTTCAGTTTGCTGAAAACGTTGTGGCCGCTCACCAGGGCGATGACTTCCTTCAGGCCGCCCACGGGCGACTCACTGCTGGAGGTCACTTCCACGCGCCAGCCCAGCGATTCGGCAAAGCGGCTGTACATGCGGAAGATTTCGGCGGCGAAGAGCGTGGCCTCGTCACCACCGGTTCCGGCGCGGATTTCGAGCACGATGTTCTTTTCGTCGTTGGGGTCCTTGGGCAGCAGCAGAATGGTGAGTTCTTCCTCGATGCGCGCGCGTTCCGGCTCCAGCCGCGCGATTTCTTCCTGGGCCATCTCGCGCATACCGGGGTCGCTATCGAGCAGCATGGGGCGAGCCTGCGAGAGTCCTTCCTCCACATTCTTCCACTCGCGGTACTTGCCGACGATTTCGGCGAGGCTGTTGTGTTCCTTGGAGACCTTGCGGTAAAGCAACGCGTCGGAGATGACGGCCGGATCGGCCATTTGACCGTTCAGCTCGTTGAAGCGTATTTCGAGCCGGTCGAGCTTCTGAGTGAATAGCATGGAGAGTTAGGCGATGACCAGTTGTCCGCCCTGCGATTCTTCGAGCGCCATGGCGCCTTCCAGGGCGCGTATGGCGACGGCCGCCTGGGCGTCGTCCGGCGGTTTGGTGGTGATGCGCTGGAGCCAAAGCCCCGGCGCCGTGAGAGTAGCCAGGAAGGAGCCGCGCCGTTTGGCGGCATAGCGGATCAGCTCATAGCTGAGGCCGACGATGAACGGCAGCAGCGCGATGCGCGACAGGAACTTGGCCATGAAGCCATCGAACGGGATGAAGGCGTAGACCACCATGGAAAGCACCATCACCACCAGCAGAAAACTGGTGCCGCAGCGGGGATGGAAGGTGGTGAAGCGCTGCGCGTTTTCGACGGTCACGGGCTGGCCCGATTCGAAATTGAAAACCACTTTGTGTTCGGCGCCGTGGTATTCCCAGACGCGGCGCATGTCGCCCCAGCGCGAAACCAGGTACAGGAAGCTCAGGAAAATTGCGATGCGGAGCACTCCGTCCGCCCCGTTAAATGCCAGCCGTCCGGCCAGCACGGGATAGACGTGCGATAGCTTCGTCACGGCGTAGAGCGGCACGAACTTATACATGAAGATGAAAAAAGCCAGCGGGAGGACGAGGCTGGCCGCCATGGCCCACTTGGCGGGTTCCTTGTCGGCCTGCTTCGGCGCCGGTTTCCCCTGGTCCGCGAGCGCCACGCCGGCCGAGAACTGCAATGCCTGTATCCCCAGCTTCATGGCCTGATAGAGCGTGCCGATGCCGCGAAAAATGGGCAGCCGGTAGATGGGATACAGCTCCGACATGCGCGCCAGCGGCTTCTCCGTGGTGACAATGCCGCCATCCGCCTTGCGAACCGCGACGCAGTAGCTATGCGGCGCCCGCATCATCACGCCTTCCATGACGGCCTGGCCGCCGACGAGGATCTCCTCACCGCTCTCCAAGGCGGGCAGCATGGAAGCGTGGGCAGCGATGCGGAAGAAGTTGCGCAGAGACACGGATACTCTCACAGACCTTGTCTATATTATACGAAAGTTAGGGAAGGGGCTGGAGAAGGAGGTGGCATGCGCCGTGGAACGAGTTCACGTCCGGTACTGCGGTTCAGTTTCGTTGCGAAGTTTTCGGGCTGACATGGCGGCTTGTTTCCTGGATGTTCCAGCCGGTCGTAGGCAATCACCTCCATCTCGTGGTTACCGGCCGGAAGGCCGTTGGGATTTGCAACTGGCCGGCCAGGAACGTCAGTCCGCCTTTGCTCTCGATTCTCGCGGCGGCCGGCGGGATATCGACCACCGGTGCAGTGGACCGATGTTACGATAGTGCGACCGGAGACGCACGAATGAGGGCCCGATTGAGCCGCGTATTGACGGCGATCCTGGCGGCCGCTTGCTTGCTGAACCCGGCGCGGGGACGAGGTCAGTCGCCCGACGGAACCGCCACCCTGCCCCAGTTTGAAGTGGCCTCGGTGAAGCCGGCGCCGCCCTATGTGCCTGGGCAGGATGCTTCCATGCGCGGCGGCCCGGGAACGGACGATCTGGGACAGTTTACCGATCCGCGCGACTCGCTGGCAGGGCTGCTGGCGGCGGCGTACGGAGTGGCCCGCGACCAGATCTCAGGCCCGGACTGGATCTCGACCGAGCTATACAACGTGGCCGCGAAGATTCCGCCAAATACCACCAAAGAACAGTTCCGCCTGATGCTGCAGGGTCTGCTGGTGGAACGTTTCCACCTGGCGGTTCACCACGAGACGAGAGAGTTCCAGGTTTACGATCTGGAGGTGGCGAAGGGCGGGCCGAAGATGAAAGCATCGACACCGAACGCGGATGCTGCGCCGCAGGCCAGCGCCGATGAGCACAGGCTCTCCAGTAACGGCTTTGCCGTATTGCCGCCAGGCGCCCGAGTAATCACACTGACGGGAATGGGGGAAATATACGGATTGGTGCGCTCCACGCACAGGGAGACCATGGCGCAGTTTGTCGAACATTTGGGCGCCTGGATCAATATGTCGAATGGCGATGGCATTGTGCGCGGCAGCCCGCCGGCGCCTCATGTGTTCGATAAGACCGGCTTGACGGGCGAATTCGAGTTCACGCTGGAATTTGCAGGCTCGGTCTTTTCCTCAAGCTCCCCGCCGGAACCAGGCCTCCCCGGTGTGAACGACTGGCCCGGTTCCACCCTTTTCGCCGCCCTCGAAAAGCAACTGGGCCTGCGGTTGGAGAAGAGGAAGGCGGGCCTGGATGTAGTGGTGGTCGACCGCGCGGACAGGGTTCCGACTGCGAACTGAACGCCCGGTGGCAGGCATGTTAGACTTCGCGTATGCAAAACGGCGCATCGGCCCAGGCGGACGAGCAATTCGAGGCGGCAACCTATAACAAAGTCACCTGGCGGCTGATGCCGTTCCTGTTTCTCTGCTACCTGCTGGCCTACATCAACCGCGTGAGCGTCGGTTTCGCGAAGCTTCAGATGCAGGCGGACCTGAAGATGAGCGACACCATCTTCGCCGCGGGCATGGGCATCTTCTTCATTGGCTACTTCTTCTTCGAAGTGCCGGCCAACATGATGTTGCGCAAGCTGGGGGCGCGCCGGTGGCTGGGGCCCATCATGATTGTCTGGGGCGTGGTGTCGGCGTGCACGCTGTTCGTCACGGGAACCGTCAGCTTCTACGCGGTGCGCCTTCTGCTAGGGGTCGTGGAATCGGGCTTCTTCCCGGGCGTGATTCTCTACCTGACGTTCTGGTACCCGCGCAAGCACCGCGCCAAGATGACGGCCGCGTTCATGACCGGAATCCCGGTATCGAGCGTGGTGGCGTCGCCCATCTCCGGCTGGATCTTGAAAAACATGGGCGGCTTCAGCCACATGGCCGGGTGGCAATGGCTCTTTCTGGCCGGCGGGATTCCCTCCGTATTAATGGGGGTGATCACGCTCGTTTACCTGCCCGATACGCCGCACGAATCCGCGTGGTTGAGCCAGCGTGAGAAGGACCTGGTGCTGCGGCGGCTCGTCGAGGACGAGCACGCCAAGAAGCAGGCGGGCGGCGCGCATCACAGCGTCGCCTACGTATTTCGCAATCCGCGGATCTGGCTGATGTGTTTAATTTATTTCGGGATCGTGATGGGGAGCTACGGGCTGACGTTCTGGCTGCCGCAGGTAGTCAGCGACACGCTGAGCAAGGACCCGCAAAAGATCGGCTGGATTCTGGTGCTGCCCTGGGGCGCGGCGACGGTGGCGATGATCCTGGCCGGGCGCCACTCCGATGCCACGGGCGAGCGGCGGTGGCACGTGGCGGGCATGCTTCTGATGGGCGCGGCGGCCTTCGCGGTGAGCGCCATTCCGGGCATTTCCGGCGTGGCGGGACTGCTGGCCCTGACCTTCGCGGCGATGGCGAATGTTTCCGCCAACTCGATGTTCTGGGCGCTGCCCACCGAGGTTCTCTCGGGCGCGGCGGCGGCGGCCGGGATCGCCTGGATCAACTCGGTGGGGAACCTGGCGGGCTACGTCAGCCCGTTCCTGGTGGGCCTGATCCGCGACGCCACGCACAGCATGTTCATGGCACTGCTGACGCTTGCGAGCGCAACCCTCATGGCGGCGCTAGTGACGCTGTACGTGACGGGCAAGCGCCACACGGAGCCGCCCGCACTTCCGTCCGCACTTCAAACCGAGCCGCGAACGTAAGAGAGCGGTCAAGCGCGCACAAAGAACAGACCCACAACCAGCGCGGCGCCGGACAAGAACGTGCCGAAGGGGAGTTCGTAAGTCTTGGAGTCTTTGTGCGCAATCCAGATATACGCGTAACCCAGAATGGAGCCGGCCAGAGATCCAAGCAAGAGCGTGAGCAGGGCTCCGTTGAGGCCGAGAAAGGCGCCCACCATCGCCATGAATTTCACGTCGCCGAAGCCCAGGCCCTCGCGGTGGCGCACCTTTTCATAGAGCCAGCCGCCGGCCCACAGAAATGCCGCGGGGAGTACGGCGCCCAGAACCGATTCCGCAAGCCAGTCGGTCCTGCCGGTCAGAGTTGCGCCGGCGAACCACGATAGCGCCTGCGCGGTGCTGTCCGGCGTGGGCACGAAGAAGGCGAAAGCCAGGCCGGCCAGCGCGCCGCCCAGCGTGAGTTCGTCCGGCAGGATGCGCTCTTCCAGATCGCAGAAGAGCAGCGCCACCAGCAGGGACGCGAAGACGCACATCTTGTACGCCGGGAGCGCCGGCCCCAGGGTCCGCACGAAGTGGAAGAAGCACAGGCCCGTGAGCAGTTCCACCGCGGGATAGCGAATCGGGATGCGGGCGCGGCATTGCCGGCAACTTCCGCCCAGCAGCGCGTAGCTCACCAGTGGAATGTTGTCGTACCAGGCGATGGTCTTTTCGCACGAAGGGCAATGCGAGCGCGGGCGGACCACGGAAAGGTCGCGCGGCCAGCGGTAGATGCACACGTTCAGAAAGCTGCCGATCAACAGGCCGCAGAGGAACGCGAGAATCGCAGCCGTCACTGGAGAACCTGCATATAAACTTCCATGGTACGGCGAACCATGTTCTCAATGGTGAAGCGCTCGACCACCGTCCGTCGCCCGGCCCGGCCCAGGCTTGCGGCCAAAGCCGGATCGCCCAGGAGGCGGCGGATGGCGCCGGCGATGGCGTCAGGCGTGTTCTCCACCAGCCATCCGTTTTCGCCGTGGCGCATGACTTCGGGCAAGCCGCCGACGTTGCTGGCAATCACCGGAACGCCCGCCGACATGGCCAGCAGCGCACCGGAGCCAAGGCCTTCGCTGTGCGTGATGTAGAGGAACAGCGAAGCGCCGGGGAGATCGCGCTCAATGTGACCCGAGAAATCCAATTCGACGCCGGCCAGGCGCGCGGCTTCCAGAGCGAGCGCGGCGCCCTTGCGCGGATCGTCCGCATTGGCTGGCGCCAGGATGCGCGGCGGGGCGTCGGCCGGAGCGGAATCGTCGAGCAAGGGCACGCCATCATAGACTACGGCGATCTGATCCGCGGGGACGCCGCGGCGGAGCAGGACGGATTTCACAAATTCGGAGACCGCGATGTAGCGCGCCGGGCGGGCGTACTTCCAGTTCGCGGGAGTGGCAGGCGGAAGCGCCTGCTCCACAGTGGAAAATGCCACGCGGCGGGAGACTACCAGTGGCGCGCCCCCTACCACGGCGGCGAGTGTGTGGGATCGGGAATCGTGCGCATGGATCAGGTCATGGCGGCGGGCGAGGATGGCGGCGCGGATCGGACCGAGCGGCTCCACGCGGACGCCGGCCTGTACGGCGAGTTCAAAGAGCGGCGAAGCACGGCGCGCCAAGAGAGTCGAAGAGAAAGAAGGCGAAGAAGGCAGACCAGGAGGTCCGCCCCACTCTTGCAAGCCTTGAATCAGGCGGAGCGCCTGCCACTGGCCTCCGCGCATCGTCTTGCCCGCGTCCAGGTGGAGGACCCGCATCAGCTCATGTTTCTCGCTTTGGAGTACTTCAGAAACGTGTAGAAGGCGGCCATGTGGGCGATGGTCAAACCCTCGGGGCCATCGAGGAAGCCGCGCTGCAGGAAATAGGTTCTCACGAAGGTCCAGGCGGGGTCGGCGATGATGCGCGAGACCGGAATCCTGACCTTGCGCGCCGCCAGTTCCTGCGCCGCCAGCGTGGTATAGCGGTCCACGGTCTTGACGTGTTCGGAAAGCGAATCGCAGGTGTAGTGAAGCAGGTTGTTCTGCAAATTGCCGACGCTGCCGCGCACCTCCACGCTCTCATGCACGAAGCTCCCGACAAAGCTGGCGCGGTCGCGCCGGTAAAGGCGGATTTTGCGGTCGGGATACCAGCCGCTATGCAGGATCCAGCGGCCCAGGTAACGCGCCAGGCGGGGCATGGTGTAAGCGTCGTCGCGCGGGCCGGTCTTCTTCAGGTTCCAGATCTCGGCTTCCAGGGCTTCGCTAAGGGCTTCGTCGGCGTCGAGCGAGAGGATCCAATCGTTCGAAGCCTGCTCGGCGGCCCAATTCTTCTGCGCGGAGAAGCCTCGCCAGTTGGCTTCGATGACGCGCGCGCCCAGGTTGCCGGCCAGTTCGACCGTGCGGTCCACGGAACCGCTATCGACAATCAGAACCTCGTCAGCGCAGCGCAGGCTCTCGATGGCGCGCGCAATGTTGCGCTCCTCATCGCGCGTGATGATGGTCGCCGTGATCTTCACGTCAAAGCCCGCCGGGAATAATCGGCGCCCAGGTGAAGCACAGAAGGAAGACGATCAGGGCGATCCAGCCGAGCTTGCGGCGGCCGGCGGTGAGTTCGGAATCGTCGAAGATCGGCGGATGGCGGCGGCCGATGAAGAGCAGCACCAGTCCCCACACCAGCCAGCCGAACCAGAACCAGCCCATGGGCAGCAGGGCAACACAGACCAGTTGTGAGACCAGCTTATGCCGCCGCGGGAAGAAGGAGTAGAGGATATGGCCGCCATCGAGCTGCCCGATGGGGAGCAGGTTCAAGGCGGTGGCGAACATGCCGATCCACGCCGCCCGCGCCACGGGGTGCAGATAAATGTCGGCGGAGCGCACGCCCGGAAAAATCAAACGCTCGGCGAGCCATTCCAGGCCGGGCGCGCCGAATTGCATCGTCCCCTGGTGCGCGATGTTGGGGATTATCTTCGAGAACGCCAGCCCCACGGCCAGCGCCGGCATGAGGAATACGAAGCCGGCCAGCGGACCCGCCGCTCCAATATCGAAAAGGATGCGCTTGGAATAAATCGGCGAGCGCACGCGGATAAACGCGCCGAAAGTCCCCAGGAACGGGGAGGGCAGGAAGTAGGGCAGGCTGGCATCCACGCGGTGATACATCGCCGCCAGGTAATGGCCCAGTTCATGCGCCATGAGGATGGTCAGCAGCGTGAGCGAGAAGGGCAGGCCGCTCAATAGCAGGGACGGATGCTGCCAGAACACGGCATATTGCGCGTAGGAGCGCTCCACGTCGAACGGCAGATTGCGCTCAAAATCGCTCTGCATGCCGGCGCCAACCAGGGTTGCGGTGAACACCGTCAGCGCGAACAGCAGGCCGTAGATCCAATACCGCTCGCGTGTACGAGTTGCCGGAATGGCGAATCCCTGGCCGTTGCCGCTTCCCGCGAGGAAGGGGTACGGCGCGGGAGAGAGATCCTGGGAAGACACAATGCCTGGCGCGTGCAGCGGGCCTACTGCAGCGTCTGTAACTCCTTGCCCGGCTTGAAGCGCACGGCCTTCCCGGGCGGTATGGAGACCTCCGCTCCGGTGCGCGGGTTGCGCCCAATGCCGGTTTTGCGCGGCTTCACATTGAAAACTCCGAAACCCCGCAACTCGATGCGATCCCCCTGCTCGAGTGCTTTCTTCATGGATTCAAAGACGGTCTCAACCGCCATCTCGGCTTTCGTCTTGGTGATGCCGGTTCTGTTCACGACCTCGTTGATGATGTCCAGCTTGATCAAAAAAGCCTCCTTGCCCTGGAACGGGGAGAGAGCGGTTACCGCATCGTTCAACCACATGATAAGATTGAATTTATATCCATGTCAAGCGAGAAGCTCCCGGCGGCGCTTGCCGCGGTGTCCGGCGAGGAGTTCCGGCGGGCCTGCGGGCGCTTTGCCACGGGCGTCACCGTCGCCAGCGTACTCGATGAATTGGGCGCGCCCCACGGCCTCACGGTCAGCTCCTTCGCGGCGGTTTCGCTCGACCCTCCGCTGGTGCTGATTTGCCTGGGCCACGAGGTTACCTCCCTGGAAGCGTTCCGCAAGGCTAAGTATTTCGGCATCAATGTTTTGGCGGAAGGGCAGCGGTCCTTGTCGGAGCATTTCGCGCGCAAAGGGCACGACCGTTTCGGCGGCCTGGACTGGGCCCCCGGAGAGACCGGCGTCCCGCTGCTGGCGGGGGTCCTGGCGCAGATGGAATGCGCCGTCCGGCAGCGGGTCACGGCCGGCGACCACGACATTTTTATCGGGGAAATGCTGCACGCGAAGGTGCATAAGGGCGATCCGCTAATCCATTTTTCGAGCCGGTATCGGAAGTTGGCGGATGCGGGGGGATAGTGGGGCGGGCCTCCTGGCCTGCCTTCCGGTCCATCGCTTCGCACAGGCCGAGCCTGTTATATGCGAGTACGATATTAGCGAAGGCCTCATGCGCACCACCAACCTGCGCAAAGTCGGCGGCTCCGTCATGCTGGCCGTACCGCCCGCAATCCTGGACCTGCTTCATCTTGAAGCCGGCGCAACCGTGGGCCTCGCGGTGGACGGTGAACGCCTGGTAGTCCAACCGCAGACCAAGCCAAAATACACGCTCGATGAGTTGCTGGCGCAGTGCGAATCGCTGGCGCGCATCGCGGAAGAGGCTCGCACATGGCTCGATCTGCCCCCGGCAGGCCGCGAGTTGTAAAGCGGGGCGAGATCTATCCGGTTTCGCTCGACCCAACATTGGGGCATGAGCAGCAGGGTACGCGGCCAGTCCTGGTGGTTTCTCCCGACCGCTTCAACGCGCTGACACGCGTGCCCATTGTCGTGCCGATTACCACGGGCGGAGCGTTTGCGCGCAATGCCGGATTCGCCGTTTCCCTTGCCACGGCCGGCACGCGCACCACCGGCGTGGCTCGCTGCGACCAGCCTCGCCCCATCGATTTGGCCGCTCGCAATGGCCGCAGAGTCGAAAGCGTACCGCAGCAGATCATCGATGACGTGCTCGCGAGACTCGCGACGCTTTTCGCATAGGCGGCTTATCGAGGGCGATCCGGCGCTAGACTGGCAGTTTATGGACAATCCTCTCTCATATCTTCACGATCAACTGGAACAGTGGAAGCGGGAAGGCACCTACCAGCGGCTCCGCGTGCTGGAATCGGAGAGCGCGGCGGAATCGCGCTTTGACGGCAAGGACGTCGTCAACCTGGCTTCCAATAACTACCTCGGGCTGACCACCCATCCGAAGCTGCGGGAAGCGGCCCTGGAGGCCACGCGCAAGTACGGCGTGGGGTCGGGCGCGGTGCGGACCATTTCCGGCACTATGCGCCTGCACATCGAACTGGAGGAGCGCATCGCGGCCTTCAAGCGGGTGGAAGCTTGCGTGGTGTTTCAGTCGGGGTTCGCGGCCAACGCGGGGACCGTGGCGGCGGTTCTCACGCCGGAAGACCACATTATTTCCGATGAGCTGAACCACGCCAGCATCATCGACGGGTGCCGTCTCTCAAAGGCGAAGATTCACGTCTTTCCGCACAAGGACGCGGCGGCGGCCGACAAGATTCTGGCGGAACTCGAAAGCGTTCCCGGCCGTAAGCTGCTGATCACGGACGGCGTCTTTTCCATGGATGGCGATATCGCGCCACTGCCGGGACTGGTGGAAGCGGCCACGCGGCATGGCGCCATTATGATGATCGATGACGCGCACTCTTCCGGCGTCTTGGGGCGCAACGGGCGCGGCACGGTGGACCATTTCGGCCTGCACGGGCGCGTGGATATCCAGGTGGGGACCCTATCGAAGGCCATCGGCGTGTTAGGCGGATACGTATGCGGCAGCCGCGATCTCATCGAGTTCCTGTACCACCGCGCGCGGCCGTTCCTGTTCTCCACCTCGCACCCACCCGCGGTGGCGGCGGCGTGCCTGGCGGCGTTCGACGTTCTGGAACAGGAGCCCGAGCGCATCGCGAGCCTGTGGGACAACACGAAATACTTTAAGGCGGGCCTGTCAGCGGCCGGCTTCGATACGGGCGCCAGCGAAACGCCCATCACGCCGGTGATGGTTGGCGATGCGGCGCTCGCGCACCGGTTGTCGCGCGAGCTTTTCGAGGAAGGCGTGCTGGCGACGGGCATCGGGTTCCCCACCGTCCCGAAAGGCAGGGCGCGCGTGCGGACCATCGTCGCGGCGACGCACACGCATGAGGAGTTGGACCGCGCGTTGGAAGCGTTTCAAAAGGTGGGGAAGCGCCTGGAACTACTTTGACGCGGAGACGCGGAGGCGCGGAGAAATCCCTATTCGGCTTAGGATTCGTCGTGCCATCGCCTTATAGGTTTTCTCTGCGTCCCCGCGTCTCCGCGTCGAAGTTCCTACCCGGATGAGCTATTTCTCGTCCGTGGAATTCTTCTGGTCCAGGTTGCCCACCGTCTTGAGCCGTTGATAGAGACGCTCCACTTCCGCCTCATCCTCCGGCAGGAGTATGCGATACCGCGGCGGCGGGGAGGGCTTGCGATCCCCTCCGGGCGTCATTTCGCCCCAATATTGACGGTACGGCACGCCATCGATCAAGGCGTCTCGCGAGAGCCGGCGCAGGTGCCGCAGCAGGCTGTTGCAGGAATCCAGGTTGCCCGGATAAATCAGCGGAAATCGCGAATCGTCGAACAGCGTGATGCGAATGATCAGAGGCGACACCCAGCCCGTGCGGTCCAGACGGCGGATATCCATCCACGGCACAATGCGTTTGCCGATCGCGACGTAGCCTTCGTGGATCTCGACGGCCGGAAGTGACGCCATCGCGAACAACAGGCAGGCCGTCAGCAGGAAGAGACCGGCGGCGATGTACGACAACTGCGAGTAATGCCAGGCGAACCAGCCGGAAAGCCCGGCCAGCGCGGTAGCGGCCGCGCCAAAGCCCACATATTGTCGTGCCGGCTCATAGCGAGTCATGGATCGCCGTCTCTACTCTAAGACTACTCCCCAGCGGAGACCGCGTCAATCCGTCCGGAAGGCCGCAAAATCCGCCACGTATAGTGAACGCCGCTCCACACGGTAAACGCCGCGCAGGGCCACTGGACCGCCCACGAAAAGCGCTCCGCCCATCCAGTCAGCAGCACGTCACGGGCCATTAGGGAGACAACCGTAATCACCTGAACCAGCGTGGCGACTTTGCCCCACACGGTGGGAGGGAATCTCCGCAAGGATGTAAAACACAGCGCCACCGCCGCTCCCACCAGGATGTAGATATCGCGGCCGAAGATCACGCCCACCAGCCACCAGGGCGCCGCGCCGGATGCCGCCAGAGCCAGAAAAACCCCGCTCAGCAGGCACTTATCGGCGATCGGGTCCAGATACGCGCCAACCGGAGTCACCAGTCCAAAACGCCGCGCAACCGCGCCATCGACCACGTCGGTGACCGCGGCCCCGGCGAACAACGCCAGCGCCAGCACATGCCGGCCATCCATGACGGCCTGAACGACGAATGGAATCAGCGCCAGGCGAAGCGCCGTAAAGCCGTTCGGAACGTTGATCCAGCGCGGCAAAGCGATACCGGGTTTCCCTTAGGCCGCTTGGAACGGCGGCACGTCCACCCAAGCGCGGCTCCGGCTGCTTTCGAGTTCGGCTTCCACCAGCGAGAGCTGGCGCAGCCCGTCCACGAACTGCGGGTACTCGGGTTCGGCGCCGGGATCGCCGATCGAGTTGTAGAAGCGTCGAAATATCTGCTTGAAAGTGTCGTCGTAGCCCTCGCTGTGGCCCCCTGGCAGGTCGGCGTACGGGCGCGCCTGGTCCTTTAACAGCGACGGGTCCTTGATCAGGAGTTGGTTGGCGGAGTTGCGCTGGCCGATCCACAATTCGTCGGGCCGTTCCTGGTTCCAGGAGACGCCGCCCTTGGTACCGAACACTTCCAGGTTCAGGCAGTTCTTGCGTCCCGCCGAAACCTGGCTGGCGGTGAAGGCGCCACGGGTGCGGTCGCCCATGCGGAATATCACGGCGCCGAAATCTTCCGTGTCGATGGGAATTTCTACATAGTCCTCCGGCCGCAGCATCTTGCCCGCGAACGTCTCCACCGGACCCTTGGGCTTCTTGCGCGTTTTGTGGAACGTCTGGACATCGGCGCAAAGCGAAGTGATGCGCTGGCCGGTGACGTGTTCCGCCATATCGCACCAGTGCGATCCGATATCCGCCAGCGTGCGCGACGGCCCGTTATCCTTGGTCTCGATGCGCCAGTTGTAATCGGTGTCGTAAAGCAGCCAGTCCTGCGAGTAAGTGCCCTGCACCACCAGGATTTCGCCCAGGTCGCCCGCCTCGCGCATCCGGCGCATCTGCTGCACCATGGGGTAGAAGCGCAGGTTGTGGCACGTGCAATTGCGGCGCTTGGTTGCGGCGGCCAGCGCCACCAGCTTTTTGGCGTTCTCGACCGAAGTCGAGAGCGGCTTCTCGGAGATGACGTGTTTGCCGGCCTCCAGCGCGTCTTTGACAATGGGGAAGTGCAGGGCGTTCGGCGTACACACGTGTACAGCCTCAACGGCCTTATCTTCCAGGAGGCGGTGGTAGTCGGCCTCCACCCTTTCGGCGCCGAACTCCGCGCCCAGTTGCCGTGCCTTTTCGATTTGCGGCTCACCGATGCCGTAAAGTTGAACGTATCCCAGCCTGCGTATGCCTTCAAGGTGAACGCGGCCTACGAAGCCGGTACCGAATAATGCAGTCTTGTATGTTCTCATGGCGTGAACCCTCCGTTCGGAAAGGTCTACTGTATCGCAAAACCTGTTAGATTGGTACCGAAGACGCATGGTCATACGCATCCGGTTCGGCAAGGGGCCCAGGATCGGCGTCAGGCGGCGTAAGAACCGGCGCGCGGCCCTCATGCTGTCCGGACTGCTGACCCCGGTGGCCGCCATGGCCTTCGCCTTGGCGTGTTGGGGCATTGCCGCCAATCTCGGCTGGACAAGCACCTTCGTCATCCCCTCCGGTCTCTTTTCGCACTGGCAGGCGTGGCTGGGCGCGGCGGCGCTCTTGCAGGCTCTTTCGCGCATCTTGAGCCGTTACGCCCGCAACGGCGACGCGGCAACATCCTAGTCAGTGGGACGGGCCGGGGCGCCCGCGTTTTTCGCGGGCCCGCCTGTCTTCTTCGCTTGCCGCCGCCCGCCTCTGCATCCTGAGCAAGGCCCGCGAATCTCTTCTGATATTCTAGTTGAGAGATCTTCCATGCCCGGCCTGCCCAGATACCGCGAGTCCTCCTTTTACATGGGGCCCATGCCCAAGGGCGTCAAGTGGCTGCTGATCGTCAACATCGCCGTGTACGTGCTGCAGGTTTTGGGCGGCGCCTCGCTCTACAGCAATCTCCAGTTGCTCTTCCTGGTGCCGGAACTGGTGGTGCACAAGTTCCCGTTCTTCATCTGGCAGCTCTTCACCTACATGTTCTTTCACGGGGGCATTTTGCACCTCGGGTTCAACATGCTGGCGCTGTGGATGTTCGGCACGCCCATCGAGAACGATTGGGGCACGCGCCGGTTCCTCAAGTTTTACTTCCTCTGCGGCATCGCGGCAGGCGTTTGCGACGTCACCCTGCACGCGGTTCTTGGAAATTGGGGTACCAGCACGATTGGGGCTTCGGGCGCCATTTACGGCCTTCTCGTGGCCTTTGGGGTGCTTTACCCGGAAGCTCCCGTGCTCTTCATGATGCTCTTCCCCATGAAGGCCAAGCACATGGTGATGATCTTCGCGGGGATCGAATTCCTGGTGACCCTCGGCCCCAACACCGGCGTGAGCAGCATCGCTCACCTGGGCGGCATGGCGTTCGGCTATCTCTACCTGAAGCGCAGCTTGCCGAGCCTGCCCATGCCGGATTGGGGAGGGGCGTACCGGCAATGGAAGATGGCGCGCGCTAAGAAGAAGTTTCAGGTCTACATGCGGAATCGCGGCGGCGGCGGCGGCCGCGGGCCGTTCGTGAACTGAGGCGTCGCCCCGCTTCGCGCGCTGTTTTGATATATTTTAGGCGGGGGTGCGGCCATGCGATCCTGGACGATCTGCGCGATATGCGCGGCGGCGATGATGCTGCTGGCCGGCTTCGTGGCCGGGCAGCAAGGTCCTTTGACAGGGGGCTCCGGGCCAACCGTCGCCAAGCCTCGCAATCCGGATACGGACTCCGCCAATCCCGCCGCCCAGCCTGCGGCGGAACCGGAACTACCGAAAATCCCCTCCCGCCTCAGCAAAAAGAACGCGGAGCCGGACACCACCGCCGCGCCACGCTTCAGCAGCGACGTGGACCTGGTTACGGTGGATACCGCGGTGCTCGACAACAAAGGCAATTTCATTCCCGGAATCCCCCCCGGTAACTTCCGCGTCCTCGAGGATAACGTTCCGCAGAAAATTACCCGGGTCGATATGGGGCAGGCCCCCATCACCGTGGCGCTGCTGATCGAGTTCAGTAACGTGTTCCAGAGCTATTACGGCCCGGCGTGGTACCAGACGCTGCAGCTTGCCTACAGCTTCGCCAACACGCTACAGCCTAGCGACTTTTGCGCGGTGATCGCCTACGATATGAAGCCGGAAATCCTCGCCGATTTCACCACCGACCGGCAAAAGGTGCAGTCCGCCCTCGACGAGATGCGCGTCGCGACGTGGCGAGAGGCGAACCTGTACGACGCCCTCATCGATACCACCGACCGCATGTCGGGCATCGAAGGCCGCAAAGCCATCGTGCTGATCTCCTCGGGAGTGGACACCTTCAGCAAGACCACCTTCGATGAGACGCGCAAAGCCCTGCAGCAGAACGGAGTGCCCATCTACGCCATCAGCCTGATGCAGGCATTGCGCATTGTGTCCGAGTCGCGCATGGGCCAGTCGCAGCAGATGGATTTCATGTTGGCCGATAACCAGATGCGCACCTTCGCCTCGGAAAGCGGCGGCCAGTCCTTCTTCCCCCGCTTCCAGGGCGAGTATCCCTCCATCTTCCAGGCGGTGCAGCAGGCGCTTCGCATGCAGTACGTGATCACGTATTCCTCGTCGAATAAGACGCACGACGGCGCTTATCGCAAAATCAAAGTCCAGTTGGTGAATCCCGCCACCAATGAGCAGTTGCCCATGAAGGACGAAAAAGGCAAGCCCATCAAGTACACCATCGTCGCGAAGTCGGGCTACAAGGCCCCGCACACCGTGGAATAAGCCGCGCGCGGGTTCGCCGCCACGCGGCGCGCACAAGATTCACGATTTGCCGCCCGTTGTCAAGAAGTGAATCTTGCGATGTTGCAAAGCGATGCAAGACCATTGACAGTTGCGTTACGCCTCTGTTACTCTCGCTCAGTCCACCCATGAAAACCGCTCCCGTTCTCCACTCCAAGATCCTGTTGATCAATCGAAATCGCGACGGATTGCTGGTACGCGGACAGTTGCTCGAGGAACTCGGCTACCGGGTTGCTGTGGCGCAGACCAGCGAAGAAGGCTTGACGTTGTTCGAAGCTTCCTCCTTCGATCTAGTGGTGGCGGATTACCGCTTGCCGCGCATCAACGGCATCGAGTTGACCTTACGGATTCGCAAGATCGATCCCCAGGCGCGGGTGATCCTTCTTTCGGGCCAGGTCGAAGCCCTGAATTTGACTACCGAAACCACCGCCGCGGACGCCGTGCTGGCCAAGAGCGCCGGCGAGCCCGCCCAACTAGCGCGCACCATCAAACGGCTCTTGAATCGTCCCGCGCTGCGGAAACCCCCGGCTTCGCAGAAGCTTCCCGCGCCTAAAGCAGCGAAAACCGCCGCCGGTTAACCGAGCCGCGCGATCCTGACCGAGCCGCGAACGTAAGAGAGCGGTTGCCCTCCGCGGGGACCCTACCGCTTGCCCGCGTTATCGATAATCCTCTGCGCCAGATAATTCACCACTTTGGAATTATTGCGCTCCACTTCATAATACGCGGCGCGCAGCAGTTGATCTTTGCTATTCCGCAACGTCTCGCGTATGTTGGTCTGCACCCGCGGATCGTTCAGGTCGCGCTGCCCGGCCGTCTCCTTCGAGATCACCTTGAGGATGCGATACCCCTCCTCCGTCTTAATCGGCTGTGAAATGGCGCCGGCCTGTAACGACGCCACCAGCTTGCGCAATTCCGGATTCGCCTTCTCCAGAGCCGACTCCGGAACAAACCCCATATCGCCGCCGTTTGCCACCGACTTCGGATCCTCCGAATAATTCTGCGCCACCTGGCTGAAATCGTCGCCGCGCAACAGCCGCGCATAAATATCCTGAATCTTGACCTTGGCTTCGGCGTCGTTCTGCGCCTTGTTGTTCTTCAAATTGCGAACTTCTGGATCGGGAGCCGGCGTCACCAGGATCTGCGCCATGTGGATCTGCGGCTCGGCCAGGTTGAAGCTGGCCTTGTTGGCGTTGTAAAAATTGGCCACGTCCGCGTCGGTGATGACAATCTTCGATGCGATTTCCTTATTCACCAGCTTGTCCACCGTCAGTTGCCGGTGCAATTGCGATTTCAAATCGGCTTCGCTCAGCTTCCGGTCGGCAAGCTGCTTCTGGAATTCTTCCTCCGTGTACGGCGCCTTCATCTTATTGAACTCGGCTTCCACGTCCGCGTCCACCGCCGCCAGACCCAACTTCTCCGCCCGCTGCAACATGATCTCGTTGGTGATCAGGCTGCCCAGCAGATCCATCTTCTGCGTATTCACCAGGTCTTCGTTCGAGCCTTCGACCGCCTGGGGATATTGCGTCTGGTAGACCTTCTCCAGCTCGGCGTATGTGATCGCATACCCATTCACCTTCGCCGCCACGCCGGCCGGCATCGAACTTTTGCACGCGGTCAGCGTGAGCGCGGCCGCAACCGCCGCAAGGAAAACCACAAAGCGCTTCATCGCAATCCTATTGTAGCGGGGCGCGCGCCGCGAAGTACGGCGCTCTGGGGCTTAGAATAGTCGTTGATGAATGTCGGAATGATCGGCACAGGCGCGATTTCGAATATGCACGCGCAGGCTTACCGGAATATCGGCTTCCGCCTGCGCGTATGCACGGACGTCAATGAGGAGGCCGGCCGCGGCTTCGCGGCCCGCCATGGCGCGGAGTTCGTCCGAACCTACGAAGAGGTCTGCCGCCATCCCGAAGTGGATTACGTCGACGTCTGCACCTTTCCGGATTTCCGCTTGCAGCCGGTCGAGATCTGCGCCCGCGCCGGAAAGCACGTACAGGTGCAGAAGCCCATCGCCACCAACCTGGCCACCGCGCTCCGCATGATCGAGACCGCCCGCCAGGCAGGCATCCTTCTCGGCGTGGTCAGCCAGCACCGCTTCGACGACGCCAGCCTGTTCCTCGCGCGCGCCTTCGCCGCCGGCCGCCTCGGCAAGCTCTTGCAGTGCGATTGCTACGTGAAGTGGTACCGCTCGCCCGCTTACTACTCCCGCCCCATCAAGGGCAGTTGGCAAACCGAAGGCGGCGGCGCCCTCATCAACCAGGCCGTTCACCAGGTGGACATCCTGCGCTGGCTGGCCGGCCCCGTGACGGAGGTGTTCGGCATGTGGCAGTTGGGCGCGTTGCACAAGATCGAATCGGAGGACGTGGTGAGCGCCGTTCTGCGCTACGCCAACGGCGCGACCGGCGTCATCCAGGCGTCCACCGCCATGTGGCCGGGCTACACCGAACGCACCGAGTTCCACGGTACGAAGGGCGCCGCGGTGATCGCGGGCGACAAGCTCACGGTGTGGGACGTCGAGAACGATTCCGGCGAGCCCGCCCCGGTCGCCTTGCCCGCCGTTTCCGGCTCCTCCGACCCGATGGCGATTCCGCTCGATCCCTTCGAGCGCCAGTTCCGCGATTTCGGCGACGCCATCGCCACCGGCCGCCGCCCCGCCGTCTCGGGTGAAGAAGGCTATCGGGCCCTCGAAATCGTCGACGCCGTGTACCGCTCCTGCCGCACCGGCGAAAAAGTCAAGCTGTAATGTTCAGTGGGGCAGGCGCTTTCGCCTGCCACCCGCCCGTGGCGCAAGCCGCCAGGCTTGCTGAGCCGAGAGTCGTCTCGGCTTTTCTGCTGCGCTGCTCTGTGACGCGCACACCCTCCACGGTCAGCCTCGCCTTCTTCGTCATAGAATAGGGAACGGAGCGGAAAACAACTACATGGAAACTACCGGAGCAGGTTTAGAAGGCATCATCGCTGGCGAATCCGAGATTTGCTACATCGACGGATACCTGGGCGTCCTCAGCTACCGCGGCTATAACATTCATACCCTGGCGGACAACGCCGTCTTCGAGGAAACCATCTTCCTTCTCTGGAATGGATGGCTGCCCAAGCCGGCCGAGCTGGCCCAACTGAAGAAAGATCTGGCCGCGGAGCGTGGACTGCCCGGCCCTGTGATCGACTTCCTCAAAAGCGTTCCCGGCGGCGCTCCCATGGACGTTCTGCGCACCGCCGTTTCCATGCTCAGCCTGCACGATCCCGAAGCCCAGGACATGTCGCCCGACGCCAACCACCGCAAGGCCGTGCGCCTCATGGCGAAGACTTCCGCCATCGTGACCTCCTTCGACCGCCTGCGCAAAGGCCTCTACATCGTCGAGGGCGATCCCAAGCTCGGCTTCGCCGCCAATTTCCTCTACGCGCTCACCGGCAAGCGCCCCGACGACGTCATGGAGCGCGCCTTCGACGTCGCCATGACCCTCCACGCCGACCATGAGCTCAACGCCTCCACCTTCGCCGCGCGCGTTACGGCGGCGACCCTCTCCGATATCTACTCCGCCGTCACCAGCGGCATCGGCGCCCTGAAGGGCCCGCTTCACGGCGGCGCCAACCAGGAGGTCATCCACTGGCTGCTCGGTTTGGGCGACGAAGAGGAAGCCGCCAACCGCGTGAAGAACACCCTCGCGCGCAAGGTCAAGATCCCCGGCTTCGGCCACCGCGTCTACCGCACCGAAGATCCGCGCGCCACCCACCTGCGCGTCCTCTCGGAGGAATTGGGCCGCCGCACCGGGCACGAAAAACTGTTCAAGCTCTCGCGGCGCATGGAAGAAACCGTGAAATCCATCAAGGGCCTGGTTCCCAACGTGGATTTCTATTCGGCCTCGGCGTACTATGCGTTGGGCATCCCCATCGACCTCTACACGCCCATTTTTGCCGTAAGCCGCATGTCCGGCTGGACGGCCCACATATTGGAACAGTACCGCAACAACCGCCTGATCCGCCCGCGCGCCGAATATAAGGGTAACCCCGACGGCCAGACGTGGATTCCGGCGGCGGAGCGCTGAAATGGATGAGCGTGCGTATTACACCGACCAGCCGGCCACCAAGCCGGCGCAACTGAACTGCCCCTACTGCCGCAGCGTCGAAACTTACGAGCTGCGCTGGATGGTCCGCAAGAAGAAGGATCGCCTGCCACCCGGCGGCGACGAGCGCGACCGCGCCCGCTTCGCCAAGGCGCAAAGCTACATGGTTCTCTTGGACGACAAAGCATCGTGCAAGAATCAGCGCTGCCGGCGGCAATTCGACATCTCGGGCGTCAAGACGATGGCGTTTCTCTAGCGCGGCCTGAGCCTCCCTCAGGGCCACCGAAGCGTGCGGCCTCGAAAAGGATAATCGGAGCCGTGATTGGGTGTATACTCGCAGGTGGCCGGGAAGGCAGCCCGCAAAACCCCGGTTGTGAATTCGACCGTACTTAGGAAGCCTAATGCGGATACGCGTCTTAGGGCTACTCGCCCTGGTGATACCGCCGCTTGCCTCCGCAGCGGATCCCGACCTGCTGGCCGCTTACGCCCAGTTTCGCAGCATTGCCCTCGATTCCAATCGCGTCGCCGTCGCCGAGAATCTCGCGATTAAGAGGGACGCGGGAACGCTTCAGTTCACCAGCGGAAAGCTGTACGCCCTGCAGCCCGTTCTGGATAAAGTCGCCGGCGTTGTATTCGTCGGCGAAGGGACCTTCCGCTTTCAGCCGCCATCCGACATCGAGCGGCAGCACCTCGCCCTCCTGACAAACGGCCCCAGCCTTACGGAGCCATTCAAGGACGCCGTTCTGTTGTTCACCGATTCCACCTTTGCCGATCTCTCGGCAGCCGCAAGCTTCAAGACGGGCGCCATTGAACCCCGCGCGCAGGGTGTTCTAAACGATTTCCGCAAGGCATTTCGGGACGATCTCAAGACGAACATCGAGGCGCGCACCCTCGCGGGCCTGTCTTCGCCACGCCAGTCCTTATTTCTCGCGGCCATCTCCGGGGAGAAGCACGGCAAACTCCTTTTCTCCCTCGACGCAATGAACGGTGAAGCCGTTTCGCTGATTCATTACGGCTCCGGCGGGGCAGAGACCTGGAGCGCATTCGAACCCACCGGGTCCCCCTCGTCCGAGGAGCGCGCGCTTATCCGTACCGATCGAATCGACGTCGATACCCGGGTCGACAAGGGAGGCAGGCTGGACGCTGAGGCGCTCGACCAGTTCAAGGCTGTCCAGGACGGGGCGCGGATGCTCCTCGTTCAACTGGCGCCCGAGCTCCGTGTAACCAGGGTCGCATCGGGAGACGGCGCCGCGCTCCCCTACATTCAGGAGGCGAAGGATAAGGACGCCGACCTCTGGGTGATCCTGCCCAGTCCGCTGGTCAAGGGCGCGCCGTATTCCTGGAAGTTCGCTTACGGCGGCGATGGCGTTGTGCGTAAAGCGGGAACCGGAAATTACTACGTGGGCGACCGCGAGGGATGGTATCCCAAGCTGGATATTCCCGGCCTCTTCTTCAACGACCGCGCCGTATACCACATGACATTCCGGGCGCCCAAGGAACTGACGCTTGTGGCCACGGGCAAGCCGGTCAAAAAGTCGGTGGACGGCAAGATTGCGGTCACGGAATGGGATACCGGAACGCCCTACACCGTGGCCGGATTCAACTTCGGAGACTACAAGACAAAGACCCTCAAGAGCAACGACATCGATATCGCCGTTTACGCCAATAGCGATTTGGGTGACCAGTTGCAAGGTCTCAAGGCGACCCTCGAGCAGAATCCCGAGCTTGCTGTCGCAGCAGGCATCACGACTGGCGGACTCGACACCACGGGCCTCATGAGCCAGACATTATCGGAAACCGCCAATGCGCTGAAGTTGTTCAGCGACTACTTCGGCCCGCTGCCGTTCCAGAACATTTCGGTAACGCAGCAATCCTCCGGCAATTTCGGGCAGAGTTGGCCAACCCTCATTTACATGCCGTACACGTCTTTCCTGGACGGTACCATGCGGCATCAGTTGGGCATGGACGTGGGTCGCGCACGCCAATTCTACGGGGAGGTCGGGTCCCACGAGATCGCTCACCAGTGGTGGGGGCATCTGGTTGGTTGGAGGGATTACCACGATGAGTGGCTCTCCGAGGGGTTCGCGCAGTTTTCGGCCGGGCTTTACATGCACCGCCGGAGAGGCGAGAAGGACTTCCTCAATTTTCTCGCTGCCGACAAGCAGTTCATCCTGAGTGCGCTGCCCAACTCCACCGAACGCGCCAACGACGCCGGCCCTATCTCCCTGGGGTCCCGCCTGAGCACGGAGAAAACGGAAGGCGCCTACCGGCTGGTTTATGCCAAGGGCGATTTTGTCCTGCACATGCTGCGCATGATGCTGTACGACTACCCCCGCGGCGATGACAGCCGCTTCATCGCCATGATGAAGGACTACGTGCAGACGAATGCGGGGAAGGGCGCGTCCACGGCGGATTTTAAGGCCACCTGCGACAAGCACTTCGGTATGGACATGGGCTGGTTCTTCAACCAATGGGTGTTCGGCACGGGCATCCCCAAAATCGGCATCCAATACAGCATCGTGGACGGCGCGGACGGACCGGTGCTGGTCCTGGATGTGAAACAGGAGCATGTGCCAGACGGGTTCCGCTCCATCGTACCGATCGTGCTGAAGGGCAAGACTGCCGTGGCCGGGGTGAGACTGTCGATCGCCAAGTCTGAGATGCATTACGAGCTGAAGCTTCGGGAGAAGCCTGAGACCATCGAGTTCAATGCGCTCGAAGGGCTTCTCTGCGAACTGGAAGTCAAGAAGCGATAATCCGGCCCCGGTCTAGCCGTAAGGTGCCGAAAAGCCTGAAAAGTACTATCGGTTGTCCGCCGGGTCCCAAAACTTTTTCGTGACTTTCCCGTACGTACTGGACCTAGCTAAACTGCCCGCCCGCGGCTAGCCTGAATTCATGAAGCAAGGCCTCATTCTAGTTCTGTTGTTGCTGCTCAGCGCCATGCTCGCTTCGGCGGACACCATCCTGTTTATCAGCGCCGGCGGGAACAGTATTGACGGCGTCTACACATTTCCCTACCTGTCGCAGGTGAATGGCAGCGGAACCACCGTAGCGGCCATGTGCGACGATTTCAGCAATGAGATTGGCAATAGCGAATCCTGGACCGCCACCGCAAACGTCCTCAACTCCACCAATGCGGCGTCCGATTTTCTCTACAGCCATCAGACGGTTTTCGGAGCCGGCACAAACGGCCTCGCTCCTACCACCGGCGTCGAAGCCTATGACGAAGTCGGCTACATATTCGAGAACATACTCTCGGGAAATTTCAGCGCCACCGAAGGCAATGCGGCCGTCTGGTATCTGTTTGCTTCCAACACGAACTCCACCGCCGCATCCGACTTCGGCGGCGATGCTACCGCCCTCGGCATTTTGACTCAGGCCTACAACGCCACCATCGACAACGCAAGTTACGATTACGCCAACATCGTCGTTTATTCGCCATACCCCCTTGACAGCGGCTCTTCGGCGTACGACCCAAATTCCCCGAACTACGACCAACACGCATATCCCCAGGAGTTCCTGATAGACCCCACGTTCGGCACGCCCGAACCTCCGCCTTCGCTCCTGCTGATCGCCGGCGCAGCCATGATCGGCCTGGTCTCCTTAATCCGCCGCAAGCGCCACCCCCGCTGAACCGAGCCGCGAACGTAAGAGAGCGGTTGCAACGGTCTCCAACTCTTCGTGCCCGCGAAGGATGTCCAAATTAGAATTTGCCGTGTTGCGTTAAACGCGATGCGGTAGTATTCTTTAGTTGTGATCCGGTCGTTCCGCGACAAAGAGACCGAGAAGGTCTTCCTGCGCGAGTTCAGCCGGAAGTTCCAGAGTATTGCCGCGGTTGCGAAGCGCAAACTCGACCACGTGCATGCGGCAGCGGCCATTTCCGATCTGCGAGCCGTTCCTGGGAACCGGCTGGAAGTACTCGCCGGGGACCGCGCCAGACAGTACTGCATTCGGGTCAACGACCAATGGCGGATTTGCTTCCGTTGGGTTGACGCCGATGCTCTTGAAGTGGAGATCGTGGACTATCGTTGAGGGACTAAACCCATGGCCAGGAAAAACAAGGTCATACCTCCGATTCATCCGGGCGAAACTCTGGCGGAAGACTTCCTGAAGCCGCTGGGCCTTTCGGCCAACCGGCTCGCAATCGAGTTGCTGGTACCGGTAACCCGCATCAACGACATCGTTCGCGGTAAACGTTCGATCACCGCGGACACTGCGCTCCGCCTGGCCCGCTACTTCGGAACCACACCGCGGTTCTGGATGTATCTCCAAGCGAATTTCGATCTGGAGACGGCTCAGGACGCGCGCGGCCCGGAGATCGCCGGCCGGATTAGGCCACTCCAGGCGGCCTGAGCGCGGAGGACGTCATATCCTTACGCCCTTGCAGGGCCGCCGCGGGCTCGGGCCGATTCCACTCGTGGTTGCATCCAGTGTGTCAGCCTCATCGTTCGCACGCCCGCAAACTCGCCGCGTACTTCCACGTCCCGGCCAGCCTGTTTATCTGACCTTGCTAACATAGTAGTAACCCCGAAAATGGATTCGCCAAACGTAGATCTGAAGCAGACTGTCAATCTGCCGAAAACCGCTTTCTCCATGAAGGCCAACCTGCCGCGCACCGAGCCTGCCATGCTCGAGCGGTGGGAAAAGGAGAAGCTCTACGAGCGCATCCGCGCCTCGCGCGCCGGCCGGCCCACTTACATCCTCCACGACGGCCCGCCCTACGCCAACGGGCGCATCCACCTCGGCACCGCCTTCAACAAGATCCTCAAGGATTTCATCGTCAAGTCGAAGACCATGGCCGGCTTCGATTCGCCCTACGTGCCGGGATGGGATTGCCACGGCCTTCCCATCGAGATCAAGGTCGATAACGATCTCGGCGCGAAGAAGGCGCAAATGTCCGCCGTTGAGATCCGCCAGGCCTGCCGCAAGTACGCCGAAAAGTACATCAACCTCCAGCGCGAGGATTTCAAACGGCTCGGCGTGCTGGGCCAGTGGGACGACCCCTACCTCACCATGAGCGCCGAATACCAGGCGGTCATCGCCGGCGCGTTCGTCGAGTTCGTGGACCGCGGCTACGTGTATAAGGGCCTCAAACCGGTGCACTGGTGCATGAAAGATCGCACCGCCCTCGCCGAAGCGGAAGTCGAATACGAGAACCACACCAGCCCGTCCATCTGGGTCCGTTTCAAGCTGACCTCGGATCCAGCGAAAATCCACCCCGGCCTGGAGGGGCGCAACGTCTACGCGCTGATCTGGACCACCACGCCCTGGACCATCCCCGCCAACATGGCCATCGCCTACAACCCCAAATACGCGTACGCGGCGGTAGAGGTGGAGCAGGCTGTTTACATCGTGGCCGCCGAACTCCTCGCGGTCACCGCCCAGAAGTGCGGCTGGACCGACTACAAGGTAGTCGCTTCGTTTCCGGGCGAGCGCATGGAACGCGCCATCTTCCGCCATCCCTTCCTGGAGCGCGATTCGCTCGGCGTCCTCGCGGGCCACGTCACGCTCGAACAAGGCACGGGCGCGGTCCACACGGCGCCCGGCCACGGCCAGGAGGATTACGTCGTTGGCCGCCAGTACGGCATCGAAACCTATTGCCCGATTGACGCCGCCGGCCGTTTCTACCACGCCGAAGGCGCGGCCGGCCGCCTGCCGGAAGTCCTCATCGGCAAGACCGTGTGGGAGGCCAACCCCATCGTCATCGAGATTCTGAAATCTGCGGGCGCGCTCCTCGGACTGGAGAAAATCGAGCACTCCTATCCGCACTGCTGGCGCTGCCACAAGCCCACCATCTTTCGCGCCACCGAGCAATGGTTCATCGGCATGGACCGCAACCGTTTCCGCCAGGAGGCGCTGGAGGCCGTCCACCGCACGCGCTGGATGCCGGAGTGGGGTGAGGAGCGCATCGCCAACATGATCGCCACGCGCCCCGATTGGTGCATCTCGCGCCAGCGCGTGTGGGGCGTCCCCATCATCGTGTTCTACTGCGACCGGTGCCGTGAGGCGCTGACGGACCGCAAAATCCTGGACACCATCGTGGCGCTGTTCCGCCAGCACGGCGCGGATGTCTGGTACGAGCGCTCTGCCGCCGAACTCCTGCCTCCGGGGACCGCGTGCGCCAAGTGCGGCTGCGCCGGATTCACCAAGGAAACCGACATTCTCGACGTGTGGTTCGATTCCGGCTCCAGCCACCTGGCGGTGCTCAACCGGCGCTTCGGTCTCACCTGGCCGGCCGACCTTTACATGGAAGGCGGCGACCAGTACCGCGGCTGGTTCCACAGCTCCCTGCTTGTCGGAACCGGCATCAAGGGCGGCTCGCCCTACCGCGCCTGCGCGTTGAATGGCTGGGTTCTCGATGGCGAGGGCCGCGCCATGCACAAGTCGCTCGGCAATTCCATCGAGCCCGACGAGATCGTCAAGCGCCACGGCGCCGAGATTCTGCGGCTCTGGTCTGCATCGGTCAATTTCCACGAGGACGTCCGCATTTCCCAAACCATCGAGACGCGCCTGGTCGAGGCCTACCGCAAGCTGCGCAACACGTTCCGCTACCTGCTCGGCAACCTCTCCGATTTCGACCCCGCGAAGGACGCCGTGCCGGCCGCCGAAATGGCGGAGATCGACCAGTGGATCCTGCTGCGCGCCGAAGACCTCGCGGCCCGCTGCCGCGCCTGGTACGAAGCCTTCGAGTTCCACAAGGTCTACCATTCGGTTTACGCTTTCGCCACCGTCGATTTGAGCTCCATCTATTTCGACGTCCTCAAGGATCGGCTCTATACATCGGCCCCGAAATCGAAAGCGCGCCGCGGCGCGCAGACCGCGCTCTACCGTCTGCTCGACGCGCTGGTGCGCCTCACGGCGCCGTTGATGAGCTTCACGGCCGAAGAAGTGTGGGGCCACATGGGCCGTACGGACAGCGTTCACATGGCATATTTCCCGGAGCCGGCCGAATTGTCGGCGGGCATCGGCGAGGCATCGCGCGCACGAGCCGCCAATTGGGACCGCCTCATGGAAGTGCGCGACGGCGTCTTAAAAAGCCTCGAAGAGGCGCGCAACGGGAAGCTGATCGGCGCGCCCCTGGAAGCGCGCGTGCGCCTCACCGCCAACGGCGCCCTCTATCCATTGCTCGAGGAATACGCCCGCGAGCTGCCGGCGCTGTTCATCGTTTCGCAGGTGGAAATCGCCCGCGCGGGGGATGGCGCTCTCGCGGTGGAAGTCGAGCGCGCCGCCGGCCTGAAGTGCGAACGCTGCTGGAAATATACCGCAGACGTCGGCTCCGACGACCGTTTCCCCAGCATCTGCGCCCCCTGCGCCGGCGCCGTCGCAGAGACCCTCCATGGCTGACCCGCGCATCAAAGGTGGGGCGGGCAGGGGTGCCCACGCCGTTCGTGGGCCCGCCTGCCTTCTTGGGCGCCTTCCTGGGCGTGTCGGGCCACCAGACGCGCTCATGCTGTGTATCGGGGCACGCCTTCAGGCGTGCCGTAAGAATCAACTAACGATCAGGGCTTTAGCCCCTGAAGACGTCATCAGGTGCTTTCAACCGCGCCACCCCGGCTCCGGCCACCGTTTCCCTGGCATTTGCGCAGAGGCCATCCATGGCTGACCCGCGCCTCAAGCCCTACGCAACCGCCATCGCCGTTTTCGCGTTCGACCGCCTCACCAAGTGGTTCATCGATACCCACGTTTCCTTTGAAACCGCCTACAAAGTGATTCCCGGCCTCTTCGACATCGTCCATTCGGAGAACCGCGGCATGGCGTTCGGCTTTTTCGACGACTCCACGTTTGAGTGGAGAACCGCGCTGCTGGTGGCGTTTTCGCTGGCCGCCATCGGCTTTATGAGCGTCTTCCTTTGGAAGGGTCGCGAACGCCTCGACCGGCTCTCCCAATTCGGCTTCGCCCTGATCATGGGAGGCGCCGCGGGGAACGTGTTCGACCGCATCGTGTGGGGCCGCGTTACGGATTTCCTTCTCTTCTACATCGGTGAGCACCAGTGGCCCGCGTTCAACCTGGCGGATTCCGCCATCAGCGTGGGCGGCGGCCTCGTGCTGGTCGATCTTCTACGTAGCAAACGGCAGGCGGCAAATGTATCCTGAGATCTTTCACATTCCGTTCCTTCACACCTACGGCGTGCTCGTGGCAGCCGCATTTCTGGCCGCGCTTTGGATGGCGTCCAAACTCGGCCGGCGCGCGGGCCTGGACGTGGACGCGGTTACCAACCTCGGCATCTACTGCGCCCTCTCCGCCATCCTCGGCGCCAAGGTTATGATGTTCCTCGTGGACATGCCCTATTACATCGGGCATCCGGGCGACATTTTCTCGCTTTCCTCCCTGCAGGCCGGCGGGGTCTTCTACGGCGGACTCATCGCCGCGCTGGCGGTGTCCTGGTGGTACGTCCGCAGGACCCATCTGCCGGGGCTGAAGACCGCCGACGTCTTCGCGCCCGCCATCGCGCTCGGACACGGCATCGGGCGGCTCGGCTGCTTCTCCGCGGGCTGCTGCTGGGGCGTGTTGTGCCACCGGCCGTGGGCGGTGACTTTCACCAATCCCGTCTCGAACCGCTTGGTAGGCGTCCCGCTGGGCGTCCCGCTGCATCCCACCCAGCTATACGAAGCCTTCGCCGAGTTCGTCATCTTCGGCATTCTGTACTGGCGCTTCGGAAAGCCGCACGCCGCCGGCTCCATCATCGCGCTGTATCTCATGCTCTATGGGACGGTGCGCTTCGTGGTGGAGTTCTACCGCTTCCACGATCAGGGCAACCTTTTCGGGGGCCCTCTCGATACGTCACAATGGATTTCGTTGGTGTTCCTGGCCGCGGGCGCGGCATATCTCGTTCGCCGCAAACCCGCTTTAGCGTCAGTGCGTAAAGGAGGGTAATCCAATGAGTCTGGCTGAAAAGCATTGCGTGCCCTGCCGTGGCGGCGTACCGCCGCTAGCGGGCGCCGACCTCGAAAGCTTGAAAGTTCAAGTGCCCGGATGGGAAGTGGAGAATGGTCACCATCTCACCCGCACCTACGCGTTTCCGGATTTCCGCACGGCTCTGGACTTTGTCAATCGCATCGGCGCGATCGCCGAGGAACAAGGCCATCACCCCGACATCTATTTGTCATGGGGCAAGGTGGGCATTAAGACCTGGACCCACAAAATCGACGGCCTGACCGAAAGCGACTTCATCCTGGCCGCCAAAATCGAAGCGCTGTAGGACGGACCGGGGTACCCACTGCCGTTGTGGGTCCGCCTGTCTTCCGGTCTGCATTCTCTCGGCCTCCGGTTTCAAGGCCACCATCTTGACAATTATTTGTCGCCCGCGACCCTCTTCTTGACATCCCCTTGACGCCTTCTAGGTTAGTTTCATCGTGGGGGGACATTCGCGCAGCTTCCCGCGAATGGCTGTCATGAAACGGAACCTCTTCGCGCTAGCCCTGATCCTCGCACTTGCCGTTCCCGTCTTCCCTGCGAACTTCTCCATCGCGATCTCGCCGGCGATGTTCAAGTCAGGCACGAACCGGCCGAATCGTTCGCACCGATGGGTCTACATCGCGGAGGGACTCGCCGCCGCCGCGAGTCTGGGTCTCGATGGCTACTCCACCGAACGGGCGATTGCTCGCGGTCTGCATGAAACCAACCCCCTGTTTATCGACCAGGGTGGCCGTTTCTCGCAGTACAAGTTCTGGTCCTTCAAATCGGCAGGCGCGGCCCTTCCCTTCCTCGCCACATACATCGGCCACAAGCAGCGCAAGGACAGCGAACTCACGGACATCGTGAGTATCGCCGGCTCGGGCCTCGTCACAGCCCTCTTCACCAGCGACGCCATCCACAACATCCGCCTGAAGTAGGACGGACCTCCTGGTCTGTCTTCTTAGCTCCATGGTCCGTACCCGCACACCCCCCATGAATCCCCCTCCTTTCGCCCCGCGTCAAAATAGCGTGAGTTTTCGAGAGTCCGCGGAACTCGCTGAATCTTCAACTGCATCATTCTATCGCTGGCTTCGCAAAGCCACCCCCGCCGCTCAATCGAACATCTTCACCGGTCGCTCGGTGCTCGCAATTCTCTGCATATTCCTCACTGCGTTGCTGGCTATCGCGGAAATGCAATCCTCACGGCTCGAGTCGCTGGTGCTGGCTTTCACCGATGCACGGCTCAGCTACACTCTGGCTGCCGGTCCCAGCCGTGCGGTTGCGTACCCAAGATCCGGTCCCTACGACAGCCGGTTGGGCTATTCGCTTCTCCCGGATTTCATCCCCAGGCTGGAGACAGCCGGCTATGCAGTCACGGCGCAGGCCCGAAGCTCGCCTTCGTTCCGGCTGGCGGCGCGCCTCGGTCTGTATCCCCCGTACCATGAGAAAAACCAAACCGGGATCGCCATCCTGGACCGCCGGGGCGATCCGCTCTACCGATCGGACTGTCCAACGCGCGTTTACCCTGGATTCCGTTCGATTCCGCCGGTTGTTGTCCAGACGCTGTCATTCATCGAAAACCGCCACCTCATGGACCCCAGCCACCCCTATCGGAACCCGGCCATCGAGTGGTCGCGTCTCGCCCGCGCAGCCATCGATTTTGCTGTCCACAAGGTGGACCGGCGCCAGCCGGTTAGCGGCGGAAGCACGCTGGCCACCCAGTTGGAAAAGATGCGGCATTCGCCGGAGGGCCGCACGGAATCGCCGTCCGAGAAGCTGCGCCAGATCGTCTCCGCGTCGCTTGAAGCTTACCGGAACGGGGAGCGGACCATGGGCGCCGAACAGAGCGTGGTTTGCGATTACATCGACTCCATCCCGCTGGCGGCCACCCCGTCTCAGGGCGCAGTGTCCGGGCTTGGCGACGGCCTGGCGGCGTGGTACGGCGCGGACTTCAACGAAACCAATCGCTTGCTCATGCAGCCTGAGAGCGGGCGGAACGCCGCCGGCGTGTCGGAACGCGCCCGCGCGTATCGCGAAGTGTTGTCGCTGTTTCTCGCGCTGCGGCGGCCCACCTATTATCTTGTGCGCAACCGCGCCGCCCTCACCGATCGGACGGACCGCTACCTGCGAGCTCTCGCTTCGGCGGGCGTGATTTCGGATCGGTTGCGGGACGCCGCATTGCGGCAGGGCATTCGGGTTCAGCCCAGGCTCACCGCCGCGCCGCGGACCGATTTTGTGGCCAACAAGGCGGCCGACGTGGTTCGTATGCGGCTGATGGGCGTTCTCGGTTTGAAGGACACCTACGCGCTCGACCGCCTGGACCTGAGCGTCACTACCACCATCGACCGCCGCGCGCAGCAGTCGGTCACGGATTTCTTGCGCAGCCTCGCGAACCCGGACGCGCTGCGCAAGGCGGGTCTGGAGGGCGACCAGTTGCTGGCCGGCGGCGATCCGCGCGACGTCATCTACAGCTTCACGCTTTACGAACGCCAACCGGATGCCAATGTGTTGCGCGTCCAGACGGATAATTTCAACCAGCCGCTCAGCATCAACGACAACACCCGCCTGCAGTTGGGGTCCACCGCCAAACTGCGTACGCTGGTCAACTACCTCCAGATTGTCGAGCAGCTTCACCGGCAGTACGCCGGCCTGTCGACGGCTGAATTGCAGGCGGTCCAGGCGCCGCCCGGCGATCGCCTGACCGAGTGGGCCGCGGGATATCTGGCGGCTGCGCCGGACCGCGGCCTCGCGCCCATGCTGGAGGCCGCGCTCGACCGCAAGTATTCGGGCAGCCCGGGCGAAGCCTTTTTCACCGCCGGCGGTCTCCACACCTTCGCCAACTTCGAGCGCTCGGAGAATAGCGAAATCCTGACCGTTCGCGAAGGCTTCGAAAACTCGGTCAACCTGGTCTTCATCCGGCTGATGCGGGATATCGAGGGCTACTATATGTACCGCGTGCCGGGAGCCTCTCCGGCCCTGCTTACCGGCCTGGACGATCCGGCCAGGCGCAGTTACCTCGATCGTTTCGCGGACGAAGAAGGCAGCCTGTTCCTCTCGCAGTTCTACGAACGCTTTCGCGGGCAAAGCGACGATGAGGCTCTGGACGCGCTGGTTCGAAGCATCCGCGTGACGCCGCTGCGGGTGGCCGTGATCTTCCGTTCCGTGCGGCCGGAAGCCGGTCTGGACGCCTTCTCGGCTTTCCTGAAGGCGCACGTTCCCGCTGCCATGCTGCGGGACCAGGACTTTGCGAAGCTCTATGAGAAGTACGGCCCCGACAAGTTCGACCTGTCCGATCGCGGCTATCTGGCGCGGGTTCATCCACTGGAGCTGTGGCTGCTGAATTATCGCGAGCAACACCCGCGGGCCACGCTCTCCGAGATTCGCGCCAATAGCGCCGGCCAGCGCCAGGAGGTCTACTCCTGGCTGTTCAAAACCAGCCGGCGGCACGCGCAAGACCGTCGCATCCGGATCGTGATGGAGGAGGATGCATTTCACGAAATCTGGAAAGCGTGGAAGCAGTTGGGCTATCCGTTCGATTCGCTGGTCCCCTCCTACGCCACCTCGATTGGCGTCTCGGGCGATACGCCGCAGGCGCTCGCCGAATTGGCCGGCATCGTCCTGAATGGCGGGGTGAGCAGGCCCACCGTCGGCATCCGGGAGCTGGATTTCGGGCACGGCACGCCGGTCGAGACTGTGCTGGCGCGCCAGCCGGCCGCGGCCCAGCGGGTAATATCGAGCGAGATTGCCGCGCTGGTGCGGCAGGAGATGATCGGCGTGGTGAAGAATGGAACCGGCCGGCGCGCTTTGAACTCCTTCGTGCTGCCTGGCGGCGCAATCGTGCTGGTGGGCGGCAAGACCGGTACCGGCGACAACCGCTTCAAAGTCTTCGCCCCGGGTGGCGGATTGGTCAGCGAGCGCGCGGTCAACCGCACGGCGACTTTCGTCTTCATTCTTGGAGACCGCTTCTTCGGTACCGTGACTGCGTTCGTGCCAGGCAAGGCCGCCTCCGATTACGGATTCACAAGCGCGCTGGCCGTCCAGATTCTGAAGGACCTCGCGCCCCAGCTCAAGCCCCTGTGGGCGCGGGACACGCTCACGTTATGATTGAAGGAGATGCCACAAATCCTGGATGGAATCCGGGTCCGCGATGCCATTCTGAACGAGCTGAAACCGCGCGTGGAAACGCTTGCGGCGCGCTGGCGGGCGCCTGGGCTGGCCGTCGTGCTGGCGGGAAATAATCCGGCTTCCGAAATCTACGTCCGCAACAAAGTCAAGGCCTGCCAGGGACTCGGCATCTACTCGGAAACCCTGACGCCGCCCGATCACGTCAGCACCGAGGAATTGCTCGATGCCGTGGCGCGTTTGAACGCGCGCGCCGATATCGATGGCATTCTGGTGCAGCTTCCCCTGCCCAAACTGGTGGATTCCAAGCGCGTTCTGATGGCCATCTCGCCCGAAAAAGACGCCGACGGCATACACCCCTGCAACGCGGGCAAGCTGATGGCGGCTCTGCCGGGTCCGCGCGCGTGCACGCCGGCGGGCATTCTGGAGCTATTGAAGCGCTATGGAATCGCCATCGCGGGACAGCGGGCGGTGGTGGTGGGCCGCAGCGACATCGTCGGCAAGCCCATGGCGCTGCTGCTGCTGCACGAGCACGCCACGGTGACCATCTGCCATTCGAAAACGCCCGGCTTGCCGGAGATTTGCCGCGAGGCCGATATTCTGGTGGCGGCCATGGGGCGCGCGGCCATGGTCACGGGCGAGTACATCAAACCGGGCGCCACGGTCATCGACGTGGGCATGAACCGCCTGGATTCGCGCGCCGAGGTGGCCCGCGTTTTTCGCGATTCCCCGGAGAAGCTGGCGGCGTTCGAGAAAAAGGGCAGCCTGCTGATAGGCGATGTCCACCCGCTCGATGTCGCGGAACAGGCCGGCGCCTATACTCCCGTGCCGGGCGGGGTGGGGCCGCTGACCATTGCCATGCTGATGGCCAATACCGTGGCGCTGGCGGAGCGCCAGGCCGGAATATGTTGAAGGTTGGGCTCACGGGCGGCCTGGCTTGCGGCAAGACGTTCGTGGGCGAGGAGCTCGAAAGACTGGGGTGCCTGCTGATCCAGGCCGATGAATTGGGGCATGAGGTCCTCGAACCCGGCGGGGAAGCCCACGCGGCCGTGGTGCGCGAATTCGGGCCGGGGATTTTGGCGGAAGACGGCCACATCGACCGCGCCGCGCTGGCCGCACAGGCCTTCGGCGATCCGGCGCGGCTGGCGCGCCTCAACAGCCTGGTGCATCCGCCAGTGGTGCGGCGCGAAGAGCGGCTGATCGAAGAGTACGCCGCCGGCCACCCGGACGGAATCGCGGTGGTGGAAGCGGCCATTCTGATCGAGGCCGGCGGGCGCCGGCGGTTCGACCGGATGATTGTGGTGACCTGCGATGAGGAGCAGCAACTGGAACGGGCGATGCGCCGTCCCGGCGCCGTGGAAGCGGATGCGCGGGCGCGGCTGAGCCGGCAGATGCCGCTTGAGGAAAAACGAAAGTTCGCCGATTTCGTCATCGATACTTCCGGGGAAAAAGAGGACACGCTGCGGCAAACCCGGGCCGTTTACGAAGCTTTACGGAGGCTTGAATCATGAGAATTCCGCGACCATTGCTATGGGCCGTCATACTGGCGGCCAGTTTTCTCTACCTTACTTCCGGCTCCAATTGGGATGTCGGGCGGTTGCTGCGACCGGCGGGAAGGCTTTGGTCCGACCCCGCTTCGGCGGCGATGACCTACACTCCCGATGAGCAGAACAACATCGAGATCTATAAGACCGGGCGCGAAGCCACGGTGAATATCACGTCGGTGGTATATCGCCAGGACTGGTTCTTCCGGGTCTATCCCGAGCAGGGCACCGGCTCCGGCTTCATCATCAAGCCGACCGGCGAGATTCTGACCAACAACCACGTAGTCAACGGCGCGCGGGAGTTGACCGTGACGCTGGCGGACAAGAAGATTTACAAGGCGAAGGTGCTGGCCACGGACCAGCGCGTGGACCTGGCGTTGATCAAGATCGATGCGCCGGGAAAACTGCCGGCGCTGACGCTGGGCAACTCGGACACGCTGGTGGTGGGACAGAAAGTGCTGGCCATCGGCAATCCGTTCGGGTTCGAAGGCACGCTCACCACCGGGGTGGTCAGCTCGCTGAACCGCAGCATCCAGACGGAGGAGGACCGGCGGTTGGAGGGCATGATCCAGACCGATGCGGCCATCAATCCGGGCAACAGCGGCGGGCCGCTGTTCGATTCGCGCGGCAACGTGATTGGCATTAACACGGCCATTTACGGTTCGCAGGGCAGCATCGGAGTGGGCTTCGCCACGCCCATCAGCCGGGCTAAGGCGATGCTGACGGAGATTGAGCAGAGCGGGCACATCTCGCGGGCCGCCCTGGGGGTCAACGTGGTGTACGTCAGCGAAGATCTGGCGGAAATGCTGCATCTGCCCGCTACGGGCGGATTGCTCATCCAGGAGGTGGAGAAAGGATCGGCGGCAGAGACGGCCGGTCTGCACGGACCCAGCCGGGTGGTGATTGTGGGCGGCTTCCGCGAGTTGGGCATTGGCGGCGACCTGATTGTCGCGGTGGAGGGCGACCGGGTGACGGGCAAGGAGACGCTGCAACGCGCTCTCGACCGCAAACGCGGCGGGGACACGCTCGCTCTGACGATTTACCGGAACGGCGCCGAACAGAAAGTCACGGTGAAACTGGGCGAAGCGGCGCGGGAATTGTAGTGAGCAAACTGCCGGCCTTGCTGTTCCTGGCGGCCGTTGCGTCCGCCGCTCCGGTTCACTTGCGGTGTGAATACCTCGACAATCCGATCGGCATCGATTCGCCGCGGCCGCATTTCTCCTGGCAGAGCGATAGCGCGGAAAGGGACTGGCGCCAATCCGCTTACCGGGTCCTGGTCGGCAGCACGCCGGAGGGCGCACGCAAGGGCAAGCCGGATGTATGGGACAGCGGCAAGGTGCAGTCGGACGATTCGAATGGCATTGTCTACGACGGACCGCGCCTGGAATCGCGGCGGCGCTACTACTGGACCGTGAGCGTGTGGGACGCCAAGGGTCATGTGTCCCAGGCGGCGCCGGTCTGGTGGGAAATGGGGCTGCTTGCGAAATCCGACTGGAACGCGCAGTGGATTTCCTGGACAGACCCGGAAGAGGACGGCGACTGGGCTGCCATGCGCACGGTCCAGTTGCCGGGGCAGGGCGCCGCCGCCGCGTTCCGCACGGACGTGGATGTGTCATCCGCGCCCTCGAATGCCGCTCTGTACCTGCTTGTAAAGGGCAGCTTCGTGACGGCTGTAAACGGGACCAAACTGGCCGCGAAAACGGGTGGCAAAGAGTTTGAACGGCAGGATGTCACCGAGCTTCTGAAGCCTGGCCGGAACAGCATCGAGATCACGGTTAACGGGCCAACGCCGGTGGTTGCGGGGCTGCTGAAAATCTGGAATGCGGATGGCGCCCTGCAACGTTATGGGACCGGCAGCCAGTGGCAGGTGCGGCGGGAAAGCGAAACGGACTGGCGGCCGGCGGAGGCAACGGACCTGACCGGCATCACTCGCGCCATGTTCCCGCGTCCGGCGGCGCTTTTCCGGCGCGAGTTCAGCGTTCCGAAAGCGGTCAAGTCGGCGCGCCTCTATGTCACGGCGCTGGGCAGCTACCGGATGTTTCTGAACGGCAAACAAGTCGGCCAGGATCTGCTGACGCCGGAATTCACCGAGTACGCCAAACGCGTGATCTACCAGGCCTACGATGTGACCTCCATGCTGGCGCGCGGGCCGAACGCGGTGGGCGCGATGCTGGGCGAGGGTTGGTTCGGCAGCGGCCTGGTGAATGACTTGCGGCGCTACTCGTTCCTGCCTCCGCCGACGCGCCTGCTGGCGCAACTGCGGATCGATTACACGGACGGCACTCATGACCAAATCGTGACCGATGGGCAGTGGAAAGCGGCGCGCTCGCCCATCCTCCGCTCGGAGATCTACGCGGGTGAATCGTACGATGCCCGTCTGGAACAGCCTGGGTGGAACCAGGCAGGTTTCCACGACGCGGGCTGGGCGCCCGCCGCGCTGGCAGCGGCGCCGCCGAGCGTGGTGGCGAGCCAGATGGAGGTTCCGGTCCGGGTTGTGGCGACGGTGGCGCCGGTGAAGGTCACGCCGTTTCCCAACGGCGCGGCGGTCTTCGACATGGGGCAGAATTTCGCGGGTTGGGTCCGGCTGAAAGCGAGCGGTCCGGCGGGAACCAGAATCCGGTTGCGCTTCGCCGAGATTCTGAATCCGGACGGCTCCATCTACACCACGAATCTGCGGGCCGCCGAAGCCACGGACACCTACGTGCTGCGCGGCGGCGGCGTGGAAAATTACACGCCGTATTTCACCTTCCATGGCTTCCGGTATGTGGAGGTGACCGGTTATCCGGGCGGAACGCCGCCGCTCGAAGCCATCGCCGGGGAGGCGATCAGCTCGGCCGGCGATATCACCGGCAAGCTGGCCACCAGCGATGAGATGGTTTCGAAGATGTACAACGTCGCGATCTGGGGGCAGAGGAGCAACTTCATCAGCATCCCCACGGATTGCCCGCAGCGCGACGAACGCCTCGGCTGGACGGGCGACGCGGAAGTCTTCTGGCGGACGGGGTCTTTCAACATGGATCTGGCGGCTTTCACGCGCTACTTCATGCGGACCATGGTGGACGCGCAGACCGGGGACGGCGGCTTTCCGAACGTCGCGCCGAACGTGCTGGGCGGCTACGGGGCGCCGGGCTGGGCCGATGCCGGCGTGATTCTGCCGTGGACGGCGTGGATGCAGTACGGCGACAAGGTGGTGGTTCGCGAGAACTGGGACGCCATGGAACGGTGGATGGAGTTCATTCTCGATGCAAACCCGGACTTCATCCGCAAGAATAAAACCGGCGCCAATTTCGCGGACTGGCTGCCGGCCGGGACCACGACATCCAACAGCACCACGCCGCCCGATCTGATCGGCACGGCGTATTGGGCGCTGATCGCGGACATGATGTCGCAGATGGGCCACGCCATCGGCCGAGATGCCGATGCCGATCGCTACGAAGCGGTGTACCAGAATATTCGCGCGGCATTCCAGAAGGAGTACATCAAGGAAGATGGGACGATTGGCAATGGGAGCCAGACTTCCTACGTGGTGGCGCTCTACGCCAAGCTGGTCCCCGATGCGCTGAAGGCCGCGGCGGCGGAAAAACTGGTGAAGGAGATCCAAGCGCACGACTGGCACTTGAGCACCGGGTTTCTGGGAACGCCGTACATTCTTTTTGTGCTGACCGAAAGCGGGCACGCCGATGTGGCTTACCGCCTGCTGCAAAACGACACGTTCCCCTCCTGGGGCTACATGCTCAAGAAGGGCGCGACGACGTGGTGGGAGCGCTGGAATGGCGATACAGGCGATCCGGCGATGAATTCGTACAACCATTATGCGTTCGGCTCCGTGATGGCGTGGGTTTACCGGCAAGTGGCCGGCATCGATACGACTGCGCAAGGCCCGGGTTACAAGGAAATCGAGATTCATCCGAGAGTACCGCCGCCGGACGTGGCGTCTCCGATCACACACGCGCGCGGCGAGTTCGACTCGGTTTACGGCAAGATTGTCAGCGACTGGACGGGGACCGCGGCGGGGCCGTTCAGCTTGAAAGTCACCATTCCGGCGAACACCAAGGCAAGGGTGGTTCTGCCGGAGATCCCGAATGGGCGGATCACGGAGGGCGGCAAGGCGGTCACGGCTCAGAAGGACGCCCAGGGGTGGGTGGTGAGAGTGGGATCGGGAACTTGGGAATTTCTGGTTAAGTGAAGTGGCAGGCGAAAGCGCCTGCCCCACCTTGGCAGGCTGAAAGCCCACGCCACAAGACAGAAGCTTCTACCCCGACCTCAGGTTAGCAGGCGGGTTTCGGAGATCCTGGAGCAGGGTACGGGCCGAGCGGATTTGGATTGGTGAAAGTCGATGAAAACGCGGGATGTACGGGTTCGGAAAGAAATTTGTACGTTTCTGTGACCGGCGCCATGCCGCGACCGCTCTCTTACGTTCGCGGCTCGGTTTGAAGTTCGGTTGCTCGGGCCTTGCGGTTGCTCTGGCGTTGCGGTTTACGCGGCGGCTTCGGTTTTGGCGTTCATGCGGACGGAGACTAAGCGGGAGACTCCGGGCTCCTGCATGGTTACGCCGTAGAGCGATTGGGCGGCCTCCATGGTCCGCTTGGAGTGCGTGATCATCACGAACTGGGTCTGGAGCGACATCTCCTGGATCAAGCGGGCGAGACGGCCGATGTTGACTTCGTCGAGCGGGGCATCCACCTCATCCATGACGCAGAAGGGGCTGGGCTGATAGCGGAAGACGGCCATCAGGAGGGCCATGGCCGCGAGGGCCTTTTCGCCGCCGGAGAGGAGCAGGACGTTTTGCAAGCGCTTGCCGGGAGGCGAGCAGACGATATCGATGCCGGAATCGGCGAGGTTTTCCTGGTCGGTGAGGCGCATCTCTCCTGTTCCGCCGCCGAATAGAGTCTGGAAAATCTCGCGGAAATGGGCGTTGATGGCTTCGAAGGCCTCGGCGAATTTGCGGCGCGAGACTTCGTCGATGTCCTGAATGGCTTTCTCGGTGTCGCGTATGGAATCGATGAGGTCCTGGCGCTGGGCGCTGAGGAAGTCGAGGCGCTGCTGGGATTCCTGGAACTCCTCGAGGGCGGTGGGATTGACGGGGCCGAGGGCTTCGATGCGCTCGCGGATTTCGGCGGCGGCGCGCTCGGCTTCCTGGCTGGCTTCGGGATCTGGAATGGGGTCGTCCGGGGCGGCGAGTTCCTCGACGGGGCAGTTGAGATCGCGGCGGCTGATCTCATCGAGATACTTGAGCTCGGCTTGCTTGCGGACCAGTTCGACTTCGATGCGGGAGCGGCGCTCGTGGTTCTCTTCGACCGTGGCGCGGAGAAGTTTGAGAGACTCTTCGCCCTCGCGGAGGGCTTCCCGCATGGCGGATTCGCGGAGGGCCATTTCGGCGGCGGCGGTTTCGGTTTCAGCGATCTCGATGGCGAGCTGGGCCGAGCGGCGGTCCAGTTCGATGTTGTCGGCCAGGAGGCGGAGGCGCTGCTCGCCGAGGCGCTCGATTTCGGGAGCGAGGGCCGCGCGGCGGGCGCCGATCTCACGGAATTGTTGTTCGAGGCGGGCCATGGCGGCATTCTCGCCGCGGCGGCGCTCCTCGACAACGGCCAATTGGGCGCGAATCTCGGCGTGTTCTTCACCGATGGCGGCGGCCTGCCCGTCGAACTTTTCGAGTTCCTCGCGTTCGGCGTTGACCTTCTCCTCGCAATCGGCGCGGTTCATCTCCTTGGCTTCAATGGCGGCCAGACTGCGTTCGCGCTGTTCCGCGGATTTGGTGGCGTCGCGGTCCAGGCGCTCGAGTTCGAGGCGCGCGACGGAGACGCGGGAGTTGGCGCGAGCGAGATCTTCACCTAACTTGCGGATGTCATGATCCAGGGCGACGCGGTCCTTTTCGCGGGCTTGCTGCAAGGCGCGAAGCCTTTCGACCTCGCCTTCGAGAGCGGCGATTTCGCGGTTCAGCTCTTCCTGACGGGCAAGGCGCTCATCGAGAGCGCTCTGGCGGCTTTTGAGCTTGACGGCGAGCTCGCGCGCTTCGCGTTTCATGGCGAGCGGGCCGGCGCCGGATTTCTTTCCGCCGGTGACGGTATGGCCGTGGTAGCAGAGGCCTTCGGCGAGGAGGAAGTAGAGGTGCGGATAGCCGGCGGCGAGGCGCTGCGCGGCGGCGCGATCTTCCGCCAGGAAGCATAGGGAGAGGCGCGGGAGCAGGTCGGCCGCACGGTCGCGCAATCCGTTAGTGAGCTTGAGAGATTCGTTGAGGCGGGCGACGATGCCGGTTTCGGGACCGATGGCGGGCTCAGGCAGATGGGCGGCGACGTTGCCGTTGGGTTCGGGGTGGACCAGGAAGGTGGCGCGGCCGTCGAGTTCGGCGCGGATGAAATCGAGGCCTTGTTCGGCCTGGCGCCAATCTTTCACGACGACGTATTCGAGCTCTTCGTGGAGGAACTCTTCGGCGGGTTTTTCGAAGCGGGGGTCCACCTCGACGAAGTCGGCCAGGACGCCGAGGGGCTTGAGACCCTGCGCCTTGCCGCTTTCGAGGGCGCCGAAGAGGCGCTTGACGCACTCGGTGGTGTAGGAGCGGTGGGCGAGGACCTGTTCGAGCGATTCCTTGCGGGCCTGGATCTGGGAAAGCTCGGTGCGGGCGGCGTCGATTTCGCGGCGCAGCTCGGCTGCGGCGGCGCGGCGGGCGGCGAGATCCGATTCGGCGCCGCGGCGTTCGCCGGTGACGGCTTCGAGCTCAAGCTGACGCTGGGCCGCCACTTCCCTGATCTTTTTGGAAGCGGCATCCAGGCGTTCGATCTCGGCGGCGGCCACCTGCTCCTCGCGCGAGGAGCGCAAGGCTTCGCGCTCAATGCCGGCCAGGTATTCCTGAATTTGCGCGAGCTGATTCTTGAGGTTGGAAGCCTCGCCGAGGAGGCGCAGGACGGCCTGGCGTCCGGCTTCGAGGGCCTTTTCGCGCTCGGTGATTTTGGCCTGGAGGGCTTCGCGCTGGCGGTTGTTCTCAAGCATGCGTCCGCGCGCTTCGGCGATACGGGCCTCGATCAGGTCGATTTCCTGGCGATGGGCGCCGATTTCTTCCTGGAGAGCGGCGAGGCGCACGCCGATTTCGCGCGTTTCGGCTTCACCCTGAGCGATGCGCTGCTCGATGGCGGCGCTTTCCTTCACCTGAGACGTGAGACGGCCGCGGGTACGCTCGGCTTCCACGTTCTTTTCGGCCAATTTCTGGCGGGCGGCGGTGAGGGTTTGGTCCAGATCGTAGCAGGCTGCCTGGGCGCGCTCATGGGCGAGTTCGCGCTCCGCCACGTTTTCGGAGACGGATTTCAGCTCAGAGGCCGCGAGGTTGAGATCGAGGGCGGTTTTGGCGGCATCGCGTTCGAGCAAACGGTACTTGCCGGAGAGAGCCACGCGGAGGCGTGCGTCGAGCTCGCCCTTCAGCTCGCCATAGCGGCGGGTCTTGGCCGCCTGCCGCTTGAGGGAATTAACCTGGCGCGTGACCTCTTCGACGATGTCGTACACGCGGGCCAGGTTCTGCTTGGCGCTTTCGAGCTTGGCTTCGGCTAACCGCTTGCGGGTCTTAAACTTAGTGATTCCGGCCGCCTCTTCGATGACGGAGCGGCGGTCCTGCGGCTTGGAGCTGAGGATCTGGCCGATGCGGCCCTGCTCGATGATGGCGTAGCTTTCCGGGCCGAGACCGGTGCCCATGAAGAGTTCCTGAATGTCGCGCAGGCGGGCGGCGCGGCCATCGACCAGGTACTCGCTTTCTCCGGAGCGGTAGAGGCGGCGGGTGATGGTAACTTCGCCGTTGGGGCGCTTTTCGCCGCCCACGACGGGCATGATCTTGTGGGCAACGCTTTCGCTGTAAACCACTGGATCCACAAGGGTCATGGTGACGTAGGCCATGCCCAGGGGCTTGCGGTCGCGGGTACCGGCGAAAATGACGTCCTCCATGCGGGAGCCGCGCAGGCTCTTGGCGGACTGTTCGCCGAGGACCCAGCAGATGGCATCGCTGATGTTGGACTTGCCGCACCCGTTGGGGCCCACGATGGCGGCCATGCCATCCCCATTGAAGCGCAACTCGGTGCGCTCGCAAAACGACTTGAAGCCTTGCATTTCGACGCGTTTCAGCTTAAGCAACGTTCTGTCCTCTGCCTCTGGGGGAGTTATTGTAACTATACTAAACTCGCGAAAGGGAAAAGTAAAGCATGTTCACCGCAGTATCGAGGGTAATAGCGCGAAAGACCACAAGATATAGGGGAGTGGGAGGAGGAAAAAGGGCGTTTGGCATTAAGAGTTAGGCGTTGGGACCTCGGTTTTGGGAAGGCGCGGGGGATCGGCCAGGCATAAATCGCAGACGCAGTCGGGGTCATGGGGTACGCGCGATCCGAAAGGCGGCTGCCAGGGGTTGCGGCGGCCGGGGGTTGGGGGATCGGAGGGTTCGGGGGCTTCCTGAGCGGCTAGTTCGGAGTTGGTAAGTGGCTTGGTTTGTGTTGGTTCTGGGGAAATTGGGTTCGTTTGGTCTAAAGGGGTTTCGGAGGGGTCAAGA
>Ga0181520_10000799_pt1 | contig 67775 bp, 42 predicted proteins | sample PEATcosm2014_Bin_29_FD_132451 | JGI IMG/M metagenome (GOLD analysis project Ga0181520, IMG submission 132451) | Peatland microbial communities from MTU Mesocosm Facility, Houghton, MI, USA - PEATcosm2014_Bin02_30_metaG | ecosystem: Environmental > Terrestrial > Soil > Wetlands > Peat | place...
AGGTGGCCGTAAAAGCCGCATCAACACAGCACAAACCTGCATTTCAAACCGATTTTCACTCAACAATCGCTTGAAACGAAAATGAATGACTGTGCATCAGGTGAATTTCAACAAGTTCCTAGGCCCGGCGCCGACTTTTAGGAAGTTGTTGAAATTCGCCTGATGCACACTCATTCATTGACATTTCCAGCGCTTGTCGATTGAAAATCTGTTTGAAATGCGGGTTTGTACTGAGTTGATGCGGCTTTTACGGCCCTTGGAGTCGATCCAGTTGCCCACGCTGACCTGATAGGGGGACGGCTGAGAACATCGTATGTGCTGACACCCACCCGGTACTGTCCAGACGATACCGGCTGCGTGACCGTGTACACCCGGTCGTCTCCGTCGTGGGCCGTGGTCGTCGTGTTGCCCGAAGGATCGGTGACCTGATAGACCTTGTCGGACGGCGTGTAGGCATCTTCACAACGTCTCTCCAAACACAGTTGGGCTACACTCGCCGACGGTCAGTGCTGAGGCTCCTCAATGGTGAGAATCTGGTCAGTGGCAACATTGTGCAACACCTGGCGGATCCCGCTTGGCCAACGGATTTCAATATCTTTGATCCGCTGGGCACCACCCAGGCCAAAGTGCACACGATTGTCACTCGATGACGTGTAACCTACCGCTGTCGTCACTTCATTCCACTGCTGCCGTCCATCTTCACTTGTAATGTGAATCTGTGCTCCGATTCCCATGCGATTGCTTTTGGTCCCCACGAGTTTCAAAAGGATCCAATGGTTCCCTGTATTGGAAATGTTGCGAAGAAGCTTGACCGGTCCGTTGAGCACTGTCACCACAGCGTCGATGTGTCCATCGTTGAATAGGTCGCCAAATGCAACCCCGCGGTGAGGGGCTGCAAGTTGGAAATCGGGTCCAGCCGTGCCGCTTACATCAGCGAACTTTCCATCGCCCAGGTTACGGAACAGTGAATTAGGCTCCGGATATTTTCGACTCGGGGTCAACTCGCTGACGTTATCAAGCACATTGGCCCTTGCTACAAAAAGATCCTTCCATCCGTCATTATCAAAATCGAAAATGCCATTGCCCCATCCCGACATCTCGCTGGTCGATTGCAGTCCGCTATTGTGAGTTGCATCATCGAAAACGCCGCCTCCGGCGTTCACCAACAGGGGAAACATCTGGTGCTCTACGGCCGTGTACCAGATATCAGGCAACCCATCATTGTTTACATCCCGAAAGTCCGACCCCATTCCTGAAAGCGTGAACCCTTCTGGAGAGTACGCCACGCCCGACGCCGCCCCAACTTCTTCGAATTTCTTGCCGTGAAGATTATGGAAGAGGAATGCCGGAGTTGTATCGTTAGCCACGAAGGCGTCGAGAAATCCGTCGCCGTCATAGTCTGCAAAGGAGACACTCATGCCCTTGCCCATATGAGCCGCGATCCCCGTCTCCTGCGAAACGTCGGTGAAGGTCCCGTCGCCATTATTGCGGTACAGAGTGTTGTGTAGAGAAGTGTAATTCTTGGGATGACAGTAGGCCCGCACTCCGTCCTTCAGCAGGCATACAGGATCTTTGTTTACTTCCCAGCCGCAGTAATTCACCACGAACAGGTCAAGCAAGCCATCGTTGTTGTAGTCGAACCAACCCGCCCCGACAGACCACATTTTCTTGCCATTCATCTCGGCACCGCTCAGCCCGGCTTTCGCGGTTACGTCTGTGAATGTACCATCCCCGTTGTTATGAAACAGTTGGTTACCGTTGACGTTCGCAAGAAATATGTCCGGCCAGCCGTCGTTGTCAAAGTCGCCCACAGCAACACCCATTCCGTAGCCCGCGCCGGCGAGCCCAGCACGCTCGGTGACGTCGGTAAATGTGCCGTCGTGATTATTTCGATATAGACGGTTCCAGTATGCCGGAGATTCTTTTTGCAGCGAAGGTATGGCCGCGCCGTTCACCAGGTAGATATCCAGCCACCCGTCTCCGTCATAGTCGAGCAGCGCGACTCCGCCAACCATGGTTTCTATCTGATTCTTGTTTGCAGTCGGGGAATTTAGAGTCGTGAAGTTCAGGCCTGCTTTGGCAGCAATATCCTCGAACCGAATGGTCCCCGAATTGCCCGATGTTTGTGCCGAGGCATTCGATTTGACCAAAGCAGGAATCAGCGCGACCGTGGAGACCAGACTGACGGCAAGTTTCACGGTTAAGAAACGCAGGATGAGTGAATGGGCCAGATGCTTCGTCTGCCGAGATGTTTCCGCAATCCGGTGCATAAAATGATATCCCGCCTCTGATGAGTATAGCGGGATTCTCTCGCTCAGTGACGTGTTTCCGCTCCTGTGACCTCAGTCTGCGCGGGTACTGTGTCCTATCTCTATTGTGGGTTTTCAGAGCCTTGCCCAGAAGTGAGACTACTGTGAATGGAGAATTCCTTTTCTGCTTCCTCTTTGTGCCCGGATCTCTGGAGTGCCGTAGCAAGTGTGTGGTGGATTTCCGGATTTCCCGGCGTGAGGCGCTCCGCGATGCGCAGTGGAGGGAGTGCCTCTTCATACTTTTTCAACATCACGAGACAAAGCCCCTTGCCGAGATAGGCCTCCGCAAAATTTGAATTGAACTTGATTGCCTCAGAGAATTGCGGAATTGCCTCCTCGCATTTTTCATCCAGACGCGCAAGTTCTCCCAAAATGTAGTGTGCGCCAGCATTACTCGAATCGATCGTAATTTCCTTGAGGAACTCTTGCCTGGCGCGTTCTGCGGCTTCGGGCCCTGCATCCGGCCGCGAGAGAAGCAGCCTTCCCAACAGGAAGTGGATGCCGCGAACGTTCGGGTCTTTTTGGATGATCGCCTCGTACTCAAGCTGAGCAGGTTCCCACTTACCCTGCATTTCGAGAGCTTCAGCGTTCAACTTATGCGCGGCGATGGATTGCGGAGCATCGCGACCAAGATCCTGGGCTGTTCGCGTTGACAGGTCGGAATAAGCGTGGACGATGACAAAGAGTACGTCCGGGTCCTTGCGAAATTGCCTGGTCAACAACCGGATGAATTCATCTGTCGAGTCACGGTCATCCATGGCCAGGGAACAGCGAACGCCGAGCACGCCAGCCTGTTTCCGTACCTCAGCGGGAACGGTGGCCGCCATTGCATGTTTCAGCGCCGAGATGCTTTCGCCGCAGCGTCCCTGCTCCGCCAGACTGATCGCTTTCTCGGGAGTTAGAACAGCTCGCGAACCAGGAGTTGGAGATTGCTGAGCGAGCAGGATCGACCCGTGCCAGAAACAACCCAGTAAGGCGGAAATTGCCGCGGCTTTCGCCAAGTATTTACGCATATGGAAGTAAATTTTGAAGGTCCTTCTCTGAGTTGAGACGCAAATGATGCAGGCGAGGTTGCTCGCCTGCATCATTATACGTGCCCTGTTTTCAGTAGTAGATTTTCATCGCCAACTGTATGTTCCTTGGAGGTTGGGCACTGGTAATCTGTCCCATCTGGGCTCCAAGATTCATGTTGGGTGCGTTGTATTGGACATGGTTGAAAGCGTTGACGAAGTCGCCTCGGAACTGCAACCGGAATTGCCCTCTGATTGGGAAGTCCTTATGCACACTCATGTCGACGTCGGTGTAATGGGGCGAACGCAGCCCAGCGAGTTGTGGTGAGCAGTTGCCGAAGGTGCCAACCGCTGGATCGGTGAATTGTCCACTATTTGTGAACCACTGAAGGTGTGCGCCTACTCCTCCTACCGGTGTCTTGGTAATCGACGGAAGGCCGTTGCAGTCTGCTCGCGGTCCGCGGCTGAATGTACCAGAATTATCCACGGTTTCATAAACCGGCATTGGCCAGCCCGTACGGAAAGAGAGGATAGGGCTAACCTCCCATCCTCCAATCACTTGATTGACTACCCGATTGGCGTTTTTCCCCACCATCTTTCCGCGCCCAAAGGGAAGGTCGTAAACCGCATACGCTGAAAGGACGTGAGTGGCATCGTAGTAGCATGGCGCATACTCCGACCGCCGATCATAGACGTTCTGCCAATATGCTGAGGCGCTCAGGGCATTGTTCCACGCGCCGTAATACCCCGTGTTGTCGGACATGCACTTGGAGAAGGTATACGAGACCTGATACTGCAAACCGTGGCTGATCTCTTTCTGCATTACGGCTTGCAATGAGTTGTATCTCATGGTGCCATTGGACTGGGTGCCTGAAACTGACGCACCTTCGTTGATTCCATTATTATCCACAGACAAAAGCGTATTATTACTGTCTGTCAGATCTGGGTTGCCTAACGCGCTATAGAGTGCCGGGTTCTTAGCAAAATAGGGGCTGTTTGCCGAGCAAGGCGGAGTGGAGCAGGACGAATTCGACAGCACTTGCCTCTGCGCATAGTCGAATGGCACCATCAGGTGATCTCCCCTCTGCCCAACATACCCGACCTGGACCGTCGTATTATCAGCAAATTGGTGCTGGACCGCCAAGCTATATTGATCCGCGATGGCAGGCTGTACTTTGGGATCCCAAACCCTGAGTTGGGCCTCATCGTAGCAAGCATAAGCTGGCCCAGCGCAAGATGCGCCCGCAGCCGTACCCACAATGCCATTCGTTGTATCGGTCAGAGGTAGCGCAAGGCCGTTATAGACGGTGTTGATTTCTGCCGGAACGAAAGGTGCATTGAGCGTCAAACGAAGGTTCGTGCCGGTACCTTCCAGATACGACGAAATTGTGAAGGCGCCGCGGACCACCGTGCGACCGCCCAATGCCGACGGAGTCCACGCGAACCCGATGCGGGGCTGGAAGTCCCTGCCTCCATAGAAGCCGTTGTAGAGACCCCGACTGGCCCCGTTCTTGCCGGCGAGGTCGATATTGCCGGTAGCCATGTTGTAGTTCGCTTGCTGGTCTTTGGCTTCCACCCAGGGGGTGTGCGCATCGTACCGCAGACCGAGATTCAAGGTTAAGCTGTTCGTGAGGCGCCAGGTGTCTTCCGCATATACCCCGATGATGTCGCTGGATTGCTGCCAGGTACTGCCGGTACTTATCCCGCGACCGTATTGGTAGTCGAGGCCGAGGAAAAAATCGGCTCCACCGTCACCTGCACCACCTGCATCAGTGGGACTGGTATACCTTCCGTCAAAGCCCATGTAACCAAGTTCACCGTTGTTACCGGCGTAGAAGGTCTTGATAATCTGGCGGTTCAACTGGCCGCCAAACTTGAAGTTATGCCGTCCATGGCTCCAACTCAACGCATCCTCGAACTGCCAGACGTGGTCATCGAAGCTCTGGGTCTGCTCAGTGGTTCCTAAGCTGGTAACAGCTGTATTGGAGAAGCTGAGATTAAGCAAGCCGGAAACACCCGCAGGATTGCCGTTCCCAATGCCCAGCGTGTTGCCAAAATCTCCAACGCCGGATGCCCAGGCGTTGTTAGTATTCAGCGTGATGTGGCTCCAGCCAATGCGGGCATCATTCGCCAGATTGTTTCCGATCAGGTGAGTCCAGTCGCCAACCGTGTTGTAAATCGGCGTCGTTGAGATGCCATTCGACAACAGTGCCTGCGAATTGAAGGTTGGATTGTTTTGATAAGCCCCGGTGAAGCGATACGAGATGTTGTCTTTTTGTGTAGCCTTGAAGTCTATCTTCAGATCGCCCTGATCCTCATTGAAGGATGAATTAGTCGTATTCACTGCATTGCTTAGAATTGCGGTTCCGAGGGCAGTCGGATACAGACTTGACTGAAATAAGGCAGCCGCTACCGGGCTAATCATGACAGCCGGAATCACGTTGTACGGAAAGGCCACGCGCGTTGTAGCGGGCGTTGATGAGGGAGTACACGGGCCGGCATCAGAGTTGCAGGGGTTGTAGAGCTGCACTCCGGTGTCCTTCGTTGGGTCGGCATTCTGGCAGAGGCCGTTCGAGTCGAACGCTCCACCATTTCCCGTGCAGATATCACCGAAGTTCCCGCCTCGCTCAGCAGCGGTGAAAACGTTGTTGTGAGTCGTCGAAGTTGGGATATCAAATCGCTGCCCCTGATAGTCGGCAAAGAAGAAAAGCCGATTCTTGATAATCGGCCCCCCGCCGGTGCCGCCAAACATATTCCAGCGCAGTGCGGCCCTGGCAAGCGGGGTCACTTCGAGCGTAACAGGGTCTACATTAATCTTATTCGACCAACTGTTCGCGTTTAGAACGTCGTTGCGGAAGAACTCCCAAACATCGCCGTGATAGGCATTGGTGCCGGACTTGATCGTCGCGTTGACGATTCCGCCTTCAAAATTGCCGAACTCTGCCGGCGCGTTACTCGTAATCAGGTTGAACTCCTGGATCGCGTCCGGAGCCGGCGTGTAACCCAGCAAATTATCCGAGACCTGATTGTTGTCCATGCCGTCGAGCATGAAGTTATTTGCCTGCTCGCGATTGCCGTTGATCAGCGGACGGCCACCATAACCGCCGGTGTTGTTACCGTTGCTGAAGCTGCTCGGATCGGTCGAAACCGAGCCCGGCGCCAGCAGTGTCAGTTGCACGTAATTGCGCGAAGCCAGCGGAAGATTGTCGTTGGTTGCAGCATTGATGACGGTGTCAACTTGTGTCGTCTCTGTTGCAAGGATGGGCGCTGCGGCAGTTACTTGCATCGTCTCGGTCGCCTGACCGACTTTCATCGTCACGTCGACACGGGCTACTTGATTCAACACAAGCACAAATGGCGGGTAGGAGGCCAAAGCGAATCCGCTTTTCTCAACTTTAAGGGCATAGGCGCCAACGGGAAGTTGGGCTATCCGATAAAGACCGGTGTCGTTCGTCACGGCGGTGTAAGTCTCACCGCGCTCCTGTGACGTTGCCGTCACCTTGGCTCCAGGCAAAGCAGCACCCCTTGGATCCATGATTGTGCCGGTAATTGAAGCCGTTACTTCCTGCCCCAAGCCGAAATGACAAATTCCGGCTACAGCCGCAAATAGAAAAAGTGAACGGAACAACGTAGAAAAACTCCTCATCAAATGCCTCCTAAAGTTCGTACAAAACTCCCAGGTTACACAACAATTCCGCCCTTCTAACTTTGTTAACGTTCGAAAGAAAGTTAACATAACTCTCCATTAAAAGGGTTTATGGCCTACATGAACCGCGATGAAAGCAAAATACACGAAATTCTGCTCAAGTGCAAGAATAAATTTTGTTCCGCTGCTATCGGTCTACAAGTCAAACAGAATCAACAGTTTGAAAATATCGCATGAGCCATTATCGCAATCCATCTCCTGAACTGCCTGTGCCTCGCCATATTTCCATCCTTACGCGTTGAGAAAAGGATTTCTTAACTCTGAGGCAGTTTGGCGCAGGTTTTCGACGGAGGCATGGAGCGGTTGGTGACCAGAAATCGTCAGGAAGGCACGGCAATGTGGACAGCGATTGGTCGGCGGATGTACTTCTCCCGCAGTTCATTTTCAATTTCCCAAGAATAATGTTCGCGAGAAATGGCTCAGGCGGCCAGGTCGTTGCGATGGTGCAAGCCGCCGACCTTATAATCCGGCGAAATCGGTAAACCCCGGGCGAGATTTCGGTACTAATCAGAACCTTGATGAGCGCATTGGCGATTTTGCGCCAAAGGGGAACCTAGGACTTACAGCGATTAACTTTTCAGTCGCCTGCGATGATCTGGATGCTGACCCGCTCGCCCCGCCATTTCCTCCGCTCATCATCTTTCTCCAGTTCTTGACAAATTTAGAAGTAAGGTGGTTCGCAGGAGGTAGTCATGCAATTGAACTCAGCAAAACTCGGATCAATCGACCGGGCGCTATCGCGTTTCGTCATAGTTCTCTCAGCCGCTTTCCTGATCAGCACTGCCGTTCTCGCGCAGCAAACGGGAGCGACTCGCAACGTGGCAGGTGCGGAGCACACTTATTCCGCATTCCAGGTGAAGTCGACCGGCCATGGTCCCGCCATCATCATGATCCCTGGGCTTGCCTCCTCAGGCTCAACGTGGGATGCCACCGCAGCTCATCTAGGCAACCGCTATCGTTGCATCCAGCTCACGCTTGCCGGGTTCACTGGTGCGCCCCCCATTGCATCGCCTCTGCTTACGACAGCACGAGACCAGATTGCGCAGTATATCCGCGACAATCACCTGGAGCGGCCGGTCATTATGGGCCACAGCCTGGGCGGCACCATTGCGCTCGATCTCGCCGCGCAATATCCGAAGCTGGTCGGTCCTGTCGTCATTGTTGACTCGCTTCCGTTTGTAGCTGGTGCATGGTTTCGTGTTGACACATTGTCCGCGGCCCAACCGGCCATTGATCAGATGAAGACCTATATGCAGGGCATGACTTCCGAACAGTGGCAGGCGACGACACGGACGGGCACCAGCACGAATTCGATGGCAACGAGCGAAAAAGACCAAATGACCCTAATCGAGTGGGGACTCGCTTCCGATCAAAAGACAGTCACCAATGCCATGATCGATCTGGTCAGCGTGGACCTGCGTCCAGAGCTGGGAAAAATTGAGACCCCTGTGCTGGTGATCGGCACATGGATAGGGCTCAAGAACTACGGCGCAACCGAAGAGGCCGTGACCGGAGTCTTCAAACAGCAGTATGCTGGCGTAAAGCATCTGAGGTTTGTGATGGCCGAGCGGGCTCATCACTTTGTCATGTGGGACGATCCTTCGTGGTTTAATACTCAAGTAGACGCGTTTCTCGCCGGCGGCAATCAACTTTCGGCGGCTGGGCTATAGCGGCTGGAGATCGACAATATGCGCGTTCAGCAGAATAAGCCGGATGAATCCAATGGGCAAAACAGCGCCTATTGGATCTGTCAAGCGCTTGGGTGGGGAGGATACGGCTTGGGATACTTCCTTGTCGTACTTCTGCCTTTGCGCCAAGCTGGGCTGATGCAGGCAGCAATAGATTCGGCTTACTGCCTCACGGGCTTGTTGGGCACGCATTTGTTGCGGTTGCGCATCAAGCAGCATGGTCGGAGCGAGATTCCGTACCGCGCCCTGATTCCCCGTCTGCTTATGGGATCACTGCTGGTGGGCCTGTCACAGGCATTGTTGCTCGCTGCGGCCTTCATGGCGCAAAGCCCATTCGATTGGAATCGGGCCGGACAGGTGTTCGCAATATTTGGCTCCATGTCTTTCTTCAGTGCGTTACTGGTAGGCCTTTGGTTGGCGATATATCTTGGCGTGCAGGGGGCGCGACGGCGCCGCGCAGCAGAGCTCGACGCCCTCCGCACCAAGGTACTGATACGCGAAGCCAGTCTGCGTTCTCTGCAGCAACAGCTGAATCCCCACTTCCTTTTCAACTGCCTCAATAGTCTTCGCGGGATGATCGACGAAGACAGCAAGCGCGCGCAGGCGATGGTCACGCGCCTGGCTGAGCTGCTGCGTTCTTCTCTCCGGCAAGACCAGCAAGGCCTGATCTCAGTCGGAGAAGAACTGACAACAGTGAACGCTTATCTTGAACTGGAATCGGTGCGGTTCGAAGAACGTTTGCGCATCAAGCAGGAAATCGATCCGCAAGCCCTGTTGGCTCTGGTGCCGCCCATGTTGCTGCAAGGCCTCGTTGAAAATGCGATCAAACACGGGATAAGCCAACTGATCTCCGGAGGTGAACTTGAAGTGCGGATACGCCGAAACGCGGAACAGCTTCAGGTCGACGTTTGCAATACTGGAAATCTTCGCGGCAACAATGGCGCAGGCATCGGTTTGGCTAATGCGCGTGAGAGGCTGCGCCTGCTCTATGGAGTACGCGCGGATTTGAGCCTGACCGAAAATCCCCTGGGATGGGTTCACGCTGCGCTCGTCCTACCGTTTCAGAATGTGGAGGCACCGTGCGAGCAATCATCGTAGACGACGAGCGGCTCGCACGGCGGGAGTTGCGCCGCCTCCTCAATGCACATCCCGACATTGAAATAGCCGGTGAAGCCCGCAACGCCGGAGACGCTGAAGATATGCTAGAGCGGTACGATCCCGATCTGCTCTTTCTCGACATCCAGATGCCCGGACGCAGTGGCCTCGATTTATTGGAAAGCTTCTCTAACCCTCCGCAGACCATATTGACCACTGCCTTCGATCGATATGCGGTGCGCGGCTTCGAGCTCAATGCGGTCGACTATCTACTCAAGCCCATTGCGCCGGAACGCCTCGCAGAAGCCTTGCGGCGCGTGCGCGAACGGCTACAACCGCCAGCTCTCTCGAACGTGCTAGAAGCCCCACTCGACAGTTCACCCGCGGCAGTTCCCTCCAGCTTGCGCGACGGTCCACTGCGACAGGTTTTCGTGCGAGATGGAGATCGATGCTGGTTGGTACGGATGGAAGAGATCAGCCTATTGCGTTCAGAAGGTAACTATACGCGTGTCGTCTTCGCGGGCAACCAGCCGCTGATTCCCCGCTCATTGGCGCAGATCGAGTTCCGGCTTGACCCAATGATCTTCTTCCGCGCCAATCGGGCCGAGATCGTTAATTTGCGCCGGGTCGCATCCATCACCCCTGAAGCGGACGGCTACAACATCGCACTTCGCGATGGGGCAAATGTCTCAGTGTCGCGACGGCAGGCGAAGCTACTCCGCGACATTCTTGCGTTTTGATGGCAACAGGTGTTTTTTCCATCGCTGCATACGCGCCGCGCCAGGTACCGAGAATCGTCAGAATTTCCGGCTATCGCGAACAGTTCAAATCGTTCACTGAACATTAATTATGTGCGATTCTCAGGATTACTCCCCGGAAACGCCATTTTCTGGACGCTGCGCGAGATATCAGGGCTGATCTGATCACCGCGTGAGGCAGGTGGAGGTGTGGTCTGCTGCCGGAGGCCGCAAATGCTAGCGCAGAATTAATTGAGATTTCATGGAGAAGTTACGGTTGTTTATTGCTGTGGTGGCAAACAAACACCAGGAGGTCTTCTCATGAATACAAATAGGTTGGTAATGACTGGGGTTGTGATCGCGATAACGCTGGCGGGATCGATTCATCGAATGGCGGCTGAAACGGGCGCCCCAGGCTCGGGAAAGATCAAGCATGTGCTGCTGTTAAGCATTGACGGGATGCACGCAGTGGATTTCTATAACTGCACGCACGGAATCGAGGGCGCAAATGGCGGAACCCCGTACTGCCCGAATTTGGCATCTCTGAGCCAGACAGGAATCAACTACGTGGCTGCTTCGTCCTCCAAGCCCTCCGACTCCTTCCCCGGACTCGCGGCGCTGGTTACAGGTGGCTCGCCGAAGACCACGGGCCTTTACTACGACGTTGCTTATGACCGGTCGCTCGATGCGCCGACCATCACGACCGGCACTGGATTGGCTGGTGGGCCATGCACTCCATATGGCGTACCGACTGGAACGACGACCGACAATGATCAAGGCATCGACTATGACGATACAAAACTGAATGGAGGAGCGCCGGGCGCGGCGTTAACCGAAGGCGGTGTAGCGTCGATTGACCCTCGAAAACTGGTGCGCGATCCGAAGGCGGGTTGCGCGCCCGTCTATCCGTGGAACTTCGTGCGCACGAACACGATCTTCAGCGTTGTCCATGACGCGGGAAGATATACTGCGTGGATCGACAAGCATGCGTCGTATTCGTTTGTGTCGGGACCGGGCGGAACGGGCTTGGATGACTACTATTCCCCGGAGGTGGACTCGGTCGTCGTGGCTCTACCCGGCATCAAGACATCCGAGGGAGTTTCGTGCGCCACCATCCGCGATATCGCTGGTGTTTCTTCCTGGACGAGCAGCTTCGATAACATCCAGTGCTACGATGCGCTAAGGGTCAATGCGCTGCTGAACGAGATTGCGGGCAAGACGCACAAGGGGCAAGCGGCCGTAACACCCGCGGTATTCGGCATGAACTTCCAGGCCGTGTACTTCGGAGAAAGTCTGAACGAGCCGGGCGTAGGCGCGGGGGGTTACAAGAACGCGGCAGCATTGCCCAGCGATGAGTTGCTCAAAGAGATCAGATTCGTGGACGCTTCCATTGGTGACATTCTCAACGCGCTCAAGGTGAGAGGCATCTACGACAACACGCTGATCATCGTCACTGCGAAGCATGGTGAATCGCCGATCGATCCGAATAGCTATGTAGCCAACGGGACGAATACACCGGCAACACTGCTGGGTACTGCAATTCCATTCTCGGAGTCGCCGTTGAACCCAACCGGTATTGGAGCAACAGAAGACGACGTGTCGGTGATCTGGTTGAACCAGGGCGCAAGCGTGGACGCGGCGGTGGAGTTGCTCGAAACTAACGCGGCTGCGATCGGGTTGGGGCAGATCTTCTATGGGCCAGCTCTGGCTTTGAACTATAACGTGGGTGGAATTGAGCCGGGTCAGGACCCGCGCTCGCCGGATATCATCGTGACGCCTAACGTCGGAGTGACTTACTCCGGAAGTACGACGATGATAGGAGACCACGGCGGATTTGCGCATGACGACACGAATGTCATACTGCTGGTCTCACATCCTAACTTCAACCCGCAGACCGTCTCGGCACAAACAACCACTGCCCAGGTTGCGCCAACCATCATCAAGGCGCTGGGACTAGATCCGAATGCGCTGGACGCGGTAAGAATGGAAGGCACACCAGTATTGCCTGAGGTTGGGGCGCAACTCGCGCACTAGCAATTCGCGCGCAAGTCGCCTTGCGGAACGAGAGGAGCGGCGTGTGCGGCTCCTCTCGATCTGGTGCGCCGCCTGGTTTCCATCTGTTCATTACCCTACATCAGAATTCACAAACTCTTAATACGAGAGAAACAGGTCTCAAAACATTCGATTGCTAGTATCCGGTCCCATGGAGGTACGTATGAGAATTTTCCCCATTCTCTTCTCATCCTTGGCCGTCCTTTCCGCGGTCAACGTTATGGCCCAAAACAACAATGCTGATTGGCAAAACAGCCAAATCCGCCACGTTTTGCTGATTAGCGTAGACGGCTTGCACGCCGTCGATTTTCTGAATTGCTCGCATGGCATCGCCGGTGTCAACGATGGCGCGCCCTACTGCCCCAACCTCGCTGCTCTCGGCACCACAGGAGTGAACTACACGGCAGCCAGCACGTCAAAACCGTCTGACTCATTCCCCGGTCTGATGACTATCGTCACCGGCGCAACTCCTCGCACCATGGGCGTCTACTATGACGTCGCTTATGACCGCACACTTTCTCCCCCAGTCAATGCAACGGGCAACGGCAATGCGGGAGGAAACTGTACACCGGGCGTGATCACCGGTTACACAACTGAGTTCGATGAAGGCATAGACATCGATCAGACCAAGCTCAACGGCGGCGCTCCCGGCGCCGGTCTCACCGACGGCGGTATCGCTTCCATCGATATGGCCAAGCTCGACCGCGATCCATCAAAGGGCTGCGCGCCGGTCTATCCCTGGAATTTCGTTCGCACCAATACAATCTTCGGCGTCATCCACAACGCTGGCGGCTACACGGCGTGGTCTGACAAACATCCATCCTACTCGTCTGTTGCCGGTCCGGGTGGCGGCACGCTCGACGATTACTACGCGCCTGAAATCAACTCCAACGTGATCCCGCTGCCGGGCGTTACCACGCCAAGCGGTATCGCCTGCACCACGATTCCCGACCCCACATCCGATCTCACCGCCTGGACGAATAGCTTCCAGAATATACAATGCTATGACACGCTCAAGGTGAACGCAATCCTTAAGGAGATCGAAGGCGAGAATCACGATGGCAAGAAGGCTAAAACCCCAACCATTTTCGGTATGAACTTCCAGGCCGTCAGCGTCGGTCAAAAGCTTATCGAAAAAGGCGTGGCCACCGGCGGATATTTGGACGCGGCCGGGACTCCAACTCCGTGGTTGTTGAGTGAAATTCAGTTCGTCGACGACGCCATTGGAGAGATGGTCAACAAGATCAAGGACCGCGGTCTTTATGAACAAACTCTGATCGTCATTACCGCCAAACACGGGCAATCGCCCATTGATCCCAGCCGCTGGAACCCGATTCTTAATACCGGCTCTTCGCCTGCAACCCTCCTCGGGACGGCAGGTCTGATTCCATACTCGGAATCTCCACTCAACCCCACCGGCGTCGGACCGACGGAAGACGACGTTTCGCTCATTTGGCTTACGAATTCCGCCAATACGCTGAGTGCGGTCTCAACCCTGGAGTCGAACGCCACCGCAATCGGCCTTGGGCAAATCTACTATGGTTCGTCGCTCGCGTTGAACTACAACTGGCCCGGTCTTACCCCCAGTGGCGATCCCCGTACGCCGGACATCATCGTCATGCCAAACGTTGGCGTCGACTATACCGGCAGCAGCAAAAAGCTGGCAGAGCACGGCGGCTTCGCGCATGACGACACGAATGTTATCCTGCTGCTCTCGAACCCCGCCTTCGTTCCGCACAGCGTGTACACCGGAGTCGGAACCAATCAGGTCGCGCCAACCATCCTGCGCGCGCTCGGCCTGGATCCACAAAGCCTTGACGCGGTTCGCCTCGAAGGCACATCCGTACTCCCTGATGTTAACCTGAACTTCGTCGCCAAGTAAGCACGCAGAGGCGCGGGCGTTTGTTCTCTGACGTCCACGCCTCTGCTTCCGCTCTCCGTTCCTGAACAAGCTCATTGGAAGCGCAAAAAAGAGATAATTCAAAAGTGGACGGTGAGCCTGAGATTGGCCGGCAATGTCTATTCCAACCATCATGAGACAATGCTATCGGCGGCCTTCCCCTGCCGATCTTGGCTGCACGGATGAGATTGCATGGCTCTTTCTACACACATATTGAATCTTTTGTTTGGCCGGCCTCTGGCCACCAGCGAGGAGCGCGCCGAACACATAGGCCCAGTCGCGGGAATTCCAGTCTTTGGACTGGATGCTCTCAGTTCTGCGGCATACGGCCCTGAAGCCGCATTAACACTGCTGATTCCGCTAGGTCTAATGGGGGTGCGTTATATCGTACCGGTAAGCGCGGCGATTGTGGGACTGCTGATCATCGTCTATTTCAGCTACCGGCAGACTATTGATGCTTATCCGCGCGGGGGCGGCTCATACACCGTGGCGTCTCAGAATCTTGGCGAAGGCGCGGGCCTGCTGGCCGCGGCCGCTCTGATGATCGACTACACACTTACCGCTGCCGTAGGCATTTCAGCGGGAGTGGGCGCGCTCATCTCCGCCGCTCCCGGCTTGCAACCTTATACATTGCAATTGTGCCTTGCAGTGCTGGCCGTTCTCACCTTGATCAATATGCGCGGCGTCCACGACACTGGCGTGGTGTTCATGATTCCTACCTACCTATTCACAGGCACGCTGTTGGTTGTGATTGGGGTCGGCGTCTGGCATATGCTGAGCAGCGGAGGCCATCCTCATCCGGTCACGCCGCTGCCACCACTACCCGCGGCTACAACTGCGGTCAGCCTGTGGCTGCTGCTGAAGGTCTTCTCTTCCGGCTGCACGGCCATGACCGGCGTGGAGGCGGTGAGTAACGGCGTAATGGCCTTCCGCGATGACACACGCAAGAATGCCAAGATCACGCTGACGATCATCATCGTACTGTTGGCGGTGTTATTGGCCGGCATTGCGCTCTTAAGCCGCGCGTACGGCATTGCTGCCACTAACCCCGGCGGGCCCGGCTACGAGAGCGTGCTTTCGATGCTGACGCGCGCAGTGATGGGCCATGGATTGTTCTACTACCTTACCGTCGGCTCGGTGCTGCTGGTGCTGGCGCTGTCGGCTAACACCGCATTCGCCGACTTTCCCCGGCTGACTCGCGCCATCGCACTCGACGACTATATGCCCCATGTCTTTCTGCTGCGCGGCCGCCGGTTGCTTTACTCCTGGGGAATCTATGTTCTGGTAGCGCTCACGGCACTGCTGCTGATTGTATTCGGTGGCGTTACCGACCATCTGATTCCTCTGTTCGCTATCGGCGCGTTCATGGCCTTCACTCTCTCGCAAGCTGGCATGGTGATGCACTGGAAGCGCCAGGACAACGCTCCGATGCGTATGTTTGTCAACGGCCTGGGCGCACTGGCCACGGGTATCACCACGTTGGTGGTTCTTGTGGCCAAGTTCGCCGAAGGCGCCTGGATCACAGCGTTGCTGATTGCAGCCATGATCGTTCTTATGCGCGCTGTAAAGCACCACTATGTTGACGTGGACCAAGAAACGGCTCTTGACAGGCCCATCTCGCCTGCCCAAATCAGCGAACCAATCCTCGTGTTACCGATAGACCGCTGGAGCCATATCACGGAGAAGGCTCTCAGTTTTGCTTTGGGAATGTCCGGCGATATTCGCTGCGTGCACGTTCAGACTGGAGAAGTGCCGGACCCGATCTGCCAGGATTGGGAAAAGGACGTAGCTGCTCCGCTGCGCGCGGCTGGCAAATGTGTTCCCAAACTAGATATTCTGCAATCGCCCTTTCGCTACGTTCTAGCGCCGGTGGTCGATTACATTCTGGCAGTGGAGCGGGAGTCGAGCCTCAAAAAGGTCTGCGTGCTCGTACCGGAACTGGTGGTTCACCACTGGTGGGATAACCTGCTGCACAACCGCCGCGCGGATATGCTGAAGGTTATTCTGCTTCTCCGCGGCAACCGGCGCATCGTCGTCATCAACATTCCTTGGTATCTCGAACGGGATTGAGAGTTACACTCACAGTTTCACTTACGGCATAAGATACACCCTTTTCTTTTCATCGACGGGCCAGACGCGGCTCCCAACCACTATCTCGCTGAGTACTCCCCCGCCTTTACACTGACGGATTGAACAACAAACCCGCAAGGCACAAACAGGCGTATGATGACTTCATGAAGCGGTTCACCGTAGTTGCGCTGATTGTCGTTGGGATTGCATTTCCGGCCTGTGCCCAGCGCTCGGCATCACGTGGAGGCTTTTCGGGCCGCTCTGGCTCTGCCTTCCATGGAAGCTTCAGCGCTCCCAATCGATTTACAGGCTCTGCACACTATTCCGGCAGCAGAGCTCTCAGCACTGCCCGCGGCATACAGCGACCTGGCGCAGGTAATTTCAACACCCGCCCGGCCTATACCGGAGCGCGGCGCAATCGAAGACCGTACCGGGCAACCTCCCGAGCAGTAACTCCCTACGTGGTTGCGCCGTGGTCAGGATGGATAGGTCCGTATACCCTGGGGTACCAGGATGACAGTGGCGACAGCGAATCGACGGCAGCATCGAGCGATGCCAGCGTAGGAAATGAGGGATACGATGGAGAGCCCATCGGCCTGGGTCAGCCTGTGTCCGATCCATATCTGCGTCAGTCGCATTCGTCACCGGCCCCGGAGAGCGAGGCGCCGGTCACGCTTGTCTTCAAAGACGGCCGCCCTTCGGAGCAGATTCATAACTACCTTCTGACGCAAAAGATACTCTATGTCCTGGATCAGCATCAACGTAATATTCCAACAGAGGCGCTCGATCTGGCTGCAACAACGACAGTGAATCAGAACGCTGGAGTTGACTTCCGCTTACCCGTTGCTCCTCAGTAAATCGCATGGCAGCGGAGCTAGCTTTGCCCTGCGGAGCGAAGATTTCCCCAATCTCTCATTGGGCATTGTGGGAATATAGGTTAGAGCCAGCAGCTTTTGCAAACGACATCTTCATTCAAAAATCGTGATGATCGTCCCTCAGCGCGGCAATAGCCGGAGCTCTGTCCTCGACCAGCGCCCCATGATTCGAATGCGAGTTGGCCGTCTCGGTTTGGGCGCGCAGTTTGGCCACGGTGAGCCAATTGTCCTTGTGCGGATGGTCCGCAATCCATGGCGGCAGCGGCATACGAAGATAACTAGCCAACGCTTCGGCATAGCCCTCATAAAGCACTCGTATATCGCGAAGCCTCTCATACGAGTGACCGTCGCGGCAGAGATTTACTCCGCTCTTGCAGAGTAGATCGTAAAGCTGTTTATAACGTTCGAGTGAGAGCCGGTCTGGAGCATCTTTCACTGGGGGCAGCGAGAAAATCTGCGCCAAGTCGACCATCGCGTGGCGTGCCATGGCAAAGGTCAACTGAGCCTGACGCGCCTCGTTTCCCTCGACATCGGCAATCAGCAGAGCTGTCGTGTCGAGCACAGCCGTCAAGGCGCTGATCCAGCTCTGGTTGTTATGCTGCGAGCGGAAGTAACAAAGCAACGGGTAAGAGATATGGCTTTCGAGCAGTTCTGCCGACCAGCGCTCCCATTCGACCAGCAGTAGCGCAAGGGCGCTCTCACCGCCTTCATAAGAATGGCGGCGCATCAGTTCGGCAGCGGTAGGCGGAGACCCAGCTCGCGCGTCTAGCAGAGAAATGCTCACCTCGCGACGCGAAAACGCACTGTATAGAACCGGAAAGTATCCCATCACGACAGCCAGAAAACCCAGCCCGGTTCCAGCTTCCAGGATAACGAGCTCACGTGCCCAGGCACTGCGAGGCGTCACGTCCCCCAGCCCCAGCGTAAAGATGGTGGTTCCGCTTACGTAGAGGTCCGATCGAAAGCTCGGTCCTTGCCCTGTGTCGTTGAATGGGCTGCCCAATGCGTAAAAAATAAGCGCAAACCCTACGACCATCGAGCCCGCCCACACCGCCAGAAGAAAGATCAGAGACATAGGCCCGTAGTAACTGAAGAAGGACTCGCGTCTGCGCGGATTGTGAAGTCGTTTGCCAAAGAAGACCCAGGGTCTCCAGGTAATCACATAGAAGATACGAGTAAGCCGAAATCTTCCGGTCGCGCGGCGCGGCAGAATGATTGTCTGGAAGGCATCGAGCAGTACGGCAAACAGGCAAACAACGCCAACAATAAATGTAAAAGCCCGCATCGGTCCTCCTCCTCCCGTCTTCCTACAATTGTGTCAAACGACAGCTTTCTTGCGCTCTGTCTAATCACTGTATCCTAGCCGAAACGGCAATACAAAAAGTTGCCCTTTGTCAGTTGTTCTCAACTCATTCTTGGCCCGCCATTATCAGTTCGGCAATTGCAGAGGCCAACTGCGCCAGTCAGGAATCGTGCCGAACAAAATGGTGAAACCTATCAGGCCTGAGTTTCATCCAAGGATTTGTCAAAGTCAGGGAGTAATAGATCGTTTCCCGTACTATGCCTTTGTAACCCCGCACCAGGGAAGATAAATGGCAAAACCCGTACTGCTGACGGTTGATGACGACCCTGAAGTATTGCGCGCGGTCGAGCGTGACCTGCGACGCCGCTATGCTGAGCACTACCGCGTATTGCGCGCGGACTCCGGCCGAACGGCACTGGAGGCGCTACGCGGACTCAAGCGGCGTGGTGATTCAGTGGCGTTGCATCTGGTCGATCAGCGTATGCCTCAGATGACAGGTGTGGAATTTCTTCGCCAGGCAATGGAGATATTCCCCGACGCCAAACGGGTGTTACTAACCGCCTACGCCGACACCGATGCGGCAATTCGCGCCATTAACGACGCCAGCATCCAGCACTACTTGCTGAAGCCATGGGACCCTCCAGAGGAGCATCTCTACCCGGTGCTGGATGACCTTTTGGACGATTGGATGGGGTCGTATCGGCCTCCCTTCGAGGGGGTTCGCGTTCTCGGGACTCGCTGGTCTCCTCATTCCTATGCGATTCGAGATTTTCTTACGCGTAACCAAACGCCTTACCAATGGGTTGATGTGGAGACGGCGGGGCAAGTTGCCGAGGTGCGCCGCCTGGTGGAAGTGACCGGAGCCGAAGTCGCTAGCCTGCCCAAAGTGCTCTTTCCGGATGGCACATCGTTGTCCGATCCGAGCGTGGGCGAATTGGCTGAGAGGCTTGGGCTGCGCATTCGACCGGAAGTAGCGTTTTACGATTTGGTGATCGCCGGTGGCGGACCAGCGGGCCTGGCGGCGGCCGTGTATGGCGCTTCGGAAGGCCTCAGCACGGTGCTGATCGAGATGGAAGCGCCAGGCGGTCAGGCGGGGATGAGTTCCCGCATCGAGAACTATCTCGGCTTTCCCTCCGGACTGAGCGGTGGCGACCTGGCACGGCGCGCCGTCGCCCAGGCGCGGCGCTTCGGAGTGGAGATTCTGAGTCCTCAGCAGATAACCGGTCTCAGCGTGGAAGGCCCCTCGAAAGTCGTCAAACTTGCGGCGGGATCGGACATTGGCTGCAAAGCGCTGCTGATCGCAACGGGAGTTGCCTACCGGAAGCTGAACGTGCCTGGCGCTGATCGGCTGCAAGGGTGCGGCGTCTATTATGGCTCGGCTATGACCGAGGCGCAGGAGTGTCGGGGTGAGGACGTTTACATCGTCGGAGGCGCAAACTCTGCCGGTCAGGCTGCAATGTTCTTTTCCAGATACGCCCGGCAAGTGGTCATGCTGGTCCGTGGTCCATCCCTTTCCGCAACCATGTCGCAGTACCTGATCGACCAGATCAAGAAGACGCCGAATATCAAGGTTGAAACCCATTGCCAGGTCGTGGAAGTTCACGGAGATACACACCTCGAAGCCGTTTCCATCCATTGTGCGGAGACCGGTGACACTTCAAAGGTTCCCACGAACCTGCTGTCGATTTTCATTGGCGCGGAGCCTAACACGGATTGGCTCTCTGGTGTGGTCGAGCGTGACGAGCGCGGATTCATCTTGACTGGTGCGGACCTGGTGCGCGAAGGAAAGAAGCCTAAGGGATGGCAGTTGGAACGCAATCCGTATTGGGTGGAATCCAGCGTGCCCGGCGTCTTTGCCGCGGGGGACGTTCGCCACGGTTCGGTGAAAAGAGTAGCGTCGGGCGTGGGCGAAGGCTCGATTGCCGTGCAGTTCACTCATCAATATCTCAGTGAGGTGTGATGTGGCGCAGAACCTTATGAGTGCGACGGAGACAAGCTTGATCAATGAATTGAGCAAGATCGATGTCTTCGCGGACTTGCCCCGCGACCAGCTCGCGTGGTTGGCGGAAAATATGCAGGGGTTACATTTCCAGCCAAGAGAGATCATGGGCCGGGAAGGTGAACCGCTGGACCATCTCACCGTAATCCTTGAGGGAGAGATTCAGATTCAACGGGGAACCGGCGCGAACGAGATCATCTTCAGAGGGTTTGCGGGGCAGGTTACCGGCCTGCTTCCGTACTCGCGTCTGACGCACTACGGCGGCACCACCCGCGCCGTGCTTCCCACTCGCGTTGCCATCCTCCACAGGAGCCTCTTCCCGGAGATGCTTCAGCGTATGCCCCTGCTCGGCCAGCGATTGGTTTCCATCATGGCCGACCGCATCCGCGAGACGGCAAGAATCGAGACGCAGCGCGACAAACTGGCGGCGCTGGGCAAGCTCTCCGCGGGCTTGGCGCATGAACTGAATAACCCGGCCGCAGCCGCTCAACGAGCAACCGCAAGCCTTCGCGATACGCTTGAGACCGTCCGAGACGCCAGTATTCGGCTGGCGCGCCACGCCATTCCCACCGAACAGCGGGAGGTGATTACAAACTTCGAGCGAGAGGCTCGACAACCGATTATCGCCTCCACCAATCCGTTGGCCCAAAGTGATCGCGAAGAGCGCATCACCGCCTGGCTCGAAGCGCGTCAGGTGCCGGATGCCTGGAAGATCGCGCCGGCAATCGCCGACGCTGGCGTGGATATCCCAAAGCTGGATTGCCTTGCGGGCCATGTTGGCGACGAGGTATTGTCCGATGCCCTGATCCGCATTGCTTCACTGCTGACGATTGCCAAATTGATTGACGAGATTGAAATCAGCACCAAGCGCATATCGGAGCTGGTCAAGGCCGTCAAAGAATACTCCTATATGGATCAGGCTGCTATGAAGGAAGTCGACCTTCACCAAGGGCTTGAGAATACGCTTACGATTCTGCACCATCAAATCAAAGGCGGAATCAACGTGGTTCGCGATTATGACGAAACCCTGCCGCGAATCTGCGCCTTTGGCGGAGAACTCAATCAGATTTGGACGAATCTGATGACCAACTCCATCGAGGCCATGCGTGGGAAGGGCGAGTTGCGGGTGCGTACGGCGCGGGAACTTGACCGTGTGCTCGTGGCGATTGGCGACAACGGACCCGGAATCCCACCCGAAATTCTGCCCCACATCTTTGAGCCATTTTTCACCACCAAAGGGGTTGGCGAAGGAACAGGTTTAGGCCTAGATACTGTTAGCCGCATCATCAGGAATCATCATGGCGAGATCCGCGTTTCATCGCAACCGGGCGACACTCGTTTCCAGGTGTTTTTGCCTTTTATTCAGCCGAGAAGCACCATTATCGGATCGTCAGAGGAGAGAGACGATGCAGGAAAGTTGTTCACACTTGAACCAGATACAGAACCCATCCCCTAACACCGATGGCTGCGAAGAGTGTTTGCGGATGGGCGACTCGTGGGTGCATCTGCGCCTGTGCGAGATTTGCGGCCATGTAGGATGCTGCGATTCATCGAAAAATAAACACGCCACCAAACACTTCAAAAAAACAAAGCATCCCATCATGCGTTCGCTTGAGCCAGGAGAAGATTGGGGCTGGTGTTACATTGATGACCTCATGATTGAGCCATTTTCGCTAGTACCGGCTGCGGAGCCAGAATTCAGATGAATGCGGCCTCAGCCCCACTGAATGCTCGAGACCAGCTCCTGGCGCGTCTGGATGATGCGCGGTCTGTGACCGATGACTTGTTTCGGCTCGTGCGTACGGATGCATTGTATGACCGGCCCATTCCTGAAAGGCACCGAATTGTCTTTTACATCGGCCATCTCGAAGCATTCGATTGGAATCTGATCGCAGGCCATGCACTTGGGCTTGGAGTTCTGCACAAGGAATTCGATCACATCTTTGCTTTTGGCATCGATCCGGTGGATGGCAACCTCCCGGAAGACAAGCCGTCCGACTGGCCTCGGCTTTCGGAGATCAACGCATATAACTCGCACGTTCGCCAAGGAATTGATAACATTATTGGAATTCATTCGCGGGCCCCGGTGAGCAATTGGCAATACTCCCTGGAAGTCATCCTGAATGCCGCTATCGAGCACAGGTTGATGCACGCGGAGACTCTGACTTATATGCTTCACCAACTCAGCGCAGAGCGGAAGATTCTGCCGCGCAATTATCAACGCATTCACTCACGGCCCAAGCTGCCAGTAGCAGCGCGGATGATAGATATTCCAGCAGGAACCGCGACGCTGGGAATTCCGCGCGGGAGCGAATCCTTCGGCTGGGACAACGAGTTTGACGAACACACTGTGCAAATGCCAGCCTTCGCGATTAGCGCGCATAAGATCACGAATGGAGAGTTCCTCCGATTTGTGCGCGAAGGCGGATATAACAATCGGAGCTTCTGGAGCGATGCGAATTGGGCCTGGATCAAAAAGCAGAAGATAACACATCCGCGATTTTGGGTCAGTCGCCAGGAAGCGTGGACTTATCAGGCGATGTTTGAAAAGATCAAATTGCCGCTCGATTGGCCGGTCTATGTCAGCCATGCTGAAGCCACCGCATACGCGCGTTTTATTGGCGGCTCTCTTCCTACCGAAGCAGAGTTCCATCGCGCCGCTTACGGAATGCATCAAGAGACGGAGCACGCGTATCCGTGGGGCGATGCTACTCCTGATGCAACGCGCGGAAACTTCGACTTCCAGCATTGGGACCCGGTTGCGGTCGGGAGTTATCCACGCGGCCGGAGCGCCTTCGGGTTGGCCGATGCTCTCGGCAACGGCTGGGAGTGGACCTCCTCTCACTTCGCTCCTTATGCAGGCTTTGAACCCTTTCCCTTCTATCGCGGCTACTCGGCAGACTTCTTTGATGGAAATCATTTCATCGTAAAAGGCGGCTCGCCGCGAACGGCGGCTTGTATGTTGCGGCGCTCCTTCCGCAATTGGTTCCAGCCGCATTATCCCTTCGTTTACGCCTCTTTCCGCTGCGTGAATAGCTGATTGGAGCCGGTATGCTGATCCGTGATGGCGCAACCCGGATTGTCAACTCACTCGCCGGCGAGGTGCGCGACGGGCTGAATAAGACCGGGCAAAAGGAACTGCCATCAAAGTATCTTTACGACGACATCGGCTCCGCGTTGTTTGAAGCGATCACCAGGCTTCCTGAGTATGGGCTGACCCGCGCGGAGGAGCGGATTCTACGCCGGCACTCAGAAGAAATCGCTGAACACCTCACGACCCATGGCATGGTCGTCGAACTGGGCAGTGGCAACGGCAAGAAGACACGCCAGATTCTGGAAGCCCTCGCCCGCAATCAATCTATGACTTATTGTCCGATCGAAATATCCTCGGCGGCACTTGTGAGTTGTGAACGTGAACTCGATGATTTGGCTCACGTCAGCATCCTTGGCTTTGAGACCGAGTATCTTGACGGCCTGAGCCGCGCGGTGGCGCGCCGCCGGCCGGGAGAGGGGATTTTGGTGCTATTCCTCGGCAGCTCGATTGGCAACTTCGATCGCGCACCCGCCGAAGAGTTTTTACGCAAGATTCGATTGGCGATCGAGCCGGGCGATACATTACTTCTCGGCACGGATCTCGAGAAGCCACTGGCCCAACTCATTCCAGCCTACGATGACTCGCTCGGCATTACTGCTGCTTTCAATCGAAATCTGCTGGCCCGAATCAATCGCGAGCTTGGCGGGGATTTTGACTTATCTCGATTCGAACACGTCGCCCTCTACAATGCTCGCGAGCGACAAATCGAAATGCATCTTCGATCCACTGAAACCCAGATAGTCACCATCGAAGAATCCAGTTTCACTTTCCAGTGCGATGAAACCATCTGGACGGAAAGTTGCCACAAGTATCAGCGAGACGAGCCTCTTAAAATGGCTTGGCGAACCGGGTTCAATTGTGTCGCGCAATGGGTGGACGGTGAATGGCCGTTCGCCGAAAACCTGTTTGTCGCGGTATAACGCTGGTGTCTCTTTTAGAAAACGATGCCGCGCCTTACCGGTCATTATACGCACAGCCACTCCTCGATTCAGAAGGCGACGGCATAATCGCTTTAGACTTTGCAATGGGAGCGATCGGCAATCATGGGTGTGCCCGTCAGGATTCGTTATCGATGCTGAGGGTATGTCTGCGCGGGCATCTTGAAGACCGAAATCGGATTTGGAACTTCTCTGCATCAGGCCGCGTACAATAGGATGCGTCCTTGTGTTTCAGCAAATCTCAACCGGAGTTCGGTCTTTACAATCACCCTGTAATTTGGATGACACGAATGAAAATACAAATATCAAAAACTGCTCTCGCGGGAGTGGTTTTGCTCCTTGCCCTTATGGCTCTTCTTGCGGACGGGGCTGCGCGGCGTGAATCTGTCACCTATGATGAAATTGCGCACATCGGGGCGGGTGTGAGCTATCTGCAGAAGCTGGATATGCGGATGAACGAGGAACACCCCCCACTGGCGAAGGTGCTGGCCGCAGTGCCGCTTGTGCTCCGAGGTGTGCGCGCCGACTACTCCCACGTATCGTGGGCCTTCAGCGGCAGTGGACTCTTCAAGCAGTTTCTCGGCGAATGGATCTTCGGCCACTGGCTGATCACGCGGTGGAATGACCCGATCGCGACGGTCTTCTGGGCGCGGCAGTCCATGCTGTTCCTGACGCTTATTCTGGGGATCGTTCTCTTTCTTTATGGCTCTCGTCTCGGCGATCAGTGGGGCGGACTGCTTTGCCTTTGCGCTTACGCCACCATGCCTGTCATGCTCGCGTTTGGCCCTTTAGTCTTGACCGACACCGCAATCGCGTTGTTCGTTCTGCTGACATTGTGGGCCTTTGCCAATATGTGGCGCTCACCGTCGCGTGGGACGGTCCTGCTCTTCGGCCTCGCCTTCGGTGGGGCGCTTCTGTCGAAGTTTTCCGCGGGACTTCTCTTCTTCTGTTTTCCTGCTTTCATTCTCAGCCTCCGTTGGCGTCCGGCATCGGAACAGCCGGCAGAAAAGACGGAGCTTCGGGCATGGCGTCGTTTGCGCTGGTGGAGTCTCACCAAAGGCATTTTCCTGGCCGCTCTTGTCGTCTATGGCGTCTACCTTGTCCTCTCGTGGAATGAGCCAACCGACTCGCTGGGGTTTCTCGGACACAACTCCGCGGCCCTGGTCCTTCGCAGACTGCTTATGCCGCCCTGGATCTACCTGCGTGGCCTGGCGCTCTTCGCGTTCACCGCGAAGCCCCCTGCTTACATTCTGGGGCACACATACCCGCATGGCGTATGGTTCTTTTTTCCGGTCATGTTCTTGCTGAAATCCTCGTTAGCCTTCCTCCTCCTGCTCGTTCTCGCGCTGGTCGTTGGCTTGGTTATAAAGGTTCGTCCCGGACGTCTCGCCTTGATTCCCGAAGGGATGGGGTTGCATTGGCGGGCAGTGTGGGTTTTCCTTGTGATCTACAGCGTCGCATGTATCCTCAGCCGATTCCAGTTCAGTATCCGACACTTCTCTGTTTCCTTCGCGCTGCTGATACTTCTGCTGGCGCCGTTGCCGCGCGCCCTGAATCAAATGCGGTGTTCAGGCTTGCCTGCCGCCCGCATCGGCGTCTGGCTCACGCTCGCACTGGCGCTGGCATCGGTTGCGACAGCAGTTCGCGCCTATCCCTACTATCTTCCATTCTTGAACTCCTTGAGCGGCGGGCGTCCCGGCTACCTCTTGGTGGCCGATTCCAATCTTGACTGGAACCAAGGCATTCTCGACGTCGAGAATTTCGTGCGGCAACGCGGCCTGTCCCACGTCTTGATCGATGCGTATGGGTTTTCGGATTCCACGGTGTATGTTCAGCAAGCGAAAATATGGAATTGTCAGGAGGCTGTGCCGGAGGATGGAGGCCAGTGGGCCTTTGTCTCCGCCAACCTGATTCAGGAAAGTCACAACTGCGTCTGGCTGCTGAATTATCCGCATGAAGCCATAGCTGGTGGCAGTATGTATGCATTTGAACTCCCGCGCCTGATTCCTGCTGCGGGAACTCCTGGCGGTCCTCCGTTGCCGGAATACTATCGCAAGTACGCAAATAGTTCTTTTCCCGGAGATATCCGGCTCATGTTTCTCAACTGCATCCACGATCCACAACAGCTTCAGCCGACCTGGGATCGCTTGACGGCACAGGAGGTGGAGAAGCATAAACAGGAAAGAAGCTCAGAGGCCAAGAGATAGGGAGCATTTCGCAGGAGCGAGAAATATCTTTGTGAGACTCCGCGGATCCCCGGCGCAGCGGGAGGGCACGAGATTTCAACCACCATGGCGGCTTTTCCTTTTGATTTGATTTTGATATGGTTGACGGATTCTGGCGTGAGTTAGTGTTGCCACCAAATATCTATGCTCGGCCCACAAGTGCGCGAGCCAGCTGTGGCGAATGGTCGGCTGGGAGAATGGTGCTCGCTCTCTCCATTGAAAATGAAAAGCAGCTTCCACGGCCTGGTTCGCTATCAACACACAATTTTGTTCCATGCCGTTCCACAATCCACCTGGCGAGAGCAAGGCCTAGGCCGGAGCCTGACTGGGTGGAATTGCCGATGGGCGCGACGCGATAGAAGCGATCAAATATCCGCGATTGATGCTCGGGGGCAATTCCTATGCCGGTATCCTGCACGGAAAGAACGACACGGTCTCCAGTCGCGGTCGCGCGCAATGTTACCGCCCCGCCGGGTGGCGTGTACTTGCTTGCGTTCTCCAGCAAAATCGAGAGCAGGCGCGGGATTAAAACTATATCGCCCAGCACTGCAAGATTGCTGGATTGGACATCGACACAAAAGTCAAGCAATGCCTGATCCATCGCTTTTCTCCATGAGCCGGCAATCTGATGAAACAGGCTATCGACGCGGATAGAATCGAGAGAGATCGTCTCCGCTCCTCCGTCGGCCCGCGCCAATGAAAGCAGATTCTCCACCAGATTTGTCATCCGAACGCTCTCGTCATGCAGATGGCCGAGAATGGCGCGATATTCGTCTGCGTTGCGAGGACGCATTTGCGCAACCTCGATCTCGGTGAGCAAGAGCGAGATTGGTGTGCGCAGCTCATGCGACGCATTGCCGGTAAAGGAGCGCACGCTGGCGAAGGCTTTGTCTATGCGTTCCAGCATCGAGTTGAGTGTGCGCGATAAGTCGGAGATCTCGTCCTTGGCGCTGGGTACGGGAAGACGGGTGTCGAGATTGCGATCGTTAATGCGGCGAGCCTCGGCTGCCAAAGCGGCCACAGGCTTGAGCGCCTTACGGCTCATCAGGTGGCCGGTAATCGAAGAGACAAACAGCCCTATGGTTGTGAGCAGAAGAAGTTGAATGCGGAAATTCGACAGAACAGACATCGTTTTAGTGAGAGTGAGGCCGGTCTGAACTGTGTAGCGAACTCCGTGAACCGCAATAGGCTCGATCAGCGCGCGGACAGAAATGGATTCTGTTATGTAAGTGAAGTAATGACCTGTCTCCGGCGCTTGCTGTGGAAGCGGCAGCGCCGGATATGCCGCGGCAACGTGCGGGGAGCGGTAGATCCAGTTGCCTTGCTCATCAATTACCTGAAGCCATTTGTTGCCGTGGCTCACGTTATAGGCAGCGGTGATGGCATCGTGCAACTGCGCGCGCGTCTCGCCTGGCGGCCGGCTCTCAATAAATCGCCGAACACTGCGCACGCGCTGCTGCAGCTCTTCGTTTTCAAGATCGTCGATGGCGCGATGCACCATCCACAGGGATGCAAACCCGATGGAGAACATGGTGGTCGCAATGGCCAGCGAATACCAAAGAGTCAGGCGGACACGGATTGGCAAGAAGCTGATCAGCGTTCCCTCCCAGCGGTGTTGTGCTTGAAGATATATCCAGAGCCACGCACAGTTTTGATTAACTTCTTGCTGAAAGGCGCATCGATCTTGGCGCGAAGCGAATTTACTAATACATCGAGAGCCGACGCCCCGACTGCATGATCCGCGCCCCAGATGAAATCGATGAGCGCCTGACGGGGCACACACTGGCCAGCGCTTTGCACAAGGCAGGCGAGCAACTGAAACTCCAGGCGCGTCAGATCGATGTTGTTGCCGTTGCGTGTGACAGTACGCCGAATCGGGTCAAGCACAACCTCGCCAATTCTGATCGCACTGTCTCGCTCCTTACGCTCGCGCCGCGTGATCGACTGCAACCGAGCTATCAACTCAGGAAATGAAAACGGCTTGGTTAGATAGTCGTCTGCTCCCACGTCGAGGCCGCGGATAATCTCATCCTCCGTGTCGCGAGCCGTCAGCATCAATACCGGCGTCAACCGCTCGCGCGCTCGCAAGGCCTGCATCAGTTGATACCCATCCAGCTTTGGCAATCCAATGTCAAGCACGATTGCATCCAATTCATGAAGCGTGGCCATCTCCAGACCTGTCTCGCCATCCGCTGCGGTCATGACGGTAAATCCGCTTTCATAGAGTCCCTTGCATAGCAGCTCCAACATTCGCGATTCGTCTTCGATGATGAGAATTCGCATGAGTTCCGTATCCTTTAGACTAAGTGCAAATTAGATGTAAAAGCTGTGCGCCAAACGTGAATTCATCGCACTTTCACAATCGTACAAAACTTTGCGCCCAAACCTTAGAAAGTATTTACAAGCCGGTAAACAGCGCTTCACGCAATTAGCGCAGCCTTGCATTAAGCAACCGAACAACCCTCGTGCAAGATATTCGAGGATTAAACCTTGCTACACATGGAGAAAAGATGCCAATCAAAGCCCTTACCCTATCGCTCCTTCTCGCTATCCTCTTTGTCTCATCCCGAGCAGACGCAACAGCAGGCTCCTTGGCAGCCACAGCCGCGGCTGTGACAGGCGACAAGAGCGCAACTGTTGTCAATGGCAGGGTAAGCGGTACTGTCAAGGACACCTCCGGTGCTGTGCTACAGGGTGCACAGATTGTGCTGCAGCCAATGGCAATTATGGCGGTGACAGATACCCAAGGCATCTACCTAGTCCCAAATGTCAAGCCGGGTGTATATACTGAGACGATTTCATATGTTGGGTTTATGACTTATGTTACGACGATTATGGTGGCTGCCGGGGAGACAACGGCACAAGACGCAACATTGTCTGTCGGCTCGGCAAATCAACAGATAGTAGTAAGAGCAGGTATGGAGGGCGATGCCGCCGAAATCAACGAGCAACGCACCTCGGAGAACATTCTGAATGTTGAATCCGACATACAGATCCAGAGCCTGCCGAACCAGAACATAGCGGATGCTTTAGGGCGGATGTCTGGAGTGAGCCTGCAGCGCAACGAGGGCGAGGGACAGTATGTGCAGATAAGGGGAACCGAACCGCGATTGAGCAACACAACCATCGATGGTGTACTCGTTCCTGGGCCCGACCCACAGGTTCGGCAGGTTGATCTCGACACGATTCCTGCAGGACTGGTCGGCTCAGTAGCCATCAACAAGACACTTTCTGCGAACCAGGACGGCGATGCCATCGGAGGGTCGGTCGATTTGCGTATCAAGCAGGCTACCTCGTCCCAGCCAACACTGACCTTCGAAAGCCAGGATGGGTATACTCCCATCGATAATGGCAGGAATGCGTTTTTGATAAACTCGACGGCAGGTATGCGTTTCGGCAAGGACAAGCGCTGGGGCGTGATGCTCGGTTACAGCTACGACTACAACGGTCGCGGTATTGATGATGTGGAGCCCGTACCTGATCTTGACGGAAGTGGAAATACAACTTTTGACAAACTCTATGTTCAGCAATATTTGTATGACCGCACACGCTATGGTTTCGCCGGAAGCGTCGATTATAAGCCTAATGAGGAATCCGACCTATATGTTCACGGCCTATTTTCCAACTTTAGAGATTACGGAGAGAAGTTTGCTTATCAGTTGACGGGCAACACTAATCCAGATGATGACCCTAATGGCAAAACAGCATATCATACCAGCGTCCGGCGGCCTAACTTGCAGATTGCTGATCTCGCAATTGGTGGCAACCAGATATTTAGTCATGCTTACATCAAATATCAGATAGCTGTAGCTCACTCGCGTTTCGGAGGAGCTGCGGGCAACCCGGGCGCAGCCTTCAAGACCAAGGTGGGCAAAGATTGCGACTATGTTCCGGGAGCGAGCGAGTATCGCCCGCAGTATACCTGCGATGTTGCCGGAAATTCGATCTTCGATCCCACACAGTATTCACTCAGCGAGATTGACCTTACTTCGGGACAGGCAACGCAGCTCAACCTGCAGGCCAGTGGCGCTATAGGAATCAACTACCATATAGGAACGCACACCTCGACACTGGAGTTCGGCGGACAGATTCGTAATGAACACAAAGGACAGGATGCATATTCGCCGGTATACGATAACGGTGCAACCCCGTTGATGAGCCAGTTTCTTGGTACATTTACAAATCATCACTTCTATGGAGGAAGCTATTACTTGGGCCCGGTTACCGATTTTGACCTTATCACCAACTGGGGAGCTGCAAATGTAGCATCACTTCCCCTTGATGAGCCAGCAACCCATCTGGGCTCCGACGCATCCAACTACAATCTACAGGAGCGGGTATCGGCCGGTTACATCATGAATACGTTGCAACTCGGAAAGCGTTTTCACCTGCAGACCGGGCTGCGAATTGAAGCCACTCAAACCTCCGATACCGGTTATCACGTAACCGATGATACAAATGGAAATTACGTTTCCACGAAGCCAGTGTATGGAACCGGTTCCTATTTGAATCCTTTGCCGAGCGCGCAGCTACGCTACTCGATCAACACTAGTTCTGATATCCGCGCCGTGTATGGGCGGGGCATCTCGCGGCCGGACCCATATCAGTTGGTGCCTTATATTGTCGAGGATCAGTCGACCACCCCCTATACAATTACCATCGGAAACACTGCTCTCGTGGCAGAGCATGCCAACGATTATGATATTCTTTACGAGAAATTTCTTCCGTCAGTCGGCATGATCGAGGCGGGCTTCTTTTACAAAGCACTTACACTGCCGATCTACAGTCAGCAATCGATCATTCCAGCGACCGGCTCGCCGCTTTCCCAGACGTATGCTGGTGACCTCGTTTTGCAAGAGGTCAACGGCGACCGCGCGCATGTGCAGGGAATTGAATTCGCGTATCAGCAGCATATGACATATCTTCCGGGTGTGCTGAAATACGCTCGAATCAATGCTAACGTCACCTATACCGAATCCAGAAACTACAACCTTACCAATCGCACGGATAGCCCTGCATTGGTGGGGCAGGCTCCATTATCCTGGAACATCAGTCCCTCATATTCTACGAAACGCGCTGAGGTAACCATGGGTATTTCGCACAACGGTGCCAATATCTATGCCTACCAGTACCAGAGCACTGGTCCGAATCCTGTGCTATATGGCGTCAAGGGGCCAAACGGTGATAATTACTTCTATTCGCATACTCAGGTGGATGCCAAGGCCACTTATTACATCGGCAAGGGATTTACGGCAGAGGCCATCGGACAAAACATGAACGACGCGGTCTTTGGTTTCTATAATGGCAGCCCGCAGTACATGGTCCAACGCGAGTACTACAAACCGACGTATTCAGGAGGCCTTCGCTGGTCGCGGCACCGTGACAGATAGGGTGTAGGCTACCTGACTCCGATTCCGATATCAATTGTCAAGTATATGAATTAATCATTCCTGGAATGGCAGTCGTGAGCTTAGGCTTACGGCTACCGGAGAGAAACTCTATGAGAATAATTGCTACTGTTTCAGCTTACACACATGATCATTCCGCTGAGATTCTGATCTATGCAACTGTCAAGCCAGGAGCCAATTAATGAAGCAGCTTATTCATGACGGCATTGTTTTTCTCGTTTGCTGTGCCGTTATTGGTGTAGTGGTGCCCCTACATTCACAAACATCAAGCGCCGGAGCATCGCACAGCGCAGTCGAAAAGAGAGACGAATTAAGATTTGTTGTAATTGTCAGCCGCCATGGAGTTCGTTCACCTACCGGGAAGACGGAGTTGCTCAATCAATACTCCCATCAACCGTGGCCAAAGTGGAGCGTCCCTCCAGGCTACTTGACCGAACATGGCAGGCAACTGATGACACTCGTCGGCGCCTACGACCGCGAGTTGCTGGCTTCACAGGGCCTGCTGGCGCCCAGCGGTTGCGCCGACGCAGCGCATATACGCATCATTGCCGACTCGGACCAACGTACGCGCGAGACCGGCGGAGCACTCGCCGCAGGCATTGCGCCAGGATGTATGCTGGAAGTTAGAGCTCTTCCCGAGGGCACGCACGATCCGCTCTTCCATTCACTCGGCGCAGGTGTTGGGCATATCGACAATCAACTTGCAATGGCGGCGATCTCTGGTCGTATCGGAGCAAATCCAAGTGGATTGACCGAAGCCTATCGTCCACAATTCGAAGCGCTCGAAGAGGTATTGCGGGGATGCGATCCAGGCACGAACTGTGCAGGCACGCCAGAACCGCAATCTCTTTTTGATATTCCCTCTTCGATTGCGACAGGAAAAGGCGATCATTTGGCAACTCTGCAATCGCCACTCGGAGTCGCTTCCTCAATGACCGAGAACCTGCTTCTGGAATATGCCGAAGGCATGGATGCGGCCAATGTGGGATGGGGAAGGGTGGACCTTCACAAGTTACGCTTTTTATTGCAGCTTCATGCCGCCAGTGAAGACATCGAGCGGCGTACGATCTATCCGGCACGGGTGCAGTCTTCCAATCTTCTGACTCACATTCTCAAGTCGATGGAGCAGGCGGTCAGCGAACATCCGTTGACGGGCGCACTCAGCAAACCGGGTGATCGCGTTCTGATCTTGGTCGGCCACGATACGAACCTATCAAACATCGCCGGAGTGTTAGGTCTTGACTGGCTTATTGACGGCCGCCGCAATGATACGCCGCCGGGCGGAGCACTGGTCTTCGAGTTATGGAAGACGCACGGTGCAGATGAATACTCAGTGCGCTCATATTACACGGCTCAGACTCTCGACCAGATGCGCAGTGCCACGCCTTTAAGCGTCGTCAATCCTCCTGAACGCGTACCGGTGTTCGTGCCCGGATGCAGCCATGCAGATGCTTCTTGCCCTTGGAAAGCATTTCAGCAAACCGTGCAAGCTGTAACCGATTCTGCGTTCGTAAAGTAATTGCAGCAGCGCGCTATAGTTTTGTTGTCCCCGGGAAGCGATCTGGCAGCCTGCAAAGCAAAGAAAAACCCGGCCGCAGCCGAGCTTCTCTCTGAACACAAAAACTTCGATCTTCGCTTACAGTTTCTCGTAGAAGTCGCAGACAGAACACGAGATGTAAACGCCACCTGGAACGCCGCGCTCGCGGTCCTTCACGCGCTTGACGATACGCGTCGGCTTGCTGCATTTGGGACAGTCGGTTGACTTCGTCGTGTCCATTACCTTCTTGCGGTCACCGGTTTTTGCAATCTTGGCCATCGGTCGGGTGCTTCTCCTTCTTCGGGGTGTCTCTGCACACACGCGCAATCAATGCACGCGGCTTCAACGGCGCGGCCGCTCGCTGAATTGCAACACGACTCGCTCGTATCAGTTTACATCAAGCCTGCCGGTCGGCGGGCGGCGCAGTCGGCGCGACAGGAAGAATCTGAATCAGCCCAGAGGCGGCAGGCGCTTCTGCTCCCATCGTGGCCTCGTGCTGGCCGCGAGCGGCTGCGTCAAGATCAACCGGAATTCCGGCGGGCACGATCACCGGCGCGTTCCAGCGGAAGTCCAGATCGCGGGTCAGGCGAAAGATTACCGGCAGCGCCACGATTAGCACAACAAACGTAACCCAACTGCCGTCCACCCCAAAGCCGCCGCCAGTAAGCCAGAACGCTCCCATTGGGTTGCCCTGCACCACCGGCGAGTGAAGGTTGTCACCGCTGATCGCAAGTCCAAAAACCAGCGCCCGGCTGGCCTTCCACGCGAAGTTGATTCCCCAACTCAGCCACAGCGCGCGCGTGCGCAGGTAAGCCGTCGAGAGCACCAGGCTCAGCACCACCGAGACTGCGACACTGGCTCGGCTTGATCCCGGCGTCAGCGCCTGCAAGATGGCATAGAAGGCCGCATAGCCCAACGCCGCTCCCACCGGCCCCATGGCTCGTTCGAAGCGCTGGAATCCGTAGCCGCGAAAGGCAACCTCTTCGGCCAGCGCCATCAGCGCAAAGAAGGCAGCCTCAACCCAGAGCCACGCCCAGGCCGAGGCTTGCAGGTTCAGTACAATCGCAATCCCGCCAGCCAACACCATCGGCAGCACGCAGATCACGGCCAGCGCCCAGCCCACGGCTACTCCCAGCCCGGCCTCGCGCCCCCAGCCTGCCCGCCTCGGCAACCCCTGCGCGGTCATCGGATGCTGTTGCCCGTTGAGCGTGAAGCCCATCGCCGCGTAGCCCAAGAACAGCAGGAAGACCAGCATCGCCACTTCGACCAGAGGACGCCACGCTTCGGTCGCCAAATCCAGCGAGCCGCGATGAGCCATTGCCCGCGCCAAAAAGAAGTAGACGACGGCTGCAATGAACTGTATGTAGGCGCGGAACCTGCCGCCGCTCTGCGAGCTGCTCATGGACGTTTAACCTTCCGTATAGAACTGCGCTATCTTGCGGAACTTGGCCTGACGCGCGGTCACCAGGGCATCGACGGGCATTGCCTTCAGCTCGGCTAGATGCTTCTGGAGTACGGCGCCCAGCATTCCCGTGCCTGCCTCGGGGTTGTTGTGAATGCCCTCCGGCGGCTCTTGGACGATCTCGTCCACGCAGCCCAGCGCGGCAACCTCCGGAGCGCTGATCCGCATCGCCTCGGCGGCCAACTCCTTATGAGCAGCGTCGCGCCACATGATCGCCGCGCAGGACTCGGGAGTAATCACAAAGTAAAGAGCATTTTCCAGAATCAATACGCGGTCGCTGACGGCCAGGGCCAGCGCGCCGCCCGATCCGCCCTCGCCGCTGATCACCGAGATAGTGGGCACGCGCAGCCTGGACATCTCCAGAAGATTGCGGGCGATGGCCTCGGCCTGGCCACGCTCCTCGGCGCCCAAGCCGGGATAGGCTCCCGGCAGGTCGATGAAGCTGATCACCGGCCGCCCAAACTTCTCGGCGATCTTCATCGCCCTGAGCGCCTTGCGATAGCCCTCTGGATGCGGCATTCCGAAGTTGCGCCGCACCCGGTCCCTGGTGCTTCCGCCCTTGCGATTGCCAATCACGAGCACCTCTTCCCCCCCCAGCCGCGCCATGCCGCAAGCCACCGCTTCGTCGTCGCCAAAGGCGCGATCACCGTGGATCTCGCTGAAATCGGTGAAGATATTCTCAATAAAGTCCATCGGATACGGCCGCTGAGGATGCCGCGCCCGCTCGATCCTGATCCACGCCGGCGAACTCGCCTGCGTCTCAACGGAAGTTCCTGCCTGCTGTTCGCTCATTAGTTCCTGATGTCGCTCAAATTCGGTGCAATCCGCCTGCTAATGCTGATTCTACGAGGCGCAGGCGGTTGCAACAAATTACCGGCGGCATAGGGCGATCCGCCGGTAATCATGCGCCCCACTTTTCCTACGCATCGGGACAGCCTGCCGCTGTAAACTCGTGGTACGCCATGAACTTGAGCCTGCCTGAATTTATACGCTGCTGGAAGGACAGCGAATTGACCGAGCGCGCGGGCTCGCATTCGCATTTCATCGGTCTGTGCCAAATCCTCAATGAGCTAGATCCGGCCGCCGCCGATCCCAAAGGCGGCGATTACGCCTTCGAGAAGCACATCAACAAGACCGGCGAGGACAAGGGTTTTGCCGACGTTTGGAAGCGCGGCTGCTTCGGCTGGGAGTACAAGGGAAAACACAAAGACCTCAAGGCCGCCTACCAGCAATTGCTTAAATACCGCGAAGACCTCGACAATCCTCCTCTGCTGGTCGTCTGCGATTTCGAGCGCTTCGAGGTCCACACCAACTTCACCAACACCCGCCCGCTGGTCTACAAGTTCACGCTCGATGACTTGATGCTGGCCGCGCCGATCCCCGAATCGGACCTCTCCGCACTCGATATTCTGCGCGCCGTCTTCCAGGAGCCGGAGAAGCTCCGTCCGGGCGCACTCGAAGTTCGCGTGACGGAGCGGGCGGCGCAGGAATTCACCAAGCTGATTCCGAACCTGCGCAGGCCCCAGACCGATAACGAGGCATTGGCCCGTTTCATCATGCGACTGCTCTTCTGTCTCTTCGCGGATAGCGTCGGATTGTTGCCGGACAATATCTTTCGCAAAATGATTGAAGCGGATCGCCAGGAGCCTAAGAAATTCGTTCGCAAGCTCAAAAATCTCTTCCGAGCTATGGCGGTTGGGGACGAAAGCTTCGGATACATCAGTATCCACCACTTCAACGGCGGACTCTTTCGCGCGAACGACGACACGGTCTTCGATCTGACCACGGAAGATATGAGCATTCTTCGTGAAGCCGCGCAGTTGGATTGGGGGCGCGTCGAGCCGGCCATCTTCGGCACCCTCTTCGAGCGCATCCTCGACGAGGGCAAGCGCGCTCAGCTTGGCGCGCACTACACCAGCCGCGAAGACATCCTGTTGATTCTCGAACCGGTGGTGATGGCTCCGCTGCGGCAACGCTGGGATGAGATCAAGGCTGGGGCGGAAGAGATTGCCGCAGCCATGGAGACCGCCAGCAATAGCACCCGCACCCAACTGCGTATGCAGCTTGAAGACAAGGTTCTCGGATGGATGGAGGAGCTCTCTCGCATCCGCATTCTCGATCCTGCCTGCGGCAGCGGCAACTTCCTCTACATTGCACTGTGGCTGCTGTTGGATTTATGGAAAAAGGCGCGGGTCTTCGCCGCCGATCATCACCTGCCGACCTTTCTTCCCTGCAAGGTCGGTCCATCGCAGTTGTATGGAATCGAAACCAACGTCTATGCTCATGAACTGGCCTCGGTCGTTGTCTGGATCGGCTATCTGCAATGGCGCAAGGACAACGCAATGGGTGAGCCAGAGGAGCCGATATTGCGCGTCCTCGAAAACATCCAGCACCGCGACGCGATTATGGAACTCGACGCCAAAGGCAAGCCAAAGCTGGACTCCGAAGGCAATCCTAGCGAACCTGCCTGGCCCGAGGTTGAGTTCATCGTTGGCAATCCGCCGTTTTTGGGCGGCAACATGATCAGGCAAGAATTGGGCAACACATACGTGGACGCGCTTTTCCGTCTGTATGAAGGACGCGTTCCTCATTTTGCCGATCTCGTTTGCTACTGGTTTGAAAAAGCCCGCGCTACATTGGAGGCAGGAAGGGCATCAAGCGTGGGTTTGCTCGCCACGCAGGGAATACGCGGCGGCGTCAATCGTGCCGTGCTGGACAGAATTCAAGAGTCCGCTCACATCTTCAGCGCATGGAGCGACAAGCCATGGATTCTGGATGGCGCTGCAGTTCACGTCTCCATCGTCTGCTTTGAAGACCCGGCAAACAACGACAATAAGCCGCCATTTCTCGACGGTATTGCGGTCCATCACATCCACCCCGATCTCACCAGCGGTGTGAACACGACCGGGGCCACCGTGCTGCCGGAGAACGATCAACTCTGTTTCATGGGACCTTCCGCCAAGGGCGATTTCGATATTGATGCGGAGACCGCGAGGAAAATGCTGGCTGCTCCTCGAAACGTCAACAAAAGGCCAAACTCGGATGTGGTGCGGCCAGTGGCCAGCGGCGTCGATCTGGTGCAGCGCAATCGAGGACTATGGACCATAGACTTTGGCGTGGATATGCCAGAGGACAAAGCTGCAAAATACGAGTTGCCCTTCGAGTATGTGCGCCATCATGTCTTGCCGAAAAGAGAGAGTACCCAGCGCTTGGAATACCGCTCTGAATGGTGGTTATATGGTCGCCCAAGACCACAAATGCGTCAGGCAATCAAAAGCCTGAAGCGCTATATCGCAACTCCGGCCACATCAAAACATCGCATCTTTGTCTGGGTACAGCCCGAGGTACTCTGCAATCAAGGAACGCTTGTATTCGCCCGCTCCGACGATTACTTCTTCGGCGTGCTGCACTCCCGTCCGCACGAGGTCTGGGCCTTGCACATGGGAACGCAACTGGAGGACAGGCCCCGCTATACGCCCACCTCGACCTTCGAGACCTTCCCATTTCCCTGGCCGCCGAACAAGGAGCCGCAGGATTCGCCGCAAGTGAAAGCGATTGCCGAGGCCGCGCGCAAGCTGGTCGAAGAGCGCGATCACTGGCTTAATCCGCCTGACGCCGCGCCGGAAGCGCTATTCAAGCTGACCCTGACCAATCTCTACAACAAGCGCCCCTCGTGGCTGGAGAATACCCACCGCAAGCTGGACGAAGCGGTCTTTGCAGCCTACGGCTGGCCGGCAACGCTCACCGACGCTGAGTTGCTGGAGCGCCTGCTCGCCCTGAACCACCAGCGCGCCGCCTCCTGACGAGGAGTTCAGCCCAACCCCAGAAAGACCGCCAGCGCCCGGGTAACCTCGGTCATTGTCCGGGCTTCCAACCGGCCGAAGGGATCGCCAGCCTTGTCGCGGGGGATGGTATGCGCCTTGTCCACCATGATCTGCGAAGGTGAGCGCAGGCCATTTATCTCTGTCGGCTCGACGGTGATGCGAAAGGTCTCGATAGGGCGCAGTTCGCTGGTGACGGGCAGGATTGTGACGGAAGGATGAACGGCAAAGAGATCGGATCGAATGACCAGCGCGGGCCGGGGTTTGCCGTACGCTCCGGCCAATACCACGGGGACCAGATCGCCCCGTTTCATGCCCAGCCGTCCGTGTCAGCAGCTTCTGCAATCCAGACCAGCGTCTGTGCCTCTTGCGGGTCGGCGAAAAGCGACAAAGACTCCCGCTCGCACTTCTGGCGGAAGCTCTCCGACCGGGTGTTGGGAATCCAAATCTGTACCGGCTTCAACCCCGCCGCGCGCAGAGAATCACGATGTCTGCGCACCCGCTCAGTGACCGCTTCTCCCATGGGCTGGCCTCCTGTTCCATGAAACATATTACCCTGTTTCCGCGTTTCATGCAAAAAGTCATTGGGATGCCCATATGTCCGCGAGATCCCTTAGCGAAAAAAGCTAGTGCACGCCCTCCATGGAATTGGCCCTTTGCTTGGCAATGCGGCTGATGGCGTCGCTCTGCTTGACCATCTCCATCACCGATAGGCCTTTTTCCGCAAGCGCGCCGGTCGGGCAGGCCTGCACACACTTGCCGCAGCCGGTGCAGTTGCGCGCGTGGCCCCAGTCATCCAGCAAGTCGCTGACGATCTTCGATTGAATGCCGCGCTCGGCAACCTCCCACACGTGCGCTCCCTCCACCTCCGCGCAGACACGGACGCAGCGTGTGCACAGGATGCAGCGGTTGTGATCGAGAACAAAGCGGGGATGCGTCATATCCACCGCCAGCAAGGGGTTGTTGTAGGGGTAGCGCGCATGGGTGATGCCCAGCGAGCGGGCCAGCGATTGCAGCTCGCAGTGCCCGTTGGAGACGCAAGCCGAGCAGATGTGGTTGCGCTCCACCAGCAGCAGCTCGACCACCATCCGCCGGTAGAGGGTCAGCTTGGCCGAGTTGGTCTTGATCGACATCCCCTCGTGAACAGGCGTCGTACAGGCCGGAAGCAGCCGGTCGGTGCCAGCCAGTTCCACCACGCAAACGCGGCAGGCGCCCACGTTGCTCAAGCCCTTCAGATAGCAGAGCGTCGGAATCTGCTTCCCGTTGGCGCGGGCCGCTTCCAGTATCGTCTGGCCTTCGTTTGCGGTTACCTGTTCGCCATCAATTCGGACGGAAATCGTTTTGTTTGGCAACGCGGCGCTCCTCTCACTTTTCATGGCTCTCAGTTGGCTTTCAAGTCGCAGCGCAGGCAGCGGCGGCACTCTTCCAGCGCTTCCTGGGAATCGAGTCCGGCAACCACTTCATCCTGCGAATGAACTCTCACATCCGCCGGCAGGACTCGCGCCAAGTGACGGCGGCTGAGGCTCGGCTCTCCTGGCGCATGGCGGTTATAGTCGAATTGCTGGAAGAGCTGCTCCCAGCGGGTTTCACCCGGCAAATCAGGGCCCATCAGGCGCTCGTCGATCTTTTGCGCCGCCTGCTTGCCGCCGCTCATCGCGTTCGAGACGTTGGATGCGCCGGTAATCACATCGCCGCCCGCATAGAAGCCCTTGCGGCTGGTCTCCAGCGAGAAGCGATCCACCACGATGGTGCCTTCCTCTTTGAGTTCGAGTCCTGAGGCACGGCAGAAGTCCAGGTCGAAGGTTTCGCCCACGGCCAGAATCACGGTGTCGCATTTATAACGCTGCACCTCGTCGGTCGAAACCGGCCGTCTGCGCCCCGATTTGTCATATTCGCCGAGACGCGTCTTGACCACCTCGATAGCCTTCACGCGGCCCTCGGTGTCGCCCAATATGCGGTGCGGCGCGGCCAGAAAGATGAAGTGCACTCCCTCTTCCTCGGCGGCCTTGATCTCTTCGTCGATGGCCGGCATATCCTTGCGTTCGCGGCGATACAGAATGGTGACGTCAGCCCCCATGCGCAGCACGGTCCGGGCCGAATCGATGGCCGCATTGCCGCCGCCGATCACCGCAACCTTGGCGCCAAGCATGACCTTCTCGCGCTTGGCCACCACCTCCAGCAGCGGCAGCGCCGGATAAACTCCCTTCAACTCCGTTCCGGGAAGATAGAGCCACGATTCCTTCCAGGTTCCGATGGAAAGGAAGACGGCGTCGAAGCGGCTGGCCAATTCGTTGAGTGGAAGATCAAATCCGACCCTGGTGTTGAAGACCATCTTGACGCCGACTCCCTCGATCAGATCGAGTTCGCGGCGCAGTATGGACTTGGGCAGCCGGTATTCGGGAATGGCGAAGCGCAGCATTCCGCCCGCCTCCGCGTGCTCTTCAAAGATAGTGACATCATGGCCCAGCATCGCCAGATAAAATGCCGCTGTAAGCCCGGTAGGTCCTGCGCCGGCCACTGCCACGCTGCGGCCCGTGGGCTTGAGCCTGCGCGCCAGTATCTGCTGAAGCATCGGCTCGAATCGGTCGGATTGATAGATCGAGTCCGCGATATGCCGGTGCACCTCGCGCATATTGACGACCTCGTCGAAGGACTCGCGGCGGCAGCGATTCTCACACGGATGCTGGCAGATCCTCCCCGTCGAGGCGGGCAGCGGATTGTCCATGATCACCGACTCGAAGGCATCCTCCAGCCGGCCTTCCAGGTAAAGCTCGAGGAAGCGTGGGATATTCATGCGCAGAGGGCAACTGTTTTCGCACGGCGCAATGGCCAACTCCTGACAGACGCCGGCGCGGCAGCGATGACCCACGATGTGATCTTCGTACTCCTCACGGAAATGCCGCAGCGTGGTGAGCACGGGATTGGGCGCCGACTGCCCCAGCCCGCAAAGCGAGCACTCGCGGATCATCCGGCCCAATTCGTCCAGCAGATCCAGGTGCCCCGTGGTTCCATTACCCTCCGTGATCGAACTCAGCGTGCGCAACGCTTTGTCCAGTCCCACTCGGCAAGGCGTGCACTTGCCGCACGATTCGGAGTGCGTGAATTCGACAAAGTAGCGGGCAAAGTCAACCATGCAGTTGTCTTCGTCCAGAACCACCATTCCGCCCGAACCCATGATCGAGCCAAGCTGCGCCAGGCTCTCATAATCTACCGGCGTATCGAACATCTCCGCCGGAATGCATCCGCCGCTGGGTCCGCCGGTCTGCACTGCCTTGACGTGGCGTCCAGTCGCCGCGCCTTCCCCGATGTCATAGACATAAGTCTTCAGCGTGGTGCCGAGCGGCATCTCAACCAGTCCCTGGTTCTGGACTTTGCCGACCAGCGAGATCACTTTGGTTCCCGGACTCTTCACGCTGCCGGTCTCGGAGAACCAACCCGCGCCCCGAGCGACGATGGGCGCGATGTTGCACCAAGTCTCGACGTTATTAATGTTGGTCGGCTTGCCCCAGAGGCCCTTCTGCGCCGGGAAAGGAGGACGCGAATGAGGCCGTCCCGCAAGGCCTTCCAGCGAGGCGATCAGCGCCGTCTCTTCGCCGCAGACAAATGCTCCTGCGCCCTGCACCAATTCGATATCGAAGCTGAAGCCGCGGTCGAGAATGTTCTTGCCCAGCAATCCCATCTCCCGAGCCTGTTCGATGGCCTTGGTGAGGCGGCGCACGGCCAGAGGGTACTCGGCGCGCACATAGACGATGCCTTGCGAAGCGCCCATCACGTAACCGCCGATGATCATCCCCTCCAGCAGCGAATGAGGATCGCCCTCGATCTCGTTGCGGTTCATGTAAGCGCCGGGATCGCCCTCATCGGCGTTGCAGATGATGTACTTCAAATCCGACTTGGCCTTGGCCAGGAAATCCCATTTGTTGCCCGTCAGGAAGCCCGCGCCGCCGCGTCCGCGCAGACGTGAGGCCTTGATCTGCTCAATCACGCTCTCCCCGCGGCCATCGATCAGCACTTTGTAGAGAGCCTGGTAACCCCCAACCCCGATGTATTCCTCGATGTCTTCTGGGTTGATCAGTCCGCAGTTGCGCAGAACGATCTTCTTCTGCCCTTTGAAGAAAGGAATCTCGTTCCAATGCGCGATCTCCGGATAGCCGTGGCCGTACTTCACGTACGAGGTAATGTGATCCCATTCCTCGATCTTGCAGTAAATCAGTTCGGGCGGCATCACCCTGCTGGTAAGGCTCTCGAGAATGCTGGCGGCATCGTTGGCCTGCACGCGCCGCAAGATCACTAGTGGAGAACCGGGCAGCCGGACACTGACCAGTGGCTCCTGAAAGCAGGAACCAAAGCAGCCCACGCTGGTCAGCATCACCTCCTGCCCTCGGTGCTCGATGGCCTCATGCAAAGCGTGGAAGACCTCTTCGGCGCCATTGCCGCCGCCGCAGGAACCCATTCCCACCGCGACGCGCGGAATCAACGGAGTCAGCTTGGAAAGCCCCGATTCACGCACCGCGTTGAATGCGCCTATATCCAGAATTCGCGGCATTATGCCCTCCCCTCAGACATTGCCTTCACTTCGCGCAAGAGCGTGCGCTCATTCACATGGCCCAGAATGTGGTGATTCAACTCGACCACCGGCGCCAGCGCGCACTGGCCCAGGCAGGCCACGGTGCGAATGGTGAACTTGCAGTCCGGCGTGGTCAGCGCCACTTTGTCGACCTTCGGCTTATCGCCCAGTTCGCGCTTGCTCAGTCCCAGTTCCAGGCAGAGCCTTTCCATCAAGGAGCGCGAGCCGCGCGTGTGGCAGGCCGTTCCTCGGCAGACTGAAACCACGTTGCCGCCTTGCGCTTCCAGATTGAAAAGCGCATAGAAAGTCACGGCGCTGTAGATTCTGGACGGAGGAATCCCGGTTTCATCCGCTATATAGCGCAACGTCTCCATCGAAAGGAACTTGTGCGCGTTGGCCGCTTGCACCGACTCCAGAATCCCCAGCAGCGATCCAGGGCGGCCCATGTGCTCGGTGATCGCATGGTCGATCACCAGCTTCTCATCGGCATTCAGCTCTTCATTGGCGACACTCGGCATAATTCCTCCGCTATTAGACAAATTTGATTTTGAAGATGAGACCTGCGGGACGCGACTCCGCTTGCGGCCTTTGAAAAATGGCACACACCGGCCGCGCGCACAATGTGAAGTGACGGAATGGAGAGGGTGACATAGACCAGCCTACTCACTTCTGGACTATGTTCCTGGGGTAAAAGGAGATAGAAATAGAGCGTTCGCCCACGAAGCTCCGCATTCCCCGCAATGTAGGGCTTGCGCCTTTGCTTTCAGCGCAATTCACGGAAGCTTCACCCTAGAACTGTCCGCAAGGAGATTGCCACTTGAAGGGCGCCTTGGGCTGTGCCTTGCGTCACACCGGATTGTGATACTCGCCCAGACACCATGAAAATACAACAGAATAGCCGCCGCGCAAGATCGTGGGTGCCCCCACCCTTGCGATCCTGAGCGAAATCGAAGGATCAGCTTTTTGCCATTTTGTCGCATGGGTGGGCAACCACGAAGCCCGCACTGCTGTAACGGCAAAACTGCCCTACGCTGGCTCTGCCGGACCGGCAAGCGGTGATTCAATCTCAGGCTCCGGCGGCTCTGGAAGCTCCGAGGGCAAGGCATCCGCCTCCACCTCTGCTTCCGCGCTGGAACCGGCCACGGAAACAGCCTCATCGCTGGCAACCTTCAGCTCCGACGAACCATCCAGCAAATCCACGCGATAACCGGCAGCCTCCGCGGTCGCCAAAGCCTCCTCAATCATCCAGCTCATCGCCTCGACCGCAGCGCGGCTAGGAGCGGCTTCGCCCGCCAGGCGCAGCAGTGACGGCATCAGCAACCACCAGAGCAGCTCCTCGTAAAGCTCGCGGACCAGGTAGTCGTGGCCCTCCGCCTGATGCACGCCGCTCAGCCAGCGCACATCCGCGTCAGCCCACAAGGCAGGCCAGAGCGTGGCCCGTTCGCCGTTTGCCGCAGCCGTCTCAAGCGCGTCTTCCTCCTGCGGCCTGCCGACACCGGCTCCTGTCAACAGACCGACTTTGACGCGCGCGGCAACGCGCCAGCCTCCCTCGCCTTCAAAGCCGAGTTTGGCAAAGGCCTGAGCGAAAGGCTCGCGCAGCCGCAGGCGGTCAAATAGGTCGAGCGCCAGGCGCTCCGGCTCTTCCGCATCAATGGATTCCGCCAGCAACTCCAATGCGCACCAGCCTAGCACCGGACCCCACATCTCTGTCGCGGTCAACTGCGGGCTGGGGCTAGGAAGCACACTGCGGGCAGCCACCGTCCACGGAGCCGGGAAGAGCGCTTCAACCGCCGGAATGCGCATCGCCGCGCGCAACCGCTCGCGATAGGCCGTGCGCAGCAATCCGGGATTGGCCGGATGGACGCCTTCGGCCCCACTGCCGAGTCGCGCGAGATAGGCCTTCTGCGCAACTCTAAGGAACTTCTCGCAGCACACCCAGGCCGTCTCGAAAAATTCCGAGCGCTGCGCCTCGATCTCCCGGTCGATTCCAGCCGCCAGCGTGCGCGGATGCTCGGCCAGATCAGCGAAGAGCCGCACCACCCCCGGATCGAGCAGTTGACTCAGCGCGTCATGCACTGGCCGCAGCTCCATATTCACCAGCGCGTCGTCCAGATTCGCCACACCGCGCCCGCCGAGCTGATCGCTGAGCCGGTCCCAGGGCTGGGCTTCTGTCGAATACAGTTCGCGCCAATCGAGAAACACGTGGCACTGGTAGGCATACAGATCGAGAGTCAATCCCTGTTGTGCCAAATCACTCGCCCGGCGCAGGTATTCCAGGCCGGTAAGCGAATCGCGCCAGGCCAGAGTAACGGCGGAGTTGCCGCTCAGGCCCAGCCCTCCGCTGATTCGCTGCTGGCGCAGTTGCCCCGCTCCCTTGTCGGCGTAGGCCGCCGAGTAATCGATCGTCCCGCGCGTCTGGCCGTAGCGATTGTTGAAGACCACCAGGGCGCGCTCGCTCCCTTTGCGGTTCGAGTAGGCAAAGACATTTTCGTCCACCGTGCCGCTTTCATGGTAAAAGTCGTAGAGCAGGAAGTTGCCACTTTCTGCAAAGAGCCAGCGGCGCTGCAACAACGGCGCAATCTCGCGTTCATGGCGCTCCACCAGCCAGTGGTCGGCGCTCTCGTCGTAGCGGGGCCGCTGATACTCCATGCCGTACTTCTCGGTGAAGCCCTCGATCTGCCCATGGCCGAACATCGGCAGGCCGGGCAGCGTGGCCATCATCGCCGCCACGCCAAAGCACTTGTCGCCCTTGCCAAACTGGTCAATGGCCGTGCGTTCATCGGGATTGCTCATGAAGTTCACGTATCGCTTCATGATGTCCGGATCGAACTCCAGCGTATTTTTGATCACCGAGCGGTACTTCGCGTTCTGCTCGTCGCGCAACATCACCATGAAGGCGCTGTTATAAACGCGGTGCATCCCCAGCGTGCGGACAAAGTAGCCCTCCATCAGCCAGAAGGCCTCGGCCAGCAGCAGCGTGCCCGGAACCTCGGCAGCCACGCGATCCACCACCTCCCGCCAGAACTCATGCGGCATACAGCGGTCAAACTCGGCCTGGGTCATGCCGTATTCGGCGCGCGAAGGTATCGCCCCGCTTGATCCCGGCCCCGGAAACCACAGCCGGTGAAAGTGCCGCTTGGCCAGCGTCATCGCGGCATCGAAACGAATCACCGGAAACAGCCGCGCCACTCGCAAAATCGTCTGGATCACCTGCTCGCGCACCGCGGGATTCAGGTAGTCAAGCTGCGCCGTGTCGTTCCAGGGAAAGCTGGTGCCGTCATTGCCGTGATAGATGTAGCGAGTCTCGCCGCTTTGGCGGTCGCGGCGGCGGAAGACCACTGCGGCGTCCGACTGCTCGAAGTAGTGGTCATCGATCTTGATCTCCACGCGCCCGTCCTGCGAGAGGTCGGGACCATTGAAGCTATAAGCCGGATAAGGCGGTTCAGGCCGGCTCATAAACCAATCCGGATGCTCGACAACCCACGGCGAATCGATGCCCATGTGATTCGGCACCATGTCGCTCGCCAGCCGGATTCCCTGCCGGTAGGCGCGGTCGCGCAGATTGATGTACGCCGCTTCGCCGCCCAGATCTTCGGCAATCGTGTAGTCAAAGAGCGAATAAGCCGAAGCCACAGCGTCCGAATTGCCGCACAACTGCTTGATGGTCTTCGAGGCGCGGCTGCGCTCCCACACGCCAATCAGCCACAGCGAATTCAGCCCCCGCCGCGCCAGTGTGGCCAACTCCTCGTCGGGAATCTCGTCAAGCCGCGCGATTCTGCGCCCGTATTGCCTGCTCATCTGCGCCAGCCATACATAGGTGCTCTTGGCGATCAGCACTGCGGTGGGCATCCAGGCAGTGTCAGGCGAGAATTTCTCGTACTCGTGTGCCGGATCGCCAAAAACCGGCACCTCTGCGGTGGCGACTATTCCCGTCCCATGCTGTTTACCGCCCCGGCCCTGTCCCGGAGGGTTGAACTGCATCCAGATCGCCAGCTCTTCCTCGCGCAGAATCTCGGCGGCCATCAGCAAGAAATGTTCCAGACTCTCGCCCAGCAACGGCCTCCACAGTTTGCGAATCAGCGCCAGTTGGTCTGCCAGAGAACGCGGCGCGCTCACCGCCGGCGCTCGCAAAAGCTCCAGCAGGTTCATCGGCTTTGCGCCCGGCAGCGGGATCAGCGGCCGCGTCGCAAAGTATTCCGGAAACTGCCCGGTCACCTGCCGGTAAACCGTCTTTTCGGCCAGCGTCTTCTCTTCGAATAGCTCCCCGAAGGGCTGAAAGGCTTCATTGCGGTTCGCGGTCCACAGCAGCAGCAGCTCTTCCAGCGCGGCGGCGCGGTGCGAAGCCCCATCGCTATGCCCGGCCAGCCATTGCCTCGGCGTCTCCTGCCCGCGAATTACTGATGTGCCGGGAAACTGCTCGACAAAGGTGAGCAGCATCTTGTCCAGTTCCTCAGCGCCCACCTGCGCCGTGAAAAACTCCAGCGCCGAGGTCATCACTGCTGGGTCGAACTGCTCGCGGTAGCGCGCCATAAGCACGTGGCTGGCTTCGTCAATCAGCCCCATCGCGTAGAGTTTCCCCGCATGAACCACCAGCTCGGGATGCTTTTCCACATCCCGCACCTGGTTCATGCGATATGCAAACTCGCGGCAGGCGGCCACATTGGCAAATACCACGTTCCCTGTGTAGGAAAACAGCGTCTCCGCGAACTGATACCGTTCACGCGCCTTCCGGGATATATGGAACTCCATCATATGAAACCGAACTTCCGCTGGACCTCTTGATTCTATCCTGCGCGCGGAGATCGAGACTAATCCCTCAGTCTAGCGCCTTATGGAATCGCAAAATCGCTGTCGTCAGCAGCAATACGCCCAACCCCGCCATCGCCGCCATCTGCGGCCAAAGAATATCCATCCCCACGCCCTTCAGATACGTCCCGCGAATCACAATCAGAAAGTAGCGCAGCGGTATCACATAACTGAAAATCTGCATCCAGTGCGGCATGGTGCTGATGGGAAATCCGAAGCCTGAAAACGTGATCGCCGGCATGATAAAGAAGAACGCCGTCACCATCGCCTGTTGCTGCGTCGCCGAAACGGTCGAAATCAGCAAACCCACGCCCAGCATACACAACAGGAACAAAACCGCGCCCGTCGCCAGCACCCAGATATGCCCGCGAAACGGCACCTGAAACCACAGCGACCCCACCACGGCAATCAGTGTCACATCGAAGAGGCCGATCAGAAAGAACGGCAGCGTCTTGCCGAGGATGAACTCCGCCGGACGGATCGGCGTCACCATGATCTGCTCCAGCGTTCCAATCTCGCGCTCGCGCACCACGGCAAAGGCCGTCAGCGTGATCACCAGAACCAGCGTCAGGCTGCCGATGATTCCCGGCACAAAAAACCAGCGGCTTCTCAGGTCGGGGTTATACCACGGCCGTGGCGCAAGCTCGACCGACGGCATCACCTCCAGCAACTGCGGGGCGATGCGGCCAATGCGGTCGCGCTGATACTCGCCGGCATATCCCAGCGCGATCTGCGAGATGTAACCCGAGGCGATCAGCGCGGTATTCGAGTTCGTCGCGTCCACAATCACCTGCAGCGGCGCGGTCTGGCCCTTGCGCAACTGCTGCGCGAAACCGGCATCGATCTCCAGTCCAACCGTCGCCTTTCCTTGCTCAATCAGATCCCCGAGCTGGCGTGAGTCAGTCAGTTGCCTCTGCACATCGAAGTAAGGGCTGGAAGTGAATCGCGAGACCAGTTCGCGGCTCTCCTGCGAGTGATCTTGATCGAGCACCACCGTCGGCACATGGCGGATTTCGTAGTTAGCCGCGTAGCCAAAGACCATCATCTGAATGATGGGTGGGCCAATCAGGATGAAGCGCGTCCGCTTGTCGCGAAAGACCTGGATGAACTCCTTGATCAGCATCTGCTTCAAGCGTCCGAACATTCTCTTCTCCCCTCGATCAACTGCCAACTCGCGATCACCGCAAAGCGGTGGCTAACTTGCCGCCTCAATAATAAACATTGCCAACCTTGCAGATAATTCCCATCCCAGCGCGCACAATGGAAGCATGAGTGATGACCGGAAGTGCGAGCATTTACTGACCACTGATCACTGTTCACTGACCACTGGGTACCCCCCCTCCCCCCCTAAAATATATATTTTGACGTAAGGATTTTGCAGATAATTACGCGGAACCGTGAACCATCCATTAATCCAGCCTCTTGTGGAAGCTATGCGTTGCCAGCAGAGCTAACACAAATGCGAAGATCGCCAGTGGAATCAAGTCAGCCAAAAGCATCGATGCTGGCGTTCCTTTGAGAAAGATATCCTTTAGCACTGAAACGTAATAGCGCGCCGGAAGAACGCGCGTGATCCATTGCAGCGCGATGGGCATTTGTTCAATGGAAAACAAAAATCCCGAGAGCAGAAACGCCGGGAGAAATGTAATCAGCAGCGCAATCTGGCTGGCTGCAAACTGGTTTTTGGCAAGCACCGAGATCAGGAATCCCAGTGAGAGTACAACAATCAGGAACATCGCCGATGCGGCCGTCAGCGTCAGATAGGAGCCACGAAAAGGCACGTGAAACCAGCCGATCGCGATTGCCGCGCTGACTGCGGTATCGAACATTCCTAGTACAAAATACGGGACCAGTTTGCCCAGCATGATCTCCATCGCCGTCACCGGCGTCGAGATTAGTTGCTCCATCGTGCCTCGTTCCCACTCGCGCGCAATGGTCAATGAAGTGAGGAACGCGCCGATCACCGACATCACCAGCGCCAACACTCCGGGAATAATGAATGCACTGCTCTCCAGGTCTTCGTTGTACCAGGTGCGAGTCTCGACGCTCAGAGAGGCCGGCTGAATCGCGAGGCCGCGCTCGCGCAGCCAGTCGATCTGCACCTGCGCCGAATAGCCCTGCACGACAGCCTGGGAGTAGCCGATCAGCACATTGGCCGTGTTATCGTCCGAGGCATCGACCAGCGCCTGAATCTCGACCGGGCGTCCATCGCGCAGGCGCAGCGAAAAGTCCCATGGAATCACAATGCCCATCTTGGCGTGGCCGTCGTCAAGGGCGCGCGTCAGCTCTGAATAGTCGCTGACCACGCGGACAATATTAAAGTACTCGCTCTCCTGAAAATGCTTGAGCAGGTCCTGGCTCTGCTGGCTGCCGTCGCGATCCATCACAAAGACAGGCATTCCCTTGAGATCGAGACTGACGCCGTAGCCGAACAGCAGCACAAGAATTGCAGGCATCAGAACAACAATGATGAGGCTGCGCGTGTCGCGCAATATCTGCACGACCTCTTTTCTCGCAACCGCCAGCAGACGAGTCAGGCTCATGGTTTGCGCTCCTCTGCCGCTTCACTGCCCGTTGTCAGCGAGACAAAAACATCTTCCAGGCTGGGGTGAATCTTCTCCATGCGGCTTACGGTGATCTGATGACCAGCAAGATAACTCTGGAGCTGGGGCACGGCCGCCGCCGCATCCTGCACCACCAAGTGCAGAGCGTTGCCAAAGACCGCCGCATCCATTATTCCCGGAGCCGATTGCAGCGCTTCCACCGCATCACCCAGCGGCTCGCATTCGACCAAAAGAAGTTCACCCTTCATTGAATCGCGCTTTAACTCCGAAGGCGTACCCAGCGCGACAATCTTGCCGCGAAAGATCAAAGCAAGACGGTTGCAGTATTCCGCCTCTTCCATGTAATGCGTGGTAACAAAAACTGTAACTCCCTCCTCGGCCATCTGATGAATTAGATCCCAGAACTGACGCCGAGTAATGGGATCAACGCCCGAGGTAGGCTCATCGAGAAAGATGACAGGCGGCTTGTGCAGCACCGCGCAACCCAGCGCCAGCCGCTGCTTCCAGCCTCCCGGAAGCGTGCCGGTAATGAGATTCTCCTGGCCCCTGAGGTTAGCCATTGTGAGCGCCCAGTCGATCCGCGCCTGAAGTTGATTGGAAGGAACGCTGTAAAGTCCAGCAAATAACTGGATATTTTCGATAACTTTCAGATCGTTGTAAAGAGAAAACTTCTGCGACATATAACCGATGTTCTGGCGCACGGCTTCCGGCTTGCTGCCGACATCGTATCCGGCAACCTGCGCATGGCCGGAGGTAGGTTTGAGCAGCCCGCAGAGCATACGAATCGTCGTAGATTTGCCTGCCCCGTTCGGCCCGAGAAAACCGAATACCTCGCCCTTGCGGACTTCAAGATTGATCCGGTCCACAGCGACAAAGCCACCGAAGCGTTTGGTCAGCTTATCAATCACAACCGAGTTGCTGACCTCAGCCATGGGCATCATCTCCCGCGCCAACCGCGTCGACAAAGAGGTCTTCAATAGATGGAGAAACCTTCTGGATTGCGTCGAAGGGAATGCCAGCTCGCTTGAGCCTTGTCTCGAACTCGGGGATGCGGCGAGCCGCGTCATCAATCACCACGTGCAACCCATCTCCGGTCAGCAGAAGACTCGATATTCCCTCCGCACCTTCAAGCTCAGTGCGCAACAAACGCGGCTCCGGCGCAGCGATCGACAAAACTCCCTTGCCCAGCTTCGCCTTGAGATTCGCCGGAGTGTCGCAGAAGAGCAGTTTGCCCTGATGCATCAAGGCGACGCGATGGCAGCGCTCGGCCTCGTCAAGATACGCCGTTGAAGTGAGAATCGCCACGCCCTCCGCGACCAGTTCATAGAGAATGCGCCAGAAGTCACGACGCGAAACCGGATCGACGCCGGTAGTAGGCTCGTCAAGAAGAATTACGTTGGGCCGATGAATCAGCGCGCAGACCAGACCGAGTTTCTGTTTCATACCGCCGGATAGCTTGCCGGCGAGACGCTTGCGAAACTCACTCATACCCGCGGCCTCAAGCAATTGCGTTGAGCGGAGATTCCGTTCCGGCTTGTGCACTCCGAAGAGGTCCGCATAAAAGCGGATGTTTTCATCGACAGTAAGGTCTTCGTAAAGTCCGAAGCGCTGCGGCATATAACTCAGCGCGTGCTTTGCGCCCTCTGGATCACGCGCCACGTCAAAGTCAGCGACCGTGGCCCTGCCAGCGTCGGGAGGCATGATGCCCGCCAACATACGCAGCGTAGTCGTCTTCCCTGCCCCGTCAGGTCCAACCAGGCCGAAGATCTCTCCGGCGCGCACATCGAAGCTTAACGCATCTACAGCGCGCACGCCGGGAAAGCTCTTCGTCAATCCCTCTGCCAATATCGCGGGTTGGAGCGGATTTGTCATTTGTTTGTTGGCGACGCTCCGGGCACGGATGGCGCGGCCAGATCAAGGTGAGCGTCGGCAGGCATTCCCGGTTTGAGTTCGTGGTTGAAGTTATCAATATCGATCTTGATCCGGTAAACAAGCGTAACTCGCTCCTTGTAAGTCTGCACACTTTTAGGCGTAAATTCGGCGGTCGGCGAAATGAATGAGATATGCCCGCGATACTGCTTGCCAGGATAGGTGTCAGTAGTCACAGTCGCCTCCTGGCCCCAGCGAATGCGACCCAGATCGGTTTCGGCGATGTAAGCGCGCAGCCAGATGTGGTCGAGGTCGGACAGCGTAATTACCGGCGCACCCGGCGAAACCACCTCGCCTAACTCCGCCTGGCGCACACTCACCACGCCGGCTGAGGGCGCGCGCAAAACGGTGTAGGTCAGATTCACCTGCGAGAGGCCCAGGCTGGCACTGGCCTCATTAAGATTTGCGCGTGCGATGGCAATGTCTTCCTTGCGGCTGCCTTCGACGGCCTCGTTGTAGCGCTGCTTTGCAACTTGGTAGATAGCCTGCGCGCGCTTCATCGCGGTCGCCGCCTGGTCGCGGTCCTGCGCCGAGACTTCATCCTTGGCGAAGAGTTGCTGTGTGCGGTCGCTGTCGAGCTTCTTCTCATCCAGATCGGCTTCGGCATCGATCATGGTGTGCTGCGCCGCACTGACTTCTTGATTGCGCGTTCCAGCCATTGTCAGCGCAAGATTCGACTCGCACACACGCAGCGCGGCCTCGTCGACACGCACTCGCTGCTGGAAGTCGGCATCCTCCAAACGCGCCAGCAAAGCGCCTTGCTCCACCTGCTGCCCCTCTTCCACAGGCAGTTCGACGATGCGCCCTTGCACCTTGAAGCCAACCAGGCTTTCATGTGCTTCAATGTTACCGGAGAGAGTTAACTTGTTCACGGACGCCGGCTTTCCTGTAAGGCGCGGATAGTAGTACACGCCCGCTGCCGCGGCCGCTGCCAACAGAATCAAGACAGGAATTATCTTTTTCATCGTTTCATACCTCAAGAGCGAAAGCCCCTCGTGAAAACACTTATCGATTCCCCAGGAATTCGAGAATGTTCTTTTCCGTATCGCCCTCAGCGCGAGCCAGCGCAAACTTTGCGTCAACGTGGCTGGAAACGGCCAGAATGTAATTCTCCTCGGCGCGGGCTAACTCGTCTTGCGCGGTAACTACCTCGACATTGTTGGCTGTTCCCGACTTAAACCGATCCTGCGCCAGTTCCAGTTCTCGCCGCGCCAGTTCCTGGCCTTCGCGCGCCACCGTTACCTGCTCTGTCGCTGAATCCAAATTGAGAAGCGCCTCGCGCAGATCTTCTTCAATGCCGAGGCGCAGATCGGCAATCTGATCGTCGATCCGCTTCGCGCGGCTGGCCAGCTCTTGCGCCTCGCCATTGCGATCGCGGTCGAAGAGCGTAAAATCAATCTGGCCTTGTATGAGTCCGGTGCTTTGAACGCTGCCGATGCTCCGCCCAATCTCGCCAAAGTTGCCGTTCACGCTAAGCTTTGGATAGGAGCGGGCGCGATTGGCGCGCTGCTGCTCGACCAGCGCCTCGCGCTGGCTGGCAAGCGAGAGATAGTCGGCACGGCCCAGCAGCGCCGCACAGGCAAGCGTCTCAATTTCCGGTTGGTGCAAGGGCTGATAGTTAAGCGGTTCGGCAAGCACCAAGGGCGTGCCCGGGCTCATGCCCAAGTTACGAGCCAACTCTAGCAGCGATTGGTTGGTTTGGTTCTCGGCAATCAGCAGCGCCTGACGGTCGTTCTCCAGTTGCACCTGAGCACGCAACACGTCCACTCCCGTTGCCGTTCCGGCGTCGTGCTTGTCTTTGGCCAACTTATACAGAGTGCTTGAATCGGTAACTCGCGATTGAGCCGCATCGGCGCGCGCCGCCGCTGACTGCGCGTTCAGATAGAGCGCGGCAATAGCGCGCACAATCAGATCGCGGGCATCGCGCTCATCCAACTTCCCCGCATCGAGAGCACGTTCGCTGGCCTTGAGTCCGCGATAGCTTTCCAGGTCGATTACATTCTGCTGCGCATAGATCCGGAAGTCGTAGTTTGATAGCGGCCCAACCACTGATGGAATACCGGGAAAGGAGAGCCCTTCGGCGCGCAGATCGTGGTTCTGCACGTTGGCGTAGGACTGTACATTCACGCGTGGAAGCAAAGCGACCGACAAGCGGCGTTTACGCGTCCCATCGGCCTCATCCACTCTTGTTCCGGCCACCAGCACATTCAAGTTTGCTTGAAGCGCCTTCTGAATCGCATCCTGCAAAGTTAGACGATAGGGCGCCGGCTGCTGCCCGGCAGCGCCCGCCGCTAGGCTAGTCAGCCAAAGAAGAGCGACAACACGGAGATTTGATTTCATTTTTTCTGCTCTTTACCGGAGACTGCAACTGCTCTCCAGAAGTGTTGAAAACTGTCTTCGATCCGAACTTTGAGAGCAGGCGCGCCATCCAGCGACCAAAGCAGGACAGTTCCCATGCAGGTTTGCAGCAATTGCATCGCAACCTTTTCCTTCTTCAAGTGAGGGTCAATCTCGTAGCGCTCTTGTCCAGCCGCCACAACCTCGGCGATCATTTTGCGCCCCTCCCGCATATTGAGTTCGATGACGCTGCGAACCCTCTCGCTGGCTAAGAATGAAGAGATAAACGCACGTGCCAGACTCGGGCTGCGTCCAGGTTCCTCGGCAAGGCGCAGCACCAGCCTATGCATTACCGAGTGAATCCTTTGCTTGCCTTGCTCCGCAGCGGAGACGGCTTCCCGCACTTTGCCCAGTTGAACCTCGGCCATCACGCCCAGCACGTGGTCCTTGCTCTCGAAGTAATTGAAGAAGGTTCCCTTGCCCACATCCGCCGCTTCGGTGATCTCTTCCACCGTCACATTGGGATAGCCGCGCTCGGCAAATAGTTGCAATGCGCAGCGGAAGATGCGCAGACGCGTTTCAGCGGCGTGGCGTTGTCGGCGTCCCGCGCCCGGGAAATGAGATGTAGCGCCGTCAGCCAGAGCCATGATAAGCGCGTCAGAGCGACTGGTATGACCACGGCTCATATCTGAATTCAGGGCGTTGATGACCATGAGTCATTTATATCGATGGCGACGCACTGTGTCAACTTGAATGTTGTCCGGATAATAGCGTCCTCCGGCATTGCTCCTCCAGACGCGGTCTACCGAATTGCGATCGTGAAGACCCCGATTCGGCCCGCTTTCAGACTATAGAAAAATCATGATAGGTGTACCCAAGGCCAAAGTCTTAAAGTGTTGATTTTCTTAACAAATCAACACCTCATGTCAACTTCATCCGGGCATGGAAATCATGGTTTTGCTCTAAATGCTCTTCCCTATCGCCCTCGCCGGGCTGCAGTTGTACCTTCCGCTAAACCGTCATTCCGTTCGTTCAGATCGACCCTGAAACCACCCTCACAAATCTGCATCGGCCCCGTTGAGCATTTGACGGTAAACGAATGAATGCCGTGTTGATTCCAGCCACTGTCGATCGGATATCCGTTCCAGGTCTAGGGGGAGCTGGTAGCTGAGAAACGGAAAGAGGCATTCGGCGGCCAGTCGAGTAAGGGAATTCGCAAGAGCATCAGTTGTTCAGCAGCTTTGGCGGCAATAAATAAATGAAAACGCGAACATGGAGCAGAGCCGGTTGAAAGCACCTTACTCGAAAAGTGAATTTGCCGCTTTCCTCTCCCGCCCGCACCGATCCGTACTATTCCGAACAAATCGATTACAATCAGTTCGATTTAAACACAAAGTCATCTTGTGCGGTCAGTTCAAGAACTGGCCTGTTAATTGGGCAAGGATCAAGTTTCCATTTGTCGCATTATTCCCGGATCGCTACTCCGTGTACTACTGGTGCTGCGCCTCGCCAAAAGTGCGCGGCCCTCTAATTTGGGGGTTCGCTATTGTACGTTGAGAACAATTGGGCCGGTTACCGTGGTCGTGCCAACGGTCCCGGTTACGGTGATAGTGTAAGCTCCCGCCGTGGTGCCTGGAGTATTGTTTACGGAGCAAGCACTTCCGCTGCCACCGCCGCACGCCAGCACGCCGCCGGTGAGGACTACAAGAAGCGCAACCATTCCGATCATGGTTCTCCAGCTCCGCCGCTGCGCCGGAATTCCGAAGAGCAGAAGGCAGGCCAGAGTCGAGCTGGCAGTTGACCAGGGGACTCCGCTCTGACGGAGAAGGGTCGCGGAACAGCCGGATGTGGGCGCGACAGTAGAGATGGTAAGGATCGCCGTTGCTGCGGCCGTGCCAGTGATGTTCACCGGTGTAGTCGTGCTGAAGCTCAAGGTGGGTAGGTCCACTGCACCTGCCGGACTGGAGGTGATCGCCGAGGTCAGCGCCACGCTGCCGGTGAAACCGCCGCTGGGCGTCAAGGTAATCGTCGAGGTGTTTCCGGTGGTTGCGCCAGGAGCGACTGAGACGGATGTGCCAGTAATGGAGAAGGTGGGGATTACGACCGTCTCGTTCAGCGTATTCGATGTGCTGGCTGAAAACTCCGTCGATCCCTGATAAGCCGCGGACAACGTGAGTCCGCCCGCCGCAGTCGGAGCCGTGCCGATGTAAGTCGCAACGCCGAAGGAGTTCAATGCAACTGTCTGTGTCACGGAACCGATGGTCAAGATGACGTTGCCGGTTGGCGTTACTGAGCCGTTCGTTGGAGTGACCGTGGCCGACAAGTTGTAAGATTCGCCCACAGTCAGTGTTCCCCCGCTCGGTAAGATCGACAGAGTCGTGACCGTCGGAATAACGATGCACGAGGCAGAGGAAGTGACTGTCACAGCAAGTGGTGCCGTATTCGCGTGAAGAGGATCGGAGTGGCCAGTAACGATTGCAAGGTAATTTCCTGGAGAGATGGAGCAGTTCGCGGTTAGAGTTAGCAAGCTGCTTCCGGTTGTTGGGTTCGCACTAAAAGATGGGGTTAGACCATTAGGCAAGTTGGGAACGCTCAAAGTGACACTGCCGGTGAATCCGGCCTGTGGGGCAATCGTGATGTTGCCGGACGCGGAGGCGCCTTGGGCTACGGTCAAAGAGGTGGGTGAGCTGCTAAAGGTAAAGCTGGGAGGAAAGCCTACTGTCAGATAAAAATAACCGTAAATCGTCTGAGTGCCAGAGATACCAGCTACCGTGCACCAATAGAATCCGGGAGTTGCTGAGCTGTCGGCAGTCAGCGCCATCACGCTCGTCCCTGTTGTGGGATTTGTGCCGAAAGATGCGGATACGCCAGAGGGAAGGCCGTATACGCTGAGATTAACACTGTCAGGAAACCCGTTGAGGCGAGTCACCGTGATGACGTCTGTGACATTCCCCCCTTGAGTTATGTTCAGGGAAGGAGAGGCGGATGAGACGGTATAGGTTGATGTCGGCAAAGCTGTGATTGTCAGTGGAAACGCTAGTTCAGTCGAGAGTGCCGTACCGTTGGCGCCTACATATACTTCAGATGTTCCGAGTACCGTAGAGCCGCTCGCGTTTATCGTGAGCACGCTCGTTCCTGTGGTGATGGGGTTCTGGCTGAATGTTGCAGTTACACCGGAAGGAAGATCATAAGTGGCTAGCGTGACAGTGCCGGCCGAAGCAATTGTTATATCTCCGACAGGGACCAGGGTGACAGTGGCAACGACGGAGTTACCCTGGGCGATGGTAGAGGGGATAGGCGAGACAGCAACATAGTAAAGCGCTTGAAAAGTTGTTACAGCAATGGTGGTGGTTTCAGTCTCATTGCCCGAAATGCCCGAGATGGTGACTACGAACGTTTGGTCAGGCGTGGCCGTGTCGCTCGCGGTGAGTGTTAGCAAGCTGCATGTCGTGCTGGGGTTCGAAACCCATGATGCGGTCACCCCGCTGGGCAGGGCGGATGTCACGGCCACGCTCACAGGATTTGCAAAACCCCCATAGTCGGTCACATAAAACCAGCTTGATACGGAGACGCCCGCGCTGATTTGTATAGGCCCGGAAGGCGCGGAAATGCTGAAGCCCGGGGCATTGACTTCCAATGCAAGCGATGTGGTTGCGGTCATGGTTCCTGAGACACCAATAATGGTCAGGAGGTACGAGCCATGAACCGCGGAGTTCCCCACAGTGAGCGTAAGTACACTGCTTGCGATTGCAGGATTATTACTGAATGATCCGGTTACATCGCTAGGCAGGCCGGAGACGGAAAGTGTTACGTTGCCGGAGAATCCACCCACATTCTGTAACGTGATGGTGGTTGTGCCGGAGGTGCCAGGATTGATTGTCAGGCTGGTTGGCGAAGCCGAGAGTTGGAGGCTCAACGATGCTGGAGGCGCCAGAGCGTCGATCAAATCTTGCCCTGTCGGGCTTCCCCATCCAGTTACCAGGTCATATCCTACGACAGAATTAAATGATACTCCCTGGTTACAGCAATCATTATTCCCGCTGGTGATGTCGTGGAAGTCGCTCGAGTAGCTGGAACCTTCACCTATCGTATAGATAGCCGGGTTGACAAAACCCACCGTAGAATTGCCCGCATCCACAGCCTGTTGATTGACCAGCGCCATAAAGCCCGCCCAGCGCGGCGCAGCAAAACTGGTGCCGGCGTACGTTTCCAGGTACGCGCCCATATTGCAGTCGTAGTTGTCAAAATCTGCTTCTGCGGCCACGTCCGGAACATTGCGCACGGTAGTCGAACCACCGTTAGAGTCATTGGCCACCCCTGCCTGCCAACTCGGAATCGGGATTCCATCGGGAGAGATTCCGCCACCGCTTTGATCCCATGCGGTTTCTGAATTCCAGGAGCCACCAGCACCATTCGTAACCAGATCGGTCCCGCCAACAGATGATAGCCAAGCATCTTCTGATGGATAGAAATTAGCTTCTGCAACCTCAAACCCTCGGGATGCGTATGCTCCATCGTCTCCCGAAGCGGCGAAAATGCTCTGGCCCTGCGCGGCCATCTCCTGAAAGATGAAATCGTCCGTCGAAGGATCATCCGGACTCCACTCCCACGAGATACTCAGCTGCTTGGCAATATTCTCCGCAGCCATCGCGTTGAGGACGTCAACATCAGAGTTTCCGATGTAGACGCGGACCTGGCTCAATCCGGGCGCCATGCCGATCGCCTGCACAATGTCCAACACTTCTTCAGCATCGTTGCCAGAGACCGAAGCCCCAGTGGCGCCATCCAACAGCACGTTGTTAACGGGGATGCCGTACGTTGTCCCACCTGCGGTCGGTGTGTAAGACAACATATAATTACTTCCATTCGCGCTCGACGTAGCTGTTCCAGCAAAGCTCGATGTAACATCACTGATTTGATAGCCATCAAACTCCACGAGTCCGACTGCCTGGCCGCTGCCGGTAAGGGCCGCGCCGCCGGAGAGAAGTGTGCTGGTGTAGTAGGCCGCCCGCATATCGCTTGCAAGATAGGAACCGCCTGGACCCGAGCCTGCAACAGCGGCGTTGACAATTCCTTGCGCCTCTGACGCTTTCATCACCATGGGGCGCGGTATCGAGAAATTGTTCAGCCCAGCTATATGCGCCACTGGCACGCTCAGCGCGAGCGAAGGTTCGCGATCCGGCGAATAAAAGGTGCGGTCTTCGGTGGGATTCCGATAGTTATTCATCCGCACATTGAAGGCCTTGTCGATTTGCGCTACCGAGCCATTGATCGGCACGATACTGCGGTTCGCGGGCCTATCAGTCACGGTAAAACCGTTGGCCTGGGCGAAATCGACCACCGTCTGATAATCTTCCGCCGTGGGGCCGAACTGCGCGGTGAACTGCTCAACACTGAGGAAATGTCGGTAGTCCGGGTTGGTAGGGTCGTAGAGCCGGCTCAACAAGTTGGTCAGTTCGCTTTGGTTGCGCAGCGGCAGCACGATGGAGAGATTCATGCGCTGCTCAGACGGCAGCGATCCCAACAGCGGCGTTTGCCCATTGGAGACTGCGGAACGGAGATGATGCCTCAAAATCTGGGGCGATTGCTGAGCCTGACCTGGGATGACGAACAACGAGAAAGCAGCGAAAACGAACATACAAAAAAATCGTGCGACTTTCACGGACACGCCTCATTTATGCTGAAAACCTTGCAGTGAATCGTAACAGATTGCATACGAGTCTGGATATGCTCAGGCAGCGAGAGCGCCGAAGCAATGGCTGCGGTGGGTATTTAGTCAGAGTTAGCTGGATTTCGTTTGTGAGTTTTGAGTCTCGGCCAGTGATGTAGGAACGTCGATCGTGGTTTCGCCATCGCTGGCTCTCATCGACGAATGCTTTGCAGATTTCAGATCAAGAAATATTCAGATTCCTGAGCAAGATATGTTGAAACGTTCAACTGGTTTTTTCGACGACGAATTGTCTGGCATCAAACAGGCTAGCACGAATAGACAATCGTTTTTTTAAAGGAAAGTAATTGACAGGCGTTTGGTCTCGTTCCTAAAATACGTGAGATACTTCTTGCCGGGTAAATCTATCGATGGTCGCGCCCTCGGAAATTCTTGGCCAAAACCGCCTCCCTTGCCAAGCGACGACCCTGTTGCCGCGAGATCTTGATCCCTATACTGCCAGGAAGTACAGAAGAGGCCAAAACTATGCTATGTGACCGCAAGCAAACGCTCGTTAAGAAATGGATTAGAGCTGGCGTGGCCTGGATGGCCAGTGCTTCTCTGATTACGATGTTTTCAGTAGGCGGACAGGCCAAAGCCAGTTCGATGCATTTCCATTCCATCGTTTCCCAGGCGCACCCGTTTATGGGCTACGGCAACCCAGAGGGTTCTCCCCCGAGCGGCTCGTCGTCGCCCTTCAGTCTGAATGCGAGTTACAACAGCAGCACAGGTATGTTGATTACGCCGGGCTCGGTGGCTTTAACCTGGACGGACAATCCGGCGGCAGGCGTCACGTTCAGCATCTACCGCAGCACCACCACCGGCTTTACGCCTTCTGCCGCCAACCTACTGACAAGCGGCCTAGCGAACACGGTGAATACCTACACCGACAGCGCGATCAATCCAAGCGCTCAGTACTTCTACGTCGTGGAAGAGATCAATCCGGACAGCAGCTTTGGCAATTCTTCCGTCCAGGCCAGTGCGATCGTTCCGGCGATGCAGGTGATTTTGCAAGATGTGATCGACATCAATGCCGGCGATTTCGGCACGAATACCATTCCGAGCACATTGACGCCAACTGTGAACTGGCAGCCGGATGGCGCGCCGAATGGCGAGTTCACCTTTGTGGGGGTTGCCCACGAAGCGGATAGCAGCACCATCACGATTCCCGCAACTCTGATCAATCCCGCACCAATGGCCGTATACCAGACCGAGCACATTGGCCCGTTCACGTACACGATTCCCAATCTAACGCCCAACGGCAACTATATCGTCAATCTTCATTTCGACGAAGACTACTTCACGAGTGCCAATCAGCGCACATCGAACATATCCATCAACGGGACGCAGGTTCTTACAAATTTCGACATTTATGTAGCGGCCGGTGACGCTGCCCACACCGCGAACATTCAGTCTTTTGCAGTGCAGGCGGACAATACCGGAGCGATCACTGTCTCATTGGCGAATGTGATCAACGCAGGTCTGATGTCGGGTATCGAAATCGGCATTAGCGGTACTCCGGGCAATCCGACGGGACCGACACTGATAGGGCCGCCGACAGGTTTGACGGCTTCGCCGGTTTCGGCTGCGGCTGTCGATCTGAACTGGGATGCGAGCTACACGCCAGGCGTGACCTATAGTGTCTATCGCAGCCCGACACCGGGCTTTACACCCGGCGCGGCAACACTGATCGCAAGTGGATTGACGACCACAAGCTACCAGGATACGACCGTCAGTGGCAACACGACCTACTACTACATAGTGATGGCCGTTCTGACATCCGATGGCAGCACCATCAACTCCAACCAAGCGAGCGTGCTGACGCCGGTGCCCAACGGTCTGCTGAGCGAACCAGCAATCGTAAGCGTCGCTGCCGGCGATTCGACGTATACGCCTGTCACCGACACGCAGGGCAATACTTGGATCACCGATACCGCGAACACCAGCTATTTGACGGTGACTGGAGGCAGCCCGGCTGCGGACAACAACCTCATTGTGATTCCGGACGGCTTGCTGAATGCCGCGCCGGAGGTGGTCTATCAGTTCAACCGTACAGGACCCGCGACCTGGGTTGTTGGCGGCATCGGACCGAACGCAACGCAGCTCTTCCAGCCCAACACGCCCTACATTGTGACGCTGGACTTTGAAGAGAGCTGGTGGAACATGGAAACGCACAACAATTCGACCCGTAAATTCAACGTAATCATCAACGGCATCCAGGTTCTGACCAACTACGATCCGGAGTATGTAACGGGAGACTGGCACATTGCCAATGTGCAGGCGTTCGCGCTGAACTCCGACGCCAACGGGCTGTTCACGATTCAGACTACGAATGGCAGCATTGACCAGCCGTTGATCTGCGGTTTTCAGATCGGTAACGGTACGGCGGGAGTAATTCCGGTAGCGCCTACGTCGCTGACGGCGACCGCTGTATCCGACAGCGAGATCGACCTGAGCTGGCCTGCAAGCACTTCGGGGCCAGTCACGTACGACGTATACAGCAGCACTGCCACTGGCTTTGTGCCTGTACCCGCTAACCTGGTGCAGTCGGGAGTGACGGGCACGACATTCCAGAATACTGGTCTGGCGGCGAATACGACGTATTATTACGCCGTTCAGTCAAGTGACTCCTTCGCGACATCGATGTTCGTAACGGCCTCGGCGACGACACAACCTCTGGCTTGCACCGTAACTCCCACGGTTCCCGGTACGGTGAATGCGAACGCGGTTTCCGATACGGAGATCGACCTAAGCTGGACGCCGAGCACGGCGCCGACAGGCTGCACGGTCACCTATAACGTCTATCGCGGCATGACATCGGGCGCGGAATCCACGACGCCGGTGAATAACAGCTCCATCTTCCCGCCGGCCTACGCGGACACGGGCCTGACGGCCGGCACGCCGTACTTCTACGTGGTGGAAGCGGTGGACGCAGCGGGTTCTTCAACAGCTTCAGCGGAAGGCACGGCCGCGACGCTGGCTTCCGGCAACACGATGTGGACGCTGGCCTGGGGCGATGACTTCAACGGCGCAGCGAACTCCACCTATGACCACACCAAGTGGTGGAACGAAGTGAAGGTAAATACCGGCAACGTGTGGGGCGACAGCACCATTCAGTCGACCAGCGACAGCCTGAGCAATGTGTACCTGGACGGCAACGGCCACCTGGTTGAAGCGATGACCTATAACCCCACCCCGGGCGCGGGAGAGACGGCATATACCTCAGCCCGTTTGCACAGCATGGAGAACATCGGCTACGGCAAGATCGAAGCCAGCGTGCAGAATCCGTCTGCGCAGGGTATGGGCGCGGCATTCTGGGCTCTGGGCTCCGATACCTTCAACTTCAACACGAATCCACCTTCGGCGGGTTCCGTTCCATGGCCGAACTGCGGCGAACTGGACATGATGGAGCTTCTGTCCAATAACCCGGCCCACAACGGTTCGACCATCCACGGCCCCGAGACGGATGGCTTAACCAATTACGTATACGACGGCCTTAGCATTCCGATTGATCTTCCTGCCGGCGAGCCGAACTTTGACCAAGCCTTCCACACGGTAACCACGCTGTGGGGCCCGTACCATCTTCAGTACTTTATGGACGGCGTGCAGTATGGCGACTTGAGCCTGGCCAATCTTCCGATTACGGATATCTGGCCTCTACTGGGACCGTCGGACAACTACACAATCAACCTGATCCTCAGCTCGGGTGCGGGCGGCTACGACGGAACTCCGGGTACGGCCGGCTTCCCCTCGAATTACACCTTTGACTATGTGCACTACTCCACCTTGACATCCGGTGCGCCGGCTCCGGTGACCGCACTGCAGGCCACCCAGGTCAACAGCAACGGAGTGCAATTGAGTTGGAATGCCAGCACGACTCCGGGCGTGACCTACAACATTTACCAGAGCACTACACAGAACGCCACGCTGGATCTGAGTACGCTGATCGAGCAGAACGCCAGCGCGACCACGCTTCAGGTGAGCGCCCTGAATCCGGGAGTGAAGTACTACTTCACGGTTCTGGCCTCGAACTGGGGCGGTGAATCGGCTGTCAACTCGAGTGATGTTGTTTCGGTGACAACCTCGGCGCCGGGCAACAGCACGAGGGTGCTGTTGAGCGCTGCCGGTTACGCGGTCGGCAACTACATGAACTCGCAGTATGTTTCCGGCGGCAACACCAACTACCATCTGAACAATGTGGTGGATGTGTCGCAGGTAACCAACCCGGCTCCGGTTCTGGTGTACGACACCGAGCGCTGGGGACCCGCGGCCTGGACGATTCCAAACCTGATACCGGGCGCAGTCTACACGGTTCGCTTGCACTTTGTTGAAGCCGCGCACACAGCGGTTCAGCAGCGCGCTTTCAATGTTGACATCAACACACTATCTGTTCTGACCAATTTTGATATCTTTGCCGCTGCGGGCGGTCCGAACCGCGCCATCACGCAGAGCTTCCAGGCCACTGCGGATGGAAACGGCGAGATCGGCATTCAGACGCTGATGGGAACCTCCACGATCGCCGGCATCGATCTGAATCCGACGGTCAGCGCCATCGACATTACCCCTGTTCCGCCACCGCCCGCGGCTCCGGTCGGCCTTACCGCAACCGCGGTTTCGGCCAGCGAGATCGATCTAAGCTGGCCAGCCAGCGCCGGAACCAACGTAGAGTACCTGGTCTTCCGCAGCACCACAAGCGGGTTTACACTGGCCAGCGGCACGCAGCTCACCATGAGCCCGATTGCCACGACCACCTATCAGGACACCACCGTTGCTCCGTCGACCACCTACTTCTACCTGGTGGAAGCGACAAACGCCAACGGCAACTCACTTCCTTCGAACCAGGCCAACGCCACAACGAGCGCACCGGCAGCGATTTGCTCCCTGGCTCCGGCCATTCCTGTCAACATTCAGGGCGCTGCGACCACCAGCAGCATCAACATGGTATGGAATACCAGCGTGGTTCAGGCGGGATGCAGCGCGGTAACTTACAACGTCTTCCGCAGCACGATCTCCGGCTTCACACCTGCAACCGCCAACCAGGTGGGAACCAACCTGACGACGCCTCTGTTTGTCGATTCCAACCTCAATGCCGCGACGACGTATTACTACGTTGTTGAGGCTGCGGACGACTTCGGCTCCTCGGCGGCTTCGGCGCAGGCCGGCTTCACCACGGCTGCTTTGAACAACTCTGGCCCCACCTGCCTGGCAGCCCCCGCGGCTCCGGCCAGCCCAACCGGCAATGCAACCTCAATAAGCACGGCTTACCTGAGCTGGACGGCGGGAACCCTTCCGTCGGGATGCTCCGAGATTTCCTACACCGTCTTCCGCAGCACGACCACAGGCTTCACTCCTGGCTCCAGCAACCAGGTGGCAACCAACCTGCTGTCGCCGTCCTTCACCGACTCCGGCTTGAGCGCTTCAACCAGTTACTACTATCTGATAGAAGCCGACGACCTCTTCGGTTCTTCGACAGCTTCGGACCAAGTCACTGTCACAACCGGCAGTGTGCCGGCTGCTGACTTCTCTGTTAACATCACTGCGCCTAATTTGACCATTGACTACGGCTCGAGTGGCACCGACACAATCCTGGTGTCGCCGATTAACGGCTTCTCCTCGAGCGCAAATGTCTCGTTTGTCTGCTCTGGGCAGCCGGACAATGTCACTTGCAACTTCTCGCCCACGTCGGTTATTGGCGGAGATATTGTCTCCATTCTGACCGTGACCTCGATCTCCACCACGGCGGCGAACCATGGCAACTCTAACCCGTTCCTCCCCGGATCCGTCCTGGCCGCGGCCCTCGGCTTCCTGGGTTGGAAGAAGCGGCGCAACCTCCTGATGCTGATGGTGGTTGGCCTTGGTGGGCTGGCATTGACCATCGGCTGCGGCGGCACACCCGGTTCAGGTAGGCCGGTCGTCAGCAAGGTCACCGTCAAGGCAACTTCAGGAGCAACCTTTCACTCCACCACCTTCATGCTGACTGTGCGATAGCACAAGGTTCGAGCTGAACGGAACACACGCTGGGTTCTCTGTTATTCAGACAGAGAACCTAGCTCATTTTTACGCATCGTGGGTCGATATTCCCCAGAGCATTCAAAACAAACCCCGCACGCCAGCGAACAAGAGCGCGAGGACGCGCGGCGAGCATGGCTTGAAGCATTGCAGAAGATCGACCAGCATGACTCGACGTTGTGGACGTGCTCCCAAGGGCAAACGTTGCATCGCCTCGGCACCGCACGGGCACTGGAAAACAACTACTTTTGTGGTTGCTCTGCTGCACCGAACAATGACCGCGCCGATGGTCACGGACGGACCGATCAACGGGGAGACTTTTCTCGCTTATGTGTGCAAGTTTCTGTGTCCGACGTTGCAGCCGGAAGACATCGTCGTCCTCGACAACCTCAGCAGTCACAAGGTGTTAGGGGTTGAGGAAGCGATCCGTGCAACAGGCGCAACCTTGCTCTATCTGCCGCCTTATTCTCCCGACTTCAACCCCATCGAGCAGTTCTTTTCCAAACTTAGAGCGTTTTCTTAAATAGTGTAGACTTGATTTGGCGAATCTCTGCGGCGAACAAAGACATGGGAAAACCCATTGGGGATGATCTACGCCGTAAACTGCTTTTCGCCTACGATCAAGGC
>Ga0181520_10000800_pt1 | contig 67772 bp, 58 predicted proteins | sample PEATcosm2014_Bin_29_FD_132451 | JGI IMG/M metagenome (GOLD analysis project Ga0181520, IMG submission 132451) | Peatland microbial communities from MTU Mesocosm Facility, Houghton, MI, USA - PEATcosm2014_Bin02_30_metaG | ecosystem: Environmental > Terrestrial > Soil > Wetlands > Peat | place...
GCCAGGTCGTCGGGGCCGATGGGTTTATGCGTGCCGGGGTGCAGCGGAGGCGCCATCGGCTTGGGTAGATCGGGAAGCACGTTGTACCAGACACGTGGAATGCGATCCTGCGGCAGGTTGTATTGAATTGTATCCATGCGCAACATTCTATCAGCGGTACTGGCTCTGCGGCTTCTGGCGGCAACGCATGTGCTCCGAATCCCCGCCCTTGATCTTTTGAGGAATCCCGTGGCCCCTTGCCGTATCACAGGCTCCATACCTAGACTGATTCCCATGCCCTTCTCAGATCTTGACCTGTCGAGACGCCTGGAGCGCGCGGAGGGTTTCGCCTGCGTTCAGCAGGCAGAAGCCCGCCTCCGCCATTCCCCGCAAAGCGGAGCTGCTTGGATGGAATGCGGCGGAGCGTACGCCGTCTTCGATGGCGTGGACTCTCCCTGCACGCAAACCTTCGGCCTTGGCGTCTTCGAGGAACTGACCCCCGCGACTCTGGACAAGATCGAAGACTTTTTCCATGATCGCCGAGCGCCGGTGTTCCATGAAGTCAGCCCCTTCGCGGGAGTTGCGGCGCTCGCCCTGCTCTGCGAACGCGGATACAGGCCAGTCGAGATGACCAGCATTCTTTACCAGCCAGTCTGTCAACCCGCACCCGTTATTCAGAGCGACGTGACCGTTCGCATCGCAGGCCCCGAAGAGGCAGGCCTTTGGAGCCAGATCAGTACCAGGGGCTGGGCGCATGACCATCCCGAGCTCGAAGAGATTCTGTTAGAACTTGGCGCGGTGATGGCTGCACGAGACCAGACCGTTTGCTTTCTGGCTGAGATTGATGGTCTGCCTGGCGCGGCAGGCGTGTTATGTCTCCATCAAGGTGCCGCGCTGTTTGCCGGAGCAGCCACGGTTCCGGAATTCCGCCGGCGGGGCCTGCAATCCGCGCTGCTCAGGGAACGCATGCGCTACGCTTTCGAACATGAATGCGACCTGGCCATGATGGGCGCCATGCCGGGAAGCGAATCGCAGCGCAACGCCGAACGCAACGGATTCCAGATCGCCTACACGCGAACCAAGTGGAAACTATCCAATTAGAAAGTCCTAACCGTGAACGACCGGCGCTTACGGCTCATCGTTATAAATTCCGATCTCCAGCTTGTCGCCCTCGGCCAGCTTGGCGCGGTACATGCCCGGCGTATTGAAGCTCCAAGCCACCTCGCCATCGGGCGCAATCGCAATCACGCCGCCGTCGCCCTTGAGCCCGGTCAGCTCCTTGTGGATCACCTCGTCGGCCGCCGCTTGCAACTTCATGCCTCTGTATTCGACCAGCGCGCAAACCGTCCGCGCCACCGTAAGCCGGATGAAATACTCGCCGGTGCCGGTCGCGGATACGGCGCACGATTGGTTCGATGCGTAGGTGCCCGCGCCAATAATCGGCGAGTCGCCCACGCGGCCCCATCGCTTGGCCTCCGTGCCGCCGGTGGATGTACCTGCAGCCAGATTCCCCGCTCGGTCGAGAGCCACAACGCCCACGGTGCCGTACTTGTGCGCGTCGGGCGGCTCGATCTCCGTCACCGGCTCGGCAGGCGGCGGAGGCGCGCCCGCGGGCCGCGGCGGAATCGGCAGCCCTTCCTTCTTCAACTGCTTCACCAGCGACTGCCAGCGGCGCTCGGTAAAAAAGTAGCTGGGGTCCACCTGCTCCAGACCAGCATAGACTGAAAACTCATCCGCGCCCTGCCCCACCAGAAAAACATGCGGTGACTTTTCCATCACCGCGCGCGCCAGGCTGATCGGATGCCGCGTCCGCGTCACGTCTCCGACCGCTCCGGCCTTCATGTTCGACCCATCCATGATCGCCGCGTCCAGCTCGTTCCTGCCATCCGCCGCGAAATCCGCGCCCCGCCCGGCGTTGAACAGCGGATCGTCTTCGAGAATGCGAATCGCCGCCTCGACCGCATCCAGCGACGTGCCGCCACGATCCAGAACCTGCGCGCCGGCCTGCGTGGCCTCGGCAAGCGACTTGCGATACGCTGCCTCGGTTGTACGGTTCATGCTGGCGCGCTCGATGATGCCCGCGCCGCCGTGGAGCACGATGGCCCAGCGATGGGCCGCAGGCTGTTGCGCGCCGGTCCCAGCGGCAAGTATTGCAGTCATGATTGCTCCAGAAAACAGATTGCGCGTTCCACCAGTCATTTTCATGCGAGTGCCCTCGCTGACCCCTTCCATGTTAGCTCTTTGCACCGCGGGAGTTGGCGGGGATGGGGTGGACAGTAGAGAATGCTCTCGTTCCTTAAATTGACTTCAGGTTTGCGCTCTGCATTCGGCTCGGATGGACGGCAGCAGCACACACGCAAGCAAGGAAATTTCGATGCACTCTGTTTGGCTAGGCGAATTCATGGGCACGCTCGTCCTGGTGCTACTGGGCACCGGCGTGTGTGCCGGCGTATTGCTGCGCAAGTCCTATGCGGCCGATGCGGGATGGATGGCGATCACCACCGGCTGGGCGCTGGCCGTGCTCTGCGGCGTACTGGTGGCGCAGGCCTTCGGCAGTCCCGGCGCGCACTTGAATCCCGCCATTACGCTGGCGGTGGCAGTCGTCGGCGGAGATTATTCGCAGGTGCTTTCATACTGGTCGGCCCAACTGCTGGGCGCCATGGCCGGCGCAGCCATTATGACTCTGCATTACGGCCCGCACTGGAAGCTCACGCCCGACCCCGCGGCCAAGCTGGGCATCTTCTGCACTAGAGGCGCCGTTCACAACCCACCGATGAACTTCGTCAGCGAAGCCATCGGCACCATGGTTCTGGTTGTCGTGGCCGGTTCGATTTTTTCGCACGGAGTCTCCATGACCGGGCCGGCCGCGGGTCTGGGGCCGTGGCTGGTGGGCAGCCTGGTGTGGGGCATCGGTCTCTCGCTCGGTGGAACCACGGGGTACGCCATCAACCCGGCGCGCGATCTGGGACCGCGCCTCATGCATGCGCTGCTACCCATTCCCGGCAAAGGCGGTTCCAACTGGCGGTATGCGTGGGTGCCGATTCTGGGCGACTTGACAGGAGGCGCGCTCGCCGGTCTGCTGCTGCACTACGCGCATCTCTAAAGGCGCAAAACGGCGCGCTGTCCCAACATTGCGCCTGAGTTGTATCCTTTCTGTTGACCGCGGACTTCCCCCGCAGAAACAGAAAAGAGCTCTCATGCCGGAAACCGTTCTGCAACTCGACCCGCGCGACAATGTTCTGGTGGCGTTGGCCACACTCAACCTGGGCTCGAAGGTGCAGCTTGGCTCGGCTTCGTGCATGGTCACGCAGACCATTCCCGCCAAACACAAAATGGCGCTCGTTGATCTCGAGCCCGGCGACATCGTTTATATGTACGGCATGGTCGTGGGCGAGGTGGTCGAGGCCATTCCGCGCGGAGGCTTGCTGACCACGCGCAACATTCGCCATCGTGCGGCGGATTACACGGCGGCACGCCAAGCTTCCGCGCATGAAGTTCCGGATGCGTCGGCGTGGGTTGGGCGCACCTTCATGGGCTTCCATCGCCCCGATGGCCAGGTGGGCACACGCAACTATTGGATCGTGCTTCCGCTGGTCTTCTGCGAAAACCGCAATATTGAAAACATGCGCGAGGCGCTGGAAGAAGAGCTTGGCTACGGCAGCGCCAACGGCAGCTATCGCCGGCATGTGCGCGAGCTGATCCAGCGCCATGGCAATGGCCCCGCCGGAGCGGAAGTTGCGGCCGCGATGAAACGCGAACGCGTCTTCCCCAATCTCGACGGAGTTCGTTTTCTTCCCCATCAGGGCGGCTGCGGAGGCACGCGCCAGGACTCGCAGGCCCTCTGCGGCCTTTTGGCCGGCTACATTCATCACCCCAACGTTGCCGGCGCAACCGTGCTGAGCCTTGGTTGCCAGCACGCCCAGGCGAGCATCCTCATGGAAGAACTGCGCGCCCGCGATCCCAAATTGCGCAAGCCGGTGGTGATCGTCGATCAGCAAAGCGCGGGCCGCGAGTCGGCGCTGATGGAGCAAGCGTTGGACCAGACCTTTGCCGCGCTGGCTGAGGCCAACCGCGCCGAGCGCGCGCCCGCGCATCTCTCCGGCCTCACCGTCGGACTGCAATGCGGAGGCTCGGACGGATTCAGCGGCATCTCGGCCAACCCCACCGTCGGCTACGTCTCCGATCTGGTTGTGGGCGCGGGTGGCGCCACCATGCTTTCCGAGTTCCCCGAGTTGCACGGCGTGGAGCAGGAACTCATCAACCGCTGCACGACCGATGAACTGGCCGCGCGCTTCCGCGACCTGATGCAGGCTTATGCGGCCAGCGCCCGAGCCGTGAATTCGGATTTCGCTTTCAACCCCTCGCCCGGCAATATCCGCGACGGGCTCATTACCGACGCCATCAAATCCGCCGGCGCCGCGCGCAAGGGCGGCGAGTCGCCCATCAGCGGCGTTCTCGACTATCCGGAGTACGTGAGCGCGCGCGGATTCAATCTGCAATGCACTCCCGGCAACGATGTGGAGAGCGTGACGGCGCAGGTGGGGGCGGGGTCGAACATTGTTCTTTTCACCACCGGACTGGGCACGCCCACCGGCAATCCCATTGCGCCGGTCGTCAAAATCTCCACCAACACGGCGTTGGCTGAACGCATGAGCGACATCATCGACTTCGACGCTGGCCCCATTGTGAGTGGCAAGTCGACCATCAAGGAATGTGCCGAGAAGCTTTTGGAGCTTTCCATCGAAGTGGCCAGCGGCGAGCGCCTAACAAAGTCCGAACTGCATGGTCAGAGTGACTTCATTCCCTGGAAGCGCGGCGTCTCGCTGTAAGGTAGCGCCGAACTCCAGATCGATAACGGACGGGTGCCCCAAGTCCGGGGTCACCACGGAGAACTCTTCGTCCGTGGGGTGGAGATCTCGATTCTGAGACCTGGGATCTGCCAGTCTCGCTATTCCAGAAACGAAGCCACAACCGCCAGCGCCGCGATCGCCGCCGTCTCCGCGCGCAGAATGCGCGGCCCCAGCGTGGCCGCGCGCCAGCCGCTGGCATCGAAGAGCGCCTCTTCCGCCGGAGCCCATCCGCCTTCCGGTCCAATGGCGATCTCGATCGTGGGCATCTCGTCCCCTGCCGCTTCCACCGCCTCTTCGATCAGCCGGCGCAAAGTCGTCGTACGCTCCTGTTCGGCAAGAACAATGCGAACGCACCCGGAAGACGACCGCGCGTGTTCGGTCAGCGGAATCGGATTGTGGATAATCGGTACATCCGAGCGCCGCGACTGCTGAGCCGCCTCATGCACAATCCGTCGCCAACGCTCGGCGCGCTTTTCAGCGGCCTGCGTTAGGTGCTTCTCCGTTCGCTGCGCAATCACGGGAGCCAGCGCCGCAACGCCGAGCTCGGTCGCCTTCTCAATCGCCCACTCCATGCGATCAAATTTATACACGGCCATAGCAAGCGTGACCGGTAGCGCGGGATCGGCCTGAACTTCGGCAACCAGGTTGAAGCGGACTTCATCCGGAGAAACCGCCGCAACCTCGGCATGAAACACGTGTCCGCCGGCGACCACATCCGCTTCCATGCCCGGCTGCGCGCGCAGCACACGCGCCATGTGCGCGGCCTGCGCGCCCGTTATCGAGGCCGTAGCCTCATCCCAATGTTCGGCAATCCAGCGGCGGCGCGTCATCGTTTCACCAGCGTTCCCTTCTCTTGAAGTCTATTCCTTCCCCAGAAACACCAAGGGGGACGCTTGAAGCGCCCCCCTTGAGTGTTGCCTTTTTGATGGTCAATCCGCTACTACTTCTTCTTCGCGGCCTTCTTTACGGCTTTCTTCGCCGCCTTCTTCGCGGGTGCCTTCTTGGCTGCTTTCTTAGTTGCCATTTGCCTATTCTCCCTTTTCGATGGGTTGCATCGATTCTGCAATATTAAATTGCAGTTGATGAATGTATAGATTTATGTTGCATCGGTGTCAAGGGAAAAACGCATGAGGGGTGGAAAAATCGTCAACAATTCTTTCATCGCTTTGCGATCCTGAAATAGAAATTCGAAATAGTGAATCGCGAATTGGGTTTCTTCGACGATCGCGACTGTAAAACAACATGCGCGAATGCGGCAACAGTGCGCATGACCATCTACTTTTCTCAACACTCGATGCGATTCAATGCAAGCCCCGCGAGGCTTGTTTCCTTATAGCGCGACTGCATATCGAGACCCGTTAGATACATGGTGCGGATCACCTGGTCGAGAGAAACCTTGTGATCGCCGGCCTCATTCAGAGCAATGCGCGAGGCTTGCACCGCTTTTGCCGCTCCCATCGCATTGCGTTCGATGCAGGGGATCTGCACAAGTCCGCCGATGGGATCGCAGGTCATGCCGAGGTTATGTTCCATGGCAATTTCAGCCGCGTGTTCCACCTGATCGCTGCTGCCGCCGAGCGCGGCCGTCAATCCGGCGGCCGCCATTGAGCACGCTACGCCCACTTCGCCCTGGCAGCCAACCTCCGCGCCGCTGATGGATGCATTCTCCTTATAAAGAATGCCGATGGCCGCCGACGTAAGGAAGAAATTAACGATGCCCTCGTGATCCGACTCGGAGATGAAGCGCTCGTAGTAGTGGGCCACCGCGGGAACGACGCCGGCAGCGCCATTGGTGGGCGCGGTCACCACGCGGCCGCCTGCGGCATTCTCTTCGTTCACCGCCATGGCGTAGACAGTGATCCAGTCCAGCGGCGCCAGCGGATCGCCGCGCAAACCTGTCGCCTCTTTTTCGGTGAGGCGAGCTGCCAGGTGGTGCGCACGCCGGCGAACGTTCAAGCCTCCCGGCAAAATTCCTTCGGCCGCAATGCCGCGCGCCACGCAATCGCGCATAGTTTTCCAAATGCGGTCAATGCCCGCTCGCACCTGCTCGACCAGAGACTCTTGCAGGTTTCTCGATGCCAGCGCGCACTCGTTCTCGAGCATAAGCTGGCTGATGGAGAGCTCGTTGGCTTGAGCCGTGGTCAGCAGCTCCGCGGCGCTGTGAAAAGGAAACGGCACGTCAGCCTGGCGCTGGTCCAGCGCAGTTTGCGTTCCGCCGGCGCCGGGCGCCACGTCTTCCGTGATAAACCCGCCGCCAATCGAAAAGAACGTGCGCTGGTCCGCCACTGCGCCCGCCGCATTGAAGGCCGTAAGGCGAAGACCATTGGGATGCTGGGTACTCGAGCCCGGTGGATACATTAGATCGCGATGGAACAGCAGGTCGCTTGCTTCATCGAAATGGATGGGGCGAACGCCGGCCAGTTCGATGCGCCGCGCCGTGCGGATTCCTTTCACTGTCGAATCAATGGCCGCCGGATCGATCGTTGCCGGCTCATTGCCCGCCAGCCCCAGCAACACGGCCCGATCGGTAACGTGGCCCAGGCCGGTCAGCGCGAGTGATCCATAAAGCTCAACTTGCACGCGAGCGACGCGTTCGAGCCGGTCGCGGGTTCCGAGCTCGCGCGCAAAAAGGCAGGCTGCGCGCATCGGCCCCATCGTATGCGAACTCGATGGGCCAACCCCGATTTTGTAAAGGTCGAAAAGACTCGTGGTCACAAATGGAATTGTAGCGTGAACCAAAGTACATGGATTAGGTTCCCGGTTCACTGTCCACTGATCTCTGACCACTGATCTCTGACCACTGTTCAACGGTCACAGGCCACCGGCAACTGTCTTCTGATAAACTCGCTTCACCTTTGTTCCATGCTCTTTAAAGTTCTCAGCGCCGCAGTCTACGGAATCGACGCCAACCTCATCGATGTCGAGGTGGACTACAGTGGCGTTGTGGTCGAGAAGGAAGTCTTCCATACCGTCGGCCTGCCCGACGCCGCGGTTCGCGAAAGCCGCGACCGGGTACGCGCTGCAATCAAGAACTCCGGCTACTCGATTCCGCCCACCTTCATCACCATCAATCTGGCGCCCGCGGACCTGAAGAAAGAAGGTTCAGGCTTCGACTTGCCCATCGCCGTTGGACTCCTCGGCGCGTATGGCGCGCTGCGCGTGGACGATCTGAGCCAGTTCCTGCTGGTGGGCGAGCTTGGTCTCGACGGAAGCCTGCGCCCCATCCCCGGCATGTTGCCCGTAGCCATCCTGGCGCGCGAAAAAAATATTCCCAACCTGATTCTTCCCGCGGCCAACGCTGCCGAAGCCGCCGTTGTGGAAGGCGTGAATGTCTACCCGGTCTCAACGTTGCTGGATGTCATCGAACTTCGCAACACCTCCGTCGTCGGCGTTATCCAGCGCGAGCCCTTCCGCGTCAACACGCAGGAGCTGCTCGGCGAGCTGCAGCACTTCAGCGTGGACTTTTGCGATGTGCGCGGCCAGCAGACGGCCAAGCGCGCGCTCGAAGTCGCCGCGGCAGGCAGCCACAACATTCTCATGATCGGGCCGCCGGGCTCGGGCAAAACCATGCTGGCCAAGCGCCTGCCCTCCATCCTTGCGCCGCTCACCTTTGAAGAAGCTCTCGAGACCACCAAAATTCATTCCGTCGCCGGAGTGCTCGATGCCGCGGCCGGCCTGGTTACGCAGCGGCCCTTTCGTTCGCCGCACCACACCATCTCCGACGCCGGCCTGATCGGCGGCGGCGTCGTCCCCCGTCCCGGCGAGGTATCGCTGGCTCACAACGGCCTGCTCTTCCTCGACGAGCTGCCGGAGTTCCCGCGTAACGTGCTCGAAGTCATGCGCCAGCCGCTGGAAGATCATACGGTCACCATTGCCCGCGCCTCCATGTCGCTCAGCTTTCCGGCGCGCTTCATGCTGGCCGCCGCCATGAACCCCTGCCCGTGCGGTTATTTCAACGACAAGTCCCGCGAGTGCATGTGCACCCCGCCCATGATCCAGCGTTACGTCGCCAAAATCTCCGGACCGCTACTCGACCGCATCGATATACACATCGAAGTTCCTGCCGTTCAATATAAGGAGTTGCGCGGCGGAGCAGCCGCCGAGGGCTCGGCGCAGATCCGCGATCGGGTGATGGCCGCGCGCGAACATCAGAGGAAGCGCTTCAGCAAGGCCGGCGAAAAAATCTACGCCAACGCGCAAATGACCACGCGCCAGATTCGCACCCACTGCGAACTGGGCGCAGACGCCGAGCGGCTCCTGGAGCGGGCCATGCAGCAGCAAGGCCTGACCGCCCGCGCGCACGATCGCATCCTCAAAGTGGCCCGCACCATTGCGGACCTCGAAGGCGCCGAGCACCTGGCCGTCTCCCATCTGGCCGAAGCCATCCAATACCGTACCCTCGACCGCAGCTACTGGGCGTAAGACAGTCAACCGTCAGTCCCCAAAAGGAAAAACGTGCGGCGAATGCTGCCGTACATCCAGCCCTCATACGCCCGTGGTGAAAGTCCGGTTTTGAAAGGGCACGGCCGGGGTACCGGGGTGCCCCCTGGGCCAGGTCGACGTGCCGCAACTACCGTAAAATCAACGCGGGCTTTAGCCCCTGAGGGATGGTTTTAGACCGTTTCGACTCTCACCACAGGCTGTCACACCTTTAAACCCTTTATATTGACCGGCAGCATTCTTGGGCCTGTCTAATGAGCGGCGCTCCTCACTGCCCGCCATGCTCAAAAAGTGTTATTCCCCTTCCTGCCAACTCCGTGATTACCTTGGTTTCTAAGCTCTCTCTAATCTCTGGCCGATAAACTCCTTGAGTGCGCCAGAGATAGTTCACTCAATTCTTGAGTATTCCGGAGGCCTTACGTGCACGAGTCAGTCTTGAATTCGGGTTGGCAAACAGCTTTGGTCGCGGTTCCGTTCCTTTTCATGCTGATGGCGGGAGTTTTTCGCTTGGGCGAGGTATTCGCGACCCAAAAGCAGGTTGCCAGGAAACAACGGCCAGCATCCGGGATCGACGAAGACGGCCAGCCATTGCTATGCGATCCGGATGGACGCCCTTCCGGACGGGTCAAGAGCCGCAAGTAACCAAACTGGTTCGCTTTACTGGCAGTTTAGCTTTTAAGCCAGTGGAGCGAAGATTCTGCTGTTGGGATCGGCCACGGATCTTCTCGCCTCATCAGCGTATCCTTTTTATGATGAATATCTTACGGCGAATATTGAGCGATAAGGCTCTGTGAAGACGAGGGGCAACAAAAGTCCAGAAAAAACAGTTGACCTCGACGGACTCCAGGTATACATTCATGAGAGCCATCCATATAGGGTAGGTTGTGTTTTTTGCGATCTTTTGTACCCGTGCGCCATTTCCCGCATCAAAGTTAAGAGTCTAGGCTAGTTATTTGAGCTGAGACCCTCCGCTGATGCCTACGGTGTGTTCTCTTGACGCCGCCTGAAACGGGAATGACGGATGGCTTGATTCCCAGGACTGCCTTCTGCATCACTCATACGGAGCAAGCCCTGTTTCATAATGCGCGAAAGTGCGTCAAGATTTTTGAACTAGACGCATTGGAAGTGCGTCTAAAGATGTGAAAGTGGAATTTTGGGGTAGCCCTCGATTAAATTGGCTCCCCGTGCTGCACCGGCGGCGCAAAGTAGTTCCAGCCGGGCAGGTACGATAAGAAGGAGAGAAGAGCAATGCGTTCCGACTTGGTTTTTGGGGCACTTTCTCATGTGTCCAATCGCTACCAGCTCTGTCAACTGGCTAGCAAGGCAACACGTAAGCTGCACAAGCCGAATACACGGCTGCAAGACACCACCAATGAAGTTCTGTGCCGCTTTCAAACTGCCAACCCTGGAACTGTGGGGCCAGTTGCGGCGCCCGCGGCTCAGCCGGTTGAACGGCGCCGTGCCGCCTGACGACGCCTCGCTGTACCCATAGTTGAGTAAGAAGACGAATCCAAGGCAGCATTCCATCGGGAACAGCTGTGCTTCCCCGGCGTTTTGATACTCCTCATGAGTTCGGATGGTGCTTCAAGGCCGGCCCGCGCCGGCTGTATGATTGTATTTCCGCCTGATTTTTCTCTGGAGCACATCCCCCTTCCGAATCCCTTCACAAACATCCCGCCTTGCAGGTGAACATGACCATCGCTGAACTGAAAGAAAAAAACATTACCGAACTGAGCCGCATTGCGCGCACCCTGGAGATTCCAGGGACGAGCGGCCTTCGCAAACAGGATCTGATCTTCAAGATCCTCCAGGCCCAGAGCGAAAAAGAGGGCCACATCTTTGCCGAAGGCGTTCTCGAGATTCTCCCCGACGGCTACGGCTTCCTGCGTTCGCCCGACTACAACTATCTCCCCGGACCCGACGACATCTACGTTTCGCCGTCGCAGATTCGCAAATTCGATCTCAAGACCGGCGATTCGATCAGCGGCAACGTCCGTCCTCCGCACGAGGGCGAAAAATACTTCGCGCTGGTCAAGATCGAGGCCATCAACTTCGAGTCGCCCGAGGAAACGCGGAACAAAATCCTCTTTGACAACCTGACCCCGCTCTATCCCCAGGAACGCATCAAGATGGAGACCGTGCGCGAGGGCATCAGCGGCCGCGTCATGGATTTGCTCACTCCGGTCGGCAAGGGCCAGCGCGGCCTCATCGTTGCTCCGCCCCGCACCGGCAAGACCATGCTGCTACAGTCCATCGCCAACTCCGTTTCCACCAACCATCCCGAAGTCGTGCTCATCGTTCTGCTCATCGACGAACGCCCCGAAGAAGTCACCGACATGCAGCGCTCCGTGAAGGGCGAAGTCATCAGCTCCACCTTCGATGAGCCGGCTGCGCGCCACGTGCAGGTTGCGGAAATGGTCATCGAGAAGGCCAAGCGCCTGGTCGAACACAAGCGCGACGTCGTCATTCTGCTCGACTCCATCACCCGGCTCGCCCGCGCCTACAACACCATCGTTCCTCCTTCGGGCAAAGTGCTCTCGGGCGGCGTCGACTCGAACGCATTGCAGCGCCCCAAGCGCTTCTTTGGCGCGGCCCGCAACATTGAAGAAGGCGGATCGCTCACCATCATCTCCACAGCCCTCGTCGACACCGGTTCCCGCATGGACGAAGTCATCTTTGAAGAGTTCAAGGGCACCGGCAACATGGAAATCATTCTCGACCGCAAGCTGGTAGACAAGCGCGTCTTCCCGGCCATCGACATCCAGCGCTCCGGAACCCGCAAGGAAGAGCTGCTCATCCCCAAGGAAGATTTGCAGCGCATCTTTGTTCTGCGCCGGGTGCTGAATCCGCTATCGCCCGTCGAAGCCATGGAACTGCTGATTACGCGCCTTGAAAAGGTCCGCAACAACGCCGAGTTCCTGCAGAACATGAACCAACTGTAGGAAGTTTCCAGACCGCGAATCTAGCGTTCTCGCGCAGAACTCTTCCAAGAGTTAAAAGCACGGAGTGCGGGATTTCGCGCTCGCTGGTAAGATAGAAGAGTCGTGGGGCTGTAGCTCAGCTGGGAGAGCGCCTCGTTCGCAACGAGGAGGCCAGCGGTTCGATCCCGCTCAGCTCCACCAATATTCCACGCGGCCGCCCAGGCCGGGGTCAACACACCTACCTACGCCGGCGGCATCTCCGAGTAACTTTGATTCATTTAGGACCGACGGCATACTTGAGCCGTTCCGCACAGTTCAGCGCCCAACGGGCCTGTCTCTAGCCCCATCAAGCGCGGAAAAGAAACTCGAAGCCGCCAGAATCTCCCTGGTCTGACGATCTTCTTGCGAGGTAAACGGTTGCCGCAGGTAATCTCCCCACCGAAATCTACCGATGCAGCGCTGCGGCCGCTCTGTGTCGATCTCGATGGTACGCTGGTCAAGTCGGATACGCTGGTTGACTCCCTGCTGGCGCTGGTGCGCACCCATCCCGCTCGCGCCTTCATGCTGCCGGTGCAATTGCTTCGCGGCAAAGCGGCATTCAAGGCATTCGTCACGGAATCTGTCTCGCTCGACGTTGCGCACCTCCCCTACAACCTTAAGGTCCTCGAATTCCTCCGCGAGCAGCACAGCCAGGGCCGCGACCTCTACCTGGCGACGGGCGCGAACCTCACGCTTGCCCGCCGTGTTGCCAATCACCTGGGCATCTTCCGCGATGTACTGGGCTCGGACGGCGCAACCAACCTTACCGGCGAGCGAAAGCTCGGCAGCCTGCGCACCCGTCTTGGACAGGCCGACTTCGATTACATCGGCAACGCCACGCCGGATCTGCCTCTGCTGGCCCATGCCAAAGAGCCCATGCTGGCCAATCCCAGCTTCGCGTTGCGCATCGGGCTCCGCTCTCGCGGCATACGGCCGGCCCGCGAATTCGATGAACGCGGCAATTCACTGAAGTCGTTGCTGCTGGCTATGCGTCCTCATCAGTGGGCAAAGAATCTGCTCATCTTTTTACCACTGCTGCTTTCGCATTCCGTTTCCATCGGCAGTCTGCGTGTTGCGTTGCTGGCTTTCTGCTGCTTTTCGCTCACAGCTTCCGCCAACTACATCGTCAACGATCTGCTCGACATCGAATCCGACCGGCGTCATCCGCAAAAGCGGTTTCGGCCCTTTGCTTCGGGAAATCTCTCCGCCTTCGCCGGCGTTGGCCTGGCGGCGACTCTGCTGCTTCTGGCCATCGCTGACGCGCGCCTGCTTCCTATCGGCTTCTCTGGCTGGCTGCTTCTCTACCTGGGCATGACTCTCGCCTACTCGACCTATCTCAAGCGGATTCCGCTCGTGGATGTGCTCATACTTTCCGGGCTCTACACGCTCCGCCTGCTGGCAGGCAGCGCCGCGACAGGCACGCACATATCCCATTGGCTTGGCAGCTTCTCGGTGTTTCTCTTCTTTTCCCTGGCCATCGCCAAGCGATTCGCCGAGTTGGAGAATCTGAGTGCCACCAGCTCGGCGCCAAGGAACGGCCGTGGCTACCTGTTGACCGATATCGATCAATTGCGCAGCTTCGGCACCTCCAGCGCCTTTGCGGCCGTGGTGATCTTCGCGATTTATATCAGCGGCGGCGACGTGGTAAAGCTCTACCGGAAACCGGTTCTCCTCTGGCTGATCATGCCTCTTATGATCCTGTGGCTCTGCCGCGTGTGGCTGCTCGCCTCGCGCGGGGAACTCCAGGAAGATCCGGTTGTGTTCGCTCTCACCGACCGCATGAGCCTGTTTATCGGAGCCGCAGTCGCCGTAGTCGCGCTGCTGGCAATATGACGACATTTGAGCAACACCGACTGGAAGAATTATGGCTCCGGTGCCTCATACTTTTCCTGTGCACGGAATCATCCGATCCATCGTCATTGCCGTCGCCTTCGGTACACTGAGCGCATCCAGCGCCCCGAATCCCGCGTCCGGCTGGCAGTTCGCCGTGGAGCGGGCAGCACACACCGCGCCCGAGGCAAGAATTCTGGTGCTCGATATCGGCGCCGGCCGTCTGCTGGCATCGCATCGGCTCAGTGAAGCGGCGCGGACTCTGGCCGCACCCGGCTCCACGCTCAAGCCCCTGGCCTTGTACGAACTGATCACCGCAGGCCGATGGAATCCCGACCGCCGCGTCGCTTGCAACCGCAAGCTTGTTGTCGCCGGCCACAGTCTCGCTTGCACGCATCCGCCAGCGCCACCCTTCGACGCCCGCGAGGCGCTCACATGGTCCTGCAATAGTTACTTTGCCGAAGTGGCGCGCGAGCTTGAGCCGGGAGAACTCGGCCGTCTGTTGCGGCCGACGGGATTGCTCAGCGTCACAGGACTTGCGAATCAAGCAGAATCGACCGAAGCCGCAGCGATATTTCGCGAGCCTACGAACTCCGATTCAACACGACTGTCTTTGCTCGGCGTTGAGAGCATCCGCATTACTCCCCTCGAACTGGCCACCGCCTATCGCTGGCTTGCATTGGAGCTTGCCGCCCACCCCAACTCACAGGCGGCGCAGGTGGTGCGCGGGGGCATCGAAGACTCGGCCAGCTTCGGCATGGCGCGCCAAGCCGGTCTTGGCGGCGTGCCCGTTGCCGGCAAGACAGGAACTGCCGAGAGCGCCGCGTCCAGCGAGGCGCACGGCTGGTTTGCGGGAATCGCGCCCGCCGAAAAACCGCAGGTCGTCGTAGTCGTCTATCTGCCCGCAGGCCGCGGTGCGGACGCGGCTCACGTCGCCGCCGAACTGCTGTCGCATTCACCGTTGGTGCACCCATGAAAGGGCCGCCCGTGAATTCACAGCGGATCGCGTCGAGCCTTCTGCTTGCGTCTGTCCTCGCTCTCGCCGGCGTCACGCGCACTCCGCAGCCCGCCGCGTTCGCTGCCGCTACTCAACCACCCGCCCGCTCAACGCTGCGCATCGGCATGTGGACGCTATGGCATGACCGCGAGGTTCTCCTGAAGCCTGCCGGACCCGACCACAAAATCACCTTGCGCGCCTGCGACCGATGCGCCACTCTCTCGCTGTCTCAACCCGTCAGCGTTCACGCAGCGGGCAATGAAATCACGCTCATAGTGTCCAGCAAGAAGGGAAATGCGGACCGACTCTCGCTCACCGGCCCAGTCACGCTCACGGCTCACGGAGAAACCGTCACGCTGCACAATCCCGTGACCATCACCGCCCGCGCCGGCGTGCTGGTCATTGCGGTCACATTGCCTATCGAAAGCTATGTCGAGCGCGTGGTCGCCAGCGAAAGCGGCACCGCCGACAGCCGGGAATCGCTGCAAGCTCTCGCCATTGTCGTTCGCACCTTTGCGCTCCATGAGCCCCACGGCCACGCAGACTACGACCTTTGCGACTCAACCCACTGCCAGCTTCTGCACTGGAGCGGTAATCCCACCAGGCAAGCTGCCGCCCACGCCGCCGCACTCGCTACTGCCGGAGAGACGTTGTGGTTCCGCAGGCAACGCGCGCTCGCGTACTTCAATAAAGATTGCGGCGGACGAACAGCCTCGCTCGTCGAGATCTGGCCGCGAGCGCATGAGGTCCCCTATCTTCCTTCGCAGCCGGATCGTTATTGCACAGCCGGCGGCGAAAAAGAGTGGGCCTCCGAGCTGACGCGCACCGAATTAACCGCCGCGCTCGCATCGGCAGGGGTCATTGCGCCGAGATGGCAGCACCTCACCGTCGAGCGCAGAGGCGAGTCGGGCCGCGCCGTCACGCTGCGTCTCGATGCAGCGCAAGTATCCGCCGAGTCCTTCCAACTCGCCGTGGGCCAGGCGCTGGGATGGAACCGGATTCCCAGCACCTGGTTCGAAGTGAGCCAGCAAGGCGACCGCTTTTTCTTCCATGGCCGCGGATGGGGCCACGGTGTAGGCCTTTGCCAAAAAGGAGCAGCGGCTATGGCCGCCGATGGTCGCACGGCCCAGCAGATACTTGACCAGTATTTTCCCGGCGCTCATTCAGCCGACGAGGCCACAGGCCGAGCATGGCAGAGCTTCCAGGGCAACGGCTTCGTCCTCGAATCTCTCGATGCATCCGATGCCGCCTACTTGCCGCAATTGGCGCGCGCCCGCGCCGAAGCCGCACAACGCTCCGGCTTGAATGCAGCCGAAACTTTTACTGTGCGCGCCTTCGCTTCCACGCCCGCCTTTCGCGATGCCATGCTGGCGCCGGGCTGGGTTGCCGCCTTCACGGAGGGGAATTGGATTGCCACGCAGTCGCTGCACACGTTGGCCGCGCGCCATCTGCTCGACGCAACCATGCTCCACGAATTCCTGCATGCGCTCGTTGAACGCGAAGCGGGACCGCAAGCGCCACTATGGCTCAGGGAAGGACTCGTCGAAGTGTGGAGCCAGCCCGCCAACCGCACAAAGACGGCTCCCACGCTCAACCTCAATGCGGTAGACGCAATGCTCGCGCACTCAAGCACCGAAGCAGAATCCGAAGCCGCTCATCGCGCCGCCGCATGGTACGCCACTCGCCTTCTCGACCGCTATGGCCGCGCGAAAGTGTTGGAGTGGCTTCGCTCAGGCATCCCCACCGGCATCGCCGCCGCCCTCGGGCAACGGTAACCGCACCGCTTCTTCATCCAACGGGCCGGAACCCTCTGGAACCGGAACAAGCGAGTCGTCGCCTCCCCGTTCCGCGCCGCCCGCGCTGCGGTCCAACAACACAGCCGCCCACGCCAGCAGCAGAATCCAGCAGCCAACAATCAAAATGTAGCTCGCAACAAGTTTCAGCACTACCGCCCAGATCTGATGCGAGACCGATCCACTTGGGAGACCGGCGAAGAAATGTCCCGGCAACACGACTCCCAGAAGCGCAGCCAACACCACCACCGGCCACCACCGCCAGTTCAGCAGCAGCCGAATGATTTTGCGGAACGGCAAACGCCAGCCCCACTGAGCGGAAACTATGGCATACGGAACGATTTTCCCAGGGACAATAATCCAGCGCAGCACCCACTCCGCCAGCGTCATCCACTTTTGAAGATGGTCGTAGGTAAAGACCGTTGCCCGCGCACCCGCCGAGGCCTTCGAGTTCAAATACCCCGCCCATAGCACAATCCGGTCGTCGCACCAGTCCAGCACCGCCCAGCAAGCCCAAAAGAGCGCCACCCAAACCAGCAGCGCCATGGCGCCAAACACCAGCTTCACGCGCCTGCCGTCATCGTCCGCCAGGGCACGCATGGTCCCGGCTTCCAACTCAAGTGCCGAAATCGCCATCAGCAGCGGCACCAGCAGCGTCAGCGCCACTTGCCACACGTGTTTATCCGGTAGCCGCGTCCATGCCAGCCCAATCAGCACCAGCCCCAGCGTCAGCACATACTGCGCTGCAACCCAACTCAAGCTCAAGCGGAGGCGACGAAGAAGATCTTTACAATAACTCACGGCTGTACCTCCAGCATTGCGGGATCGGTAGTAGTCTGCACATTTGTCTGATACATGGGCCCTGCCTGCGCCGGGCTGATCGCGAACCTGCCCGCGTTCACCACCTTCAGCAGGTAGACGTACTCGCGCCGCCCGCTGAACTCGGTATTGAAAAAGGCGGCACGGTCATCGTGAAACTCCTTGCGCGTAAACCAGTCGGCCCACCAGTCCGGCTTGTTGTTCAACTTGTAGAGCCCGGTCTCCGCCAGAAACTCCGTGCCCGCCGGAATCGGATCTTCGGCCAGCAGATACTTCCAGTCCGTACCGCTCAGCGCCAGCCTTACCGCAACTATATCGCCCACATGCACCGGCCCTTTCAGCGGAGCCAGGTCGTAGGTAATCGGATCGCTCGGCTTATCCTGCCGCTTATTGAGCACGTAGTAGTCGCGCGTAATGTTCAGCGCCAGTTTGCCCTGCTGGAAGAGCCGCCGGTCCGCCGAGTACCACGCGCTTTCCGCCGACCAATACGTAATTCCATTGCCGCTCTTGCGCACCGTCACTTGTCCGCCGCCGCCCGCCTGTGCCGCCGGAACCTTGATCTGCCAAGGCAATGCAAATCCATCACCCGGCCCAAAGTGCCGTTGGCCCACGCTGGCGCCATTCACCAGCACTTCAACGTCCGACGAGTTCGCCAACTCGCCGCTCAGAGAAACATAATCCGTCAGCCCCTCGATCACCATCGCCGTCTGCTTGGTTGAATACCAGTAATCGCCATCGCGATGCCCAGCCAGCCAAACCGCAGCCTTGGACAGCAATCCACTCGCACGATCCTGCCTGATCAGCAGCTTCAGCGCAAAGGCCGTCGTCTCCGCGGAGGTGTCGTCCCAGTATTCCAGCAATCCGTCGTAACTCCCCTCCCAGTGCGCATCGATATCGGTCACCCTGGCCTTCTTTTCAAGCAGCGTAGCTGCATCCTTCGCGCGTCCGTCTCCCGCCGCATCCAGAGCCAGCCCCACCAGCGCCAACCCTTCGTCGCTCAACTTGGCGCGCGAATCCCAAGCCTTGTCGAGCCCATCTTTAGGCGCGCCGCCCGTCGTGGCCAGCGCAAATACCAAATAAGCCCGCAGGTCGGGAACCATGTCTGGATGCGCCTCCAGCGTCTTCACCAGCCACGCACGCCCTTTGTCCATCCGTTCGCTGTCTACTGTGCGCCCGGCATCCTTTGCCTGCCCGAGGCCGCTCACGACGTAAGCCGTCATAAACACGCGGCTCGGATCGTCTGGCCACCACCCCCAGCCTCCATCGTCGTGCTGGAAGCTATTGAGCCTCTCGATCCCCGCGTTCACCATGTCGTTCAGCGTCACTCGATCGATCGGTGACTTCAAATGCAGTTTGTCGACCGCCTCCGAAACAATCAGGTCCGGCAGGAAGCTCGACATGGTCTGCTCGGTGCACCCCCACGGATAGCTGGTCAGGTAGTCGAGTGCTGTAAACACCGTCCCCGCCACCGACGGCGCAACCGTAATCGTCAACCCGTGCGATCCCGCGTCGGAGCCGGGCGGATAGCTGTAGGTCCACTGATTTTGTCCCGCGCCAGAGAACACCACACCCGACCCCGCCGTCTTCTGCGTCACGCCGTAGGCCAAGACCGGCAGCGTCATCTCCAGCGCATCCGATTCTTCATTCGTCAGCGCCTTCGCTGTCAGCACTGCGTTTCCGGTTGCAGACGCCTTCACGCGCCAGTCCACGTAACTCTCGCCCTTCGCAGGAATATTCACATTCTGCGTCTGCCCGCTCACCACGCTGACGCCCGTGACATCCAGCGCAAAGGTCACGTCCTTGGCCGTCGCCAGGTAGTTATGCGCAATCACCCGCAAGACTGTCTCGTCGCCTTGCCGGAAGAACCTCGGCGCAGCCAGCCGCACGATCAGATTCTTGCGCACCAGCACGCGCGTCACCACGCCGCCCGCCTTGCCATCGTCCGTCATGGCGCGAATCGTCGTCCGCCACGTCGTCAGCGCATCCGGAAAACTGAATTCGACCCGCGCATGACCATCCGGCCCGGTCCGCACATTCGGATTCCAATAAGCCGTATCGGGAAACGCCTTGCGCACCTTCGGCACCACCAGGTCCGACCCCGGCTTCACCTGCGCCATCCGCGGATGGAACATGCCCGCGGCCAACTCCGCCAGCAGCGGACTCTTCTTCCCCGCCTGCCCCGAAAAGAAAAAGTCGAACGACGTTTGCGGCATCAGATACGCGTATCTTTTCGGATAGAAGAAGCTCACCATGTCGCCGCTCGTGTCCGGCCGCACCGAATAAAGCGCCTCATCCACCTCGCCAAAGCTCAGGTCCGCCTCTACTGGCTTACCCCTCGAATCCACCGCGAAGACATCGAAGCTCCCCTTCTCGCCAGGCAGATACTGGCTTTTATTCGCCGTCGCCGAAATCGTCAGCGTCCGCTCCACCAGCGGAACCTTCAGGCTCTTCTGCGCCGTCATTAGCTGGTTGTCGTGCACAATCACCGCGTTGACCATCAGGTTGGGCTGCGACTGCTGCGTGATCGGCACATCGAACGCAAAGCTCTCGCCCGTCGCATGAATCAGCCGCCGCGACTGCACCGTTTCGCCCTCGGCCGTCACCACCGCCCACGACTCCTTCAGTCCCGTCACCAGCAACAGGTGCGCCGTGTCGCCCACCTTGTAGCTCTTCTTGTCGGCCACAATCTGCGCCTGTGTATTCGCCTGGTACCACTCGCCCGCACCATTCCAGATCCACACCCAGGTGCGCCCTTCTACGGTGCGATTCTCCTTGGTCCGCGCGCTTGCCGTCACCTGAAAATCGCCGCTGCCACTCATCGGCAGCTCAACGACAGTCGTTCCGTCCGCGCCCGTCGCCGCATCTTTACTGGCCACCGGCGTCTCCGATTTCTCGTGCGTCACCGAATCCCACTTTTCGAGCGCAGCAGCCACATGCACAGGCGTCTGCATCTGCTTGCCGTCGTAATCCTGTGCTGTCACCTTCACGCGCACCGGCTGCCCGCTCTGGAACACATAGCTAGTCGGCTCCACGCTTACGCGAAACGATCCATACGTGCCCAGCACCGTCGTGTGCCCGCTCACCTCGCGATTGGCCGCATCCGTCACCCGCGCCTCGATGCGGTAATTCTGATCTTCGTGCTTTCCATCGATCGCCGTTGGCAGCGTAACCGTGAGCTTGCCATTCGCATCCAGCACGCCCTCATGCTCCTGCTGCTCCGTTTCGCCCCATGTATTATCGGAGTCGGATTCGTCGCCCCCAGCCTCTGCATCGTCGCCGCCCGAATCGTCTTCGTCTTCATCCCACCAAAAGTGCGTCGACGTATGCACCACGTACTTCACCTTGGCCCCCGCCACCGGCTCGCCGAAGAAATACCGCGCTTCAATGCTCGCCTGAATCGAGCTCCCCTGCAGCAGATGCGCCACCGGCACCTTCACCGTCACCTGGTATTCGGGCTTCTTGTACTCCTCCACATAAAAGCTGCCGTTGCCATCAACGCCTGAATCCTCAAGCTGAATGTTGTAGTACCCAAGCGCCGCATCGCCGGCCAGAGCCAGGTCCGTCGTCAGCGTCCCGTGCGCCGAGAGAGCAATGTCTTTGGAAAGAATCTTCTTGCCGTTGCTGTCCGTCACCTCAAGAGTCGGAGTCCAGCCCTGCGGCAACTGCAGCTTATCGTCCTTCTTCAGCCGCACCACCGCCTTGATGTGCACAGTATGCCCTGGCCGGTAGACGGGCCGGTCTGTATAGATATAGGCCCTCGCCTCGCGCTGATTCTGTTGCGTGAAGCCATAGCTCCACGGCGTCACCAATGCCGCATCGGCTCCATGCTGCGCCAGCATCCACACATTCTCCGGCTCCATGGTCCCACCCGGCGCATTCGATCCTGCCCCACGCGGAGTCATCGTCAGTTGTGCCATTCCATCGCCGTTGGTCGAGCCCGACGACTGCATCTTGCCATCGGCCCACAGCGCCACACCGGCCTTCTCCACCGGCGCGCCCGTCTTGCGGTCGGCCACGTAGAGATCGGCTGTTCCATTCACCGTCCGCTCCACAATCGCGATGCTCGTCACCAGCGCCACGGTGTAAGCCTTATACGTGCCGTCCGTCGCCTCGATCAGGTACACGCCCGAAGCCAATCCATCAATCGGCAACTGCTGGGTCTCGCTCACCAGCGCAGGGGGCGTCTCCAGCTTCCAGCGCGCCACCAGTTGGCTCGCATTCAAAATCGGCACCTGCGCAAACTGCGCCGCGCCCACCACCCGGCTCTTTTTTCCCAGCTTGCCCTGCTGCTCGCGGAAGCTGTCACGCGCATCGTCGGTAAACTGTCCGCGGAAGAAGTGCCGCACCATCCACCACAAATGCGCCTTGAAGTCGTGCAGCTTCTCAAGCAACGTCCGCTGGTCAATCTGCTCCGCGGGCGACTCGCTCTGCACGCCAAAGCTGTGCAGGTCCTTCAATCCCGCGAAGAACTTCTGCGCATCGTTCACGCGGTACACGCGAAACTCGAGCTCCGGCACATTGCGCGCGAAGAGCTGAATCTTTACGCTCTCGCCCGGCGCAAACGTGCGCGAAGTCGACAGCGAGAAAGACCGTGGCGCGTCAGCAGCATGAACGGCGGGTGCATTGGCGGCGGCGCAAAGTAGCAGGATCGAAACAGCAAGCAGCGATTTACGGAGACTCATGGAGTTCCTCGCAGAATATTCCAGCGATACACGCCGAGAAAGTTGGGATTTCCGGGAAGCGGCCGCCATTGCGGCTGCGGATGGTCAAGCAGTTCGGCCAGCGCCACGCGGCGTAACTCGCCGGCGTTGCTGTGATCTTGTCCAGTGTCGTAGACGACCGCAGCCTCAGCGCCCACCCGCGTAACAATCATCGAGTGCCACGGCGACGACTGCCCGAACTGCCGATAAAACAGCAAATCTCCAGGCAGCGCATGCCTTACATCGCGGCTCACGAAATACGCATTGCGCTCCACCAGAGTCTTCGCATCGGCAAACTGCGCAAAGGCGCCGTCGCTCACATCCGCGGCCTCGAATGCCCCCGGCCGCACCCGGAACAGTGCGGTCCCAAGCGGCGTACGCGGATAGCTCCACGCGCGCACTTCGCCCGGCGGCTCCGCTACTTCCATGCCGCTGGTCACAAACCAGTTTTCGTCGTGGCGCTTCAGAGCTTCGCGATACGCGTAGCGCAGCAGGCTGGCGCAGTCGATAATTTCCGCAGGCACATCGCCCTTTGGGCGGACAGCCTGGTACTCCGCAATCGTCGCGAACCAGCGCCGAAACGCCGCCTGGTCCGCCGGATCGCCCAGCCGCAGAAAATCCGGCGTGCCGTCGCCGAACCGGTCCGTCCACGCCGCCGCCGAGGGTCTTCCTGCAGAACTCCCCGCCATCGCCGACCCATGCGTAATCCGCCCCGCGCGCAGCAAGCGCCTTCCGCCAAACCCTGCCAGCAAAAGCGCCAAAGCAAGCCCCGCCACAGCCCCGAGCGCAAGCCAAGACCTCCGGCGGTGGATCGGCGCCGCCGGGGTCGCAACGAAAGGTCGGGCGTGAGCACTCACAGGAATGGGAGAAAGTGGGTCGCACTCATCCTAGCGCGAAATGCCCCCTGTGCAGAAAACTAAATCCCTATTGATCCCGCAACGCTCCGGGTGCCCCAGAGCCGGGGTCCCCACGGAAAGGTCTTCGTCCGTGGGGTGGAGTGCCCGCCCTGAGCGAAGTCGAATGGGTCTCGATTTTGAGACCTCGGAAACGACAACACTATTTCGTATCCAACCCGACCATGCGGTCAATAAGCCAGCGCCACGCCATCCGCACGCATCTCGCTGGCTGCGGAATAGAAGCGGTCCACCCCGCTCATGCGGTATTCGATGCACTCATAGCGCCCGAACCCGCCGTCCGACTCTCCCATCGGCCAGCCAAGCTCAATCAACGCGCGCCGCGAAGCCTCTGGCACACCCGTCTCCAGGCGCAAAAGCCCAGTCGGCCCCATCCCCGGCGCATCCTCGCCCATGGTCTGCGACGACCCTTCGTGGTGCCACCGCGGACTATCTCCCGCCGCCTGGATATCCAACCCGTAATCCACGCGGTTGATGACGATCTGCGCCTGCCCTTGCGGCTGCATGTCTCCGCCCATCACGCCAAACGACATCCAGGGCTTCCCATCCCGCGTCGCAAATCCCGGAATGATGGTCTGGAATGGCCGCTTGCCCGGCGCGTAGATGTTCGGGTGCCCGTCTTGCAGAGAGAACAGCTCCCCGCGATCCTGGAACATGAAGCCCAGTCCATCCGCCACCAGCCCCGAGCCCAGCCCGCGAAAGTTCGACTGGATGATCGAAATCATCATGCCGTCGGAATCGGAGACGGTGAAGTAAGTCGTGTCCCCGTGACTCGGCGCCTGGCCTGGGTAGACCGGCGTCAAAATTCGATCCTGCCGAATCAGCTTCGCGCGCTCCGCAGCATATTGTTTCGAGTTCAGCCACTCGATCGGAATCTTCGCAAAGTGCGGATCCGCATAGTAGCGCGCGCGGTCCTCATACGCCAGCCGCTTGGCTTCCACCTGCGCGTGGATCGACGCCGCGGACTGAAAGCCCATCGCCCGCAGATCGAAGTTCTCAAGGATATTGAGGATTTGCAGCGTAGCCAGTCCCTGCGTATTCGCGGCCATTCCGTAAACATCCACGCCGCGATACTTGGTCACCAGCGGCTCGTTCCACTCCGCATGCTGCTCGCGCAGATCGCTTTCCGACAACCATCCGCCGATCCGCTTGAAGTAAGCATCGATGGTCTTGGCAATCGGCCCATCGTAGTACGCGTCGCGTCCGCCCTCGGCGATCATCCGGTAAGTGCGCGCCAGGTCCGGATTGCGAAACACGTCTCCCTCGCTCGGCGCTTTGCCTCCCGGCGCAATGGTGTGCATCGCATTCGCTGTCTCTTCAACACCCGAGCGTGGCTTCACAAATGCAGCCAGGTTACGCCCGATATAGAACCCGATGATCTGCGGCACCGGCACTCCCGACTCGCAAAGGTGAATCGCCGGCTGCAAAATCTCTTCCCACTTCAGGCGTCCATAGCGCTGGTGCAGAGTCCACCATGCATCGAGCGCACCCGGCGTGGAAACCGCAACCGCGCCAAACTTGGGAATCACTCCATTGACCGCACGTTGCCGCACCGTGTCAAGGCTGAGCGATTTCGGCGAACGGCCCGACCCCGCCAGCCCCACCACCTTGGCCAGCTTCGGATCCCACACCATCGCGTAGCAGTCCCCGCCCAGGCCGCAACTGGTCGGCTCCAGAAATCCCAGACAGGCATTGGCGGCCACCACCGCATCCACCGCCGAGCCGCCGCGCTTCAACATTTCGATAGCCGTCAACGTGGCCAGCGGATGCGCCGTTCCCGCCGCGCCCGAACAGCCCATCGCCGCCGACCTGCTTGCAAAGCTGGCTCCGGAAGGCCGGTCCCCGGCATGAACATCGGGGCGCTCAAATCGCTCGGCATCCGCAGGCTGAAACTTGGGCGGTGCGGTCTCCGCATCGGCATTAGGCGATCCTGCCCCTTGTTGTCCTTGAGCCTCGGCGCGAAACCCTCTAAGCGTGCCTGCCGCAGCCAGCGGAAGTGCGGCAACAAAAGATCGACGGCGCATGAATCCTCCTTGGGAAAATTACGGGGAAGTCTCGGCGCGGTTGGACCCGCGCACACCCATGTTAATGGAACGCGGGCATTTAGCCTCGCGTTGCTCCCATTTGCAGATAATTACGATCATCTCGCGCACAATTGATTTAGATAAGACGGCCGCCGAAACCAACCGCGCCTTCGGAATGCGAACCCATGAAAAAACTCACGTTAACCGTCACGGATGAGAACTACCGCTGCGCGCGTGTTTGGGCGACCCAGTGCAATTCCTCCGTCTCCGCTCTGGTAAGAAATTTCCTCGAAATCCTGCAGAATCTCCCCTGTCCCGGCGTCGACGCACCCAGCGCCAGCACAGGCGTTTCCGCACCTACCCCCTTGGATAATCCAGGAATTTGACTGTGAAGCTGTGAAAGAACCACTCAAATAGCCCATATAGAATAACTTGCTTCTAAAAAATCCAAGGAAGCGCAGACCCTGTGAAACCGTGAAGCCTCGCGCAATCCAAGCAAAATCATTGGGCTGCAGAGGACATTCAGATACTTCACGGATATTGTGAAACTGTGGGATCTTCTTGGGTCAGGCCTGAGACGCCCGCGCTGCTCCCTAGTTGAAAAGGTCCTTCATCTTCTCCATCAGCCCCGGCGAGGCCGGCTTGTTGTCCACCGTCAGAGTCTCCGACAGTTTGGCAACCAGCTCGCGTTGCCCGCGGTTCAGCTTCCTGGGAATCTGCACAACAACCTTCGCGATCAGATCGCCTTGGCCCTTCTCATTCAGATAAGGAACGCCGCGCCCCCGAACGCGCACTTCTCGGCCGCTCTGCGTCCCCTCGGGAATCTTAAGGTTCACCGGCCCATCTATGCCGGGCATCTCGAATTCCGCGCCCAGCGCTGCCTGCGGAAAGCTGATCGGAATCACGCAATGCAAGTCGTACCCATGGCGCTCGAAAAAGTCATGCGGACGCACGGCAAGCACAACGTAAAGATCGCCCTTGGGTCCGCCGCCTCGCCCCGCGTCGCCTTCGCCGGCGTAGCGAATGCGGGTCCCATCTTCCACGCCCGGCGGAACCTTCACATGCAGCTTGATTTCACTGGTCGCGCGCCCCTCTCCACGGCACGTCGTACAGGGATCGCCGATGACCGAGCCCGTGCCGCCGCAAGCGCCGCACGTACGCGCCACCGAGAAGAACCCCTGCTGATAACGTAGCTGCCCGCGGCCCTGGCACTGACTGCACACGCTCGGCCCACGCCCCGAGGCGCTGCCCCGGCCTTTGCAATTAGGGCATGTTTCAAGGCGGCGAATCTTTACCTCGGTCTCTGTACCGAAAAATGAATCTTCGAAGTCGATGGTCAGGTCGAAGCGCAGATCGTCGCCGCGCTGCTGCCGCGAGCCGCGTTGCGAATTGCCTCCCATTGAAAACATCTCTCCGAACAAATCGCCGAAGATGTCGCCAATGTCGACTCCGCCGCTAAACGGACCGCCAGCGCCAAAGCCCTGCCCACCCAGCCCCGCATGACCGTAGCGATCGTATGCCGCCCGCTTGTCCGCATCGCTCAGCACTTGGTAGGCCTCGCTGGCCTGCTTGAATCTCTCCTCGGCCGCATGGTCACCCGGGTTGCGGTCAGGATGATACTTGAGCGCTTTCTTTCGATAAGCACTCTTCAACTCCTGGTCGCTCACGTCGCGGGTTACGCCGAGAACCTCGTAATAATCTTCTTTGCTCACTCTAGTATTAGAACTCATTCGCTTGTCTGAGATTCAATCTCGCTTGTTCGCGCTGAGAACTCAATCGCCCACCGGGAATGGAGTTTCATTCGCTTTTCTGTTTGGGATTGTGGGCCACGCGCACCAGCGCGGGCCGCAGCAACCGCTCGCGCAGCTTGTAGCCGCGGCGAATCTCCTCGGCCACATGCTGGTCGGGCAGGTCATCGCGATCCACAGCGCCCAGCGCCTCGTGAATCCGCGGGTCGAATGCCTCGCCCAAAGCGGGAACAGGAGTCACCTGCATCTGCTTCAGAACTTCTTCCATCTGCTTCACGATCAGGGCCACGCCGGAGCGCAACTGGTGAGCATTGCTATCGGATTTGAGGGCCAGCTCAAAATTGTCGAGCACCGGCAGAAACTGCTCCACGACATTTCCGGTCGCGTAATCACGAAATTCCAGCCGTTCTCGCTCGGCGCGCTTGCGGGCATTTTCAAACTCCGCCTGCAGGCGCGCAATGCGGTCAACCAACTGGTCGCGCTCGGTCTTCAACTGATCGAATTCCGCGCGGGACACAGTCCCGGCGGTGTCATTGGCTATTTCGCCATCGGCAGCGGGCGCAGTTTCCAGTGCAGCTTCTTCCGCCAGCTCACCCGCTCCGGGCCCGGAAGTGATCTCAAGGGGTTCCAACTTCGTCAACTCTGTCTCCTGTTTTCGCGTATCTCTATTCATTGTCTCAAGAAATCGGCAGCGCCTGATTCCATTGCATTTTCTCGGCGTAGCGTCTTGTTTGGCGCGGGTATCGAGTGCAGATCGCGAATCTAGCCGCGAAGCGAACTCAGCACTTGGCCAGCTTCAATCCGAAACCGTCACATTCTGCCTAATCGGCGGGAATCTCAAGCAGGCGTTCGGAGAGCCGGGCGATGTAACTGACTGCCTGAATCATTTCCTGATATTGGATGCGCGTCGGCGCGATGACGGCGACCGTCCCCAGGTTTGCGCCGCCAAGCCGAGCCGGAGCGCCGATCAGCACCAGGTCCTGCATGGCGGGCGATGCTTCGTCCAGCCCCACCACCACGCGTACTTCCTGCTGGCGGCCATCCACATAAGCATTCAGCAGTTCCACCAACCGCTGCTTCGCTTCCAGGGCGACAAGCATCTGGCGCAGGCGCTCGCGGTCTAATTCCGTTGTAATCAGGTTGGCCATGCCGTCGATGAAAAGCATCGGGCCGGTTTCTCCGGCAGCCAGCGCTCCCTTGCGGCAAAGTTCCTCCACCGAGGCCAGCATCTGGTGGTAGGCTTCGCGCTCCACGTTCACGCGGCGGGCTATCTCGGCGCGGATGCGCTCGATGGGCCAGCCGCGAAAGTTATCGTTCAGATAGCGGGCAGCGGTTTCGAGCTCCAGGTGCGTCAGTTCGTGGTCAAGGACCAGCACGCGGTCCTGCACGGCGCCGGCTTGCGTAACCAGCACTGCCAGCACTTTGCCCGTAGAAAGGCGCGAGAAGTGAATATGTTCCAGCACCTGCCCCTCGGTCGAACTTGCCAGAGCAATCCCCAGCCCACTGGAGATCAGCGCCAGTACATGCGAAGTCCGTTCCAGATACTCGTGGCTGCTTGCGACCCCGGAAAAACTCTCCTCAATCTGTCCCCGTCGCGCGTCGCTGAGAGGGGAAGCGCCAGCCGGCAGGGAGCTGGCTGACTGCTGGCCTGCAGCCAGTTGGCCGGTGTGCATAATCTGCTCTACATAGTAGCGAAAAGCGGCCGGGGTAGGGATGCGTCCCGCGGATGTGTGTTGCTGATCGAGCAAACCAGCCTCGCCGAGCACAGCCATCACGTTGCGCAGCGTAGCTGAACTCAGCCCCTCGCGGTCGGCAAAGAAGCGCGCGAGAGCCTGCGAGGCCACGGGTTCGCCAGTGGCGATGTAGATCTCGATAATGGCGGTAAGCACCACCCGCTCACGCGGACTAAGGCGCAGATCAGGCATCTTCCCAGCTCTCGATCAAGGTTGGCAAGCCTGCGGAACAAAGGTTGCCGGCTGCGTCCCCAACCCTGACACTTGACTGCTAAGTGCATATTCCTTCAGCACTTATTGCAGAAAATGGATACAGCACTCCAATTTGATTGTAGGGAGTTTCGAAAGGCCCTGTCAAGGCTACCGCTGAACCGGTAACTGGTTGTAATAGCCCGTGTTGGTGCGGGCCGTAAATTTCGGCTTGTCTATCTGAACCTTCAAATCATGATATTCGTCGGGCCTGTCGGCACGGGGAGGATCGAAGGAGATGGTGTAGAAGGCGCTCGCATCGCGGACGCACTTTTCGATCTGTGCTGTCATATTATTATCCGGGCCCAGGGCAAGTCCTCCGCTTTGGGTTGCCAGAACCTTCACGTCCAAGTCGCCGTTCTTCTCCTCCTGCGGTGATCGCACGCCTTTCAAAAAGCTCTGATAGAGGAAGCTATATGGGGTGAAATCGCCCGAAGAGATGCTGTAGAGGGCAGTGTGATTCTCCCGCAATTCGGTTGAGAGCGCAACGATCATATCAAAGTTCTGCCGCTGCTCTCTGGCCGACGCATCGCTGAATCCCAGGCCACTTAGCATGGGCCATCCGGGGCCAACCCAGATGAGGATCTTCCGGCCTGGCTTGGTGGTTTGCGTCTGCACGATCGAATAAATGGCGCGCAGAGAGAGCTCGAATCGTTCGATGGCGCCATAAACACCGGACGACCGGTTTATGGTACGCAGACGGGTTTCGATCTGGTTAAGTTCCTCGGCTTCCACATTGCCATCCGTGGACGACGCAGGCTGCAAACTCACTCCGTCTTCGGTCAAGAGGTAGATCGATACCGGCTGGGTTAGATGGCCGCCATTTTCCTGAAAGAACCTCATCATCTGCTGCCGTGAGTAAGAGACTTGATTGAAGCCTATGTTCACCATGTCGAGGACCAAGATGACCTGAACCGAAGGGTCGGGCTTTTTGGCGGCTGCGTCGTAGGCGTGGAAAGAGGCGATGGGCTCCGGATGCTTGTCGTCGAGAAGCGTAAAGTCCTGCTGGGTCAGTCCGGAAACCGGGTTTCCCTTTGCATCGGTGACGACGACATCAAGCTGGATGCGATTCCTGCCAGCGGCGGCCACTGCCGGATGAACTGCGGGGCGGTCCATCAGCACCGGGTTCTCAGGCTCGGTTGGAGGGGCGGTTTTAGAAGTTGGTGAAGCAGATTGTTGTGCACTCAACAGGACCGGCACGAAAAAAAGCAGCGCCGTGCAGATTTTGTGTGACCTGTTCATGGTTTAACGCTTCTCGAGGCTGCAACTAACTCCCCGCAAGGAATCCATTCTACGCCCAGTGAAGGCATGCTGAAACGGCAAAGCGTCTGAGCGTCGTTGCCCTTAAGCAGTGGATGGAGGAAGATGGTTGTGCGCGCTATGCTGGTTTTTTGCTCGATGAGACTACCTCCATCACACCGCATGTTTCCATCGAGAGCCGAAGTTTAATGAAGGAAAGAGGAGTTGAATTGGTAATGCACGGCTTGGCCCGTCCATCTGTTTTCGTGCTGGCCCTCACCGGCGGAGGGTTTCTGTCCCTGGCCGGCCGGGTTGCCGACGCCCAAACCGCCGCTCACCAACCTGCTCCGCAAACCGTAATAGAACTGACGCAGTGGCAGCAGGAGTTGGCCGCCTGGCGCGCAGCGCATGAAAAGGAAATCTCGGCGCCGGACGGGTGGCTATCCCTGGCTGGTCTTGAATGGCTGAAGACCGGTTTCAACTCGGTGGGTTCAAGCGCGGACAGTCAGATTCGGATGCCGGCACAGGCTCCCGCGCACTTGGGGCTCCTGACGGTAAGCGGGAAGGCGACAGATGAAGTTGTGCAGTTGCTGGCGCCGGCAGGGGGTTTTCCTCCTGGTCTGACGATCGATGGGAAGCCGGCGCGAGAGGGTTCTCTCGTGGTGGACGGCGCGAAGCCCACAACCATTGCCTGGCATGGGATGTCTTTGGTGGTGCTCAAGCGGGGCGACCGTTATGTGGCGCGCATCAAGGACGCGGATTCGCCGGCGCGAGCGGGGTTTCATGGGCTCAACTGGTACGCGCCCAACCCGAGTTACCGGGTGACGGCGCGGTGGGTTCCCTTCAAGCCGGCGCAGGTGGAGGAGATCCCCACGGCGATCGGCACCACGCTCAAACTGCCGGCGCCGGGGCTGGCTGTATTCCTGCTCGACGATGAAGTTCTTCATCTGGAGCCGGTAATTGAAGACCCTGCGGGCAAAACATTGTTCTTTATCTTGAGAGATGAGACGAGCAAGACCACGACCTATGGCGGGGGACGATTTCTGCACACCGGGCTGCCTGACCATGGACTCGATCAACCCGGCAGCCTGATATTGGATTTCAATCGGCTTGAGAATCCGCCGTGCGCGTACACGGTTTACGCGACATGCCCGCTGCCGCCGGAGCAGAATCAGCTGGGAGTATCCTTGGAAGCGGGGGAACAACGTTACCAAAAATAGCGCCTGCGGGAGACCAAAGAACGGGGCGGCAACAAAGCGAAGTACAATTCACTTTTTGGAGGCGGTATGAGAGCTTTTTGGGGGAGCAAATTGGCGCTTTGTCTTGCGGCGGCCCTGATATTGGCCGGGTGTGTGTCCGTGTGCCAGGCTCAGTCCGGACCGAAGACCGATAAGCACGGGCAAAAGATCGAGAAAAGGCTTTCCAGGTACAAGACAGGTACGCTTTTGCATCTTGAGTTCAACAACTCCACCGAATGCACTGGCACCGTGAACACGCTCGCGGACACATCGTTTACCTTCAATAATTCGGAGACGAATGCGAAGGAGACCCACCTTTACAGCGACGTTTCGCGCGTCGAAAAGGGCAAGGAGTACATCGGCGCCGGCTCCACTCCGAAGCACCACATCATATTCTGATTCCGTTTCCCCGCGGAGGCTCCGGCTGCCATGCCGATCCGCGCAAGGTTATGTGTAAGTCGATCCCGCAGTTGCTGCCTTGCTGCATTCGCGGTCGTCCCTTCATGCTTGAATTGTTCAGCTTTCAGAAGGCCGGAATTCCGTTTCTTCTTGTGCTGATAGATTTTAAAGAGGGGCGCAATCAAGCGGACGTCCAAGGCTGTATCCCCCAACGAACCGCGCCGCGCCGGGAAAGAGCCATGTTCCATACAACAGAAGACATTCACATTCAATGGACGAAAGTGGTTCTTCCGCCGGTGTTTCTCGAGGAAGAGTTCCCCGTCACCGAGGCTGCCTCGGAGACGATCTTCAGAACCCGCGCCGAAATTACCGAGATTTTGAACGGCGACGATTCGCGGTTGCTGGTTCTGGCGGGGCCCTGCTCCATTCATGACACTGCTGCCGCGCGCGAGTACGGCTGGCTGCTGAAGAACGCGATCGACGAGTTTTCCAGCGACCTGCGCATCGTGATGCGCGTCTACTTCGAAAAGCCGCGCACGACGATTGGATGGAAGGGGCTCATCAACGATCCCTATCTCGACCAATCCTTCAAGATCAACGACGGCCTTCGGCAGGCGCGGCACCTGCTGCTGGACCTGGCCGAGGCAGGCGTGCCCACGGGAACCGAATTCCTCGACATGATTTCGCCGCAATACATCGCCGGGCTGGTGAGCTGGGGCGCAATCGGGGCGCGCACCACCGAGAGCCAGGTTCACCGCCAACTGGTGTCGGGCGTCTCCTGTCCGGTGGGCTTCAAGAATGCGACCTCGGGCGATGTGCAGGTAGCCATCGACGCGATTCTCTCCGCGGCGCATTCGCATACATTCCTGGGGCATACCAAGCATGGTCAATCCGCGATCTTTGTAACCACCGGCAATCCCGACTGCCACATTATTCTGCGCGGCGGGAGGAATACGGTGAACTACACGGCGGACTGCGTGGCCGATACCGCGGCCAAGATGGAGAAGGCGGGAATTGCGCCGCGCATCATGATCGACTTCAGTCACGCCAACAGCAGCAAGGACTACCGGCGGCAGGCGCTGGTGTGCCACGATGTGGCCGGCCAAATTGCGGCGGGAGACCCACGGATTCTGGGCGTAATGATCGAGAGCAACCTGGTGGCAGGGGCGCAACCGCTGGTCCCCGGACAGCCGCTGGTTTATGGCCAGAGCATTACGGATGGCTGCATCGACTGGGCCGAAACGCGGACGCTGCTCGCGGAACTGGCTGAGGCGGTGCGGGCGCGGCGCGGAAAATGACCTTTACGGCGCGGCATCAATCTGCCGGGAGATCCAGCGGCTCAGACTTACGCCCTCGACGGCGGCGCGGAGAGCTGCTTTGCGGTGCAGTTCCGGCTCGGTGCGCACCAGAATCTTACCGTTGAAGGGGCGGTCGGGCTGTTGGCCGGTCTCGGCGCACAGCTCCAGATAGCTGTCGATGCTCTCGCGGAAGGCCCGCGTCAGTTCTTTGGCCGACGCGCCCTCGAAATGAATCACATCCCGCAGCCCGGCGACGATTCCAGAAAAGGTGTTTTCTTCCGGATCGAAGTCGATGGGACCGCCGATATAGCCTTTGTATTCCATCATGGCCTTACACCTGCGTTGACAAGAAACTGGCGCACAGCATCGACCGCGCCCTTCTTGGTCTCAGGCCGGGGATGCGGACGGTGAAAGATGGCGGTCACTCCATTCAATCGCGCCGCAACCCGGCTTCCGGCACGCTCGCTTACCTCGCCCCCCAGGGCCCGTATCAGCGATTCAATCGCGGACCATCGGAAATTCGCCTTTGTCGGGCGATGAAAGACTGCGTTTAGCGTAGCCTGTTGCGCCTTGTTCATCGCAAAGGAATCCTACTCGTTCTTTCCCTTGCGCACAATAGATATGATAGCGCAATCCGCTATCAAGAGTCCACGGAAGAGGTTGAACGGACTGCGACACGGAGCCGCTATGATGGTGACCAGCAGCGCACGAGGCGGCGATCAAACTCATGCCCCCAACCATCTTTATCTCGGCAGGCGAGGCAAGCGGCGAGCATTATGGGGCTCTGCTCGCCGCGGCTCTTCAGCGCCGTCTCGCGGTCGGCGGTCAAACTCCGCAACTCTTCGGCATGGGCGGCGAGCGGATGCAGGCGGCGGGCGTCGAACGCGTGGTGCGCTCGGAAGATATGGCGGTGATGGGCTTGACCGAGGTGGTACTGCACCTGCCGCGCATTTATCGCGAGTTTCGCAAGCTGAAAAAGGCGATCCGCACGCGCCGGCCAGACGTAGCCGTGCTGATCGACTTCCCCGAGATCCATTTCAGGCTGGCCAGGGAATTTCATCGGCTTGGGGTTCCGGTGATTTTCTTTGTGAGCCCGCAGTTGTGGGCCTGGAAGAAGCACCGCATCAAGCTGGTGCAAAGGTACATTCGCAAGATGCTGGTAATCTTCCCCTTCGAGGAGGCGTTTTACCGGGAGAACGGCGTCAAGGCGGAATTCGTAGGCCATCCGCTGGCTGAGTTGCCCCTGCCCACCATAACGCGCGAGCAGTTTGCGGCAGAAAATGGCATGGACGCCGCCCGAACATGGATCGGCTTGCTCCCAGGCAGCCGCGCCCGCGAGATCCGTGACCACCTCCCTGAGATGCTGGAAGCCGCACGGAAACTGCAGTCGGCTGCGCCCGCGCCGGGGGCGTTCGAGTTCCCCGCTTCGGAGACGTTCGAGTTTATGGTTCCATTGGCGCCAACGCTCAGCTTGGCCCAGCGCGCCGAGGTGCTACAGATCGTAAAGGATCACGGAAGCGGGCATTTGGTCCGGCTTGTGGATGATGCCCGTGCCGCCCTCTTCCACGCCCGCGCCTCGGTAGTCGCCAGCGGCACGGCTACGGTGGAGGCGGCGCTGATCGGCAATCCTTTTGTGGTCGTGTACCGGGTGTCGGCGCTGACCTATGCGATCGCCAAGCGCGTGGTGAAGGTGCCGCACGTGGCCATGGCCAACCTGATCGCGGGCAAACAGGTGGTTCCGGAGCTGATTCAGCATAACTTTACGGCGGCAAATATCGTCCAACAGTTACAGCCGCTGCTACCGGACGGGGTCGCTCACGAGTCCATGATGAAGGGGTTGGGGACGATTCGAGACGCGTTGAGAGTGCGGCCGGCGGTTGATCCGGCAAGAAATATCGAAGGAACCGTCGGCGCCATTGAGCGGGTGGCGACGATCGCCCTTGAAGAACTTGAAGCCTCTTCCCCGGCAGCAGTCGAACGGGCTGTGCAATCCTGAATGGAATCGATCTGGGCCCTGAGAACGGCCGCCGGAACAAAGGCGGAAGCGCAGGGACGGAAATGCAAGGATAACTGCTATGCGTGGACATGAACGGAACACCCGGTTTCGGTGCGGACTGCATTTCTTGGCAGGCGCGGCAAGCATCCTGACGGCATTTCTGGCCGTGGGAATGACGATGGCTGTTCCGGCGGCGGGGCAAAGAGCGGAGCGGCCGGCGCTGGACATTACCGGCTATGTAATCGATGCCGAGCTGGATACTGCTGCGCACCATCTGACGGCCAAAGCGGTGGTCAGCTTTACAGCGCCTCCGAACCTTGACGTGGTGAATTTTGGTTTTCATCCCGCGCTGAAGTTGACCAAGATTACCGACGAGAGCGGCAAACTGCTGGAGGGGGAGCGGACGGCAGATGGTTCGATCCGGGTAACTCCGGGCACGGCCTTCGTGCAGGGCAAGACCCTGCACTGGACCTTCGAGTACGAGGGCACTCTCACCGGTAGCGAGGATGGCCCGATCGAGGGCCTGAAGCTGGCCGCTATCCAGGAGCCGATCAGCTACCTGCTTTACGCGGCACGATGGTTCCCGACAACCGGCTATATGACCGACCGGTTTACGGCGGAGATGCATATCCGCGTACCCCAGGGAATGAAGGCCTTCTCGAGCGGCGCCGAGGGGGCGTCGAAGTCCGTCACACTCAGCAACGGCAAGCCGGGAGACGAGTTCACCTTCAACTGGAAGAAGCCGGGATTTCCTGGAACCGTGATTGCGGGGCGGTACGTAGGGCCGATTTCGGCGGGCGCGGGAAATGTGAAGGTATACGTAAGCATCAGCCACCAGGCGTCTGCGAACCAACTGGCGCAGATGGCGACCAAGGAATACGACTTCTTCACTGACAGCTTTGGAGAACCGGAGACCAGCCATTTGAACGTAATGGAGGTGCCGGACGACACCTTGCCCGCAGTGTGGGCTCCGGAACTGGCGGCGATTCAGAGCGCGAGAGTGGGCGACAAGAGCGGCGTCAGGCTGCTGGCCAATACCATTGCGCATCAGTGGTGGGGATGCGAGGTGAGTCCGCGCACGCTGAGCGACGCCTGGATTACAAATGGCATGTCGCGCTACGGCGAGCTGATGTTTCTGGAGGACGATAGCGGCAGAAGCGCAATGAATGCAGCTCTTGAAGACGTTTCGGCAGGGGCGCTGGCGTACGACACGACCCCGCTGTCGAGCGTGGGCCGGCTGGCTCCGTTCTCGCCGCAGTTCCAGTCCATGACCCTTGAAAAGGGCGCGATGGTCTTCCATATGCTGCGTGGAGAGGTGGGCAACAAGGCCTTCCTGGAAATCCTCAAGGGGACTCTGAGCCAGTACACAGACAGTTCGATCCGGACGCAGGACCTGGTGAAGGTGGCGGAGTCGCAGAGCCAGCAGCAGTTAACCTCGTTCTTCGCGCAATGGATTGACGGCACCGGCGCGCCGCGATTTACTGACAAATACGCCGTATACCGGCTGGGAAACAACAAGGGATTCAGGACCATCGGAGAGATTCAGCAGGACCTTGACCTGTTCCGGATGCCGGTCGACTTGCGGATCGAGACCGACGGCAAGACGGAAAACCAGAAGATCGAGGTGGTGGGCACCGACACTCAATACGTTGTGGATACTTTCGGACGGCCGCGGCGCATCAGCATCGATCCCGAAGACTGGGTTCTGAAGACGACCCCCGATTTGCAGGTGCGGATCGCAATTCTGATGGGACAGCAGTTGGTAGCGGAAGGCGACCTGGCGGGCGGCTTGACAGAGTACAAAAAGGCACTCGATGCAAACCCGCAGAGTTCCCTGGCCAGCTACAGGATTGGCGAAGTGCTGTTTAGCCAGCACAACTACCAGGCCAGCGTAAATTCGTATCGGGATGCGCTGCGCGGCGACGATGAACCGCGCTGGACCGAGGTCTGGAGTCACATCCAGATCGGCAAGATCTTTGACGTAACCGGACAGCGGGACCGGGCGGTGAACGAATACCGGCTGGCTGTCCAGACCAACGACAATACCCAGGGAGCAGTGAACGAGGCGCGGCTCTATCTGCAGAAACCCTATAAAGCGCCAGACGCTGAGTGAGCAGACTGCGAAAGAGAACGGCCAGCCCACCAGGGGGCCGGCCGCTTTTTTTCTCGGCCTCTTTTTCTCTCGGCCTCTTTTTCTCTTGGTAAGAACTCTTCGGTTTATTTGCCGGCGCTCGACCTGCCCAGAGAGATGACCTGGAGTTCTACCTTGGCCAGGCCCGGCTTGGTCATGGCCAGCCTTTGGGCGGCAGCTTGGGAAAGGTCGATGATGCGCCCTTCCTCTACCAAGTCGCCTCGATCGTTGATCTTAACTACGACTGAGCGCTTATTGGCCTGGTTGACGACCCGGACAATTGAACCGAAGGGAAGGGTCGGATGGCAAGCGGTCATAGCAAACTTATCGAACGGTTCGCCGCTGGCCGTCTTGCGCCCGTGAAAGATCCCCCCATACCAAGAGGCAATGCCGTGGAGCCTATCGCCCCGTTTAATGGCGGTCTGCTCCGCTCGAAGAGAATCCGGCGTGGGTTCTGCAACTGGAGGCGCGCCCGTCATAGTGGTAGCGACAGGTTGGGAAAGCCGCGCATCCGCGTGCACTGTCCGCGTGGAAAGCAAGATCACCACAGCGGCCAGCGCAATCGATGAAACTCCCGCAAGCAACCAAAAGTGCAGCGAAGTGTTCAGGATCAAGTTGCGTGATTTCCTATTCATGACCATCTGCCAATTTTACCAAATTGCCACTAAAATGCCTCTCTTATTAACAAGATAGCTAACACTATTCCTGTTGAAAAAGTACCGGAATCCGGGGCCATTTTCGATAACTCTTTCCTGTTCAGTCATTTGCGCTTTGCGCCGTAAATGAAGCAAAAAAAGAACTTCCGGGCAGGCTGTTGAATTCGTATTCTGGTACGCTCATCGCTGCCTTTTAACGCGAATATATGGCGAATATGTCTCCGATCTGCAGGAGTCTCAGAGGCTACCCCGCAGGCCCCCGCGGCCCACTGAGGAGCGGGAGCGTAGGACGGGGATTTGCAGATTATTTCCCGCTTCCTGTCAGCATAAGGCCAGGGTCATTTGTGGCCGCGGATGGGGAGATGTATGAAGCTGAGCAATGCGGGACTGGAGTTGCTGAAGAGATCGGAAGGATTCAGGGGTCGCACATATAAGGATGCAAACGGGCTCCCGACTATTGGGTACGGACACAGGCTTCTACAGTCTGAGTCGTTTCCCGGCGGGATTGGGGAGGCGCAGGCAGCGGAGATCCTGGTCGTCGATGTGCGCAACGCCGAACAGGCAGTCGAGCGGCTGGTGAAGGTGCAACTCACACAAGGGCAATTCGACGCGTTGGTGGACTTCTGTTTCAACCTTGGATCCGGCCGGCTGGCCTCTTCCACCCTGTTGAAAGTGCTGAACGGCGGCCAGTATGAGGCTGCCGCTGAGCAGTTGCAGCGCTGGGATCGGGCTGGCGGCGAGGAAAACTCCGGGCTAAAGGCGCGCCGTGAGGCTGAGCTTGCACTTTGGGGAGGCGTGGCGCAGAAGGCAGCCGCGTGAGCACGATAAATCAGGAAGTTGGCGACATGGATCTGGACGGGGCGAGTTCAGTGACCTCGAGACGTTCCCCTGCCTTGAGATAGCCTTTACGCCGAAACCAGTCCTCCATAGCGGGCTGGAGGCGGTCGAGGGGGACGCGGTTCCCAGCTTCCAGCAGTCCATCAACAACCGGAAGCGTGTCGTCGAAGACCGCATCGTTCGTAAAGTTGCGCATAGCAAAGTTGTCGATCCAGTGGATAGGGCAGGCATGGCGCTCGCCTGTGGAGTCGACGCGCTGGATGGAGAGTCGGCGGACGAACATGGTTCCACTTTAACGGATGCATGGGATTGGACGTCACTGTTGGACCAGGCGAATAACCCTGGCTCTCCAGACAGCCGGCTTTTCTTGGCCGCCCATTCTGATTTCGCCTTACAATGGATTCATGAGTGCGCATGTAATCGGCAACCGGGTGCCCACCCCGGAAGAAATGGGCAGGATTCTCGGACTAAGTTCTGAGCGCGTGGCAGCTGTGCGCAGCATCATGAGTACGCCATCCAGAAAGAAATCTTCAACGGGCGCGAGCCTCACGTTCCGGATAGCTCCTACGAGGAAGTCAAGCCGCTCGCGAACCTCTTCCAAGGTTCGGGGCAAGCGGTAGATTCGGCGTGCGGCATAGCAAGCGCATCGAATCGGTCTTCCTCAACATCCCATACGATCCCGAGTTTGAAGACCTCTATTTAGCCTACATCGTGGGACTAACTCAGCTTGGCTTACACGTCAATGCAACGGTAGCGGTTCCAAACCAGGGCCGGCTCGAAACCATCATCGGTTTGATCGAGGAGTCCAGTTTCTCGATTCATGACCTCTCACGGATCGAACTTTCGAAGGGGATTCCCCGTTTCAATATGCCCGTGGAGCTTGGTCTTGCGCTTCACCGTTCGCACGTCACGAAAGGCCGGCACCGGGTTTACGTGTTCGAGAGCAAACCCTATCGCGCGCAACGGTCGACCAGCGATATCAACGGAATTGATCCCAAGATACATCGTGGAACAGCCAAAGGCGTAATGGCTGGACTGCGCAACATCTTTCGACAGCCAGGCGATGTGACTACGGTTCCCGAGATGCTCCTCAGCTACCGCGCCGTCAAAAGGAAATTACCCGAGCTACGGCTAAATGCAGGCGGGAAGTCGCTGTTTGAGGCGTCGGTATTCCAGGATTTAACGCTTGCCGCGCTCGTAGAATCCCAGAAACTCATTGAAATGCGTGTCCGTACTCATCGCCGCTGAAATTATGGTGCGAGACCGATTACACAGTGGCAGCATGCTGGGCGCATGATTGCCGATCTAGAAACCAATCTGCCACTATTTATCGACTCTTTTCCGGCATAACTTTGGCGTCTTTGCCTTGTTGCGTCTCCACGCGGAAGCGCTTGTAGTCGAAGTCGTGCTCCACGAAATGCTGACGAACATTCTTGACCATCAGCAGCCTGGCTTGCATCGTGCCTTCGCCGCCTGTTGGGAGCCAGAGACCATCGCTTACAAGTGCCTGGTCAAAGCGGAAGTTGGAGCCTTTCTGGATGCTGGCCAGCAACCCACCCGCAACCCGGAAGTTGTCGTTGAAGTTCACCTCCAGATGGGCCACCTGGCGGTCAGCCTCATCCACCCAAATCGTTCCCTGGAGTTTCTTTGAGGCGTCTTCCACCAGGCCGTGGGTCTTGGCGTCCTTGCGGCCCACAAAATCAAAGACGATGGTCTGCCGCCCGCGGTAGATCTCCCTCCGCGGATTGCTGACGTCCATGATCTCGAGCACCCGGCTGATGCTGATCGCCTGGCCCTCCAGCGGCTGATCGGGCGGCGTCTTTTCGGCTTTCTCCACGCGCTTTGTAACGCTCTCGGTCTCCTTCTGCTGGTCATGGTCGCTGAGCGGCTGGCCGTTTTTCTTCACGGTGCGCGCAATCACATGTCCGTTGACGAAAAAGTCCTCCTCCTCAACCGACTCGGTCTTGGTGACCTTGCCGTTCGAATCGATATCCTGTGTAGTCTCGAGAGTGCTATAGGTGTAGTTCTCGCGGACCTTGTCGAGCTGCCTCTGGTGGGCCTGAACCTCGTGCATGAGCTGACGGATGTCGGGCAGGGCAGGACTGGGCGGCTGTTGAGCCAGGCCTGAAGGCGCCAGCAACAGGGGCAAAAGCAGGCCTTTCAGCCGGTTGGTCAGTCGGGAATCCATGCAGGCGGTTCCTTCGTTTGAATGAGTTGAAGGAGGCGGCGCGCCAAAGCCTCACTCCGCTTTTTGGGCCCTGCGTTGTTGGACCGAATGTGCAGGGAAAAGTCCTGAACTTCTAGAAGAAACAGCGACGAAACCCTCTCTAATGCTATACGTTAGAGCGGTGGGCCGCATCCAAGGGTTGAAGACGGCTCAAGGGCGACAGCCCCACAGATCGCATCAAAACGAAAACCAAATAAGTGAGGAGAAGACCATGCGCCTGCTGCTGCAATGGATATTGACCGCGATTGCGCTGCTGATTGTTTCCAGAATCGTTCCGGGCTTTCACGTGAATGGGCTATGGCCCGCGCTGATTGCCGCGTTCGTCATCGGACTCCTGAATGCGACCGTCGGCCTGCTCCTGAAGATCATCACCTTCCCCCTCAGCATCCTCACGCTGGGGCTGTTCCTTCTGGTCATCAATGGCATCATGATCCTCGTGGCCTCCGACATCGTGCCCGGATTCCGTGTTTACGGTTTCGCTCCAGCCTTCTGGGGTGCGGTTGTGCTGGCTCTGCTGGGAATGGTCATCAGGGCAGTTGTGAAGGAAGCCTGAGCTGCTTCAACGCACGCTCGCCATCGTGGCCGAGAACACCGCAAGGGGCTCGCCGTCACTTCGCCGTAGAAACCGCGGACTGGGCAGAAGCCTTCCTGCTCGCGAGTATTCTTGCCTGGTTTTGCGATATGGGCACGATCGGCATCGGATTCTTCTTCAGGGGCTTGGCAGATGCCGGCTGAAGATTGCCGACCTGAGCATTGCCAGCTTGCCCCGTCGCCGGTTCAGCGACCACAGGACCGTTGAGCGTCTCCGGCTTGCGCATGGCGCCCGCGCTGGAGAATCCTCCGCCTGCGCCTGCCCGCGGCGGCATCACGATGATCCGGGCCGGTTGCGATGGCTGAACCCGCATGTAAATGCCCCATCCGCCGCTGGTGACGACAAACACGATGGCAGCCGCGGCAGCAACGCGCATCCAGCTACCGGTGGGCCGCAACGCGGCCGGCCATTGCAGAATGCGGCCCGTCCGCGGAGCGCTCTTCAGACCGGCATTCACACGGTCCTCAAGTCCTTGGGGGGCGGGCAGCCGCGCAATCAACCGGAGAGTGGCTTCGGCTGAACCTGAATCCACCTGGGGACCAGTGCCGGAAGTCGAGTTGTAAGAAGTTGAATTCATCTGAGACTCCTTCATTTGAGAGCCCTTGAGTGATTGAGCAACTCAGCCATCAGGTTGCGGGCGCGAAAGAGCCGGGAGCGGACGCTGGACTCGGTAATCCTGAGAACCTGGGCGATCTCCACGCTGTTAAGCTCTTCAAATGCCGATAGGTGCAGTACCTGGCGCTCCTTGGCGGGCAGTTTTTCTACACAGGCGAGGACGTGCGCATGGTACTGGGCAGCAGAGGCGATTTGCTCGGCTGAAAGCCCGTCACAAGGCAGCACGCGGGCCATTTCCGCCACGTCGTCGGTCTCCGGACGGGTCTTGGCGCGGCGTTTGCGATCCAGCACGATGTTCCAGACAATGCGGATCAGCCAGACGCGCCGGTCGCGCACTTCGTCCAGCGAATCGCGATGGCGCAGGACACGCAGAAACGCCTCTTGCACGGCATCTTCGGCATCGGCTGGGTTGCGCAGAACGGAGTAGGCAACGCGATAGAGCGCGCCCGCGTACTGGGTGACCATCGCCGCAATGGTCGCCTCTTCCGCCTGAGTGCGAGCCAGACCGTCCTCCGCGCTGTTCGGAATCTCCATCCAACCTGCGTAAATTGCCTGGCTGGTGCTCATAGATCACCAGACGCAGGCGGAGTAAGAAATGCTCGAATGCCATGCCGGTTTTGCCAGCGGCGCAAAAGGAAAACTCGCGGAACCACCGGCTCCGCGAGTCTATCGTGTCAACTTGGCCGCGCTTGCTACTTTGCGGCCAGTTTTTGGGCGGCAATGGAGCCGGCGGCGCCTTCCTTATCCGCGTCTCTGACCTTGGCCCAAAGGGTCCGTGCCTGGTCCTGCTTGTTCTCGGCGACATAGAGATCGGCCAGGTCGAGCTGTGCCACCACTGCCGGAACCGTCTCAGAGGGCTTGGCAACCACAGCGTTGTAGAGATCGATGGCCTGGGCATCCCGTGAGGTCTGGCGATAAAGCCCGGCAAGCGCTAGCTTTCCGAGGTTGGCCTGGTTGCGGTCCCAGGCCCCGGAAACGGCCTTGAGTTCAGTCTCGGCAGAGGCATTCTGGCTCAATTCCTCCTCGGTGATACCGAGAAAGTAGCGCGCCTTGGTGCCTTGGGGCAGCCAGCTGTAGTCCTTGGCCACGGCGGCAAACTGGCTATTGGCGGCCTTGGTGCGATCGGCGGAGGTTGCGTAGATTCCGTTTCCAACCGGAAGCCCGGGCTGGGCCAGCGGTGCGTTGTAGGTGTCCATGGCGGCGCCCAGGGCGCTGTCGGCCGCAGTTGACCGGATGTTCCAGAAAATGATCGCCCCAACAATCACGACAAGTGCTGCACCGCCAACGATAGCCCAGTGCAGAACGCCGGAACGGTGACCACTGACCCAACTGGCGCTGTCCGCAGCTGCCTGGGCAAACTTATCTTTCTTGAGGGCGTGACGCGTTTGAGTATCCACAGGGTCTCTTCTTGTCCTTCTCTTGCGATTCCTGATCTGAAGACTTGCAGGCGGGATGCGAACGAGTGGAGGCACTGCGACTGCAACCCTATTAGTCTATCAGCGCGCCAAGAGCAGCGTCCACCGGACGTGCGGGCGGCTGGCGAGCGAAATGTGCGCGAGTCCTTCTACTTGGTACCCGTGGCCGCTGTGCGCAGGGCGCGAATCCGCTCCATGGCGCTGTCCAGCACCGGACGCCCCTGCGCCGAGCTCATTCCTTTATCGATCAAAGACTCAACGAAATCGGCGACTGGAAAACCACGGACCCCGGCTTCGCGGACAATGGCGTCGGAAATGGTGACGGTTACTTGCATTATTAGCGCTCTCCCTCTTGAAGTTCATCGGCGGACCGGCGCGAAGGAACAGATTGCGCATCTTGTGAATAAGTGCGCGGCGCGCAGCGAAGGCGCAGAGCGAGTGCGAGGAAAACTCCAAGCGGCTTGCCCTTCTTCCGCCGGAACGATAGGCTAAGTGCATGTATGAAGATTTCCACGTAACCGACCGCTGGAGCGGCGAGGACCTGCACTGCAGTTGGAAGGGCACCATGGTTGCAATCGCCACGCGCCACGCGGACGCCGTGGACGTGCGGTTCGATGTGAACGGGCGGCCGATGTGGATTGCCTTGCCCTGCACGGCCTGGGTGGAACAGAAGAAACGCACTGGCCTGGTGATCACTGACCAACTCGCTGCGCAGATCGCCGGATGCCATCTCAAGCAACTGATTGAAGAAGGCTACGACTCGCGGCGCGAGGTCTACACCATGACCGTCGACGAGGTGCTGCGGCTTTTGGACGTGGTTGTGGCCGAAGCGAAGACGCTGGGCGACATGCCGACGCTGCCCGTGCTGGCGTGAAAGCAGTAGACAGCAAACAGTGAACTGAAGAGACGAGCCGCTGGAAGTCAGCTTCATGCCTAAGTCTATTTATTTCTTAAAGTTAATCTGTAAGCACCTCGAAGATGAATAGAAGGAATTTAGTTTGAGAATCCGGGTGGGGGAGAGCGCCGGTCCAGCACCGCAACCCGGCCGCTATCGCCCCAGGTAGTCACGATATTGCAACTCCAGAATCCCGGCTGCGCGTGCCAACGCCAGCTTCGATACGTTGTACTGGTAGAGGCTCTCCACTAGGTCATTCTGGGCGTTTGCCAGAGTGGCTTGCGCAGTCACCAACGGTAGGTTGTCATCCACTCCCGCGTTCACACGGTCCGTCTCGTCGCTCAGGGCGCGCGTGGCCAGTTCCACATTCGACTTTGCCACCTGCACCAGCTTTGCTGAAGCACCCACGTCCAACAGTGCCGCACGCACCTGCTCATCGACGTGGTTGCGCAAGTCGGCGAGTTGTGCAATCACGGCCTCAAGTTGCGCAGCCGACGCATCCTCACTACCGCGGATGCCGGCTTCGCGGAACAGCGGCAGAGAAAGCGTCCCCATGGCAATGAAATTGCCGCGAGTCCCCGCGCCGTTCACCGTGCTGGTGCCGTAGTAGCTGTTAAATACCAACGTCGGCAGCCGCTGCGCGCGGTACACATTGTGCACGGCCCGGTAGGTAACCACCTGATTCTGCAGGTTCTGGTAATCCTGGCGGTTCTTGTAGGCAATGGCCCGCACCTCTTCCGGCGTCTGTTCGGCCAGATCGCTGTAAGGCGCAGGATCGGTGAGAATAATCTTCTGCCCCGGATCGATGCCGGTTTCGCGCTTCAGCAGGATCAGGTCCTTCTCATAAGCGTTCTGAGCGTAAAGCAGCGCCTGCTGCTGAGCCTGTAATTGCACGCGCGCCCGCAGCTCGTCCAGATTCGCCGCCACCCCCGCCTGGTGCGCTGCGTGGGCGTGGTCGAGCGATACTTGGTCCTCGGCCAACAGCGCTTTGGCGTTATCCACCTCGCTCGAGGCGGCAATCGCATGCAAATAGGCCGTGGCCACCTGCTGCACCACCTCGCCCCGCGCCGACATCTTCGCGAAATGCGCAGCCCTTTCCGCAGAGCCCGCCGCCTTCCATCCCGCAATCACCGGGCCTGAGAAGAGCGTCTCGCTGAAGTGGAGCTGCCCCTCGGTCAAATCGTCCCTGGTAATAAGCGAAAGCCCCGCGGGCATCTTCCCACCCGGAAAAAGCGCGCTGAACTTCGAGATGACGCCTGGTCCAAAACCCTGTGCCGCCAAACTATGCTGGTAGACCCCAATGTCCCCCTTCAGCGTAATCGTGGGCAAAAACTCCTGCAGCGCCTCGCTCTTTTCCGCGTGCACTGTTCTCTCGTCGTTCTCGACCTCTTTCAGGCCAAGATTGTTTCTAAGGCCGCGGCTGACAGCGTCGTCCAAAGAGAGCTTCAGCGTCTCATCGCTCAGCGGCTGCGCGGTCACGCTCCCATAAAAGGGATTGCCAGCAGAAGTAGGATTCCCCGTCTGCGCCCGCGCCCCGGCGCCCGCCAGCAACAAAGCTGCACAGATAAGCGAGCCCACTCCCCGCGGGAGCCCAAAATGTTGTGCAAGCTTCACAATCATTATTATTTCAGATGATCCTCATGGCTTCAGGATTCAGCCAGAGCCCGGATTCCGCCGGTCTTCACAGCTGCCCCACCAGGTGAATCCAGATCGCTTTCCAGGCTCCTGAAAGCATGTGTCCGTTCAGAGAGGTGCTCTCGTCTGCCGGCGCGGTTTTCTCAAACAGGAGTTCGGCAGATGTCTTCCGCTGCGGGCGTCAGCCGCCCATGAACATTCCACCGTTCACATCCAGTACGTGGCCGGTAATATACCCCGCGCCTTCCGACGCCAAGAACGCAACCGGCTGCGCAATATCTGCGTCTGTTCCAGGGCGGTCAAGCGGAATCTGAGCCATCATCGCCGCGCGCTGCTTCTCGTCGAGCACTGCGGTCATCGGCGTCTCAATGTAACCGGGAGCCACGGCATTTACCGTGATCCCCCGCGAAGCCACTTCGCGCGCCATGGACCGCGTGAATCCGATCAGCCCCGCCTTGCTGGCCGCATAGTTTACCTGGCCGGCCTGACCGGTGCGGCCCACGACGCTCGAAATATTGATGATCCGGCCCCAGCGATTCTTCAACATGGGGCGAAGCAGAGCTTGCGTCAGCAGAAAAGCTCCAGTCAGGTTGGTTGCCAGCACATCGTCCCAGGCCGCGCGCTTCATTGACATCATGAGCCCGTCGCGCGTGATGCCGGCATTGTTCACCAGGATCTCGACCTTGCCGAAGCGCTCCAAAACCGCCTTAGCGCAGGCCTTGATCGATTCCTCGCTGGAGATATCAAGCGCAAAAGCCGCCGCGCGGCCACCGGCGGTCTCAATCTCCGTCGCCACCTCAGCCAGCTTTGCCAGGTTCCGCGCGGCTAGCGCAACAACTGCCCCAGATCGCGCCAACTCAAGCGCACACGCCCGCCCGATTCCCTGCGACGCGCCCGTAACCAGCGCAATTCTTCCCAGCAAGTTCGCCATAAATATTTTGTCAACCCGCGCGCAAAACTCCGCGCCCTTCCGTTTCTTGTTTTGGCATCACTGCAATCAGTCGCCGTGATTCTCTTCCCTGAAATACACTTTGCCGCTCTTGGAAATGGACGCTACGAACGGTCCACAATGTCTTTTACATATTGCCCGCATCTGGCGGTTAGCCTTCACGAGTAAATCGCCTGGATCGCCGATCTCTCTTGACGTGAAGACAAACTCACGAATCTTGAATTGCTCAATCATCTTCCTTTCCAGAAGTCTAGTACGCTGCTTCTTATCGAATGTAATGAGGACCCAGTTCTTTTGGCCGACCTTCTTGAGCAGTACCCGATCGTCCGTCGATCCGCTAAAGAACTCTCGATGTCGTTTGTATCGGATACCGGCACGGTCCAGCTTTTCGACCAACTCATCGTAGTCGAGGTTGTGGTCCAGATAGAGCGTGAAGCCTCTAGGCGGCGGCTTTCGCTTCTTCGAGCGAGATCGCCTCTTCGATTTCGGTTTCGGATCGACCATAGTCTCTTGCCAACTTGGAAATCGATGCTCCTCCGTTCTTCCTGCTCATTAAGAAAGCAGTTGAAATTCTGGAACCAACTAGTACCGGCATTCCAAACGCAACACGGGGATCAATCACAACCACGCGAGGTGCGCGGTCTGGATTCTGTTGGTGTTGCCTGCTTGTAAAAGGGAAGAGCCTTTCAGCGATTCCTTGAGCATTCCGCTCAACGCGCTTGAGGAATGGGTTCATAATTGCTTTGAAAGCGTGCTGACCGCTCGCCGTAAGATTGATGAGTTCATCTCGATCGCCTTCCAGGTAAATCTTCCGGCTCCGAGTCGCCAGTTGATAATCGGCTAAGGGGTATTTGGAAGGCTTCTCAATCCTCAGCTCTTCGACGGACCGCCTTATCCGGGGTAGCCCGATGTCATGGAACTCCTTGAGGCTTTCCAAAACATACAACTCGACAAGATTCTTGAAGGACAACAGCAGCGGACGACGGCTATAGACTGTAGTGAGTGGGGCTGCGCCAGCCCCTCCGATTGACCAATACTTAATGGTACTGACCGGGACGATCAGATACCGTGCGGATTCTTCAACCGTATAGTTGGGAATCTCCAGCGGATTGAACTTCAACTTGGGCATCGCCGCGAAGGTATAACGGAATCCGTCTGTGTCAGGCTTGAGAATATTTCTCCGGCGCACTTGCATTTCGATCCCCCTTCAGGCACACTCAAAATGTGCCGTCCATGCCAATGGACAGAGTGGCCAAGGGATTCGAAATAGTTTCAAGTAAAGCCCGCCTGCCAGCGGGCTTTACCTATTGTAGTTCAAAGACTTTGGCTTCTTCCTTCTCAACTGGGGTGTGACGCGTCATTCAGCATCAGCTGCTCCTCTATAGAGATCTCCTGCGCATGTCCGACCGTCAGAGTGCCCTTTTTCTTCTGGGAGCTGTGCCCGAACGCGAACCAAGAGAGGCAAGGCACCGATGCTGCCAATCGACACGATGGTATACCCATTGATACCTTGCTTCAATGGCCCACATCACAACTCGAGTCAATTTGAGTTGATCTACCTCTCTGCACTTTGCCTTTTCAGCCCGACGGTGAAACGGCCACTGTGACAGGCCTGCCCGCCAACACCGGGCGCACCAGTTCTCTTGGCCACACATAAACCGCAAGCCGGCGCGAATAGTGCAGCACCGGATCCAGATTCGGCAGTTCGAGCCCGATCGCAATAGCCAAATCGTTGCGCTCAATCTCCGCTTGCGCCTCTTCCAGCGGCCACGACACATAGTGAAGATTGGCGCGGATCGGTTGTCCGGCCCGGTTGGAACTGTACAGGCAGGAGCGCTCGGTCACAAAGTGCTCGAAGGTCCCGCCGCGATTCTCCGCAAGGCTGACGTTCGGCCCCAGCCCTCGATACCGCGCGTTAAAGATCACCTGCCGGCTTGAGAATCGCCTTCTGCTGTAGAACGCAAACTCCCGCTCCGAGCGCTGCTCCAGCCGCATCTCCGACCAGTAGTAAGGCAAATGATAGTAAGCGCGGGCCAAGGCCACGGCCAGCAGATTGCTTGCATCGAGCGAGAAGCAATACACGCCGGGCGTACCCGTAAACTCGTCGCGAACATAGGTGCGAAGATTCAGGTCGGGGAAGCTGCGCGCTCCGGGAATCGGAGGCAGGCCGCGGATCTTGATCCGGTCCAGCCAGAACGGCACAACGCCGAGCCAAGCCCACCCCTGATATGTGTCCACTTCAAGCCAACTGGGAAGCAATGCAGCCATTTGCGCCACGGGAATCGGCCAGTGCGCAAACAGAAGATCGTTCCATCGCTGGGTCATCGCCCAGCGGCCTGAGGGCAGCGGCCGCGGTCTGTGCGACGTCCGAAGCTGATATTCCTGCATGGCCATCTCCAACGGGCCCGGCTGGCCCCGCTCCGCTGGTGTTCAACCGAGAGAACGGCTGCTGAGCGCCGAAAATCTGCACAGCCGCCCTAATGCCGTATTCTGTTCGCGAGACTTGAAGAATGTCCAGCGAAACTTTTCGTGCCCCCGCAGCCAGCAACCAGACCAATGTGTTCGCCGTCCACGGCGCCGACCCTGAAGTGCTGGCCTTCGCCATGGCCAAGTACTCGCGTTCCGCGCTCTCCATGCGCGAGTCGCTCACCGAGATCAGTGCCCAGCGCGCCGAGCAGTTTCTGAATACATTCTACTTTCAATACGGTCACCGCTCGATTGCCGACTTGGCCCACATTGCCTTTGCCGTAGAGCGTCTGAGCCTGCTGGCCGCCATCGTCCTGGTGGACGAACAGCGCTGGGATGGTCAGGAGCGATCAACGAGGTATCAAAATTTCCTCAAATCGGGCTGGTATCTCCCCGATTTTGGTGAGGATTCCGGCTCGGTCCAGCTTTACTCCCACACGGTAGAAAATCTCTTTGCAGCCTACCAGCGCACCACTGCGGCTGTTCTCGAGCTGCTGCGCGGCCGCATTCCGTGTCCCGATTCCCTCAAGCTGGAAGCCTATGAGCGCACGCTGAAGGCTCGCGCCTTCGACGTGGCCCGCTACTTGCTTCCTCTTGCCACCAACACATCGCTCGGCCAGATTGTCAGCGCCCGTACCCTCGAAACACAGGTCTCCCGCCTGCTTTCCAGCCCCGTCGCCGAGGTGCGCGATCTGGGAAACAAGCTCCGCGAAGCCGCCACCGGCTCTGCCTGGAATGTCAATGGCCACGCCGCTGCAGCTTTTGCCGATAAGATCACCGCTGCCGACCCGTCGCTCGCTGCTGAAACTGTTCAGTTGCTCACCCGCGAAGTACGCACCGCTCCCACGCTGGTCAAATACGCCCAGCCCAACGACTACGAGATTCAGTCCCGCGCCGAACTGTCTCAGGCGGCAGCAGAAATTCTGAGTGCCCTGCCCATCGCAGCGGCGCCTTTAGTTGACTTGGTCGAGCGCACCGAGACCCTTGAAGTCGAGCTGGCTGCGACGCTTCTCTACTCAGCCAGCCATCACCCTTACCGGCAGATCCGCGATCTCGTCTCCGGCTTTCGGGGCTCTCAAGTTTCGGAAATCATTGAACTTGGCTTGCGTCACCGCGGCAAGCACGACGAAGCACTCCGCGCCTTCCATGCCGGTGCAGATCTTCGCTTCGACATCCTCATGGACATCGGCGGATTCCGCGACATGCACCGCCATCGCCGCTGTACGCAGATCGTTCAGCAGTTCACCGCGATTCACGGTTATGAGACGCCGAACTCAGGCGATCTGGCGGGCGATGCCGATGTTCTTGCCGAAGCCGGCATCGTGGCCGACTACCAAACGGCTGTAGAAGCGGCCCACAAGGCAAGCGCGCAGATTGCTGCCGGCCAGACGTCTGAAGCCGCCCACTCTGCCCTCTACCTGCTGCCGCTGGCCACGCGCATCCGCAGCCTCTTCAAAATGGATTTTGCCGAAGCTCAATACATCTGCGAACTTCGCTCCGCTCCCGCCGGCCACTTCAGCTATCGCCGCGTAGCCTGGGAGATGTTCCAGGCCCTGCAACGCCAGCACCCTACGCTCGCGGCGCACATCCGTGTCACCGACTTCACCAGGCCCATCGATCTTCTCCAGCGGTAGCCGCGTCTTAATCCGGGCCAAACCACCCGAAAACCCTGCCTGCGAGCCCCTGTGAGAAAATTAGAGTTTGCACACGCAGTCAAAGTTTCGCCTCCTTGTGGTCAGGCCGGGCGCCATGGGCGACATTCTGCACGCCCTGCCCGCGGTCACGGCGCTGCGTCTCGCGCATCCGACATGGGAAATAGACTGGATCGTTGAGCCGCGATGGCGGGCGCTGCTTGCCACCGACGAAAGCACCGGCCGCGGACCCGAACAGCCAATCGTCGACCGCCTCTACCTTGCGCCCACCAAAGACTGGCGACATCATCCGCTGAGCCTGAAAACGACCCATGAAATCAAGGCCCTGCGCGATCGGCTCAAGGCCGTTCCCTACAACGCGGTCATCGATCTGCAAGGGTCACTACGATCAGCGGTTTTAGGGCGCATGTCCGGTTGTCAACGGCTTATTGGCGAGGAGTCGCCCCGCGAAGCGCCAGCACGGCTTCTTTTCACTGAGCGCATCGCCACCCACGGCGCGCACGTAATCGAGCAGGATCTGGAACTGGCCTCGGCCGTAGCCGGCGATGTGCTCACCCTTACCCCTCCCATTCTTCCCATCGACCCCGCCGCCGAAGCCTGGTGCGACGCATTGCTTGCCTCCAGCGGAATACGGCCCGTGGCCCTCATCAATCCCGGCGCCGGATGGGGCGCCAAGCGCTGGCCGGTCGAACGTTATGCTGAGATTGCCTGCGGGCTTATGGGGCGCGGCTTCCGCGTTTTGGTCAACGCCGGGCCTGCCGAAGAGCAAATGGCCGACGTCATCGTGAAGAGAACCAGCGGCGCAGCCATTCCACTGGCGACTTCACTGCAGCAGCTAATTGCCCTCACGCGCCGCGCCGCTCTGTTTGTTGCGGGAGACACCGGCCCGCTCCACCTGGCCTGCGCGCTGGGCCGGCCGGTGATCGGGATCTACGGTCCAACCGACCCCAGCCGCAACGGGCCCTTCGGGACAAAATTCAAAGTGCTGCGCAGTCCCCTGAGCCGCCGCGACCACACCCGCTATCAGGAGCCCGAGGCTGGATTGCTCACCATTGAACCGGAAGAAGTACTGCGCGCCGCCGATGAGCTGCTCGCCGAGGTCGAGGCCCGATGAGCGAACCGGGCAACGCGCAACGTCTCGACTGGATCGCCCGGTGGCAGTTGGTCGCCCGCCGCATCCGTGTCCCGCTGGGCTTTCTCGCTGCGGCTCTCTATGTCTTCGATCTTTGGCAGCGCGCGCCCCATCCAGCCGCCGTGGCGTGGAGTCTGGCCCTGGTGTTGCCCGGTCTTTGGCTCCGTGCCTACGCGTCAGGATATGTAAGGAAAAATCGCGAGCTCACCGTTACCGGCCCATACGCGTACACGCGCAACCCGCTTTACCTGGGGTCGACGTTGATCGCCGCCGGTTTTGCGCTGGCGCTTCTCAGTTGGCCAGTGGCGGCCGTGTTGGCCGTCGGCTTCACCATTATTTACGTTCCCGTCATCGCGTCGGAAGAGCGGTTTCTGCGCGCAGCCTTTCCTGGCTTCGACTCCTATTGCCGCCGCGTACCCCGTCTTATTCCGCGCCTGACGCCCGCCAAATCGCCTTCCCCCGAGCGCTTACCTTCAGGTGATGAAGGAGTTGCCGGAGCTGTGTCCGGCAGTTTCTCCGTTGCCCTTTACAACCAGCACCGCGAGTACAATGCTGCTATAGGGGCCGCACTGCTTTACCTCAGCCTGATTTTTCTGCGGCCAGCAATAGAAGCGATCCTGCATGGGGCGCGGTGAGCGTTTTCCGGGTCACATAGGTCAAGTCACAAGGAGCCATTCCCGACATTGAAGACGCGCGCGTACGTCGCCTCCATTCTTTGCGCCTTTGCACTGCCCGCCGTGGCTTACTCCCAGCAGGCGCCGCAACTTGCGCCCCCGCGCGCCGGGTTCAGTTTCCCGCAGAAGCAGACACTCACCTATTCCGTGGACTGGCGCGTCTTCCCCGCCGGAACGGCCGTTCTTCACTTTGAGGCTATGCGGGACCGCGAACGCCTGACCGCCAACGCCGACACCATCGGCGCCATCAACCTCATCTTCCACGTCGGCGATCGTTTCCAGTCCACATTCGACCGCCAAACCGGCTGCACCTACGAGTTTGACAAGCAGACCATCGAAGGCCGCCGTCAAATCAACTCCACGCTCAGGCTTGACTACGGCCAGGGCAAATCCATTCTCGACGAAAAGAACCAAGTCACCGGGCAGACCAAGCACCTTGAAACGGCCATCCCCGGCTGTCTCACCGATCTGCTGACGGGCGTCTTTTATGCATCGTCGCAGCCCATGGCCCTCGGGCACTCCTTCGTTATTACGGTGGTCGACGCCCAACGCACCGTCCCGGTCACCATGAAGGTGGAAGGCCGCGAAGAGATCAAGACCACGCTGGGCACCTTCAAGACCCTGCGCGTGCAGCCCACGGCGGACGCCGGCGTGGTCAAGAACCGCGGCAACATCTGGATCTGGTACACAGACGACGAGCGCCACTTGCCGGTGCAGATGCGCGCCCGGCTTTTCTGGGGCACCATCACCTTCCGCCTCACCGGCAACGACAGCAAATAGCTTCGGGGCCCATCGTGTCCCACCTCACCGCCGCTTTCATCGCTCCAGGTGTAGACTTTTTCTTCGCGCGCAAGCTGCCGTTTCCCGCGTGCTCAAAGAATATCGAGGCATTCTATGCGCAAAACCATATTTGCTCTTTTTCTTGCATTTGCATTCATCTTGGCGCCATTCTGCACTGCCCAGACCGCCGCGACCAAGCGCCCCATGACTTTCGAGGACATGATGAAGATGAAGCGGCTGGGCGAAACCGCCGTCTCGCCGGATGGCAAGTGGCTGGCGTATTCGGTGACCAGCGTGAATCTGGAGCAGAACACCAAGACAGCGGAGCTATGGATGCAGGCGATTTCTGGCGGCGATCCGCAGAAGCTCGCGGTCGGTCGGCCTGGCGACGCCGGTCCGCAGTTTGCCCCCGACGGGCGCTCCGTGCTTTTCCTTTCCGGTCGAGAGGGTGGCCAGCAGATATGGCTCGCAGACTTCGATCCCGCCACCGGCGCAACCAGCAACGCAAAGAAGCTGACTGCGATTTCAACCGAGGCCGACAATGCGAAGTGGTCTCCCGACGGCAAGTCCGTGGTCTTTACTTCGGATGTGTATCCCGATTGCCCAGCGATCACAACTGCGGACTTCGACACAGGGAACAAATGCAATGCAGACCGCGATGCGGCGCTCGCGGCGAGCAAGGTGAAGGCGCAGATATTTACGCATCTTTTGTATCGGCACTGGAACCGCTACACGGGCGACAAGCGGTCGCATCTATTTATGGTTTCGGTCGAGAGCGGTGCAATGCGCGACCTGACGCCGAACGACCCTCACGATGTTCCGCCGTTTTCGCTCGAAGGCGGCGGCGGGTTTGCCATTGCGCCGGACTCGAAGGAGCTGGCATTCACGGAGAACATCGATCCCGAGCCGGCCACCTCAACCAACGCGGATATCTTTACTCTCGACCTGACCGATGCGGCGGCCAAGCCGGTGAAGGTGAGCACGTCTCCCGGCGGCGATTTCAATCCGGCCTACTCGCCGGATGGGAAATATCTGGCCTGGCGCTCGCAGGCGCGGGCTGGGTATGAGGCCGACAAGTTCCGGCTGGTGCTGTATGACCGCGCGGGGAAGTCCATAAATGACGTTTTGCCCGCATTTGATCTTTGGGCGGATGAGTTTACTTGGGAATTCACTTCAACTGACGGTGTTGATCGTATCTTGTTTGTTGCCGGCGAGAAGGGCGAAGCCACGATCTACCAGATCAATGTAAACGGAACGGCTCTGCGTCGCTTGGGTGAGGTTGCTGGAGAATGGAGCGATCTGCACTATGTCGTTTGGCAGGGCGACGACGTTCCGGGACAAGTCAGGCATGGTTGGGTCGTAGTTGTTGGCAACCTCATGAAAGTCGATCACCCTTCCGAAGTAGTAGCCGGGGAACTAACCCGCATGGATGACAGCTCAAGAATGCTCGTCGTCCGAAAGTTGGGGGACAGTGGCAATCCACCTGCAAAGCCAATTGTGGTGACGGATTATTCTCCAATGGCCATTACGCACCTCAATGAGGCGTTGCTCTCCCAGCTTGACCTACCGAAGATGGAGTCCTTCTGGTTCACGGCTGCGGACAAGACTAAGCTGCAAGGTTTCATCATTCGGCCGCCGGGGTTCGATGCGGCTAAGAAGTATCCGGTGAAGTTTCTCATCCACGGCGGCCCGCAGGGCGCTTGGGGCGATGCTTGGAGCTATCGCTGGAACCCGGAATTGTTTGCGGCGAACGGATATGTAGTCGTGATGATCAACTTTCGTGGATCGACCGGCTACGGGCAGGCGATTGTGGACGGCGTGAATGGCGATTGGGGTGGGAAGCCTTTCACCGATCTGATGGAAGGGCTCGACTACGCCGAGCAGCACTATCCCTTCATCGACAAGACGCGCGAGTGCGCGCTGGGCGCGAGCTACGGCGGGTACATGGCGAACTGGGTGCTGGGGCATACCGACCGATTCAAGTGCATCGTGTCGCACGACGGCATGTTCAATCCCGAATCGGCCTTTGGATCGACGGAAGAGGACTGGTTCAATATCTGGGAGTTCAAGGGGCATCCGTGGGACTACTACGGTAAGCCAGATAGCGAGAATCCCTTCCGCAAGTGGGCGCCCATGCTCGCGGCTAAAAACTTCAAGACGCCGACACTGGTGATTCACGGACAGCTCGATTACCGCCTCGATGTGAGCGAGGGGCTCCAGTTGTTCGATACGCTCCAGTTGCTGAAGGTGCCGAGCAAGATGCTCTACTTCCCGGATGAGGGCCACTGGGTGCTGAAGCCGCAAAACTCGCAGCTCTGGTATAAGACGGTGAACGATTGGGTGGATGAGTGGACAAAGCAGGGAACAGCGAGCAGGGAATAGGGAACAGAACTACTGCTCAGTGAAGATTGTGCCGCAAGCCAGCCAGGGGTGGAGTCATAAGCTGTAATACATTTCCTGATTTTGTAGTACAATGACGATATGACAACCACCGTGCAAGCACGATTGGACGAGGAGACGCAGGCGGCGCTGGAGCGGCTGGTGCGGCAGCACGGGCTGAAACCGTCAGACGCGGTGCGCGAGGGCATTCGCCTATTGGATAAACACCATGCTCCGCCTGCTCGACCCCGGCTGATTGGGATCGGCAAGTACGATAGCGGTATTCCCGATCTGGCGACGAACAAGAAACATATGGAAGGCTTCGGCGAGAAGAGTATGGGCAAGGGCTGGCGGCCTCCGAGAGATCGAGCCAGGTGACGCATATCCTGGTGGATACTGGCTTCCTGGTGGCGCTCTACGACAAGCGCGAGCCCATGCACCGGCGCTGCCTTCAGATTTACGATTCCCTTGTCCAGCCTCTGGTCACATGCGAAGCGGTTGTGAGCGAGGCATTGCACCTGCTTCGCCACGCGCCGGCAGCGGCGGATGGAATTCTCACGAGTGTTGATCGGAGGATTCTTGGGATTCCTTTTGTGCTTGCGGAGAGCGCGGTAACCGTGAAGGCGCTGATGGCAAAGTATCGGGATATTCCGGCCGATTTTGCCGATGCCTGCCTCATAGCCATGGCCGATCAACTCGACACCGGCGAAATTCTCACACTGGATAGCGATTTTGCTCATTACCGTTGGCGACGCACGCGCGCCTTTCACTTGCTGATTCCTCTGGACTGAACGAATGCCTTTCGCCCGCAAACCCGGCAAGCCGCGCGCCTTCCTCAACGAAGCGGGGCTGTTTGAGTACGCCACCAAGGCGCTGGGCCGGCAGATGCGCACCGAAGCCGATCTGCGGCGCCTCATGCAGAGGCGCGTGGAACCGGGCGAGCGCGGCGATGCAGCGATCGAAACAGTTGTCGCCCGCCTGCAAGAGTACGGCTACCTGGACGACGCCGCTTTTGCCGAGACTTACGCGCGCCTGCGGCAGGAGAACGAAAAGCTTGGGGTACGGCGCGTGCAGCAGGATTTGCAACAAAAAGGCGTCAACCAAGAGTTGATAGCCGAAACCCTCGAAGCCCGCTACGGCCAGACAAACGAGGAAGCTCTCGCTCGGCAGCATCTGGAACGCAAGCGCATCCGCAAGCCGGAGAACGAGAAAGAAACCGCTCGCGTAATGCGGCGGCTAGTGACGGCCGGCTTTTCGACCGGAGTGATCTACAAAATCCTTCGCCAGTGGGATGTGCCTGAGGAGAGCCTGGCGGCGCTCGACAGTCTGGACGAGGAGCGGCACGAAGAGTAACCCGTGCGAGGAGGGGCGCATGCGTTCCCACCCTAGCGACAAAAACAAGAACGTCGCGAGGATGGGGCACCCGATCATTTGGAAGGGGCGATGCATCCGGGACCGAAGCCGGACCCTTCAGGTCGTACCCTGCATTGGATACACTGGTTAAGCTATGAAATTTCGCACGGGGAACGAGATACGAGAGCAGTTTCTGCACTTTTTTGAGACGAAGGGACACCGGCGGGTGCACTCTTCGTCCCTGGTGCCTGCCAACGATCCGACGCTGCTGTTTACCAACGCCGGAATGAACCAGTTCAAAGATCTGTTCCTGGGAGCGGAGAAGCGCGACTACTCCCGAGCGACCACTTCGCAAAAGTGCGTTCGCGCCGGCGGCAAGCACAACGACCTTGAAAATGTTGGCTTTACGCGGCGGCATCACACCTTCTTTGAGATGCTGGGCAACTTCTCGTTCGGCGACTACTTCAAGCGCGAGGCGATTGCCTATGCCTGGGAACTGGTCACCAGCCCGGAGTGGTTCGGGATTCCCAAGGACCGGCTTTACGTCACCATTTTCGAAGGCGCGGATGGTGTGCCCCGCGACGACGAGGCCGAAAGCTACTGGATCGGAGCCGGGGTAGCGAAGGAGCGGATTTACCAATACGGCTTGAAGGACAACTTCTGGCAGATGGGCGAGACCGGCCCCTGCGGTCCCTGCTCGGAGATTTTCTACGACATGGGGCTATCGGCTGCGGAGACACCCGGCGTCGACAAGCCCTTCGGGCAGGACGAGGCCCGCTATGTCGAGATCTGGAACCTGGTCTTCATGCAGTTCGACCGCTCGGCCATCGTCGATCCTGGAACCAAGGCAACCAGCTACAAGCTGACTCCGCTGCCCAAGCCCTCCATCGACACCGGCATGGGGCTGGAGCGTGTAGCTGCCGTGCTGCAAGGCAAAGTCTCCAACTTCGAGACGGATTTGTTTACGCCGCTGATTGAAAGAGCAGCGGAGTTAGCGGGGTTGGCGGAGAGGGCGGAGTTAGGGAAGGACAAAAGCAGCGAGGCAGCGGGTCAGCAAGTCAGCAAATCAGCCGGGCTGGTAGGTAATGCCAGCCTGCGCATCATTGCGGACCATGCTCGTGCAGCTACGTTCCTGATTAATGACGGGGTGCTGCCTTCGAATGAGGGGCGCGGATATGTGCTGCGTAAGATTCTTCGGCGTGGGATTCGGCATGGGCGGCTGCTGGGACAGGAGAAGCCGTTTCTGTTTGAGATGGTGTTTGCGGTTCGCGATTTGATGCAGGGGGCTTATCCGGAGCTTGCGGATTCTGCCGCGCGCGTGGCTAAGGTAGTGCAGGCGGAGGAGAAGCAGTTTGACCGTGTGCTGAAGATCGGGCTTGAAAAGCTGGATGACCTAATTCACGAGGCAAAATCCATCGCTGAAGTGCATAACAATCTGCTCCTTTCAATCGCAGCCTCAGCCGAAGATTCGTCGGAATCTGCGTTACGTGGAGCTCCCATTCTTCAAGGGGACAAGGCATTTGCGCTGTACGAAACATTTGGACTTCCACTTGATTTCATGGTTGAGGCGGCTCGAGATCGGGGCGTGCGATTCGATGAACTCGGATTTGAAAAAAAGATGTTCTTAGAACAGCAGCGCGCGCGGGCATCATGGAAAGGTGGATCTCAAAAGCTCGCAAGTCCGTTATGGCTCCAATTGCCGAAGACCGTTTTCGATGGCTATAAACAGCTAACCTCAACGAGCTGTCAGGTGCTCGCAATAATTAAGGATTACCAGGGCGTGCCGGCGGCCGCCGCCGGCGATTCGGTTGAGGTGGTGCTGGATCACACGAGCTTCTACGGCGACTCGGGCGGACAGGTGGGCGATACAGGCTGGTTCACTTCGACTGACGGCAACGCCACCATTGCAGAGATTGAAGGCTGCGTTCTGCCGGTGCAGGGCGTGCGTGCGCACAAGGCTTTGCTGAAACAGCCGCTTGCGCTGGGCGACCGCGTGAACACGGTTGTCGATGGCGAACGGCGCAATGCCATCAGGCGCAATCACACGGGAACTCACTTGCTGCACGCCGCGCTGCGCCAGGTTTTGGGCACGCACGTAAAGCAGGCCGGCTCGGCCGTCCATCCTGACCGGCTGCGGTTCGACTTTTCTCACTTTGCACAGGTGGCCGATGAGGAGTTGGAAGAGATCGAGTCCATCGTGAACCGCGAGGTGCTAGCCAACGCCAAGGTCGAAACGCTGGAAGACGTGCCCATCGACGTGGCCGTGAATGAGTACCACGCCATGGCGCTGTTCGGCGAAAAGTATGGCGACAAGGTGCGCGTTGTGAAGCTGGCAGATGGGTTTTCAACTGAGCTTTGCGGCGGCACGCACACCAGCGCCACAGGCGAGATAGGCCTCATCAAAATCATCGGCGAGGAATCGGTCTCCTCGGGCGTGCGGAGACTTGAGGCGATCAGTGGCATGGGCTCGCTGAATACATTCCGGCGCGACTTTGAGCTGGCGCAGGTGGCCGGGCAATTCGTTCCTTCCGTCGAGAATTTGTCGGAGGGCCTGCGCGCAAAGTTTGCTTCGCAGGAAGACGAGATGAAGAAGCTGCGCCGGGAGCTGGACGAGATGCGGATGAAGTCGGCCGCGGGCGCGCTGGACGAGGCGATGAGCGGCGCCGTTGAAGTGAAGGGCGTAAAGCTGGTGACGCTGCGCGCCGATAATCTTGAGCGCGGCCAGTTGCGGACGCTGGTGGACAACCTGAAGCAGAAACTCGGCGAGGGCATAGTGGTGCTGGCCTCCGCGCAGCCGGAGGGCAAGGTGGCTCTGATCGCCGGCGTTACGCCGGGGCTCACGAAGCGCATTCAGGCTGGCAAGCTTGTTGGCGGAGTGGCGAAGCTGGTGGGCGGCTCAGGCGGCGGAAAGCCGGAGATCGCCGAAGCGGGCGGGAAAGATCAGGCGCAGATCGATGCGGCGCTGAAGGCTGCGCCGGGCATTGTTGGGGAACTTCTGGGTTAGCAGCCGCACTCCGATTCAAGAAAAAGAGGGCCACTTCCCAAACGGGAGCGGCCCCTTATGCTGGCGCTTTGAAGGTTTACCGTATCTTGAAGCTATAGGTCGCGCCGAAGTTAATGATCGGGTAATACTGGAACGGATTCACATCGTTTCTGTATTTGTTAAGCTGCGCCTGAAGGTTTGCCTGCACGTTGGGGTCAGTGGCTACATTCACGCAATTCTGGCCCTGAGCATCGCATGCTTGCCCGCCGGTGAGCGCCATGTTGATGGTAGGAGCGCCCACGAAGGCTGCGCCAATCTCAAACGGGAACGCCCAGTGTCCGCCATGGCGGGGAATCATGTTTCCCCAGCCGGCTGTCATGGAGAAGGCAGGGTTGCGCGAGTTCAGGCCCAGGTTGCCGTTGCCTGTGATGGGGTTGGAGCTCGATGCATAGTACTTGAAACTGTTGAGGGAGAAGCTGGTGCCGCCGGCGACAGTTACAGCAGCATTGACCGCGTTCTGGTTGTAGAACAACGCCCCTGGGCTCAGGCGGAAGCCATGATTCGGAAAGGGATAGAAGTCTACCGAAGCCCCGGCCGTGGCAAAGTTCAATTTTCCGTCGATGTTCAAGCCGTTCGTCGAGATGTTGTTGACGGTGTAATTGAAGTAGTTGCCAACGCCGCGCAGATTGATATAGCGGCTGGCATTCACGGCAACCTGCATGTTGATGCCCAGGGGTGAAACTCCGCCGCCCACGGCGAGGTGCGAAAACGGGCCAACTTTGTTTTTCCTGGGTTTGGCTGCCAGGGAAGTTACGCTGGCTGCGGTGGTGGACAGCACAGGCTGTTGGGCCACTACGTGGGTCGATGGAGAGAACAAGGCTGCGGAAGCGGTCAGCATGACGAGCGTCAGGCAAGAAGTAATGGCTTTCAAGACTCCTCCTAGTGCACAGCACCGAGTTTCGGACGAGGGTCGCGGCGTCCTGGGTTGCGGCAGGCTGCAATGCCCGGCCAGGTTACTTTTGTGTACGTCGAAACGCCATACCGGCAAAAGCTCTTTGGACTTTGACCTTACCAATCTTGCACTTGCGGCACAATGACCAATTCGTGGCATATGCCCCACCAAGGCCCATTTCGACATTCCGAAAGTAATGTGCCGAAATGGTGCAGGCAAATGCCTTAATCTGAGCCAATGGTCACGCAGAAAGAAGAACGCGCCAAGATCGAAAGGCTGCGCCATCGTCTGATCGCGTGGTATCAGCGCAACCGTCGCGACTTGCCCTGGCGCAGCAGAACCGATCCCTACGCCATCTGGGTTTCGGAGATCATGCTCCAGCAAACGCGCGTGGCCGTGGTGGTTAACCGCTACCAGGCGTTCATGGCGCGCTTCCCCACGCTCTTCTCGCTGGCCCTGGCGCCGGAGCAGGAGGTGCTGGCGCTGTGGAGCGGGCTGGGCTACTATCGCCGCGCCCGCATGCTGCACAAGGCTGCGCAGTTTGTAGCCACGAATTTGCAGGGCAATTTGCCTGCCACGTCCACGGAGTTACGCGCGCTGCCCGGCATTGGCGCTTACACAGCCGCTGCCATTGCCAGCATCGCTCATGGCGAGCCGGTGGCCGTGGTCGACGGCAACGTGGAGCGGGTGTTGTGCCGCCTGGCCGGGTGGCAGAGCGACAGCCGTGCCGGGGCCGCAGCGCTTCGGCGAAAGATTGAAGATCTTGCAGGAAAGCTCGTTGATCCCCAACGTTCCGGCGACTTCAATCAGGCGCTCATGGAACTGGGAGCAACCGTCTGCCTGCCGCGCAATCCGCTATGCCTTGTGTGTCCGGTCGCCGGCGGCTGCAAGACGCGCGGAGAGCATAAGACAGCGCCCCGGCCTCGGATGTTGAGTCGCGAGGTGGCCCACGCGCTCTCGGTGCGGATGGGACGGAGTTCCGGCAAGGCTCACGGCGCCGCTAGCAGAGAGGTTCTGCTGGAACAGCGCCCTGCTTTTCGAACCGTGATGCCGGGCCTGTGGGAGCTGCCTGTCTTGCGCGACTCGACGGTTCCCGAGAAGGATCTGCGCATGACCGTCCGCCATTCCATCATGCAGGTCAACTACTACGTGCGCATCCGTACGGTGTTTGAGGACGATGTTGAAGCCATGTGCGAGCCTGCCGGCAAACGCCGGTGGGTTCCACTGGGCGAAGCTGCGGGCATGGCGCTCACCGGCCTCACGCGCAAGGTGCTGTCCCGAACTCACCTGCTGCCCACGGCGTCACTCGATGCCATTGCTCCTCCACAGGATGCCGACGTACTCTGAAGAGGTAGCGTCCGCTGTCCCCTTGCGCCCACAAGCCCTCTTGTTCATTCATGCCACGGAGATCTCATGCGCCATCCATTGATCCTGACCGTTCTGTCAGTTGCCGTTCTGGCCTCGCCTCTGGCCAATGCCCAGCAGCCTGCCGCTGCTTCGGTTCCTGCAATCGCGGGACTTGGGCAGATCTGACAATGGAGCCTGGCCGTTTGAGTGATCAGGGCGGCGGCCGGCTCACCATGTGAGAAATCAACCGTTCAATCCGGATCGAAATTGGGGTCTAAATCAGGGTTTAGGACCGAAGGCCGCTGCGGCAACATGGCCGACAGATTACCATGGAGGAGCAGGCGCGACTGTAGCGCAGTCTTTCCAGTGGCGCCTCATACATCAACGCTCCGGCTGCGCTGCCGCTTCCCCTTTGCGGCGCATCGGAAAAAACCACCGGATCATCGGATTTCAAATCCCCCAAGGAGGGACTATGGCAAGCAAGGCAAGTGCGGTTTGGACAGGTTCACTGAAGGAAGGCAAGGGCACCATCTCCACGGCGACGGGCGTGCTGAAAGACGCCAACTACTCCTTCGCCACGCGTTTTGAGGGCGCCGACAGCGGCACGACCCCCGAAGAACTGATTGCAGCGGCTCACGCCGGTTGCTTCTCCATGGCCCTGGGCGCGCAGTTGGGCGGCGCGGGCCTCACCCCCACCAAGATCGAGACCGACGCGGCCGTTACCCTGGCCAAGACCGATAGCGGTTTTGCGGTAACCAGGATTGCGCTAACAGCAACCGCCAGCGTTCCAGGCGCCACCAAGGAAGTCTTCGACAAGGCCGCTGCAGACGCCAAGGCCGGCTGCCCCATCTCCAAGCTCTTCGCCAACAACACCGAGATTACGCTAGACGCAAAGCTGGCGTAAGCCGGGCATGGCCGCTGGGGGACGGAGAGCGTTCCATCCTCCAGCGCCCGGCAGTCCCTACCCCGATATCCTTTTTCCCAGCACATGAGCGCCTTCGAAACTGCAATAGAAGGTTACGGCAAGGCTGGCGGCATGTGGGGCCAGCTCTACAGCTGGGATGATCGGAAAACGCTCCGCCGGCGAGCCGCCCTCTCGGTTCATGTGCAAGCCTTGAATTTGACACGGGTTCCCGCATTTGCGAGACTCAAGGTTGCTGCCCTGTTCAGCGAAATTTGCTGAGCATACAACAGTGCCGAAGTGGCGGAATTGGCAGACGCGCGTGGTTCAGGTCCACGTACTCGCAAGGGTGTGGGGGTTCGAGTCCCTTCTTCGGCACCAAGTCCTTTCAAATCAATGATTTATCGCCATGGTGTCCACCATGGTGTCCACAAAACAGCGGTTTTGGTGTCCATTGTGGTGTCCACTTCGCCGCGCTTTTTTGCGCGAGATCTGAGAAGGATGGACAATCCCGCTCATGCCGCGTCCAGTGGATTCCGCTCGTCGTGGAGCACAGGTCAACGTGCTCAAAAAGGTCCGAACCAGCAAAGGCTGGCAACTCTGCCCCATCGTGCGTGAGGCCAACGGCCGCCTGCGTGATCGGGTACGCGTCGGCGGCCGCATCGAGATTCATGCCGAGGGAGTCTACTACCTCGAATGGCGCGAAGGGGGCCGCCGGCAGCGCGAAGCGATTCCAAACCATGCCGAGGTTCTCGAGCGGGCACGCTTGAAATCGCTGGAACTCGAAGCTCGCAAAACTGGCATTACGCTCGATTCATTTCGAATTCTTGCGCATTCTCAGCCTTCGGTGCCGGCAGTTCGCGCGGAGAACGATGGCAGAAACTGCCTCGATATTCCGTCAGACTCAGACGCCGGACACCTTCTGTTGACGGGCATTGAAGCGTACATCCGGGAAAAAGTGGACCTGCTGTTGCACGCCCGTCTGGCAACCGTTATCACCCCTGAAGACAATCCGACGCTCCCAGTTCTGCTGGAGCCGAAGTTGCTGGCTGCTCCACCTCGGCAAAACTATCCGCACCGCAGTCGAAGAGAAGAAGCTTCAGAACCGGCGCAGCTGAATCATTCAGTCGTTTCGTCCGAAAACGGGGTGTGCATCAAAGATGCGATCGAAGCCTACCTGAAGGATGTCGAACCTCCGCAGCGGGAGCCCAAAACCTACGAAGAATATCGGAACGTGCTCTATCGTTTCCGCGACACCTGCAAAAAAGAATATGTGAAAGACATTGATCGCAAGGACTGCCTCGAGTTCATGCGTCATCTCTATTCGATCGGCAATGAAGCTCGCACGGTTTATAACCGCATCGGAATCGTGCAGCAATGGTTGAAGCTAAACGGCATCACGGGGCTTCTGCATGGCCGGGACAAGCCGAGCTTTGTAACCAATATGCGGGAAATGTACCAGCCGGAGGATCTGGAGGCGCTCTTTCGCGCCTGCAATGCCGAGGAGAGGATTCGCTACCTCTTCTTTCTTCTCACCGGGGAGCGAGACAAGGAGGTTCGATACACCGCTTGGTCCGATATCGATTTCAATCGAAAGTGCGTGCGAGTCACGGCAAAGAAGCAACTTGGCTTCAAACCGAAGGACAAGGAGGAGCGGGAGATTCCGGTTCCGGCCGCCCTCCTCGATGCATTACGCGAGTACAAGGGTCGCCAAACGGGATTCAACCGGAATGATCTCGTTTTTCCGACCTCCGCGGGACAGCCTGACAAAAAGCTTGAGAACAAGTTGAAGAGGATCGCCTGGCGGTCGGGGCTCAATTGCGGACGTTGTAATTCAAAGTACGGCAACAAATGCGGTGAGGGGCCATACTGCGGCAAATGGTTTCTTCACAAATTTCGGCACACCTTTGCCACGACGAGCCTTGAGGAGGGGGTCAGCATCCGCACGCTCCAGGAATGGCTTGGACACAGCGATCTGGCGTCAACAATGGTGTACCTCAAGTACGTTGGCCGTGAGGGAATGCACGAAATCATCAACAAGAGTGCGATGGCAGCACTGGCCGCCTCTGCTCTTCAAAATCCGGCCGGCGCTGGGTCAGAGTCAAAAGTGACTCCCAACTAAAGCCAGCCGTTCAGGCCGCACGCAACCGTCGAGTGCGAACTGCCTGCGGCTGTTTGCTTCTAAGCCAGTTGACAATTTCCTTGGGATCCAAGCGGATGGCGCCCTCGATTCGGAAGCATGGGATAAGCCCCGACGACGCCATTCGGTAAATATGTTGTGGGGTTACCTGTAGCATTTCTGCCAACTCGTTTACTTTCAAAGCTGAAGAGCGCTGCTCGATCTGTTCCAGTATCGTCATATCTTCTTTCCTCTCTGGACATCCTTGGAGTCTCACGTAAGGCAGTCTGATCTGATGCTTCCTCAGTGCAAACGCATCTTCTATTCGATCTGCAATTCGGTCAAATCCGTGATGCATTCGAGCCAAATCACATAAACGAAGCGCGTTGATTTGACCGAGTTTTGGTTCTGACGCATTCTCCAACAGCGCAATGCAAAGGAGATATGCGGATGTTTGAGTCCTGCGAGGAATTGACGGCCCGTCTTACAGCGACCGGCTACTTCATCGATCCGGTGATGATCAAGGTCGTCTTTTTGGCGGCGCGAATGCAGAAGCCACTGCTGCTCGAAGGACCTGCAGGATCGGGCAAGACCCAGTTGGCCGTATCGGTTGCCAAGGCCGCCGGGACGCATATCGAACGGCTGCAGTGCTACCGCGGAGTGACCGAGGACCAGGCCATCGGGAAGTTCGACGAAGGGTTGCAGCGGCTCTATATGGAATTCGCGCGGGGCGAGCACGCCGACTGGCAGAGCGTGCAGGCGAGCCTCAAAGGGCGCGATTTCTTCCGGGCGGGTCCGCTGATGCGCGCGCTTGAATGCGAGCGGCCGTGCGTGCTGCTGATTGACGAACTGGACAAGGTGGACGAGGGTTTTGAAGCCATGTTGCTTGAGATACTCTCCGCGTGGCAACTGTCGATCCCGGAGTTCGGCACCGTCGAGGCGAAGAGCATTCCCTTCGTTGTGCTGACAAGTAATGAGGAACGCCGGCTGGGTGATCCTATCCGCCGGCGCAGCCTCTATGTGCGCGTGGAGCATCCGACGCCAGTGCGCGAGGCGGAGATCATCGCCAGCCGCACGCCCGATGCCGAAGAGAAGTTCCATCGGGAGATGGCGGGCATTGCGCTCTCGTTCCGAAATTATTCGCTCGAAAAACCGCCGTCGGTCTCGGAGATGATCGACTTCGCCAACGCACTTCGGTTGCTTGGCACGGATCACGTGACGGAAGACCTGCGCGACGTGCTGTTGCCGTTTCTAGCCAAGACAGAAAAGGACCGCAGGCATCTTCTCTTGCGCGAAGGATTCAAGAGCCTGCTTGTCGACGGCGCGCGGTTCGCCGCCAGGCTCACGGTTCCGGAGGCGACGGAATGACGAAGAGAATCCCTCCGCTATTCCTTCTGCTCTTTGTCACGCTGCCCTGCGCTCGCGCACAGCCAGACGCATCCCAGGCGGAACGATGCGTGCGCCGGTACGCAGCTCACTATCGGGTTTCGCCTGAATTCATCGCCGCTCTGATCGACGTTGAATCGCGCTGGAATCCACATGCCGTTTCGGACAAGGGCGCGATGGGACTGATGCAACTGATGCCGGCGACGGCGCGGCGATATGGGGCCAATCATCCATTCGACGTGGAAGAAAATATCGCGGCCGGCACTCGCTACGTCACGGCGCTGATGTGGGAGTTTCATGGCGACATGAGGCTGGTGTCGGCCGCCTATTACGCGGGCGATCGCTGGATTGCCGAAAAGCGATTGAGCTACAACAACCCGGATGTCGTGGCATACGTCGAGGCCGTTCGGCTGAGATACACGATGCGCAAACGCGCGGCGAAAGGGCCGCAAAGGAGGTAGAAGCGATGAGGTATTTCAAGCTGCTTTCA
>Ga0181520_10000801_pt1 | contig 67729 bp, 48 predicted proteins | sample PEATcosm2014_Bin_29_FD_132451 | JGI IMG/M metagenome (GOLD analysis project Ga0181520, IMG submission 132451) | Peatland microbial communities from MTU Mesocosm Facility, Houghton, MI, USA - PEATcosm2014_Bin02_30_metaG | ecosystem: Environmental > Terrestrial > Soil > Wetlands > Peat | place...
ACAAAACTTGATCTCGAAATGGCGGCAACTGAAGAAATTATAAAAATAGCATGTGATGTAGGCCCGGAACTTTCTACAATAGTGCCCGAACACAGGAAGGAATTAACTACCGAAGGAGGCATAAATGTTATTGATAATATCAGCCATTTGAAAGATACAATTAAAGAATTGCACGGCTCGGAAATATTAGTCTCGCTTTTTATTGAACCCAGTATCGACCAGATTGACGCTGCCGCTGAAATTGAAGCCGATTTTATTGAAATTCATACAGGCGTTTTTGCAAATGCAGCTACCGAGGAAGAACAATTTGATGAATTGGATAAAATCAGGACTTCAGTCAAACATGCAAAAAAACTTGGGCTTGGTGTTAATGCCGGTCACGGGCTTGATTACCGGAATATAAAAATTTTTAGAGAAGTGCCGGATATAGATGAAGTAAGCATTGGCCATGCTATAATATCACGAGCAGTATTTGTTGGCTTAAAAGAAGCTATTCAGGAAATGATAAGGTTGTTTAAGTAGAATCTCATATTTCAACCATATCGTTTGAAAATTGTTTTCGTGGTCATTATGTTAATATTGTAATAAGTTAATTCTTACTTATAAGATTAATATTGATAATTCTTGTATTTATTTCATGCGGCATTTTTTTCTTTTTTTATTCCTGATAATTTTTATCAAAATATAACATGCTATTTAAACAAATTCAGGAATAATTCAGTGCTCATTTCAGAAAAGGTATGATAAACTGGCAAAAATTTATTCTGATTGTATCCGGGGGTTTGATCTTGTAAAATGAAATGAATCTTGGAATTCGTTATTTCTTTGAGATTTTTAGGCTGATACTTAAAGAATATAATGGAAATTATGAAAATATGGAAGATGATGACAAAAGTTATAACGCAGGCAGAATTATCGGCATGTAGAAAGACTTTTAATATTCTTTTTTGTGCTGCTGGATCAATATACTGCAGTAGGCTTTATTATTACAGCGACGGGATTTGCCGGATTTAAACAACTGGATGATAGAAAATTTGTCGAATATGTTTTAGTTGGTTCCCTGCTTTTATGTCTTTCTGCTATTTCAGTTGCTGTTATCATCAAAAGCTTAATACAGGTGATTAAGTAATTTTTTCACTTATGAATCTCAAACAAAAATTAGATTATCATTACAACGCTTTTGATAAATCCCAAATCTCTCCCGACCCTCTTCAATTCCTTCATCTGTTTAATGATGAAATGAATATTGAAGTAATAGGAATTATAGCTTCCGTTTTTGCTTATGGAAATGTCAGGCAGATTATTAATACTCTTAATAAAATATTGATTATTTCTGACAATAGACCGTATAAGTTTGTTAAAAACTTTCACAATAAAAACTTGAAATCAAAAATAAAAAATTTAAAGCACCGTTTTTATACTGAAGAAGATATTATAATGTATTTCTCATTATTGTGCGACGCTTATAGTGAATTTGGCTCTTTAAAAAACTTATTTATGAGGTTTTATTTTCCTTTTGATGAGAATATCAAAAAATCATTATCCGGATTTTCAAATCATTTTATTGCAAGGGCGGAAGTTAAAAGTGTGAAAGGCAAAATAAATCCCGGCGTTAAATTCATGTTCCCGGTGCCGGAATATGGCAGCGCTTGTAAAAGAATGAATTTATTCCTGAGATGGATGGTCAGAAAAGATGAACTTGATTTTGGTTTATGGAATGAAATCCCCGTTGATAAATTAGTTATCCCTGTGGATACTCATATTGCGCATATATGTAAAGCGCTAAAGTTGACAAATAAAAAGAATGTCAGCTGGGCAATGGCAGAAGAAATAACAAATAATCTAAAGAAATTTGACCCATTCGATCCTGTTAAATACGATTTTGCAATTTGCCATATAGGAATGAGAAAATTAAGCTTTTAGCCCTGTTATAATCCAATAATTCTGAAAATTCTTTAAAAAGTATATGCTTTTATAAATAAAAAGGTTTGTTCTCTTTGGGGAACATATTTATATTAGCCTGATATTTTTAAGACAATTTCATAGAATTGTTTAAGTATTATTATAAGAAATTTTAACTATCAAAAGGAATAGAAAATGCCCGAACAAAAAACGTTTGTACCTTTTGTCTCGCCTGAAACTAATATGGCGGAATTTACCTTAAGAGCTTTGATCATAGGGCTTGTTATGGCTGTGGTGTTAGGAGCTGCAAATGCTTACCTTGGTTTGAAAGCCGGAATGACGATAGCTGCTACCTACCCGGCTGCTGTTATAGGTATGGCAATAATTAAGTTATTAAAAGGCACCATCCTGGAAGAAAATTTTGCAAGAACAGTAGGCTCAATCGGTGAATCTATTGCGGCGGGCGCCATATTCACTTTGCCTGCTTTTTATATTGCCGGAATTTGGAATCCATTTTTTACTCCGGAACACTTTATCATATCGATAGCGATTATGATAGCCGGAGGCGTTCTTGGAATTATGTTTGTCGCTCTTTTGAGAAGGGTAATGGTAGAAGATGTTGAATTACCTTTTCCTGAATCTATTGCTGCATCCGAAATTCATAAAGCCGGCAGCCATGGTTCGTCCGGTTCAAGTTATTTATTCGGTGCAATGGGTATAGGAGCAATTGTTCAGGCGCTGGGGCAATTCAAGTTGTTTGCCGCTTCATTTCAGAAATTATTTAGCCTCACTAAGGGAGGCATCTTATTTCAATCGCCGGATGTCAGTCCCGCTTATATGGGTGTCGGTTACATTATTGGTCCCCGGCTTGCAACTTTAAACTTCAGCGGCGGTGTTCTTGCATGGGGTTTACTGGCGCCGATAATTACCTACTTTAAATATGGGAACGGTTTGCCGGTTAATTTGGATTATGCTACGGCAATTATTCATGTATGGAAAGATTATGTTAGACCAATAGCAATTGGCGGAATGTTAGTTGGTGCGGCGTACACATTATGGAAAATGAGGAAGAGTTTAATTACCGGTATAGCCCGTTCAGTGGGTGATGTAAAGAAAGCTGCTTCAGGTGAATCACATACAATAAGAACAGATAAAGATATTAGTTTTATCTGGGTTGTAGCCGGAATTTTTGCGGTAGGAGTTTTGACATTTTTTATCTATAATTATTTTGCTCAAAATCTTATTGCTGCTTTAGTTGCTACTGTAGTAATGATTGTCGCCGGATTTTTCTTTGCGGCAGTTTCAGGATATCTTGTAGGTATTATCGGTTCCAGCAACAATCCTATCAGCGGATTAACATTATCAACATTAGTTGTTGCAGCATTATTAATGGTCCTTTTGGGTATGAAGGGTACGCAGGGTGTTGCGGCGGTTTTAGGCGTTGCAGCGGTTGTATGCGTTTCAGCCGCTGTGGCGGGCGAAATGCTTCAGGATCTAAAAGTCGGTCATATTCTTGGGGGTACCCCATGGAAAATGCAGATAGGAGATATTATAGGGGTGGTCATTGCTTCGGCTGTAATGTTTATCCCATTATTTATTTTAAATGAAGGTGATATCAGAAGCGGTGGTACTGGTTTTGGCGGTACTGCCCTCCCGGCGCCTCAGGCAAGTTTAATGGCTATTCTATCCAAAGGAATTATATCAGGTCAAATGGAATGGATTCTAATCTTTACTGGTATGCTAATGGGAGTTGGGTTCATAATGATGAATGTTAAAAGCCCTATGCTTGTTAGTGTTGGTATGTATTTACCTCTTGGAACTACTTTTGCAATTTTTGTAGGCGGGTTAATAAAAGGAATTGTAGAATACGCAGATGAAAAAATGAAATTTAATGATGCGCAAAAAACAAGGGTTGAAAATACTGGAATACTTCTTGCTGCCGGGTTAATTGCCGGGGAGGCATTAATCGGATTGTTGTTTGCAGGCTTAAAGTTTGGCGAGATAAAACTGTTCGAATTCTTTGCCGAACCAACATTTTGGTTAAGCCTTGTTGTTTTCATCGGAATAGGCTGGATTTTGATCAGGATTCCATTAAAGAAAGCAGGCAGCCCGGATGAACCGGCTCCACCTTCGGTTTCAATGTAAGGTTTTGGATTTATTTGCTCCGGTTTTTCGAATCGAAATAAAATTTATTAATGCGGATACCCTATGCCACTAAGTTTTTTTGAGCGCAGGAAAATATTAAAAAAAGTTAACTACCTTGATATTATTCCTTACCGTATTCACAAGGAAGAGATTGATGAAAACGGCTTGGTTACCGTTTTGATTCCAAAGTTCAAAAGAAAATTTGCAAATAATATTTTAACCGGAATTGGTAAACAACATGAAATCCGCATTAAACTTGATGAATTCGGATCTGAGGTTTGGCTGTTGTTAAACGGCAGGCAAAATGTTTCAAATATTACAAATATATTAATTAATAAATTTGGAGAAAGAATTCAACCTGCTGAAGAAAGGTTAACGAAATTTTTAACAAACCTTTATGTTCAAGGCTTTATATCATTCAACGAAATAAAAGCGAAAGGAGATTGACATGGGAAATATTTTAGGAAACTTAAAACCGGAAGCGGTTTGGAATCATTTCGAAGAGATATGCAAATATCCCCGGTCTTCAAGGAATGAAGAAAAAATTGCCGGTTATATTGTATCAGTAGGGCAGCGGAACAATCTTGAAACACTCCGCGATGAGTTTGGAAATGTTCTTATCAGAAAACCTGCAACACCGGGAAAAGAGAACTTAACTCCGGTTGTTCTTCAAGGGCATCTTGATATGGTTGCTGAAAAAAATAATGATATTCAGCATAATTTTGATAAAGATCCAATTACTCCGTATATAGATGGCGATTGGGTAAAAGCAAAAGGAACAACACTTGGATCAGATAATGGAATAGGAGTAGCTGCGGCTCTGGCTGTACTTGAATCAGAAGATATTGAACATGGTCCTCTCGAAGCTATTTTTACACTTGATGAAGAAACAGGGTTGTTTGGCGCTCAGGCATTAAAGCCCGGATTCTTAAAAGCATCTGTCCTTTTGAATCTTGATTCCGAAGAAGACGGTACTCTTTATATTGGCTGTGCAGGTGGACAAAATACCATTGTGAAAATCAATTATGGACAGAAAGATGTTCCTGATAATACCTCCGCTATCGAATTAAAAGTAACCGGCTTGAAAGGAGGTCATTCAGGATTGGATATTAATACCGGAAGAGGTAATGCTATTAAAATTATTGCCCGTCTTTTACATGAATTAAATTATAAATTCGGCATTCGCCTTGTAAATATAAACGGCGGAAGCAAGCATAATGCAATTCCTCGTGAATGTTTTGCTGTAATGCGCGCGGCAAAGAAAACCAAAGATCAAATACTAAGCTATATTGAAAACTACAATAATATAGTTAAAGCTGAACTTGCAAATGTTGAGCCTAATTTAAATGTAACTGCATCTGAAATTAAATCACGTTCAAAAGTAATTGACAAATCATCGGCTGCCAACATTATTAATTCTCTGTATTCGGTTCCAAACGGTGTTATTAAAATGAGCGCCGATATTGAGGGCCTGGTAGAAACATCAACTAACCTTGCGGTTATTGTTACTAAAGGTAAGACTGTTGAGATTACTTTAAGCCAGCGAAGCTCGGTTGAATCCGAGAAGATTGATATTTCAAATACTATCAATGCTCTTTTCAAACTTGCAAAGGCTGAAGTAAATCAGGCTGATGGTTATCCCGGATGGAAACCTAATATTAAATCACCGGTTCTTGGTGTGCTTAAATGTGTTTATAAAGATTTATATGGAACAGAACCTTTAGTAAAAGCAATTCATGCAGGACTCGAATGCGGAATAATAAATGAACGCTATCCCGGGATGGATATGATTTCATTTGGGCCTACAATTGTAGGAGCACATTCACCTGATGAAAAAGTTCAGATAAGTACAGTAAGCAAATTCTGGAATCTGCTTGTGAATGTACTCAAAAACATTCCTCAAAACTAACTATTATCGGAGATACGTACCAAAATGTGTCTCCGAAGCTTTTCCAATTAGTCGAAAGCGAAGTACTTTTGGAACTTGTTGCTAAAATTGAAAAACATGAACCTTCAAAAATATTTAGATGGCTGATATTATTATTTGTCAGCCTGGCTATGTTTGGTAACTATTATGTTTATGACAGCATCAGCCCGCTGGCGGACTTGCTTTCAAGGCAGCTTCATTTCTCAGATTCAGATATCGGCTTGCTAAATGCGATTTACAGCATTCCAAATGTATTCATGGTACTTATCGGCGGGATAATAATAGACAAAATTGGGACAAGAATTTCAACATTTATTTTCGCAGTTCTTTGTTTTTTAGGCGCTGCTCTTACTTCGTCTACAGGCTCCTTAACTATTATGGCTTCCGGACGTCTTGTTTTTGGGCTTGGGGCTGAATCTCTGATTGTTGCCGTTACAACGATAATGGGCAAATGGTTTAAAGGCAAAGAACTCTCCTTTGCATTCGGGTTAAACTTGACTCTTGCGAGGCTTGGTTCATTCGCAGCATTGAATTCTCCCACTTGGGGAAAAGCTTTTTATAATAATTGGCAGATTCCTCTTTTTGTTTCGACTGCCATAGCCACTATTTCTATTGTATCTGTTATTGTTTATTGGGGAATGGATATTTATGCAAGCAAGAAATTTATTTTACGTAAAGCAGCTAAACAGGACGAAATTCACTTTAAAGAAATATTCTCCTTCGGAAAATCCTACTGGTTTGTCGTACTTCTATGCGTGACTTTTTATTCGGGAATATTTCCTTTCCAGACATTTGCTGTCAAATTTTTTATGGAATCTCACGGAACAACACGGGAATTCGGCGGCTTCCTTTCAAGTATGCTTACCTTATCCGCTATGATTTTAACGCCTCTATTCGGGTTGTTTACAGATTATTTTGGCAAAAAATCATTATTAATGATGATAGGGTCATTTCTTTTAGTACCGGTTTATCTTTTAATGGCATATACAAAAGTTAATTTGTTCATCCCTATGGCAATGATGGGATTGTCATTCTCTCTTATACCGGCTGTTATGTGGCCTTCCGTAACAATAATTGTTGATGAACCTAAACTTGGTACTGCTTACGGGCTGATGACAATGATACAAAATATCGGATTAGCCGGATTTAATTTATTGATAGGTTGGGCAAATGATTTTAGCGGTGGCTACACTATGGGAATGTGGATATTTTCCACCCTCGGTTTTCTTGGAATGTTGTTCTCATATTTTCTAAGAAGATCGGAACTGGGGCCTAACGGGCATGGACTTGAAAAAGGGTCTTCTAGAAATTCCTTATAGTTTTCACGTAAAATCTTAAATTGTTTTACAAAATATAGTTTAAATAAAGGTGGATATACTTTAAAATAAAAGTTATGTTACAAACCAGAATTAAGGTCATTTATTTATTATCTCTTTTTAAATCTTTTTTTTAAGTTAATCTGACATTCGATTAGAGGATTTATGTTCCGGAATAATTCTGCATCTATATTTATTGCTTTATCAATTATTCTTCTCCCGGGATCTTCCAAGTGCCAATCTTTTGGTTTCGGATGTTTAGGGTTTGTAGCCGGGTACGGCGGATATAGTTATCAAAAATATGATCCTGTTGGTTTAAATAATTATGTTAAAGCATTCAATGAGAATTATAATGGTTCTCTTTCATCTCCGATGGGGAACTTTGGCATTGAGAGCGGCTATAGAGTTGGCATTAACTTTTTCAGGGCAAATCTTAAAGGATTTATTCTTACTACCAAAGGTTTTTATCAGTACCTGACTGAGAAAAATTCCACAGCTATAAACTCTATCGAAGGCAGCTCAAATGCAATTTTTGAACTTGATTTAAGAAATTATGGTATTGGTGTGGACCTGGGAACTTCGATTACTAATGCTTTAAGCTGGAAGGTAATTGATGCTGCTCTTCTTTATAACGCTACTGCTTTTACGGATACACGCAATTCTCCGGGACCCACAACCATTGTTTTGGAATATAACAATGAAAAATATATACTGGGATATAATATTGGCACGGGATTCATTCTTCAAATTATTAAACAATATATCAGCTTAGAAGGCGCTGCGGGTTATACTGCTTTTTCTGTTGATAGAATGAAATCCGATACCGGGCAGCCTATGCCATTATCTGAAAATTCCCAACAGACAATGAGTAATTTTATTGAATCAGGCGGATTTAGTGCGGTCGTTCAGATTAATATTGGGTTCCCGTTATAATTACAAATATCCCTTCCCCTGAAGAAATACAATCCTTTTGATTCAGTCCATATATTTCTTTTTCATTTTCCGAATGATATAAAAATACCCAATCCTTTTCTTGCTAAGCTCCCTATTTTTTTTATTCTTTTTGACTATTCATCCTTTTTGTTGTCAGTCCATAATATTTTTTTGTCCTAATGTTTAAAAGTACTTGCTTTTTAAAATTTACTTTTTTATGTTAGAAACAAAGAAAAAGAAAGTAAAAAAAATTAAATAAAACCTATAAACGCATTAAAAGAAATTAAATAAAACTTTTACAATATAAAATTAGAGTCAGATAAAATGGAATCCGATCACGGACATAAAATATTCCAGGAAGAGCGGATGAATGGAATAATGAAAATACTCGAAAAAGAAAATCGGGTACTGATAGCCGACCTATGTAAAACTTTTAATACGACATCGGTGACGATCCGGAAAGATCTTGACCTGATGGAAAATGAAGGACATCTTAAAAGAACGCATGGCGGTGCAATACTTAATAAATCTTTATTCCGTGGTCTTGCACTAAATGAAAAAGAGAAACTGAATTCGGAAGAAAAAGAACGTATAGCCAAAGAAGCTGTTAAGATGATATCTAAGGGTGATGTGATTATTCTTGATTCCGGCTCAACCACGACTCAACTGGCGCGAAACATGAAGAATTTGAAGGGTATCACAGTAATCACAAATGCCGTGAATATTGCTCTCGAACTAATTGACTCTGACTTAGAAGTAATTTTAACGGGCGGTGCCTTGCAAAAAAAATCCTTCACATTAGTCGGTTCTATAGCAGATGATTCTTTAAGGAAAATATCGGCGGATAAATTATTTCATGGTGTTGATGGGGTCGATTATGAAATAGGTATTACTACCCCTGATGTAGTTGAAGCAAATACAAGCCGGGTAATGATGCAACGTGCAGGTGAAAATATTCTTCTCGTTGATTCTTCTAAATTTGGCAGGAGAAGTTTGGGTGTGATTTCACAGATAAAAGAGATAGACAAAATAATAACAACAAAAAAAATGGATAAGCTTGAAATAAAGAAACTCAAGGATCTGGGAGTTGGAGTAATAATAGTATAAAAATAAATTATTTATAAAATTAAAATTAAAGCAAATGAGAATTAAATATATTCCAATCGGTATGTTGCTGTTATCTCTAACACTGTTATGCAGTGTTACTCAATATGGACAGGTATCGAAATATCCAGCGCTCTCGGGAAATAAAGTAGTTCTTAAGGGCGATAGCGGAAAATGGGACTTTAATAAAGTACACACCCTTTCAGTAGTTGAAGCTAATATGGATGGTTATAAATATTGGGGTTACTACGGTCTCTCTTATTATGGCGGTAATCCTAATCTCCGAAAAGCCGGCTTGGTAAGGAGCAATGATCTGGTTCATTGGGATAAGTATCAAGGGAATCCAATTATCAAGGGAGATTGTAGATGGCCTACTATCGTTTTAGTTAATTCCGTATTCTATATGTTTTATGCTGAATATGATGCAAACAATTATAGTCGTATAGTAATGGTTACAAGCAAACATGGAATAGTTTTCGATAACAAAGTAGTTGTTGTTTCAAGGGAAAAGGGCAAACAGAACCAAAATCCATTCATTTATTTTAACAAGCAGGATGGCTATTTCTATTTAACATATTACCACGGCGTAGAAAGCAGCAATGAAAAAAGCAAAAATATATGGCAGATAAAACTAAGAAAAAGCAAAGATATTAATAATCTGGAAGAAGCTTCTTCCAAAACACTTTTAACTTCAAATCAAACAATTGCTGCACCATCAATTACATTTTTCAACAATAAATATTATTTGTTAATTGAGTCAATTAAAGATGTTAAGTGGGGTAATAAAAACAAATGGGTGACGTTAGCTTATGAAAGTAATAAAGCTGATGGAAAATATAAAAATTTAAGTAATAATCCCGTCTTATTCGATAACGATGCATGTGCATTCCAATATGTTTTTGATAATCAGTTATATGTCTTTTACTCCCATTGTTTTGATATGACTGATATAACAAATTCGAATTGGGAATTAAGAATGGTGAAAGCGGTAAAATGAACAAATTTGAAATAAGCAAACTCAACAATATGAGAGTTGTGATCGTATAAAAATAATTTATTTATAAAATTAAAATTTAGGCAAATGAGAATTAAATATATTCCAATTAGTATGTTGCTGTTATCTCTAATACTGTTATGCAGTGTTACTCAATATGCACAGGTATCAAAATATCCAGCGCTCTCGGGAAATAAAGTAGTTCTTAAGGGCGATAGCGGGAAATGGGATGCGGATAAAGTACATACGCTCTCTGTAGTGGAAGCTAATAAAGATGGTTATAAATATTGGGGTTACTACGGTCTCTCTTATTATGGCGGCAATCCTGATTTTCGAAAAAGTGGATTAGTTAGAAGCAACAATTTAATTAATTGGGATAAATACGATGGGAATCCAATTATCAAAAGTGATTGTAGATGGCCAACGGTTGTTTTATCAAATTCGGTTTTTTATATGTTTTATGCAGAATATGATTCTAATAATGATAGTCATATTGTGATGCTTACAAGTAAGAATGGAATTCATTTCAATAACAAGGTTGTTGTGGTTCCTAAGGAACTCGGGACACAGAACCAAAACCCCTTCATTTATTTTAACAAGCAAGACGGGTATTTCTATTTAACATTTTATCATGGCATAGAAAAAAGTAAGGATAAAAGTAAAAATATTTGGCAAATAAAACTTATAAAGAGCAAGACTATTGATAATTTGAAAAACTCAAAGACAGTAACACTTCTTTCGTCAGATTATACGATTGCTTCCCCATCAATTGCCTTTTTTAACAATAAGTATTATTTGCTAATTGAATCATTTAAAGGAGGTATGTGGGATAATAAATGGGTGACTTTAGCTTATGAGAGCAATATAATTGATGGAAAATATAAAGAGTTAAGTAATAGTCCGGTGTTAGCCGATAATGAGGCATGTGCATTTCAATATGTATTAGATAATCAACTATACATCTTTTATTCGCATTGTTTAAATCTAGAGAAGTTTAACTGGGAATTAAGAATGGTGAAAGCAATAAAATGAATAAGTTTTTAAGTGAAATATTAGGGCAACCGGAATCTCTTGCTGTAACTTTGGATTATTATTCCTCTGCGGAAGGGGAAAAAAGTCTAAAAAAAATTAAAAAATTACTTGATAAGGAAAATTTTCATCAGATAATTTTTACCGGTATGGGTAGTTCTTTCTTCACTTCTTATGCGGCATCCTGTTTATTCAACAGTCTTGGAATACATTCTTTTGTCGTAAATACAAGCGAACTTCTTTACTATCAGTTTTCCTTAGTCACTGAGAAGACTCTTATAATATGTATTTCTCAATCAGGTGAAAGCTTTGAGGTGGTAAAATTTTTAAATCGACTCCCGGCAAATTCCTTTTGTATCGGAGTAACCAATGAAGAAAAAAGTACTCTATCAATGAAGACACAATTGTCATTATTAAGTAAAGCAGGCAGGGAGGAAATGACTTCCACTAAGACATACACTTCAATTACGCTGGTCATATTCATACTCGGCTGGTATCTTGCCGGTAAATGGGGAGAGGAAAAAATATCTCAGATAAAAAAATTTATAACTAATACTGGAGAATTACTTGCAGGTCATGAAAATTTAGTTGCGGATATATTTGATTTTTTTAGAGATATAGATTTTTTACAATTCATTGGCAGAGGACCTTCGTATTCTGCAGTGCTGCAGAGTGAATTGATGTTTAAGGAAGCGGCAAAAATGGCGGCGGCAGGAACTTTGGGCGGTGAGTTTCGCCATGGACCTATGGAAATGGTTAAACCCGGTTTTAAGTCGATATTATTTGCGGCTGAAGGAAAAACTTATAAACAAAGTATTAAAATGGCTGGCGATATTGCCAAATATAATGGTAAAGTATTAATAATTACTAATAAGAATCCTAAAATATCGGATAGTAGTATAAATGTAATTCCAATAAATCAGCCGGATGAATACTTGTATTCAATTCAATGTATAATCCCTGTTCAACTTATGGTAAATCATTTAGCATTAGCAGAAGGATATGAACCGGGTAATTTTATCCACGGTGGAAAAGTAACTTTAACCGAATAACGCAAATATGAATAAATCTCATAAAAATAAATATTTATTGATTATAACTATTTTAATGTATGTTGCCTTTGGCTTGGTCACATCTGTAATTGGTGTTATTATTGATAAGTTTCAATCGGAGTATAACCTTCCTCTTCAAATTGCTGCGTTATTGCCTTTTGCGTTTTACCTTTCCTATGGTATCTTTTCCATTCCTTTTGGTATTGCAATGGACAGGATTGGGGCAAGGTCCGTGCTTCTTCTTGGAATGGCGCTTATGACTGTAGGCAGTTTCCTTTTTTATGCAAGTGATAGTTATATAATTGTCATTCTAATGATTTTTGCAATAGGAGTTGGAGTAACGGCAATTCAAACGGCTGGCAATCCTTTTATTCGTGAATTAGATGTGCCTTCCCGATATACTGCAAATTTAACAACAATAATCGGCATTGGCGCATTAGGGTATGCATTTAGTCCCCTATTAGTTCCATTTGTACAGAATAATGGCTTTTCCTGGAATTCTGTTTATTTGCTTTTTGGGATTATAAATGCACTTCTCTTTATTTTGTTATATTTTGCAAAATTTCCGCTAGTGCATATTCTGGAAGAAGAAAAGATTCAGCTTTCTCATGTTGCATTGCTTCTTAAAAATCCTTTGATTCTTATTTATAGCCTGGGGATATTTTTATATGTCGGTGCTGAAGTTGGGACTTCTTCATATATTCTAATTTTTATGAATAAAATTCATGGAGTTGGTAATAGTGATTCATTCTGGAAAACTGGAACTATTTGGAATTCGGCATTCCCATCTAAATCAGCCTTGGTAGTGGCTTTATTCTGGCTGTTTCAAGCTCTAGGTCGCCTCATTATTTCTCCTATGATGAAGCATATTGGTGAAAAGAGGATTTTCATCTTTCACAGTTTTGGTACAATTATATTCTTAGTAATTGCAATCCTGGGTAATACAAATATTTCTTTAATTGCTTTTGCCTTAGTCGGATATTTTACGTGTGCCTCATTTACCTCAATATTTAGCGCAGCAATTCAAAGTTTTGATTCTAATCATGGTACTATATCGGGAATATTAGGTACGGCTATTGTGGGAGGAGCTTTCCTGGGTTGGCTTGTTGGCGCGGCTGGTGGTTTCATGAGTATGAAATGGGCTATGGTTATTAATTTAATAGCATTTACTTATGTGTTTGTCTTGGCAGTTTGGGGTAAAGGCAGGTTAGATGTTAAAGAATCGTAAGGTTTAAAAATGAAAGACAAAATTCTTATCGGTGTAGATTTTGGTGGAACAAAAATATTGACTGGTGCAATGTCGGAAAAAGGGGAAATACTTTGTGAACCGGTAAAGGTTCCGACAAACAGTAGTGAAGAATCGGAAATAATTATTAGGAGTATAACCGACTCCATTAAATTAATTTTTCAGCGTATAGGATCAAGAATCTCTGATGTGTGCGGTATTGGAATGGGTGTGACAGGACCTTTAGATATAAAAAACGGTACTATTCTCGAATGCCCCCAGTTGCCGACTTTGCATTTTTTCCCGCTTAGACAAACAATTCATAATTATTTTGGCTTGCCGGTTTTCATGAACAATGATGCTAATTGTTTAATTTATGGTGAAACGCTTTTCGGAAGTGGTGTCGGCAAAAATAATGTTGTCGGGTTTACTCTTGGTACCGGACTTGGATGCGCAATAATTATTGATCGAAAAATCCTTAATGGTTTTACCGAATCAGCCGGTGAAATATGGCCTTCGCCTTATTTGACTGGGACTATTGAAGATTTTGTGTCCGGCGCCGGCGTTTCTAATATTTATAAAGAAATTTCTGAGTCTGGATCTGTAGCTTCCCGAGAAAAATCTGCATTAGAAATTGCATTAATGGCTGAAAATGGTGATGCAAATGCTTTAATAACTTGGGAAGAATTTGGTAAGCATTTAGCGGCGGCAATTTCTTGGTCTATAAATTTGATTGATCCGGAAATTATAATATTGGGCGGATCAATAACTAATGCTTTTAAGTTTTTTTCTTCCGCTTTGGAAAAAAATCTACGGAAACATGTCTGCCCCGTGCCTGCTGAAATGACGAAAATAGAGATTGCAAAGCTTGGCGCTAATGCCGGATTCATAGGCGCGGCATGTTTAGCTTTATAAGAGTTATAAAATTTACTTTTGGAATTATTTCAACGGAAAATAGATGAAACTTTTTACAAAAATTACTATTTCAATTTTTATTATAGGTGGAGTTCAAAGTCTGCTTGGACAAGACAACAATGATGTTAATAATAAAAACCTTCTTTTATCAAAGTGGCAGCTAAAATCAACGGTTTTAGAAAAGTCAAGCGGCGAAGAAATATCTACTGGGCACTATTCCATAGATCATTGGCTTAAGGTAGAGGTACCAACTACTGTTCTAAATGGATTAGTAAAAAATGGAATCTACCCTGATCCACGTTTAGATTTAAATAATTATCTTATCCCTGATATATCTGATAAATTTAATCTCAAACATGATTTGGCGAAATACAGTTATCTACCTGATCACGTGAATCCTTGGGAAAATCCTTATTGGTACAGAACAGAGTTTAAGGTACCGGATAATGAAAGTGGGAAACAAGTTTGGTTAAACTTTGATGGAATAAATTATAGAGCGGAAGTATGGCTGAACGGAAAAATGATTGCGGACTCCGGTGATATGGTTGGGATGTTTCAGCGTTTCAAGTATAATGTTACGAATGCTGTAAAGAAAGAAGATACCAATTACCTTGCTGTAAAGATATTTCCGGTAGATCATCCCGGAATACCGGGTGTACAAATGAAGGTATTTGGCGATAACCGTGGGTCAGCAGAAGATTTATTTAAGGATGTGACTCTCAAAATATCCGGTGGCTGGGACTGTGCTCTACCAGCACGCGATAGAAATATGGGAATCTATCAAGATGTATATCTAAGCTTTACCAACGAAGTAGATATAATCAATCCATATATAGTGACTAATTTACCTTTACCTGATACAACAATAGCAAACTTATGTATCAGCGCAACGCTATATAATACAAGTAGTATGAAACAAAGTGGCATTTTGAAAGGTAAAATAGATTTATTGACAAATATGAATATGGGAGATTTCATAAAAAAATTCCCGGGTAAAATGGAAAGCATAACATTTGAAAAACAAGTCGAAGTACCTTCTAATGATACATTGACAGTATTCTTAAGCTATAAGGATTTCCCCCAATTAACTATAAAAAATCCTTACCTGTGGTGGCCTAACGGTTATGGAGAACAGAATCTGCATAATTTGGAATTGAGTTTTGAACTCGATGGAAAAGTCTCCGTTAAGAAAAATACTATTTTCGGCATAAGGGAAGTTACAAGTAAATTAAAAGAGCTTAATGGCGAATATGGTAGAGTTTTTTACATTAACGGGCAAAGAATATTCTGCAAGGGAGGCTGGATTCAGCCTGATATGCTGTTAGACAACAGTAAAAAAAATATTTATGATCAGGTAAGGCTTATAGCAAATGCAAATGTCAATATTGTATCCAGCGAAGACATGCCTGCACCATCGAATGACTTCATGGAAGCATTGGATAAATACGGATTGATGTGGTGGGAAGACTTTTATCAATGTTGGACATCTACACCGGGGACAAACACTGCATATTTACCATTAGATCATTTCTTAGCAATTAAAAATGAACGTGATATTATTTTGAGATACCGGAATAATGCAAGTTTGGTAGCATGGTGTGCCGAAAATGAAAATATACCGGGACCTGACTTGTATCTTGCTCTTAAAAGTGATCTAAAAAGTTTAGATAATACCAGACCATTTCTTGCATCGACAGCAATATGGTGGGATTGGAAGAAATTGACTCCATATATAAATGACGATTTCCCTGTTGGAACTACTGATAATGGCCCCCCGGATTATACATGGTATCCTTTACCTTACTATTTCAACATCATAGATAGTGTAACGAACCAGATGTTCCATAATGAACTTGGAATGGACGCAGTTTCTACTCTAAGCAGCTTAAAAAAGTTTATCTTCAATCTTGGAAACGATACGGCGAATCCGTTTTTTCCTTTGGACAGCGTATGGGCAGAACATGGAGTTTGGGATGGAGATGGTTATGCGTTTAAAGCCTATGACAATGCAATTAGAGAATTTTATGGGTTCAAAACTAAAAGCGTTGCCGATTATGCTCGTATCGCACAATTAGTAAACGCCGACAACTATCGAGCAATGTTTGAAGCAGCAAACTCTCGAATGTGGGATATAACAAGCGGTGTAATGATATGGAAGTTGAATGCAAGTTATCCGGATTTTGCATGGGAAATGTACGATTGGTTCTTAAATCCCAATTCAGGCTATTATTTCGTTAAAAATGCATGTGAGCCTTTGCATGTACAGATGAATGCGAATGATTATGAAGTATCTGTAATTAACACATATCATAAGACTTTAAATAATGTAACTGTGCGCGTTAGAATATATGATTTCAATCTGAGAGTAAAGTGGGCGCGTGAAATGGGAATAAATTTGGATGCGGACCGCTATCAAGAAGTGTTTAGTATACCGCAACTTTCAGAAATAACTCCGATTTATTTTGTAAAACTTGAATTATTAGATAATACCGGGAAGATTCTTTCGAGTAATATTTATTGGGAATCATCAAAAACGCCTGTTGATTTTTCGGAATTATCAGGGCTTGAAAATGTGAAACCGGATGTAACATACAAGTCTGAAGAAACAAATGGGGAATACTGGGTAGAGGTGAAAGTTAAGAATGATACAAAAAAGCTTTCGTTTTTGAACCGTCTTGCAATAATAAAAAAAGATAACAATGAAGAGGTACTTCCAACCTTTTGGAACGATAATTTTATTACTCTTTTCCCGGGAGAAGAAAAAAGTATAGAAGCAAAATTTGCAAAGAAAGATTTGAATGGTTCAGGGTTTTCCGTTATTGTTGATAATAATAGATAAAGTTAGGTCGTAAATTTTTTTGAAGAATAAGAATTCTTCAGTGTTAAAGGAATCAATAATTTTATCGTAACCACCCTCGGTACGGTTCTTCATTCCGGCATTGCAGTTGAGGGTAAATTCTTTAAATAAATTTCTAAAGATTAACTAATAAATAAGGTGAACAAAATGCGTAGATGGATACTTATCCCAAGTATTATTGTTTTACTCATGGTTTCTGCTGTTCCGGCAGCAAATTCAAGTTTAGAAGGGTATGTCAAAGATGCTAAAACAGGAGAGCCACTCATCGGCGCTAATATCATTATTGTAGGAACAAGTATGGGCGGAGCAACAGATATGGATGGGAAATATGTTATCCCCGTTGTACTACCCGGCTCTTATACTATTCGTGTCACGTACATCGGATACAAAGAGCAGAAAGCAGAAATACAGGCAGGGGTAGAAACGCATATTATAAAAAACTTTAAATTGGAACCTGTAGGTATTGAAGGTCAAACAGTTGTTGTTACAGCACAAGCAAGCGGACAAGCACAAGCCATAAACCAACAGCTAACAGCAGACCAGATAGTAAATGTAGTTTCCGCGGCAAAAATTCAGGAACTTCCGGATGCGAACGCAGCCGAATCAGTAGGAAGGCTTCCCGGTATTTCAGTTCTTAGAAGTGGAGGCGAAGGGTACGAGGTAGTTATCCGCGGGCTTGAACCAAAATTTAATAAAATCATGATCGATGGTATTCAAATGTCCTCTTCTGACCCAAATGATCGAAGCACTGATTTAAGTATGATCTCATCAAATATGCTTGAAGGTATACAAGTTTCAAAGACAGTTACTCCGGATATGGATGCCGATGTTCTCGGAGGGACGGTGAATTTTGAATTGCGTGAGGCGAGAGTAAAAGAAACGGGTGTTCCTCAATTTGGATTACTTGTGCAGGGCGGTTATAACGGCCTGCCGGATGCTTACAATAAATATAACGATTATAAATACCTTGGAAGTGTGGAAGACAGATTTCTGAATGACCGGCTTGGAATTTTTGCGCAAATTGATATAGAAAGAAAAAACCTTTCCTCGGATGAAATGGGAGCTACATATACTAATGCAGGAGAGAGTGCAACTCAATACTGGACCACCGGGCTAAATCTTGATGATATTGCCAGAGACAGAGAGCGTTATAACGGGGCATTTGTTTTTGACTACACGCTGCCTGAAGGAAAGATTAAGCTGTCGAATTTTCTAAGTTCGGGTAATACAACAACTATAGACCGGAATGAGAACTTTGCCATAAATGTAAATACACGGTACTACAATCTCACAAATACAAACAGTATTTTGAACACTATTAATAATGCACTCGATTTTGAACAGCAGTTGCCTATTTTCCAAGTGGATGTAAAATTGTCTCATACCTATTCTGAAACCAAAGATCCAAGTGATTGGGAAGCAAGTTTCCTGCAAACATCTGCCGGTATTAATCAATTCGTTAATAAAAATAATATAAATCCTTTAGAGATTCCAATAGCCGCTAACAACAATTTTGCAAATACTTTTCTAAATACATTTGAAAACGATAACAGCTTTGCGAAGGAACGTGCATTGACCGGATCAATTGACTTAAAAACGACGCTAAATATATCTGATTTGATAAGTGCAGAAATTAAATTCGGAGGGAAATACAGGTATCAGACAAGATCATACGAATATGATGTGTCTGACGGTCAATCCCTTTTCAGCGGCAGTTCAGCAACTGTTGACGGCCTCATTAATTCTTATTTCTCATTGCCACAAAGCCAGCAGATTAATATAAAATATTTTATGGATCCAACTTTTAGTTATGGGAAATTTCTTGACGGTGATTATCAAATGGTTGCGCCATTGAATTTAGGTATGTTCTCGCAAATATCGGATCTTCTTAAAAGAAATGTCCAATATATTATAGACAATAATGCTCAAGTCTCTTATAGCCACGACAATTATTTATCCACTACGAACAATTATTCCGGAAACGAAAATCAGTCAGCTTTTTATTTAATGTCAATTATCAATATTGGCCCGGATGTAAATATCATTCCCGGAGTCCGGTACCAGGATCTTATAACAACATATACCGCACCACGCGGCATCACAACTACTGAATCATGGTATACATACAACTACTATGATACTACAGTTACTCAAAACCATGGCTACTGGCTGCCCGATGTATCTTTGAAATATAAACCACTTTCATGGTTTGATATCCGCCTTGCTTATTCGAATACTTTAGCTTATCCGAACTATAATGCCATCATACCGCGAATTGACTTACAGCAATATTCAATTACATGGGAAAATTATAAGTTAGAACCTTCACGTTCAACCAACTACGATGCATATTTTTCCTTTTATAATAACACAATCGGGATGTTTACAGTAGGCGCGTTCCTGAAACAAATAGATAATCTGATTTATCCATGGACAGTCAATGTTACAGGAGCACAGGTCACACAGTATCTACCTTTTAGTCTACTGACGACCTATACTCCTAATAAAACATACACTGTATCTACTTATTTAAATGACTCTTACAGGATTAATAATTACGGGATGGAGTTTGACTGGCAAACTCATTTCTGGTATCTGCCGGGCCCATTATCAGGATTAGTGTTTAGTGCAAACTTTACACATATTTTCTCAAAAGCTCAATATCCATATATGTATCAATATGTTAGTCTGTCGGGCCGCTCCTCCCCGCCTATTGACACATCCTATATAAACCGGCTTATCGATCAGCCTGATGATATCGTTAATCTTTCGCTTGGATTTGATTATCAAGGCTTCTCGATACGTGTTTCAATGCTTTATCAGAGTGATATTTTTACAGGCCCAAATTTTTGGCCTCAATTGAATGCTCATACATCCGCATACAGGCGCTGGGACATTGCTGCCAAACAAGATCTGCCATGGTTCGGAATTGAATTGTATGGAGATGTTAACAATCTCAATGGAGCAAATGATATCAGTGTAATTCAAGGAGGAGGAGTTCCAACAGCCGAACAGGATTACGGTTTAACTGCTGATTTAGGGCTGCGCTGGAGGTTTTAGTTCTTACGGCAGGAATTAATTTATAATTTAGAATAAAACAAGAACTTATTGAGGTTTTGTTTACATGAGAAATGTTTTTAATGACTTAAATAATTTTTTCGGAACATACTGATATAACATTATTAAAAAATCGAAAGGAGGCAGTAAAATAATTTCTTATTGAGGGAAAAATAAAGCTTTATAAAAAAAGTTTTATCAAATTTGGTACTTTTTTAAATTATTTTCAAAAAACTCTTAATGAAAGGAGTCTTTTCATGAAAACTTTATTCACTACAGCAATGGTAATTGCAATTGTAGTATTTTTTATAGTACCAAGCAAAACATTTGCTGGTACTCCATCACACAAAAAATTAGCTGGTGCAAATGATACACTTGTCGTTTATGCAAGCGGTTTGAGTTTGGATCAGTTAATCAATAGTGATACCGCTGCTGGCATGCAAGCGCACGCCGCTTATAAACTTGTTTCATTGGATACGTCATATTTATACCTGGCGCCCATAACAGTAGTATCTAACTTTACAGTTATTGGAGTTTTGGGACCAAACGGGCGACCGCCATGTATTCAGCCGGGCGTTCTTAGCGATAATTCAATACCTGCCGTTTTATTCACACTAAACGGACAGGGAACAATAGGTGTATTCAAGAATCTTTATATCACTGATCTTGCCACTAATAACTCTTTTACCGGAACCAAAGATATTTTAATATCTGCGGATCAAATAAAACTCTATGTTGATAATGTTATTTTTGATGAAAATCATTATGAAGTAATAGCTTTTTCGGGATTGTCTGAAGATTTCTTTATTACAAATTGCAAATTCAGAAATGGTGTTGATCCAACTAATTGGTTCGGTTCTTCGCTTTTAGCCTGTGATTATCCGACAAATAATCCTGCCGATTCAATTGTTATGGATTATAATACATTCCTCTGCATAAATTCACGTGCCGTCACTACAGGTAATCAAGGACCAGTGAATTATTTCGAGTTTTGTCATAACAGTTATATATACAATGTTACAGAAGACCTTCGCATGTTCACTGTTTCTAAAGGAAAGTTTGATAACAATATTTTTTATAGTTTGTATGCAGGAGCTCAGCCCGTTTCAGAATATCCAGCCTGGTTTGAGCCGTTTTCACCTGAAACTAACTCACTTATTGATTTCGATACGCTCACTTTATCAATGGACAGCACGTATGATCCCGCTGATGTATCAAGCTCAAATTTAAGGATGTTAGCTGAAGCAAAAAGAAATATTGAAGTTAAGAATAATGTTTATTTCTGGGGACAAAAACTTACAAGTTTCTGGACTGCATGGGATGATACAGCACATGGAGCTGATTCGCTTATTACGGCTCCCTGGATGAATCACAGAACTACAAACATGTTTACAGATAAAACGCATTGGCCCAATCTTGTACAGTCAGGTAATCAGAATACAGATCCTGAGTTCGGAAACGATATTATTGATGTTGCTGATAACAGCGGCAATACTGCAGGAGTAGTTGGTTTAACCAAATATGTTACTGAAATTAGGACCGGAACGGCATCAACCGATGTATGGGGCTATAATCCGAATGTTGTATCCGGTAATAACTGGATTCCCGCATGGCCTCTTCCCGAACAAATCACAGGAGGTTTGAAATATTCAGCACCTTTGTTAGCGCCTGATGGAAACCCGTATGGCGATCCTTACTGGTTTACATTGTCTACAACTCCTAAAAATCTTAGTGTAATTTCCACCGGGGATACCTATACGTTTTCCCCATCTCCCAGCAGTAACTATCCGGATTCCAAAAAAACCAAATTGACAGATGGAATATTCGCTTCCACTGCTTACTACGCTGACCCCGCTTGGGTAGGTTTTACAAGTACAGATACTTTAAATGTAGTAATCGACCTGAAAAGCGTAATGCCTGTACAGCAGTTCATGGGTGAGTATCTGCTTGACCCACAGCCTGCGATTAATTTACCGACTCAAGTGAGTGTTTCCATATCAACAGACGGTACAATATTCACAAATGTCGGAATTCTGAGCGATAACTCAACGAACGATTCAACATCAAGCATTCATAAGTATTATTATACGCTGCCTAATACTATAAACGCAAGATACGTTAAGTTCAGTACTTTAGCCCAGGCTGGCGCTTGGGTCTTTGTAGATGAATACGAAGTTCTCGCTCCTGTTACTACAGGTATCAAAAAGCAAACGTCATCAGTTCCTACAAATTTTAATCTGAGCCAAAACTACCCGAATCCTTTTAACCCAAGTACAAATATTAATTTCTCATTGGAAAAACCTTCTAATGTAACACTATCAGTTTATAACGTTCTTGGTCAGAAAGTGGCAACACTTGTAAATAGCTTTATGCAGGCGGGGAGCTATACATATCAGTTTGATGCAAGCAAATTAGCTTCAGGTATTTATATTTATCGTATAGAAACTGGTAACTTTGTTTCAGCTAAAAAAATGATTCTCCTAAAGTAATAAGTTAGTAAATACTCCTCATTGAGCCGGGGTTGCCCATTGTAGCCATCCCGGCTTAGTCTGTTCAAAAAAAATTTAGAATCATTAATTTTAATTAATGAGATTTATCTATGTTAAAAATATTATATAAAATAAATTATCTTCTTACTTTAGCCTTTATTTTATCTTTGTTAATGATTCCTGCAATTAGTATGGCTCAGGCAAATAAGGCTGAATTAGGCGGTTCGTTTATTACCGGCGATTTATGCGGATTCTGGACAGATGCAAGATGGCAGCAAGAATTCTCTTCGATGAAAGCCGACGGGATGAATTATATAGTCATTCAAGCAATTGTTAATAGTTATCCGGGACAGATTACCGAAACACTTTATCCTTCTTCTTTACCAAATACAGAAATGGCCACTGGAGGGAACGGCGTTACATACCCTGATATTGTCGATGCATGTCTTAGAAATGCAGAGTCAGCAGGCATGAAAGTGTTTATAGGACTTGATTTGAATAATAACTGGTGGAATGTTTATGCTAATGATACTGTCTGGCTTTACAGTCAGATGGTTTTAGATAACAAAGTATGTGATGAAGTGTGGAGTTTATATAAGAGCAAATATCCTGATGCATTCTTTGGCTGGTATTGGGCTTATGAAGTTGATAATGTTAATTTTTCAACACAAACACAACAGCATGTACTTACAAATGCAATGAACATGCAATTAGATCATCTTATTACTGTAAATGAAAAGCTTCCCTTTATGTGGTGTCCGTTTATGAATTCAAGCCTCGGGACTCCGCAATCTTATCAAACAATGTGGGAAAATGTTTTATCCGGATTGCATACGGCTGCAGGGGATATCTTTTGCCCTCAAGACTGTATTGGCGCCGGAGGACTTACTTTAAGCAATCTTGAAAGTTGGTTCTCAGCACTTCGCCAGGCTGTTAATACAAAAAAGGGATTAGTAATGTGGTCAGATGTCGAAACATTCGAAGTTTATGAAAACAATTACTTATCTGCTACAATTGGCAGGGTTGTCTCACAATTAAAAATAGAAGAGCCCTATGTTGATAATTACGTTTCATGGGAATACTGCTATTATGACAGCCCTTACAATGCCGATACAGGTTATCAAGCAACATACAAAGAGTACTTTAATACTGGCTCACTTGAAACTTCACCGCCAACTACCCCCAAAAACTTTACTGCAGTGCTTCAGCCTGATGCCGATATTACATTGAATTGGAATGCATCAACTGATAGTATAGGTGTATGCGGGTATTACTTATATCGCAATGGAAAATTGATTACTATGAATCAGGCTGCAGTTTCAAACGGAGGAGCAGTGAATAATACCTCACTTACAAATTATACAGATGAAGGTCTGAGTTCAAACACAAATTATATATACCAGGTAACGGCGTTTGATTTTGCCGGCAATGTTTCTTCTCCGGCTACTTCAGATACTGTTAAGACTGATAATTTCAATGTAGTTTCTCATAATTGTAAATATACTTTTTCTGTAAAACCCAGCAGTAACTATCCGGATCCAAGTGGTAAAAAATTAACAGATGGAATATTCGCGACCACTGCTTACTACGCTGACCCTGCCTGGGTGGGTTTTCTTAGTCCGGACACTCTTAATGTAGTAATTGATCTGGGTCAAGTAATGCCTGTGCAGCAATTCCTTGGAGAATATTTGCTTGATCCCCAGCCCGCAGTTTTCTTACCTACACAAGTGAATGTCTCGTTATCATCAGATAAAGTTACATTCACCAATTTAGAGAATTTAATTGTAAATGGAGCGAATGATACATCAGAGAATAAATTTACATATTATTATACATTACCTAACCCGGTGAATGCGAGGTACGTCAAATTCAGCACTATAGCCCCTAATGACGCCTGGATCTTTGTAGATGAGTATGAAGTTCTGGCTCCTGTTACTACCGGTATCAAAAATCAATCGTCTAAAGTTACCGCAAAATACGGATTGAGCCAAAACTACCCTAATCCTTTTAATCCAGGCACAAATATTAATTTTTCAGTAGAGAGACCTTCTAATGTGACACTGGCAGTTTATAATATCCTTGGTCAGAAAGTGGCTACACTTGTAAATAGTTTTATGCAGGCGGGGAGCTATATATATCAATTTGACGCAAGTAAATTAGCTTCAGGTGTTTATTTTTATCGAATCGAAGCAGGTAACTTTTTATCAGTTAAGAAAATGATTTTGATGAAATAATATTTATTTAGTTGGGATCTCCCCACTTCTCCGGGGCTGTTGTTGGCAGTTCCGTTTAATTTGTCGGGAAAAAATTATGTAATCATTAATTTTAATTGACGAGGTTTTTTTATGTTAAAAATACTATATAAAATAAATATTCTTCTTTTATTGACCATTATCTCATCATTTTTATTTATTCCTGTTACAAGTATGGCTCAGGTAAGTAAACCATTAATAGGCGGCTCGTTTATAACAGGAGACCTTTGTGATTCCTGGTCAGATGCAAGATGGCAGAAGGAGTTTACTGCAATGAAGAATGCCGGGATGCATTATATTATTATTGCATCTGCTGTAGAAAGTTTTCCCGGTAAGGTCACTACCACAATCTACCCTTCATCTTTACCAAATACAAAAATGGCGAAGGGGAGAAACGGCACTACTTATCCGGATATTATCAACGCATGTTTAAGAAACGCACAATCTGCAGGGATGAAAGTTTTTATCGGCATTGATGTTAATGATAGATGGTGGAATTCACCTGCAAATGATTCTACGTGGCTTTACGGACAAATGGTTTTCGATAACCGAGTCTGTGATGAAATATGGAGTCTTTACAAAAATAAATATCCGGATGCATTTTATGGCTGGTACTGGGCTTATGAGGTTGATAATGTAAATTTTACAACTCAAGCACAGCAGCGTGTACTTACAAATGCAATGAACATGCAACTGGATCATCTTACTGATGTAAATGAAAGGCTTCCTGTTATGTGGTGTCCTTTTATGAACTCCAACCTTGGGACTCCACAGCCTTATGAGACAATGTGGGAAAATGTGTTTGCCGGGTTGCATACCTCTGCGGGAGATATATTCTGTCCACAGGATTGTGTAGGAGCCGGCGGACTCAAGTTAAATCAGGTTGCAAGTTGGTTTTCTGCGCTCCGTAAGGCGGTAAGTACAAAACCGGGATTGGCGATGTGGTCTGATGTTGAAACATTTGACCTTAGTGACAACACTACTGCTACGATGGACCGGGTAATTTCACAACTAAAAATTGAACAGCCTTTTGTAGATAATTACATTACATGGGAATTCTGCTATTATGATAGTCCTTTCAATATAGACCCGGGTTTTTATAAAACATACATGGGCTACTTTAATACCGGTTCCCTTGAAATTATACCACCAAGTACTCCAGCCAATTTTACTGCAGTGCTTCAGAAAAATGGGGATGTTGTATTGAATTGGGATGAATCCAAGGATAATATAGGAGTTTGCGGGTATTATGTATACCGGAATGGAATAATGATTTGTAAAAAACAAGTCCCGATTAATCGAAGGCATAAAAAAATTAATCCCTCTCTTACAAACTTAACAGATGTATTTTTGCATTCAAATACAGATTATTCGTATCAAGTTAAAGCATATGATTTTGCTAATAATCTTTCTAATCCAACATCACCGTTAATGATTAATACAGGCATAATACCTGTGCTTCCCAACGAAGTCTCCGGCGGGTGTCCATATTCAGTTTCAATACCTGATTATACAAACAATCTAAAAACAACGAATACAAAATTGACAGATGGAATTTATGCTGACAGCGCTTCAATTGAGGACCCTAAGTGGGAGGGTTTTCATGATAATCATCAAAAACCAAGGGATGTAATTATTGATCTGGGTAGAACCATGCATGTGCAGCAGTTTATTGCAGATTATCTGCTTGAACCCAAAGCATTAGTTTATCTTCCGGCAGAAGTAAATGTTTTAGTTTCGACAGATAATGTAAATTGGACAGATGTTGGAAAATTTTCACACCCTAATTTGCCTTATGATGAAACGGCAGCAACTTACAAATATCGATTAACATTATCAAAACCCGTAAACGCGAGGTATGTCAATTTTAGGACCGTGCCGACCCCAAGGTGGTTCGACGAATTAACATTTGAGGATGAGTTCGAAGTTCGCAATAATGATGTCCCAGGTGCAAAGTGAACAACGAAAGTTCCCATATAGCTTTTAAATTCTTTCAATAAGAAATAGATAGATGAAAAATAATAACTGATTTTTTGAAAAAGTATCAAGTACTTTGGACAATCATTTGAAAGATTGCAAATAATGGATAGAAGAAAATTTATGGCAGCTTCAATTGGCAGCATTTTTTTGTCTAAATATTCCAATGCTGAAAGCTTACTAAAAAAAAATAATCTTATCAGGAAAAATTTATTTTCTGATAATACTACATTGACATTCGGTGATTCATCACTTTTAAAACTCCGTGATGATTACCATCATTATCTTTTTGAAGATTTCCTTCCTTTTATGGATAAATATGTAATTGATGATAAGTATGGCGGATTTATGTGTAACACTGATCTCAGCGGTAAAAATATAAATACCGATAAAGCCACATGGACGGAAGGCAGAGGTATATGGGTTTATTCATTTCTTTATAGAAATTTTGGGAAAAAAGAAAAATATTTAGATGTCGCCCATAATTCTTTAAATCTGATTTTAAAGACCAAACCCATAGGCGATGCCTTATGGCCTGACACAATTTCCCGCGAAGGTAATGCTCTTACGCCTTCATCAAAACAAATATCGGGCGATATTTTAATTGCCGAAGGATTAAATGAATATGCCCGAGCTTCCGGGGAATGGGAATACTGGAATTTGGCAAAAGATATAATTTTAAAATGCTGGAAAATTTATAATAATCCCGATTATTATCCTGGAATTGTTACAAACTATCAAGGTCCGGATGTTTTCCCTTTCCCCGGTGCGAAAATTCAAGGCGTTTCTATGATAATGATTATTACTATTAATAGAATGCTTGAATCCAAAAATGATCCTGATTTAGAGAAAATAATTTCCGCATGCACAGATGCTGTAATTTATAAACACTTTAATCCTGAATTCAACCTCAATAATGAACTATTAAATCATGATTATACCTGCCCGAATAATGAATTATCACAATTTGTTTATACGGGTATATCAATTGAAACTCTTTGGCCAATTATGGAAAGGGCAATTAAACTTAAGAACGTTAATTTATTTCAAATTGCCGCGGAAAGATTTAAACGACATGTTGAAGTTGCTTGGGATGGCGTATATGGCGGGGTTTTCCGGAGTTTAAATAATGTTGATAAAAATTTATGGGAAGTCGAACGATTATGCAAAGTTCTTTGGGCACAGCAAGAGGTTTTAAATGGAATTATTATACTTATAGAACAAACAGGTGACGAATGGGCAAAGAACTGGTGGTTTGAAAAAATGTATAAATATTTGACGGATAAATATTTATTAAAGCAATATGGATACCCGCTTTGGATTTTTCAGGCTGATAGAAAAGTAACGTTTGAGCAAAAACAGCAGAATCAGACCATAGAAAATTATCATCTTCCGCGTCATTTGATGCTGACGTATTTAGCTATAGATAGAATAATAAAAAATAAAGGTAAACCGGTCTGGACGGCAGCAATGGATACAAAGGATAGGAATTGATTTCAGGTTACAAGACCAAACAAAGTCAGCTTAACAGAGTATGAATCTGGTAAAGACGTCGGTTCGGAGGGGCGTCTTCCAAGCGGAGATTATTTTAGCCATAACTTGTGATACCAAATTCTCTGAACACAAACACGCGGTGAACGCGCTAGATAAGGAGTAAGCATACTGTGAACAAGAACCTATTATTTGCTACGGTAGTATCTGCACTCGGCAGTTTTCTCTTCGGATTTGACACTGCCGTTATCTCGGGTACAACGAAATTTATAACCGCATATTTCAGCCTGACAGACACAACACTCGGAATTACTGTTTCGATTGCGCTATGGGGAACAGTTCTCGGAGCGATTATTGTGGGCAAACCGGGAGATTTGTGGGGAAGGCGTCTCATGCTTTTGATCTGTGGAGCAACCTACTTCGTTTCAGCTTTAGGGTGTTCCATGGCAAGCGGGTGGTACATACTCCTGTCCTTCAGATTCTTAGGAGGAATTGCCATTGGAGCTTCTTCTGTCATGGCGCCGATGTACATTGCTGAAATTGCGCCGGCAAAAATTCGCGGCAGATTGGTGGCGGTAGTGCAGCTTAATATCGTTATCGGAATTCTTGTTGCTTTTTTCACGAACTATTTGCTTGTCAACGCCGGCGGAGACAACTGGCGATGGATGTTTGGAATAATGGCGATTCCGTCCGCTATCTTCTTCGCATTTTTGTTTATTGTACCGGAGAGTCCTCGATGGCTCGTCAAGAAAAATCAATCCGACAAAGCGAAATCGGTACTGCAATCGGTCGGCGCCGAGGATGTTGATTCGGAACTGAACGAGATAATTATATCACTTAAGGAAGATTTCGGTACCACAAAACTACTTCAAAAAAAATACAGCTTTGCAATTTTATGTGGCGTGCTCCTTCCATTTTTTGGTATACTAAGCGGGATCAATGTCATAATGTATTATGCTCCGATGATATTCGAGAAAGCTGGTGCAAGCACAAGCGCAGCAATGATGCAAGCTATCGGCGTCGGCGGTACCAACCTGGTGTTTACCATTCTGGCAATGTATTTTATAGACAAAATCGGTCGCAAACCGCTGTTGATGATAGGGGCAGTTGGAATGTTTCTATCGATGTTTGGCGCCGCCTTGCATTATTATAATAGTAATTATTTTGGTAATGGAGTGATGGTAGTTTGCATTTTCGTCTTTGTCGCATTCTTCGCTTTTTCAGTAGGAGCGGTTATTTGGGTATTTCTTTCTGAGATTTTTCCTAATAAAATCAGATCAAAAGGTCAATCGTTGGGCACATTCGTGGACTGGACAGTAAATGCGGTCGTCGGTCTTGTGTTCCCAATCGCTCTTACATACTTCGGCGGTGGAAACGTGTTCATGTTTTTTGCCTTGTTAGAAATCCCATTCTTCATCTTCGTACTGAAGATAATGCCGGAGACCAAGGGAAAATCACTGGAGGAATTGGAAAAATATGTTGTTCGATAAACTTAAAAATATTTCTTTCCCGTTGTTCAGAATATTATTTGCACCATTAAATGTTTACCCGGAAGGAATACATTCAAAGTGAATTATATGAAGATATCCGTTATTTTGCTAAAGGCGCATCTATGAAAAAGACGTCTGCGTCAGTTTCTGTTGATTCTCATTTCAATTCCGGGTTGAATGTAGTCTTGGCTATTGATCTTGGTGGTACGAACCTGAGAATTGGAGTTGTAAATGAATCAGGAGAAGTCATCCAATGGAAAAAGCAGCCCACGCCTAAGGATCATGAATCCATTGTTCAATCAATCCATGCGTTAGTTGAGGATGAACTAAGTGTATGCACGGCTTCAGGATATAATGTTACAGGTATTGGAATCTCGACCGGTGGACGTGTAGACTTCAAGAGAGGTATTATTGTTGACTCAACTTCGCTAATTTCAGGTTGGAAAAATATCCCGCTGAAGGAAATAATAGAGAGACGGTTTAACCTTCCTGCCTTTGTGGATAATGATGGAAATTGTTTTGCATTTGCCGAAAAGCGCTTTGGCAAAGGGAAACTACTTGACAACTTCATCGCTGTCGTCCTCGGAACAGGTATTGGTGGCGGTATTTATGTTGACGGCAGACTGTTGCGGGGATCGAACAATTTTGCTTCGGAAATAGGACATATAAGCGTCGATGCTGATGGACCTCAATGTTCGTGCGGAGGCCGGGGCTGCATCGAGCTATTCGCTTCCGGCTCCGGTATTGCACGATGGGCTTCCGTGAATCCGCTTCTTCAACATTTAGCGAGCGATAGGGGGGAATTATCTTCGAAGATCATTAGCGAAGCTGCCAAAGCCGGAGACCCGTCTGCATCTGCCCTTTTGAAAGAAGCGGGCTGGAGACTCGGAGTTGCAATGGCCGGGCTGGTTAACGTATTCAATCCTGAAAGCATCATAATATCCGGCAGTTTACTGGAACTGGAACATACATACCTGGATGAATTCAAGAAGACTGTCATGCAGATTGCTATGAAGTCCAATACGAGAGAACTGCGAATCGATAGCTCGTATTTTCCACAAGAAGGTGGAATTCTGGGGGCGGCGGCGTTGGCATTCGAAGAAGTGTCGATTGCACTAAACATAAAACGTCCCCATGATATTGGCTTGAATAAAGGATGAAGAGACTATTAACAGATTCTTTTCTAAACTTAAATGAGAGAGACACCTATGGCTATATTGAAAACAGGACTAATTGTATCGTGTCAGGCAGAAGAAGGAAGTCCCTTTAACTCACCTCAATTCATTGCTGCTTTCGCGAAGGCGGCGGAACTGGGAGGAGCTGTTGGTGTGAGGGTGAGGGATCCTGAGAATGTGAAAGCAGTGGCGCAAATCATTCAACTTCCAATAATCGGCTTGACAAAAGGAACGTTTGATTCAGGCAGGGTACTGATTACTCCTACCATTGATGATGTCCTGAGACTTGTAGATGCGGGCGCAAACATAATTGCAGTTGATGCAACTGTCCGCCGAAGACCCGCCGGATTGTCGGGAATTGAATTTCTCCAACTGGTTAAATCTACAATATCCTGTAAAGTAATTGCAGATATTTCGAATATTAAGGAAGGATTGGCGGCGGCGGAACAAGGTGCAGATTTTGTCAGCACTACCTTGGCGGGGTACGTTGAAGGATCAGCCCCCTCAATGTACAAACCGGATTACGTACTTATAAAGGAAATTGCCTTAAAAATTAAAACGCCAATCATTGCAGAGGGAAGAATTTGGTCACCCCAACAAGCCAGGAAGGCGATCCGGTTAGGTGCGTTTGCAGTATGTATTGGTTCGGCAATCACAAGACCTGTAGACATAGTGAAAAGATTTGTTCTTTCCCTGTCCCGGGATGATTGTGGAGATAAAATATTTTTATAACTGGCAAAACTTTTAAACAAGGTGTCTATCTTAAATGATTAAAAAAAAGGTATATTTATAATTTACTTAACAGCTGGTTAGATCTTTTGTATTGCAACCTTGGCGAGACCGCTTATTACGTACAAAACAATTAGCCTAAATAAAAAGCTAATATTAAGATATTGCTCCCTTTCACTTTATTATTCATTTCATTTTACTTAATTTGCCAAATAAATAAAACTATTATACCTTTTAATCAAAATGAACCTGTTTTATGGGAAATCTAAATAATTAAGTAATATACTGGAGTAATAATGGCACTTTTACCTATAACCTTAATTGGCGATAAAATATTAAAAAAAAAGGCTGCTCTAATTAAAGATGTTGATGTTAAAACTATTGAACTTATCAGAGATATGTTTGAAACTATGCGGAATGCGAAAGGGATAGGATTGGCTGCCAATCAGGTTGGCGCCGATAAATCAATTCTTATAGCCGATATTTCTGTTGTTGAAGGAAATGAGGATGCAAAACCATTAGTATTTATTAACCCGGTAATTACGGAGCGTTCGGTAGAAAAAATTTTTATGGAAGAAGGGTGTTTAAGTATTCCGGATATTCGCTCCGAAATAGAAAGATCTGAAAAGATTGCGATATCATACAGAGATACAGATTTTAAAAACCAAACTCTTCAAGCAGACGGTTTACTTGCAAGAGTAATTCAGCATGAATACGATCATTTACAGGGTATCCTCTTTACGGATTTGATCAGCAGCGATATTAAGAAGAAAATAAATAAAGATATTATTAAAATTAAAAAACGAAAAATCGAAATACAGTATCCCGTTTCCGAGGACGTAGATTACCAGCTCTTTTCAAATAAGTATTGATATGAATATAATTTTTATGGGAACTCCCGATTTTGCAGTTCCCGCGCTCAAAGCTCTTGTAGAAAGCAGCCATTCTGTAATTGCAGTCGTTACCGGAGCGGATAAAGAAAGAGGAAGAGGAAGGAAATTAACTTATACTCCCGTAAAAGAATTTGCCCTTGAAAATAATATACCTGTGCTTCAGCCGGAAAAGCTTAAAGATGAATATTTTATTAGCAGGCTTAAAAAATTAAATGCCGATCTTTACGTTATTGTGGCATTTAGAATATTACCCGTTGAAGTATTCACTATCCCTTCAAAAGGCGCTTTCAATCTTCACGGTTCTGTTTTACCCAAATACAGGGGCGCAGCGCCTATACAGTGGGCATTAATAAACGGAGATAAAGATACCGGCGTTACTACATTTATGCTTGAACAGAAAGTCGATACCGGTAATATCATTCTTCAGGAAAAAATTGAAATAGAAGACGGGGACGACTTTGGCTCACTGCATGATAAGCTAAGCCTGCTCGGCGCATCTGTTGTGGTAAAAACAGTTTCTTTAATAGACGAAGGAAATGCCAAACTTTTTAAGCAGGAAAGTTCACTATCTTCAACTGCACCAAAGATAACTAAAGAATTAACAAAAATTAATTGGAACAAATCAGCAGATGAAATTCATAATTTAATTCGTGGTCTTTCGCCTTATCCGGGAGCATATTTTGAGTTTAGTGATAAAGTAATAAAAATATATAAATCTAAAATTAGTAAGGAAATTTGTTATCCCGGCAAATTTATTCAAACAAAACATTCACTAATTATAGGCTGCGGGAAGGATTCTTTGGAAATCCTTGAACTTCAGCAGGAAGGGAAAAAGCGCTTAAAAGTTGACGAGTTTTTAAGAGGATTTAGTTTCATTTAAACCTTTTTATTATCTTCCCTTTATCTCGGTTTATAACTACTGATCTCATTTTACTACTTATTCAGGGGAATTCTCTGTAAATTAATCGTAAATATTTTAATAAATAATTTAGGAATTATTAACATGGGAAAGCAAGATTTACCAAAGAAGGAAGATAATTCTATTGATGAAACAAAATACTCCATGGAGACAAATTTAATCTATGGAAAAAATGTCTCTAAAAAATGGGATTATTCTCATCACGTTCTGCCCCCTATTTCCGCCTCAGTCTTTTACAGGCTTGATTCGGTTGAAATAGGAGCTGAGGGGTTCACGGAGTTTGCAAATTCACCGGCGTCAGGTGAAGACCCAATACCTATATATATTTATGATAGATTAGGGGAACCAAATAAAGATATGCTTGAAGAAAATTTAGCTTATGTTGAGAAAGGGGATATTTCAGTCACATTTGCTACGGGTATGGGAGCAATTTCCGCTGTCATGGGAATATTGACAAAATCCGGGGATGAAGTAATAGCGCACCATACTTTGTACGGGTGTACATATTCTTTGTTTGTTAACTGGTATCCTCGATATAATATAAAGATAAATTTAGTTGATTTAACAATTGAAGATAATCTTTTGAAATCAATAAATAAAAAAACTAAGGTGATTTACTTTGAGTCTCCTTCAAATCCTAACCTTGACATTATTAACATCAGATCAGTCAGAAATATTATTGACCATGTAAATAAAGACAGGGAAGAACCGGACAAAATAAAAATTGTTGTTGATAATACATTTGCTACGCCATACTGCCAGCGCCCCATTGAACTTGGAGCAAATTTTAGTGTAAATTCTTTAACTAAAGGTCTTGGGGGATTTGGGACAGATATGGGTGGTGTAGTTGTTGGAAAAAAGAAGTATAAAGACATGCTTTTATTATATAGGAAAGACTTTGGCGCTGTTTTAAATAACAGAAGCGCCTGGACTGTTACAACATACGGCTTACCGACTCTGCATATAAGAGTCAGGCAGCAAATTAAATCAGCTCAAAAAATAGCTGAATTCCTTTATAAACATCCCAAAGTTGAGTTTGTCAACTATCCCGGCTTACCGGATTCTAAATTTTATGAAATTGCCAAAAGACAAATGGTAGACTTTAATGGAGACTTTGCTCCCGGCAGCTTATTATATTTTGTACTTAAAGGAACATCTCCTATGGATAGCAAGGAAAAAGCTAAATTGTTTATGAATATTGCAGCTAAAAAAGCCTATACAATGACTCTTGCGGTTAGTCTTGGGCATATAAGAACTTTGATTGAGCACCCTGCTTCCATGACTCATTCTATGGTCCCGGTTGAAAAGCTAATGGAATATAAGATAGACCCCGGGGGCATAAGACTTGCAGCCGGTATTGAAAATACTGACGATGTACTTATGGATTTAGAGGAATGTTTAAGTATAATTTAATGTGATTTCCATTTTTTATGTTTGATCGCGGCTCATTTAAATTCAACAGAATATATGGTATCTTTTTAACTTAATATAATAGAATTTTGCTTATGGGTAATTTACAAATACTTGTATCGTTAATTTTGTTCTCACTTTCAATTATTTCCGCTGATTTTGCGCAGGGCAATAATTCCGGTTCTGATTCAGTCGATATAACTGTTGTTGACTCATATGTTACTCCCGAAATACCGAATTCTTTTCTTCTTTCATTTTTTACGGATATTAAATGTAAATCCAAAGTAATTATCGATAAAAAGTATGAATATAAAGTATCGGATACATTAACTGCCGACCACAGATTAAAAGTTGATTTAACAGGATTGAATTTTAAAACAAAATCTGTTCCGTTTACAATAATTGTTCAGGATTCTACCGGCAAGGAATACAAAACCGGCAGTTATGAATTCGACCTGCCCGGCGAGATGAATATTCAAAGTGAATCAAATTTCCTGCTGCTGTGCTTATTTGGCGGGGTAGTATTTGCACTCCCTGCTCCAACCTATATTTCGCAAAATAGTGGAAGTTATTTCAGTTTAACAAAAGAAATTCCTTTGGTTTCATTAAAATCTCCTGAGTACTCTTATCCCATCGGTTATTTTTCTGCGGAATATTCTCATATATTCAAAGCCCCCGATCAAAACTTTTTCAGACTAGGCTATAAGCATATATTTATCTTGCCTGTTATAGAATATGTTTCCCCCGGGATTAACTGGTTCACAACTTTTAAAGGTTTTAATGGTGTCAGTGCTGAGCTTTCATTAGGGTTAGTGAAAATATTCAATACATTCACAGTTTATTCTCGTTATAGGTTTAACATTCAGCCGGGTGATTCAGAGAATAAATTTAATGAAATATCTATTGGTTTATACTCCAGTTTCTTCTCACTGTATTTCTAATAGCTGATTTTTTTAATTAAATATACATCCGCTATTGCTGTTATTGCGATTTATTAATATTTGTTAGTTGAATTTTTCCATCTGCGTTTTCTGCACCTTTGCGGGGGAAAGTTTTCTCGCAAAGGCGCAAAGCCCCCAATTGTTCACCATTTTTGATAAGTTCTTTTTTCAGACAGTATTTTTTTCGCTTAACACCAAAATTTTAAATGTACCGGCGCTTCTTATTTCTATCCAAAAACTTTCACATCCTGCAGGATTATTTTCGCTTCTCCATTATGAGTAATTACAAGAGTTTTTTGATTTTCAGAAGTATCCCTAATTACTTCAGATACATACTTCTTTCAATAATTGATAGGTTTTATTGATTTACCAAACTGCATTTTTTACCAAATTATTTTATTAAAATATTGTTTTTTAGTTTGTTACAATAAAAGCATAATCATTGAAAATCAAAATATTTCAACTTTGACATAAAAATCTTTTTGTTTAAGCTTTCATAGTCTTTTCGTGGCTTTTTCTTTATATTTATTTTATTCTATGAACTTATATTTGTGCTTAAATTTATGAAAATATTTACTGTATCTGAATTAACAAACAAAATCAAACTTACTCTGGAAGAGAATTATTCTCAAATCAATATCCTGGGGGAAATATCAAATTTTAAAGATCATGTTTCCGGGCATTGGTATTTTAACTTGAAAGATTCTAATGCAGTTATTAGCTGCACAATGTGGAAGGGATTGAACAGCTACGTCTTCTTTACACCCCGGGATGGAATGAAAATAATAGTAAGCGGCAGGATAACTGTCTATCCGCCCAGAGGTAATTACCAGTTTGATGTAAAGTCAATGAAGCCCGCTGGCGTCGGAGAACTGCAGGCTGCTTTTGAGTTATTAAAACAAAAGCTGGCGGCTGAAGGATTGTTCAATGAGCAATATAAAAAGCCAATCCCGGTTTTTCCTCAAAAAATAGGAATTGTAACTGCAATTGACGGCGCGGCATTTAAAGATATGATAAGTGTTGCAAAACGAAGATTCCCTCTGGTAGAGCTTGTTATTGCTTCTTCGCGTGTCCAGGGTAGCGGCGCTGCAGAAACAATTGCCAAAAGCATAAGACTCCTTAATGAAAGAACAGACATTGATGTAATTATTATTGCAAGAGGCGGAGGATCAATTGAAGACTTATGGGCGTTTAACGAAGAAATTGTTGCAAGAGAAATTTTCAAGTCCGTTATTCCTGTTATTTCAGGTATCGGACATGAAATTGATTTTACTATTGCCGATTTTGTTGCCGATGTACGGGCGCCTACTCCGTCTGCAGCAATGGAAATTGCTACTCCCGATAAGAAAGATTTGTTCTCTTTCATAGATAATTTTTCTTTTGGTTCTAATCAAAATCTGTCCCGTATAATAACTGAATCCAAAAGTAAAATTAGTAATTTTATAAATTCATATGGATTTAGAATTCCAATAGATATTGTACGTAGAAAATCACAGGAAACAGATAACCTTACATATCGGTTAATACAAAACATTGATCGGAAATTATTACTTGCCGGGAATAGACTTTCACTGGTTTCAAATCAAATAGAAGCGCATGATGTTCAAAAGTCATTAAAAAAAGGCTTTGTTCTGGTAAAACAGGATACTAAGTTTGTTACAAGAGCTGCAAATTTTGATAAGAATAAAGAATCAGTGTTAAAGTTTTATGATAGTGACCTAATTGTTAATAATAAAGTAACCTAAAGTTAGTTTGGCTTTGTATAGGAAAATCATAAATTAAATGATTAATTTTAAAAGAGAATTAATAATTCTTTATGGGAAAGAAAATAGATAAAAATAGTTTTGAAAGTAAGCTGAACAGACTTGATGAAATTTCATCTTTTCTTGAAAAAGACGATATTGGCTTAGAGGAGGCAATTAACTTGTTTGAAGAAGGTATTGAACTTTCAAGAAACTGTATATCAATTTTAAATGAAGCTGAGCTGAAAATCACGCAGTTAAAGAAAAGTCTGGACGAACTTTCTTTAAACGATAAAGGATTGGCGGAAGAATAACGATTGGAGCGCTTTTAAGATGAGTGAAGCCGGCAAATATGAAATTTTGTCAAAAATAAATTATCCTGAGGATGTTCGTCAACTGGATATATCCCAGTTGAAGCAGCTTTGTTCTGATATTAGAGAATATTTGATTGATACTATTGCCGAAACAGGCGGGCATTTTGGAGGCGGGCTTGGTACCGTAGAGCTTACTGTTGCAGTTCATAGAGTTTTTAACACACCGTATGATCTTATAGTTTGGGATACCGGGCATCAGGCTTATCCTCATAAAATATTAACTGGCAGGAAAGATGATTTAAAATCCATCCGGCAGCTGCACGGTATAAGCGGATTTTTAAAAAGATCTGAAAGCAAATATGATGCTTTTGGTGCAGGGCATGCTTCTACTTCCATTTCGGCAGCCCTCGGAATGGCTGTAGCAAGAGATTTGAAAAAAGAAAACCGCAAAGTTGTTGCAATAATAGGAGACGGTGCAATGACGGGCGGAATGGCTTATGAAGCTATGAACAACTCCGGTTTTATCAAATCTGATTTAATTGTTGTGCTTAATGATAACAATATGTCAATTGCTCCAAATGTATGGCAGATTTCAAATTACTTTACTGAAATGATTGCGCATCCCGATTACAATAAATTTAAAGGACAAATTTGGGATCTTACGGGAAAACTTGATCAATTTGGAGATAGACTGAGAAAAATTGCCGTTAGGCTGGAGAATGGAATAAAAGCTATTATTACTCCCGGTATGTTGTTTGAAGCTCTCGGGTTCAGGTATATTGGCCCTGTCAACGGTCATAACGTTCATCAACTTGTTAAAATATTTGAGCATGTAAAAGTTTTGAAAGGTCCTATTCTAGTTCATGTTATTACACAAAAGGGTAAAGGCTATGAACCGGCTGAAAATGATAAACAGAAATTACATGCCTCAACGCCATTTGATAAGTTAACCGGAAAGGCTATTAATAAATCATCGGGTGCTCCTTCGTTTACATCTATATTTGGAAAAGCTCTTACTGAAATTGTTAAAGATAATCCCAATATTGTCGGGATAACCGGCGCTATGGCTGATGGTTCCGGAATGGATTTCCTTCAGAAGAGTTATCCTGCAAATTTTTTTGATGTTGGAATTGCTGAAGAACATGCGGTTACATTTGCTGCCGGGCTTGCAACTCAAAATATTATTCCTGTTGTAGCCATTTATTCAACTTTCCTGCAAAGAGGTTTTGACCAAATTATTCATGATGTCGGCATTCAAAAACTTCATGTGGTTTTTGTTCTAGACAGGGCAGGACTTGTGGGTGCCGACGGTCCAACTCATCATGGCGCTTTTGACCTTTCGTATTTAAGAATAGTTCCAAATATGGTAATTATGGCTCCTAAAGATGAATCGGAATTAAGGGATATGCTTTATACTGCCGTAAAACATGATGAAGGTCCTATCGCTTTGAGGTATCCAAGAGGCAGCGGATTTGGAGTGCCTATGAAGGATGGTTTTGACTTGATTGAAATTGGGAAAGGTGAAATTTTAAAGAACGGAAGTGATGCAGTCCTTCTTGCCGTTGGCAGTATGGTTGACTATTCTATAAAGGCTGCTGGGATACTAAGAACTGAAGGTATAAACTGCGAAGTAATTAATATGCGTTTTATTAAACCGCTGGATTATGAACTGCTTGACGATGTATCACGAAGATTTTCAAAAGTAATTACGTTGGAAGAAAATTCACTTATCGGTGGATTCGGAAGCGCTGTCCTGGAATACTTTGCAGAAAAAAATTATAAAAACGATATTTTAAGAATTGGCTTACCCGACAATTTTATTGAGCATGGAACCCAGCAGGAACTTCATCATTTGCTCGGTATCGATCCGGAAGGTATATCTATAAAAATTGAACAATTCCTTGATAATAAAGTTACTCAGACCGTAGAAGCGCGATTAAATATAAGGTAAATTATTAATGGGAAAAACTAAAGTTGCAGTTATTGGTCTGGGAGGCATAGCGCAGTTAGTTCACCTTCCGTATTTAGCCAGAATTGAAAATGTCGAAATTACAGCTGTTGCAGAATTAAATACAAACAGACGTAATACAATAGCAGATAAATTTAATATCAAGGAAAGATATAAAGATCATATAGAACTGCTTGCTAACTGTGATACAAGCACAATAATAATTGCTACACCAACTAATACACATAAAGAGATAGCAATAGCTTGTTTAAAAGCTGGCAGGGATGCATTAGTTGAAAAGCCTTTAGCTCGTACATTTAATGAATCCAAACAAATTGCCGAAGCTGCTAAAAAGTTTAATCGAAAAATAATGGTCGGAATGAATTTGCGTTACAGACCCGATGCTATGATTCTAAAAAGCCTGATAAGCGCAGGAGAAATAGGGCAGCCCTTTTATATCAAATGCGGGTGGTTAAGGAGGCAAAGCAGCAGTCAAAAGTGGTTTACTAAAAAAGAAGAATCGGGCGGAGGTGTAATAATTGATTTGAAAATCCTATTACTTGATATGGCCCTTTGGATGTTAAATTTCCCGCCCGTAAGTTCCGTTACTACCCAAAATTATTATCAAAATACAAAGACGGTTGAAGATACTTCTGTCAGCTTTTTAAGATGCGCCGATTCTTCCTGCATCAGCGTTGAATCAAGCTGGTCGCTTTCACTTGAAAAAGACTTTTTTTATTTTGATGTTTATGGAAACAAAGGCGCGGCATCTTTAAATCCCTTTCATATCCACAAGAAAATAGAGGATCAGCTTATTGATCTTACGCCGTCTCAAACTGAAAGCGCTTTAAATCTTTTTAGAAAATCTTATATGAATGAACTGAAAAGTTTCATCGGGGCAGTTAACGGACTAAACCCTGTCTTTTCTTCCGCAGATGATTCACTTTCACGGATGAAAGTTGTAGAAGCAATGTATAAATCATCTGCACTTAAAAAAGAAATTAAATTATAAGCCTATGAAAACAAAAATTTTACTGGTTGATGATGAACCTGATATTGTAGAATTTTTACAATATAATCTTGTTCAGGAAGGATTCGATGTTATTTCTGCTTATGACGGCAGTGAAGCTTTATCGAAAATTTCTCAAAAACCCGATCTTATCATTTTGGATATAATGATGCCTAAAATGGATGGTTTTGAAGTTTTTAAGAAAATTAGAGAAACACCCGGCTTTGAAAAATTACCCGTAATATTTTTAACTGCAAAAGCCGGCGAAGCTAATGAAATTCTTGGCCTTGAAATCGGCGCAAGCGATTATATCCAAAAACCTATTTCTCCCAAAAAACTTGTTGCAAGAGTTAAATCGAATTTAAAAAAGTTTGAATCTGCTTCTGTCGGAAAAACTGCTCCGTTAAAAATTACTTTGGGCCCGCTTTTAATTGATAAAGATAAGTATGTCGTTTACCTTGCCGGAAAAGAAAAGTTTTTCCCCCGCAAAGAATTTGAATTGCTCTATTACCTGGCAAATAACCCCGGTAAAGTGTTCAGCCGGGATATGCTTTTAAAAGATGTCTGGGGAACAGATGTTTATGTCGTTGACAGGACCGTTGATGTTCACATCAGGAAAATTAGAGAAAAGCTTGATCAATATAGCGATCTTATTGAAACTGTAAAAGGCGTGGGGTATAAATTTAAAAGTGTGGAATAAAGTTAAATCAAATCTTATTTCTGCCCGTATATATATTGTAGAATTTCTATTCTTCGATCTTATTGTTGTTGCATTATTGTTTACTTTAAACGGGAAATCCGGCATTAACTTACAGTTTGTAATATTACTTCTAATTTTTAGTTTATTTCTCCTTAATTACCTTGGGAAAAAAAGGAATAAAGAACTTGCTGAAATAATGCTTATTATAAATAATATCAGGCAGAATTTTTATTCGGATTCCGATGAAATAAAATTAAGCCGGAGCCTGTTAAGTCTTCAGGAAGTTATAAAATTAATGTTCGAGAAGACTAAAAGCGATATAGAACATTTAAAGCGGCTTCAAAAAATGCGCTCCGAATTCTTAGCTAATGTTTCCCACGAATTAAGAACTCCTATCTTTGCTATTCAGGGGTATATAGAAACTCTGCTTAACGGAGCCATAAATGATGAAAATGTTAATAAGAATTTTCTTGGAAAAGCAAATCATTATACGTTAAGTCTAAACAATCTTCTTAATGATCTTATCGATATTTCTATGATTGAATCTGGCGAAATGAGAATGAGTTTCAGGTACTTTAAAATAAATGGGTATCTGAAGAATTTAGTGAATGAATTTGTTCCCGCAGCAAATGAAAAAAATCTGGAACTTATTTTCCATCCCTGTAATGAAAATCTTTTGCTTTTCGGCGATAAAGAAAGACTCCGGCAGGTAATTGTAAATTTGATTAGCAATGCTGTTAAATACACCGAAAAAGGCAAAATAGAGGTCTTTGTAGAAGAAGAACCTAAATTCGGAAAAATAATTGTCCGGGATACTGGAATTGGGATTCCTGAAGAGGATGTGAATCGTATCTTTGAAAGATTTTACCGGGTAGATAAAGCAAGATCAAGAGCAGTTGGCGGAACAGGGCTGGGGCTGGCTATCGTTAAGCATATTGTGGAAGCGCATGGCTCAAAAATAGAAGCCAAAAGCCGGTTTGATGAAGGATCTGAATTCTCATTCAGATTAAAAAAATAGAATGTCGAAATTTATCCGCCAATATGGATTTTTTAAGTGCTAAAAATAATTTATATTAGAATTGACTTGAAAAGCGATATTTCTTAACTTTCAAGTCTAAATTTTAGAAAATGAGGTTAAAATGTTTGCGGTTGTTGATATAGCAGGACAACAATTTAAAGTATCCGAGAATGTTCAGTATTATGTCCCTAAATTAAGTGAGGAACCGGAAAAGGATGTTACTTTTAAAAACGTTCTTCTCTTTTCCGATGAAAACGGTACTAAAGTTGGTAATCCATTTGTTGAGGGTGTTGAAGTTAAGGCTAAAGTTTTAGGTCATGTGAAGGATGATAAAGTTATTATCTTTAAGAAAAAAAGAAGAACCGGCTACGATAAAAAGAACGGTCACAGACAGCAATTAACAAAAATTGAAATTACTAATATTGGCTGATATTTAATTAGTCAATAGCTTAAAGGAGATTTTTAAATGGCTCATAAAAAAGGTCAGGGATCATCAAGAAACGGCAGGGATAGTAATGCCCAGCGTTTGGGTGTTAAAAAATTCGGCGGTGAAAAAGTGCTTGCTGGTAATATCCTTATAAGACAAAGAGGAACAAAATTTCATCCCGGCGAAAACGTACTTAAAGGCGGAGATGATACTCTGTTTGCAATTGCCGATGGCACTGTAAAATTTGAAACTAAAAAGGGCGATAGAAGATATATCAACGTAGTTACTGAATAATTTAATTCTTCAAAGAATATTTAATGGTTTAAAACCCTCCCTCCGGAGGGTTTTATAATTCGGAATCGGAAAGCCTTTCCTTTCGCTTACAATCCAAGTCTCTGCATATCTTCAACGAGCTTTTTAATAGCATTTACGGAATTATTCATGAGCGCTTGTTCTTCTTCATTAAGGGAAAACTCTATTACCTTTTCAACGCCATTTGCTCCGAGTATTGCAGGCACGCCAACGTAGTATCCGGTAACTCCAAATTCTCCGTTTAAATAAGCGCAGGTGGAAAGCAGCCTCTTTTCATCATACAAAATAGACTGAGTCATTTGTACTGCTGAAGTTGCAGGGGAATAAAATGCGGAGCCTGTCTTTAAAAGTTTTACTACTTCACCTCCTGCCATTTTCGTCCTTTCCACCATTGAATTGATAACCTCTTTAGCTTTTGCTTTATCCTTGTATTTTCTCTCAAGTAATTCTATTATGGGAATGCCGTTTACGTTAGCATACCTGATAATCGGTACCATTGTATCGCCATGCCCGCCGAGGACAAGCGCATTGATATCTTTTACCGATACACCAAGCTCCCAGGATATGAATGTCGCTAAACGTGATGAATCCAAAACACCGGCTTGCCCCATAACTCTGTTGGCGGGGAAACCGCTGATATTCTTAAACAATGTCACCATAGCATCAAGCGGATTGGAAATTATAATTGCTATTGAGCTAGGTGCTTCTTCTTTTACGGCTTCCGCTACCGACTTCATTATCTTTGCATTCGTAACTAAAAGGTCATCCCTGCTCATACCGGGTTTTCGCGGTAAGCCTGCAGTAATTATTACTAGATCAGCGCCTGCTATATCTTTATAACTGTTTGTTCCGGATATTTGAATATCATAACCATCCACGCGTGCAGCTTCTGCTATATCCAGTGTCTTTCCTTGAGGTAAATCTTCAACTATATCGAATAATACAACATCACCTAACTGTTTCTGAGCTATTAGCTGGGTCAATACTCCGCCGATTTGACCACCGCCGATTACTGCAATTTTTTTCCTTGACATTTATTTTCTCCTTAAAATATTATTGAAACCCTATCAGGTTTGTTCTTATTTATTTTTTTAATTTACTTAAAATTAAATATGACTTTATCTATTTACAAAAAGTAGGCTTTTAATTATAACGCAAATAGTAAGAATGAGTCGCAAAACACATTATGTCCTTTTCTTATGTCTATATCTATGTCTTTTGCTTAAGGTGACATTTTGTGGCAGGACATGAACAATAATTGAAGAAAAATAATTGGATTTTGTTTTTATTAGTCCCGGGTAATACGGCAGGATTACATCAGCCTTTTATGATAAATTTAACACTAATATTGTTTCCATTCCTTCGGGAGTTAAGTTAAATTTAACTTCATCCATATATACTTTCATCAAGTACAATCCTCGCCCCGAGTCTTTAAGAAGATTTTCAGGCTCTGTGGGGTCAGGAATATTTTGTGGATCAAAACCAAGACCCTCGTCTTTTATGCTGATTAGCAGTTTCTTATTTTCTACATTTACCTTAATCTTTACCATTTTCCCCTTGTTGCTTTTATTCCCGTGAATTATGGCATTTGTCGTAGCTTCCGTTACGGAGAGAAGTAAACCCGGCATTTTTTCCGGCTTTATACCGAGCTCTATTGCAAAGTAATTTACAAACTCTTCAACCGTAATTAAATTATTCGGATCGCTCTCAATTTCAAGGTAAAAACTATTTTCAGCCAAAATGATCCTAAATTTTAATTGTGAAAATAATAAAAATTCTTACTTTTCCAATTCTTTATGGCAGGCATATTTTGTTGTTGCTGCTAAGTAGTCAGAAATAAGTTGTAGAATTAAAAGTTCCATCTAACATTCATAGCTAAATTAGCCTGCTGTATATTTGCTTCACCGCTGTTGCTTACAAATTCATACCAGCCGAGAAGATTCATATTGAATGACTTGCCCGCAATAAAAGATAATTCAGTTAACGGTGCAACACTAAGATATTTTGAATTCAATATCCTTATCAATCCTTGGTAATTATATGTATTAAGTGAGTATATTCTAAAACCTAATGAAACAGAGCTGTGGTCGTAATATAAGACTAATTTTGGTATTGAATAAATCTCCTGTAAAAATCTTGTCGGAGTGGTCGAAAATGAAGCCCATTTCAAGTCGCCTTGTTCCGATAGCTTAATGTATCCATAATGAACAAATTCAATCCTATTGTCTAATTTTATTCTCGAAGAATCTACAGCTGAAAATTGTCTGAAGGAATAGCTTTGTTCATTCGGAACTATATCTTCAAAATCGTACACGGTATAATTTGCTGATACTTCAAAGCTGTTGGTCGAGGAAACATTTACTCCTGAATAAGTGCCGCCTGTTGATAAACTTATAATTCTGTTAATATTATTGTTTGCGCTTTCTTCTGCGTAGATGTAAACTATATGATGTATTGTGCCTTCTGCATTTATAAAAACATCAAAGAATGGATTTAAGTCCTTTATATAGTTTATTCTTATGATTGAAAGCAGTTCATCCCTGTCGTCATAATTATCAAGACTGGGAGTATTGTACTGTAGTTTGTTCTGATATAAACTAAAATTAAGTAAATCCGAAGTGGATAATTTGAAGCCTCCGGTAAAGGAGAGAGTGAGGCGCTCGGCTATATTATTGTTCATGCTTTCAAGATCCGATCGTTCATCATAAAGGATTCTTATTGAGCCTGGAAAATCTTTGGTTACATGATTTTCGTCGCCGTCCGAGTATGTAAATCTTAGAGCGCCGTAAAAATCTCCAACGTTGTATGAGGTTGTTCCTTCAAAATCCAGTGTGGACTGTTCAACTTTTGTATCAAAGCTGGAAATAGACTGGTCTATTAATGACCGGTAGCGGGTGTCATAATCTACCGTCCGCCATGTATATCTACCTGCTAAATCAAGAGAAAATAAGTTTAAAAACTTGTTATAATGCAAACTGTCTTCTAATACATTAATGGTCTCTATCCTGCTTTGAATGTTATTGATTATATTAAATTGAGCTGCAGTCACCGAGTCCGCCTTGTAATAGAAGTCCTTTCTGTTTTGAGAATATTGAAAATTTATTTTATTTCTGAAATCTCCGCCTGCAGTATCATCTGCGGCAAAGTTGAAATATCTAAGGGCATTTTTCCTCGGTGCAATATCTTCATTTTTAAATTTGAATTGTGATAGCAAAATAAAATCTGAAGCAGTATAGTTATTTAACAATCCTTCGCCGCCGTATACAGCTCCGTAATCGTTTTCACCTATTTGCCTGTTATTTTCATAACCTGCAAAAGGCGCTATTGAAACTCTGTCTAAAGGATTTATTTGAGAAAATAGAATTAAGCTTGACATCGATGCCTGGTTAATATCAATTTGCCTGCTGTCGGAATATATATCATTATCAGCTCTAAGCCCAATATCATAATAAGAACTTAAATCATAATACCCGGCTGCGGAAAAGACATGCTCATCCCGCGTGCTGGCGTCGGATGTACGGATATATGTTGAGTTGTAATTTTCATTTACATTAAAATTCAGTTTGTCTGATTGAATATTCATCAGCAGCATAGAATGCAGGTTGAAAGTATTTAATTGTTTGTCGAAATCATTATAGAAAAAGTTTAATAGGGAAGGATTTTTAATAATATCTAAGCTGTCAAGCTGACTTTGAGAGAATGAAAAAGGGATAAAAATAATAAAGAAAAATAATGTTGTAACCGCTTTATTCAAAAGAATAATTCCTTCAGCTTTAATCTCGATTTTGGAGATGGCAAAATATTAAAAGACAAACAAACATTCTGTTAATTCCTATAATGTATGTCTTTTTGATCTTAACGCCTTAGCGGCAAATGCTTATGCTTCTAATACTAAAATTTGATAATCCCGCAAATATGAGATTATCTATCAATTATGTAATCTAATGTTTTATAGGCAATTAATAAAGCAGGAAAACATTGCCGCATTAAATCTCAAAAACATCTCCACGTGTGGGAATAGTAACTTTATTAAAACCGATTGATTTCAGTCTATCCGCAAATTTTTCCTGCTGATCAAAATCTCCGTGGACAATAAATATATTTCGCATTTTCCCCCTTTCAAATTCAGCGCAGTAATTTGTTAATTCATTTGAATCTGCATGTGCGCTTAATGAGTTCATTACCATTACCTCAGCTTTAAGATTATATTCTTCGCCGAATATTTTTACAACCGGCTCTTTCATAATTAATTTTTTACCGAGCGTATTTTCAGCGCAGTAGCCCACCATAAGGATTATATTTTTACTGTTTTCAATGTTGTTTGCAAGGTGATGAAGTATCCTTCCTGTTTCTGCCATACCCGATGCGGACATAATAACCATTGGACCATCTACATCATTTAATCTTTTTGAATCTTCGACGGATGTTATGTATTTAAGACGGTCAAAACCGAATGGGTCATTAAATTTCTTCATAAAATCAATAGTCTCTTCATCAAAGCATTCAGGATGATTTCTAAAGACTTCGGTAGCGCTTGTTGAAAGAGGGCTGTCCACATAAATAGGTATTCCCGGCGCCAAATTTTTCTCAAATATTTTGTGAAATGCATATACCAATTCCTGAGTCCTTTCAAGGCTGAATGCAGGGATAATTATTTTACCCTTTCTGCTTACAGCTTTGTTAATTACTTCGGTTAGCTTTGATTCTGTTTCTTCAATGTTATCATGGAGGCGTCCGCCGTATGTGCTTTCACTAATAAAATAGTCCAAATCGGGAATTTTTTCGGGGTCCTTAAGTATCGGTAAATTCGGTCTGCCTAAGTCGCCGGTGTACCCCAGCTTAATTATTCTGCCGTTTTCATTTATCGTTAGTAACGTTATGGCAGAGCCAAGAATATGACCTGCATCAAAAAATTGAAATGTGACATTGGGATCAAGCTTAAATTCATCATGATATTTTATGGGAGTCAATAAGGGGAACACCTTTTCCGCATCTTCAGTTGTATATAAAGGCTCAAAAGGATTTTTGCCCTGTTTTTTCCTTTTCTTATTTACAAACTCAACATCCTTTTCCTGAATATGAGCGCTGTCCTTCAGCATTATTTCGGCAAGATCGCTTGTAGCGGGCGTACAATAAACAGGTCCGCTAAAGCCGTTTTTAACCAGCGTTGGTATATTCCCGCAGTGGTCTACATGAGCATGCGAAAGTATTAAAGCATTGATATTTTTAGGATCGAAAAGATCAAAAGTTCTGTTTATAATAAAAGCTTCTTTGCGTTTGCCCTGGTACATTCCGCAGTCTAACAAATAATTTTTCCCGTTTATAATAAGATGGTGCATAGAGCCCGTTACTGTCCTGTCGGCTCCGATAAATTGAATCTGCATTGTTTTCCTTAAATGTAAAATTATAAAATGAAAAATAGTGAAAAAATTGTTTGAATGTTTTATGTTTCATACAATAAAACAATTGGAATTTTAACAATTTAATAATTCATTTTGTTTGACAATTAGATTATATCGCCGCAATGTAAAAGCATAATGACTTTTTAAAGGGTTATCATTTGCATTTTATTAATATCGGTAAGGTTATGGTGGTGAACAATAGTTGGGAAAGCTTGCCTGTCCGCCTTCAAATGATAATATTTTATGGACTTATTTCCAATTCTTAGGAGATATAACAACGACAAATTCTCCTTTAGTATTTTTTTCTTTGAAAGTGCTAAGTAATTGAACCGGAGTTCCTCTCCAAACTTCTTCAAACTTTTTTGTTAGTTCCCGGCATACGGCAAGTAGTCTGTCGGGCATGTGTTCGTTAAGTTCGTTGAGAAGTTTTTCAATTCTGTATGTGGACTCGTAAATGACAACTGTTTTTTCTTCCTGAGAAAGTTCCGAAAGTTTTTTTTGTCTGCCTTTTTTCTGGGGAATGAATCCGTAAAATACGAAAGAATCTGAAGGAAAGCCGCTAATTGTTAATGCTGTTATAACTGCAGAAGCGCCTGGAACCGGCACAACTTCAATTCCTTGCTTTATCGCAGCTGAAATAAGTCTGGTTCCCGGGTCTGAAATGCACGGCGTGCCCGCATCTGAAATTAATGCGCATGATTGTCCTTCAATTATCTTCTTTAAAACAAAATCTACTTTGCCCCCTTCATTTGCAGCATTTAATGAGATTAATTCTTTTTTCAAATTGTAATGATTTATTAAAACAGAGGATACCCGTGTATCCTCACATGCAATAAAGTCTGCATCTTTTAGTGCTTCAATTGCACGGAAAGTAATATCTTTCAAATTACCAATGGGAGTGCTTACAATGTATAATATGCTTGCCATTTTTTTTCTAATAATTTATTTAAAATGATTACGGCTCCAACATGGAGCCGCATCATGCAAGTAGTAATTTATAAATTTATTTATTTATCAATAGTAAAAATAAAACTTTTTTTATTTTTTGCAAGCCTTTGTATAGTCCTCTGATTTAAATATTTAAGGAGGAAGGAATTTGATTGATTTTTCACTCCCGGCTGGGAACGACAGGTTTTCACTAAACATTCTAAGGATATTAGCCAAATATAATACTGAAATTAATTGCTGAATTTGTCTAAATTTATTTTAGAATAATTCGATGATTAATACATATTAGGAATCAATTGTAGATTTTAAAAAACATAGCTCTGAATAGAATAAAAATAAATAATAAACAGTGGATGCAAATGAGTAAATCAATTGATTATAAAAATGATTCAAACGAACTGCTTCAATTAGTTAGCTTCAAAATTGGAAATGAAGAGTTTGGGATAAATATACTTATCGTTCAGGAAATTATTAAAACCGTGCAAATTACAAAGATACCCAATTCACCCTCATTTGTTGAAGGGATAATAAATCTTAGGGGAAAGGTGATTCCTGTCATTGATTTAAGGGTAAGACTCAATCTTGAAAAGAAGCCTCAAGATAAGGATACCCGGATCATTGTTCTGGAAATAAATTCAAAAACAATCGGCTTTATTGTAGATGAAGTCAATGAAGTACTTAGAATTCCTAAAAGTATAACCGAACCCCCGCCCGAAATGGTGACCGGTTTAAACTCAGAATTCATTACAGCTATAGGAAAACTTGATGACAGACTTATTACGTTAATCGATTTGGAAAAAATCTTGTCAACTGATGAAAAAAGTCAGCTGATCAATACAGTTTCCTGAATTGTATGTGAATCCTGTACCTCTTAAGTATTTTATGAATTCCCCCTGACCGGTGACTGAAGTCATTATTTTCTGGTATTTCCTTGCTATAGCATTATAAATACCATTTTTTTCCGTTTCTCTTTAATTCCTCAACTATCCGGTAACCACTATCGTGTGCTCCATGCGCACTATAATATTCTCCGATTTTTTTCTTAAATATTGCGCCGGCTCTGTTAGTAATGAATTCATTTTTATTTTTTGTAGTTCCATGTGGTTAGTTCTTATTATTACTTTTCAGTTCTTTTTTATGTGTTTCTGTACCTGCTAAAAATTTTTGATTGCTAAATGCTTTTGTATTATTTTATATCCGTTTTATTTGAGATGTCCTTTATCGCTCGATTAAATCTTTTACTGTTTTATTAGTCCTTCTGATTTGCGAATAGGATACTTCTTTTTATATATCTTTAAACATAACTTCTGCAAAATGCCGTACCATATAAAGTGAATAGTGTAATATTGAAACTAACAATAATGTATATTATTTTTTTTATTAAAATAAAACAAAACAAATTCATTTAGAATAAACGGATATATTATGAAAAAATATTTAATTTTATTTTTTTTAATTTTTGCTTTCTCATTCCTAAACCGGTCAGTACTTGCCGTGCAGACTTATCATAAATGGGGCAATGACAAATTCCCGGACGAACCTTTAAATAGTAAAAATGCTAAAGATATGCCTCTTGTAAGTGTTAAAGGGAACAGATTTGTCAATGCAAAAGGCGATACTATGTTGTTCAGAGGAGTTTCAATTTCCGATCCTGATGTAATTGCAAATCAGAAACACTGGAACAAAGATCATTTCAAAAAAATCAAAGAACTTGGCGCAATGCTTATTCGTATTCCTGTTCACCCGGCTGCATGGCGTGAAAGAACTCCTGTAAAATATTTAAAACTTTTGGATCAGGCAGTAGAATGGTGCACAGAATTTGGCATCTATATTATTATCGATTGGCACTCGATAGGTAACCTGAAACAAGGACTTTTCCAGGATCCCATGTATATTACATCTCAGGATGAAACATTTCAATTCTGGAGAACCATTGCAAGTCATTTTGTAGGCAACAATACAGTGGCTTTTTATGAGCTTTTCAACGAACCGGCATTGTTTAGCGGTAAGTTTGGAACCTGTTCTTGGAGCGATTGGAAAAAAATAAATGAAGATTTAATCCACTTAATCAGGGCTTACGATAAAGAAAAAATTCCGCTTGTTGCAGGATTTGATTGGGCATACGATTTAACTCCGGTCAATTTGGAACCCATTAATGCAGAAGGAATTGGTTACGTTACACATCCTTATCCGCATAAACGTACTCCGCCTTACGAACCCAAATGGGAAGAAAATTTTGGCTTTGCTGCAAGTACTTATCCTGTTATTGCTACGGAAATCGGTTTTACGCTTGGGGATGGTTCTATTGAAGTTAACGGCGCTTACGGTAAAGCTATTATCAATTATCTTGAAGGCAGAGGTATTAGCTGGGTTTGGTGGGTATTTGATCCGGATTGGAAGCCTAATATGTTCGAGTCATGGAAAAATTATAAATTAACCGATGGCGGTAAATTTTTTAAGGAAGCTGCCCATGGCAATATAAAATAAAATTATATATATAAACAATATTAATTTTATATTAAGAAAAGCTTTTATAAAAAAACTATTTGCAGTAATTATTTTTACTACTATGATTTCTAATATCATTATTGGTGCGCCAAGAATCAGGCTCTTATTCAACAGCGGCTTGAAATTTATTAAAGGTAATATTAGCCAGGCAGCTAATATCATTTATGATGATTCAAATTCGGAAAAAGTTAATTTACCTCATGGATGGAACAATCCTGACGGTCACAAAGGTGGAAATTATTATAGTGAACCTGCATGGTACGGAAAATCATTCAAATTTCCGGAAAATGTAAAGGGGAAGAAAATATTTATAAAATTCGTGGCTGATAATATGAGTGCCGGTGTATTTATCAAAGGTAAATTTGCGTGTGAACATACGGGCGGTTATGCGGCTTTCACATTTGATATTACAGGCTTTTTGAATGTTGGTGGAGATTTTTTTAAATAAAAATTAAATAGAGTATTGCTTATGAAAAAAATATTGTTCATTATAACATTATGTGTTATTGTAGTAATTATGAACCTGAATTCAAATACAAAAAACAGCTCTAATCCTGCGGAACTTAAACCGGAAGCTAAGTCTCAATTCCCTGTGGAAAAAATTATTGATACAATTTTCATTTCGAAATTTGTATGCGACAGTATAAAAATTGATGTAAGCCTGCCGGCAAGTTATAACAATTCCACGGGAAAAGTTTATCCAATTGTATATATGACGGATGGTTATTGGCGTAAAGCAGAACATGATTCTATACATCAAATGAGCGACAATAATGAGATACCTGAAGTAATTGTTGCTGGTATAGGCTACCCTGATGATTATAATTTTGATTCAGTCCGCGTACGTGATTTAATTATTAATTCAGCTAAATTTTTTCAATGCATTAAACAGGAAGTAATGCCTTACGTGGAAAACAAGTACCGTGTTGATATTAATAATAGAACTTTATGGGGCGCTTCATACGGAGGGCATTTTTTAATATATGCTTTTACGGAACATGTAAAGCAGGGTAAGCTGTTCAAGAATTATATTTGTGCTAGCGCTTCTTTAAATCCCCCTTATCCTCACATCGATCTGTTAAATAATGAGAAACTTCTTTGGGAAACCGCCAGGGAACTTCCGGTAAATTTGTATGAGACCGTCGGCGGATTGGAAATACCTGATTTTATCAATTCATACAACTTCATTGTCAATGCAATAAAGGCTCATGATTATAAAGATTTCCATTTTGAATATGAAGTTATTCCGAATACTAATCATTTTACTGTCTGGAGACCGACTTTATTAAGCGGGCTTAGAAAGTTTCTGAATAAATAATTCATGTTATGCAAAATTTTATGCTAAATAACCGTAACATTAGGTTTTGTGATACGTCTTGTTTATTAATTCATTTATTATTCGTAAGGTGACTTTTCAAAATTGCAGCGCTAATAAAATAAGCAGACAAATCCCGAAGGATGTAAATACATGCCGGCAGGCGGATTATAACGTTTTAATCATGGGAAAAAATCCAAACTCCGGAAGAGTAACACAAATATGCTGGATAATATGTTCTATATCTTTATCCCGGTAATATAAAATGAAAAAAATCTTTTTTTGTTCCTTAATTTATTTGTTTATTGTATTTGAATTAGCTGCTCAATCTAATGAAATACAAATTACTATAGACGCTTCTAATCTTAAGTACAAAATAAATAAAAATATATACGGACAATTTTCCGAGCATTTGGGAAATTGTATCTACGGCGGAATTTGGGTCGGCAAAAATTCAACAATTCCTAATATTGACGGCATTAGAAAAGATGTGGTTGATGCCCTTAAAAAAATTGAAGTGCCGGTATTAAGATGGCCCGGCGGATGCTTTGCGGATGAGTATCATTGGAAAGATGGAATTGGGCAGACAAGCGAGAGACCTAAAATGATAAATACAAATTGGGGAGGCGTAACTGAGGATAATAGTTTCGGTACGCATGAATTTTTAGAATTTTGCAGTTTAATAGGATGCGAACCGTATTTTACCGGCAATATTGGAAGCGGTACGGTACAAGAACTTTCACAGTGGGTAGAATATGTAAATTCCGACAATGTAAGCCCAATGACTGATCTCCGTAAAAAGAATGGAAGATATAAATCATGGGGTGTAAAATTCTGGGGATTAGGTAATGAAAGCTGGGGCTGCGGCGGTAATATGTCTCCTGAGTTTTATGCCGATGTTGTTAGAAGATACGGCTCGTTCTGCAAGGATTTTGGCAGCAGCAAGGTTTTCAAAATTGCTTCAGGCCCTAATGATGATGATTATAATTGGACAGATGTTTTAATGAAAAATGCAGGTAAATATTTTGACGGTATATCCTTGCATCACTATTCATTTTCAAACGGTAAAACGGCTGCTGATTTTGATGAAGCAGGCTGGTTTGATATAATGAATAAAACATTGGATTTGGATAAATTAATTTCGAATCATTCTGTTATAATGGATAAATATGATCATTTTAAAAGGGTTGCTCTTATTGTTGATGAATGGGGTACATGGTTCAAAGTTGAACCGGGAACCAACCCGGGATTTTTATTCCAGCAAAATACCATGCGGGATGCAGTCGCGGCAGCTTGCAATCTTAACATTTTTAACAATCATTGCGACAGGGTTAGAATGGCAAATATTGCCCAGATGGTAAATGTTTTGCAGGCTATGATCCTGACTAAAGATAATGAAATAGTTCTTACCCCTACCTATTATGTATTTGATTTATTCAAAGTACATCAGGATGCAATGTTGGTGCCTGTAAAAATTTACTCCCGGGTTTCATCCGCGTCTAAAGGTAATTACGGTATCTATTCCTTTGGCAGCCAAAATCTTCCGGCAGTAAATTGTTCTGCATCTATTGATGCAGCCGGCAGGATGCACGTCTCTTTATGTAACATAAATCCTCATTCAAGTGAAAAAATAAAATGTGATTTAATAAAATTTAAAGCCTGTAAGCTTACGGGGAACATTTTAACAGCCGGTAAAATGAACGCTTGCAATACTTTTTCTAATCCTAAAAATATTACACCCAAAAGTTTTTCTGATTTCAAATTATTGGATAATAATATTGATGTTAATATTCCTCCGATGTCGGTGGTTGTTCTTGAACTTACGGGCGCTGTTGAAATGAGCGCCGTTGTTGATTTGAAAAATCCTCTAATGGGGATCAATTATCAATATTATGAAGGCAATTGGGTTATGCTGCCGGATTTTGATAAGCTCACGCCAAAAACAAAAGGTGTTGAGGATAATTTTATTTTACCTAATGAAAATTCAGGGGTAAATTTTGGAGTTAAATATAATGGGTACTTAAAAATTCCTAAAGATGGAATTTATACTTTCTATCTTAATTCCGATGATGGTTCAATTTTATCAATTGATAATAAAATAATTATCAATAATGACGGCGTTCATGCCCCGGTAGAAAGTTCGGGAATTGTCGTCTTAAAAGAAGGATTTCATCCCGTTGAAATATCTTATTTTCAACAAGGTGGCGGTATGGCTCTTGATGTGAGTATTGAAGGTCAGGGATTGTCCAAACAGGCAATTCCCGGTAAAATGTTATACAGGAAAAATTAATTAAATGAGTTGACTAATATGAAAAACAATATAAAAAAAATAATTTTAATTCTTTCCCCGGTAGTCTTGTTATCATTCACTTCTCTAAGTGGTGAAACCTGCGATATAAAAAGTTTTGGCGCGGTCGGTGATGGAAAGACGCTTAACACACAGGCTATTCAAAAAGCAATAAATAAATGCAGGGACGAAGGCGGCGGCACTGTCCTGATATCCGGCGGGACTTTTCTTTCCGGCGCTATTCAATTGTTTAGTAATATTGATCTTCACCTTGAACACGGGGCTGTGTTAAAGGGAAGCGATAAGGTATCCGATTATTTTCTTAACGGCAAAAAAGTCGGTTTGATCTATACTGAAAATTCAAGCGGCATCTCAATAACAGGTGAGGGAAATATTGACGGTAACGGCGATGCTTTTATGGATGTAAATCATTCTAAGGTTATGGATAGCGCAAGTGTAAGATTTACACGCCAAAAAAACCATTTCCGTGAGGTACTTTCAGGCTTGGGTGATGGTCCTTTAGTCCCTTTAGACAGGCCTAATCAAATGGTAATATTCTCCGACTGCCGGAATGTGACAATCATAAATGTTGTCTTCACAAATTCACCTTTCTGGACGGTTCACCTGGCTGATTGTAACGGGGTAATTGTACATGGAGTCAGGATTTGGAACAATCTGTTTGTACCCAATAATGATGGTATCGATTTTACTTCCTGCAGTAATGTCCTGATGTCTGATTGTGATATTAGAACGGGTGATGACGGCATTGTTGTAACTGGCTATGCCTTTCATTTTGATACGCCCGGTTTTAAAAATTTAAGGCATGATTCTGAGAATGTCACGGTAACTAATTGTACAATCGTTTCAAGATCAAGCGGCATACGCATAGGCGGATGGGATCAGAATTTTATGAGAAATTATGCGTTCAGTAATATTGTAATTACAAATTCAAACCGTGGTATAAATCTGTGCGCTAGGGATTCCGCTTCAATTGAAGATATGACCTTTTCTAATATTATTATTCAAACCCGCCTTCATACGGGCGACTGGTGGGGGAATGGTGAGCCGATTCATATTTCTGTTATTCGGGGTAAAGAAAAAGTGTCTATTGGTTTTATAAGAAATATTAAATTCGAAAATATAATTGCTAAAAGTGAAGCAGGTGTACTTTTGTATGCTTCCAAAGAAGGTAAGGTAGAAAATATCTCTTTCAGGGATATTTCTCTTTATATAATGAATAGTCCTCAGAATGTTACAAGCGGCGGGAATTTTGATTTGCGCCCCGCTACCGATCCGAAGTTCACTTTGTTCAGCCATGATATCCCTGCTTTTTACGGAGAGAATGTCCGGAATATTCAATTGAACAATGTTGAAATTAAGTGGGATGATGTCACTGAGCCTTGCTTTACAAGCGGTGTGGAATTTAATGACTTTGATAATATATTAATAGACGGCTGTAGAATTAACCCGGCTCCGCATAGCAAAAATTCCGCGGCTATTTCTTTAGAAAATGGGAAAAAATATAGTATTATTAATTCATTCACCGATAATTCTAAGACTAAGTTGTTGTCTAAGAAAAACGTAAAGTAAATTTAGGAGCCCTTGATCTAAAGCAGCCCATGACTTTAGTCATGGGCTTGTTTATGGCATGGGCTTTTTTATATCATGGGCTGCTTTAGATTATATCTGCATTAGGTTATGTCTGCATTAGATTATATCTGCTTAAGATTATGTCTGCTTTGGGTCATGAACCAAACATATAGAAATAGGGTATTAGTTTCTTGCATGAAATCGTATAAGAATTTATCATCCTTACGGGACTCAAAACTATTTGCTGAATAATATAATTGTTGATTTGGAATTATTATCAAATTGATATAGCCATCTCTAAACTTGCTAGGGAAAAAACATAATATCTAATTATATCAACTAAAACAATTTGCCTTTCTTATCTCTTTAGGGATAAGATATTTGTAGTGCTAAATTCGCAGTATAAATAATAAAGTCCCGGGGACGATATCTAAATATTGTCAATTTAATTTTGATATTAAATAAATATTTATGGGAAATTTAATTAAATCCTTCGCAAAGAGTTTTTTAAATAATATTTTTTGACCTTTTGATTTAAAAGAAAAAAGTATATTATTAAATAATAAAAATTATTTTGTACAGCGAAATTAAAATATGATAATATATATGTACATAATTAATTTTCTTTACGCCCAAATTATTAATCCTCACCGTGAGTTCAATAATATAATAGTAGTAATTTAATTAATTTTAATCAATTAAAATATTGGGAGGAACAATGAAAAAAACTATACTATTAATATTCGGTTTTCTTTTGATGACAAATTATGCGGGCGCTCAGTTATTAGATAATTTTGATACACCCGGAAGTCTTGGAATTTTTAAAGATGCCAAATGGGGTACTGCAAGCAGTCCAAGCATAACAGACAGTATTTATCAAGCCGCTGATCCTTCAGGAAAAAGTGCTGGCGTAATGGCTGTTGCTTTTGATCTAAAAGGATATAATCAACATAATGCTGTCATAGCACAATCTGCATTGAACCCTAATAGGGCTCAACAAATTACTTATTGGATATATATACCTCTAAATAGCGGTATCCCTGATAGTCTTGTATTCGGATTATGGTGGCAGGTAAATGGCAATTGGACCTGGAATGAATTTGACTATTATGCAAAGGATATCCCCAAAGGTAAATGGTACCCATTATCAGCAGCTATTCTTGATTCAAGTATTGCCGATCCGGCTAATGATGGTTTTATCAGCGGACATGTTTTAGGAGGCTTTGGTATTCAATGGAATAATGGGAAAGATACTACTTCAGTTTGGAAGGGAAATGTTTATATAGATAATGTTTCACTTATAGGAGCTGAACCGACTAATTTTGCAACTTTTTCTTCGGGCTTACAAGGATTTGGTATACCATGGACAAACGGATGGGTCGATTCAGTGGCTTATTATAGCGGTATTATTGGCGACAGCGCCGGCGTTTTACAATGGAAGCTTATTAACGGTTCCGCTGCAACCGGAGGAGGAGCTATGGGAATACAGCCAAGTACTGCTTATAGTGCATTAACGCAAAACTTTTTAGTTTTCTGGGTTTATGTAGATAATTCTTTCCCTGATACTGCGCATATTCAATCATGGGCTCAGGATAATAATACATGGAGCTGGCCAAGCCCTCGGGGTATTACAGATTATTATGGAGGCAATATTCCGAGAAATGTTTGGTATCCTTTGTACTTTAATTTATCCCAGGCAAGTGTTGCTGATACTGTTTCCGGAAGCCAGGTTAATCCTGCAAAATATCCGCTCGGTAAGTTTGGGCTCCAGGTTTACGGAACAACAACCTGGGCAGGTTCAATTTATGTAAGGAGTGTTCAGTTTATTGATTCTGTTGTGCAGTCAGCCCCATCTTGGGTGGCTGCCGATTTTGAAAAACCGGCTAACGGCATTCAAAGTTTTTATATCCCAAGTGCCAATTCATCGGAAACTCTGGCAAGAGTTAAGGATACTCAGACTTCCGATGGCACTTATGTACTTCAGGCTACTGTGGATTTTCCACAAACTTCTAAGTTCATCGTAAAGCGCGATTCTATTCCTTTGCTGGATGCTTCTAACTCTAATTTGTTTGCAACTCAGGTTACTTTTGGCGCTTATTTTGAAAGCATGACTTTAGGAGCTTTGGTTGATTTTGCTATTGATGGACCCGCAACAGGTAATAAATGGGTACAGGTTGAAAGTGCGCTTAACGATACCGCATTAAAAGTCAATCAATGGAATACGTTGTCAATTAATTTGGACGCTCTCGTTTTAGCAGGTACAGTTAATCCTGCCAAACTTGCCACTATTGCCGTGCAAGTTTATTATCCGGGCGATACTACAAAATGGTCCGGTAAAATTTTATTTGATAATCTTGTATTTACAGGGATTAATCAACCTAATGAATTGCCCACTCCTGTTTTGAGTAAGAGCAGTGTCATAACGGAATTTAAATTATATAATAACTATCCGAATCCATTCAACCCATCAACGGTTATAAAATATGATTTGCCCGGTGAATTAAATGTCACGCTTAAAGTATATGATATATTAGGCAGGGAAGTTGCTGCTTTAGTTAACAATCAAAAGCAGGCTGCCGGCTCATATTCCATTTCTTTTGACGCTTCTAAATATGCAAGCGGCGTGTATATCTATAAGATTACAGCAGGCAGTTATATTAAAGCTTTTAAAATGATGCTTATAAAATAACGGCATTTGTCGTTGAAAAAAACGGCGGGATTTGCTTTATCCCGCCGTTTACTAAAATAGATTCAATGACAATCAAATTATTTGGCGATATGCTAAAGGGAATTCAACCGGACCCAAACAATGATGGCGGGAAAAAAGATTGATTAAAGTTTTATATGCTGATTGATGCAATTTAGTAAGTTGTATAGTTTGTTCGTATAATTACTGTCCAAAATATTCCCATTTGTAAATCTCCTTAAAAGGGATTATTTTTTTTAAATTATATTTTAAAGTTTTATACACAAAAAAAACAGGAAAATAGAAATGATTCTTAAACCGGTGAAAAATATATCAATACTTGCTTTATTCCTCTTTATTCTTTTTTCTATCTGTGTATTTTCTCAGACACAAAGAGATTATGCAAGACTAAAAGCCGATAGTTTACAAGAATATTATTTAAAATTAAAAGCCGATAGCTTACAACAAATTGCGGCAGCGCTGAAAGCGGATAGCTTACTGGAAATTGATGCTTTTAAAAAGGCTGATATTCTGCAAGATAAACAGCAAAAGGAAAAAGCGTTTAGAAATATTATATCCGCCTATCCCAATAATCGGTATAAATCAATTGTTTTGTTAGAATTATTTTCACTTTATCTTGACGATAACAAAGTAGAAGCCGCTCTTAAATATGCAGATCAGGCTGTTCATTCGGTTCCGGAAGAATTAAAGGTTAAAATTTATGATGAGGTAGCATACTCCCTTGCTCGAAAAAAAGTTGGTCTTGATACGGCAGCGGTTTATGCGCAAAGAGCTGTTTCGGTATCAAATGCTGTTTACACAAACTATCGCAACATAGGATTGTCTGTAAAGTACGCCGGGTTGTCTCTGAACACTCAGGCGCTTGTTATGCATGTCCTGGGTAAAGCCGATTCTGCTTTTGCTTTGGAAAATGAAGCTGCCGGCATTGAGAAAAATAATCCCGCTTTATTATCAACTCTCGCAGCTTATCAGGAAGCGGCTGGGTACAGGCTTGAAGCATTATATACTGCAGCTGAAGCCATTTTATTTGGCAACACCGGCGAAGCATTAACTAACTTCAACGAATGGATTAGGAAAGTAAAGCCCGATATTAAAGAACACGATAAATTAAGAAAAGATATTGTTGATTCGACACTTAAATTATTTTTTAATAGACCGGGAAGGGAAAATAAGCTAAGGGACAACTCAACTGCGGGAGCCTTTCTTTCATTACTAAGAACTGACCTTAATCAGGCAGATACGTGGGTAAAAGAAGCGGTAAATTCATTGAATGACAGTTCAAAGATTACCGACAGAGTTTTATTTACAAAGAATTACGGGCTGACTCTGTTTGCCCAGGGTAAATATAAAGAAGCTTTGGAAATATTAAACTCGGTCGAAGATTTAGCCGACCCGTTGAATGTAAATTTCTGGTATACTTTAGGCAAGTCTTATGAAAAAGTTAAAGAATATCAAAAAGCTTTAGATTCATATATTAATGGTCTCGTAGATTTTCGGATGATTAGCCTGCAAATCGCACTAAGAGAACTTGGAGCTAAAGAAGGTATAAACGAAATTAAAATTGAATCTCTCATTGCAAAAAAGCGCAATAAGTCTTCCTCTTTTGAACCCGGTCGGTACAAAGGCAATAAACCTGAAGACAATGTTATGCTCGCTGAATTATTTACGGGTGCGGATGCTGAAAAATGTGCAAGTGCAGATTATGCTTTTGATTACCTTTCGGAATATTTTACAAGAAGCGAAGTTGCAATACTTGAATACCATCTCCATATTCCCGACCCTGATCCTATGGCAAACCTGGAAACTTACAGCCGGTATAAATATTATGATTACGGTGGTTTTAAAGATCAGCATTATGATTTCGGCGGTCATATGGAACTACCGGTAGTTTTTATTCAGGGTACTGCAAGAATTGACGGTGGGGGGAAAAAAGTCTTCACAAAAAATAAGTTTGATGAATACAAGTACACTTTGGAGAAATTTTTAACTAAGAACTCTAATGTTAAATTAAGTGGTTCTGTAAAACAGACAAATGATTCAATTTCTGTCGATTTACAGATAAATAAAGAATCTGTTATTCCCGATAGCGCTTCCCTTCATCTTGCGCTTGTAGAAAAATCGATTCAATATCCTGCAAACAGCGGTGTAACAAAACATATTTTTGTTGTTCGCAGTCTGTTTAATGGTCCTAACGGTACTCCTATAAAATTAGGTAAAGGAAATGAATCTGTTTCAGCCGCTTTCAATATAATTGAATTTGAAGAAAAATTGAGCAAATATCTTGACAACCCCACTAACGACCCAACATGGGTTGCTGTTGTGTCGGTGCCCTGGAAACAGAGACTCGATGAACTGGATCGTGGTAATCTTGCAGTTGTTGCCTGGGTTCAGATCAATAAGACTAAAGAAGTATTACAAACTAAGTATTTTGACGTCCCGGCAAATAATTTGAAATAAATTTTGATTTTGAATTAAAATATTCTATTTTATACAAGCTTTTTCATATTCTTTGACTTATTATTTACAATAAAATTGGTAATAATATGGCAGCTTTTATGATTTGGTTAAATAAATGGGGAGGGTGAACCTATAATTAAGTTAATACCGCTTATAGCAATTAGTATGTAATATGTTTATACTATATTATTTTTCAATGTATGGCAGTTGTACTAAATTTTATTATAAATATAATAATTTATTAAAATAATAATTTTATAAATATTTTTTTATTCAAAATTGTCCTTTTTGGTATTTTTTTCTATCTATATATAATGGTACTATTATTGATTGTATTTATATGCCTTATTATAAGCAATAATAAAGGTATGTCTTAGTGACTGTGTTCCTGCGAATTAAATTTAATGGTGTTTATATCTTTGAGTTTTTATCTAATATTAAGAAAAACATAAAAAATGTAAATAATTGATTTTATTTATTACCTATACTTTTTGATTTCTAATTCAAAATTAATTAAGTCAATATTATCTCTATTAAGGAGGAGAAATTATGCTATTAAATTTCTACTATGAAAACAAGAGTAAGTTTGTTTATCTTTTCCTTCTGGCTTTTCTAATAATTTCCCAATCATTCACATCTGCGCAATCGGGGACAGTACATGGAACTGTAACAGATAAAAATTCAAATGAAGCTTTAGTTGGAGCAAACGTTATAATCAATGGCACAAGCTTGGGCGCTGCCACAGATTTGGATGGAAATTACGTAATAAATAATGTTTCAGCAGGCGAGCAGGTTCTTGTTGTATCTTATGTCGGTTATAAGGAAGCAAGAGTAACTGTAAAAGTTACGGCTAAAAAAACCTACGAGATAAATATTAAATTGGAAGCGCAGGCTGTAGAAGCTAATACTGTATATGTTACAGCCCAGGCAAAAGGGCAGCTGCAGGCAATTAACGAGCAGTTGGCTTCAAATACTATAATAAATGTAGTTTCAGCAGAAAAAATGCAGGAATTACCTGATGCAAATTTAGCGGAATCAATTGGAAGGCTTCCGGGTATTTCCATACAAATGAATGCAGGTGAAGCAACTAAACTTGTAATACGCGGTTTATCTCCTCAGTACAATAATGTTACCATTGAAGGCGTTCCGATGGTTTCTACTAGTAATTCCGACAGGAGCATTGATTTGAGTTTGTTAACCGACAATCTTGTTAAAGGAGTTGAGGTTTCAAAGTCTCTAAGGGCGGATATGGATGCAGAAGCTTTAGGCGGAACTGTAAATTTGACATTACGCCAGGCTCCGGAAAATTTTCATTATAATGTTCAGGCTCTTGGCTCTTATACAGATTTGGGTCAATCAATGAATAATGCCAAGCTGACGGCAGGTATTAGCGATAGGTTCTTTGATAATAAATTTGGCGTAATGTTACAAGGATCCTGGGAACAGAAATTTATTCCGGAGCAGACGTTTGGAGGTACTTATGGACAATTATACAGCTCGAATACTAACACGAATTATCTTCAGACACAAGATGCTACTTTAACGGATGAGAATATTAACAGGCAGCGGTCTGGTTTAATGGCTGTTTTTGATTATAAATCGGATTTTATGGATATGACATTCTTGAATATGTTCAGCCAGATAAATGATAATTATACTATAGCCGCTAATTCATTTAATTTTATTGACGCCTCAACTAATAGTGATGATGCATATTCAAGACAATACAATATTGAAAATTATGTAACAGAGGAAAGAACGCATTCAATTCAGAATAATTTCAGATTCCTGGGTACAACTCTTTCCACTTCGTTATCTTGGACAAAAGCAAATTATAGTAACCCGGGACAGTATTTTCCATTTGACCAGATTGCCGGAGGAGCTCAACAGAAAATTCCTTTGAGTCACTTAAATTATGCACAGCCATCTGCTGTAATTACGGCAATGGGCCCAAGTAATATTGCATATACTTTTTTTGAAAATGCTTATATGACGGATTCATACCTTAATGAAAATGATTATGATCTTAAGGCGGACTACAAGGTACCTTTCAACTTCTCCGATTATTTCTCGGGAACAATTTCTCTGGGGGGTAAATTTAATCAGAAGGACCGTGTAAGCAATGGCTCCGGTACGTATTATGATATTCAGTATGGCGGCAGCGGTAATAGAGAAGCAGCGTTTGAAAAACTTTTCCCGTGGGTTAAATGGGAAACACAGGCAGTCTCGCCAATTTTTGCAAGCAATTTTATTCAAACTGATTACGTTCCGCCTACTTTCCTGAAAGGACAATATAAGCTTGATTGGAGTGCAAATATGGGCGAACTGGTAAATATGCAAAATATAATGTGGAAAGCATTCGGTCCGTCTGGCGCTGGTACGTATTTTCAGGATGGGGGTGACGATTATAACAGCACTTATAATGCTTATGAAGCGGAACTTGCCGATTATATAATGGGCGAGTTTAATATTGGCAGGAGTTTAACTATAGTTCCCGGAATCCGTTATGAACAGGAAAGAACCGACTATTCTGCTTATCAAATGTATGAAAATAATTCAAATGCAGATGGTCTTGGGGGTGCTTCAAGATTACAGAATGTTCAGAAATTTAACGATTTCTATTTCCCTTCTCTTAATGTTAAATATAAAGTTAATGATAATATTCAGGTTATGGGAGCTTTTTATAAAAGTTGTACAAGACCTAATTATTCCGATTTATCTCCGGATGTTAATTATCCGGCAAGCGGTAATTTAAACCAGTCAGCTAACCCGGGTTTAACTCCGTCAACTGCATGGAATGGAGATTTGGGAGTATCTTTTTCAAATAATGCTTTAGGCTTGTTTACTGTCAATGCGTTTTATAAAGAAATTTCAAATCTCGTTTATTATATGCCGGATTACCAGCCTTATTTAGATAGTAATCCAAGTGAAGTGATAGCGCCCCAATCGATTCTTAACAATCTTCCGGGGCTTGCGTATTATGACACTTCATGGTTTCATAATAACAAAAACTCTAGTGTTACTCTTCCGGTGAATTGTCCAAACTTAGCTTATGTTAGAGGAATAGAGCTGTCATGGCAGACTCATTTATGGTACTTGCCATCGGTTTTAAGCGGTTTGGTCCTCGATCTTAATATTTCGTTTATGAATTCGCAAATGCAATACCCATATTTTGCACAGGATTCTGTTGGTTTTGTAAAGAGTGGATTTGGCACTACTACCGTATATAAATATAAATATTATACTAGATCGGCGCCGGTTATAAATCAGCCGAATGAAACTTATAATGCAATAATTGGCTGGGATTATTTGGGTTTTAGCGCAAGAGTCTCTTTTAGATACCAGGGACAAACATTAACAGGCTTGGATGCAAGATACTCGCTGCAGGACGCTTATTTTGGCAATTTGTGGATAACTGATATTTCCCTGTCGCAGAAGTTTCTTGATAAGTTTACCGTTTATGCTAATTTGACAAATGTTAATGACCATATTGATACTTATTATATATCTAGCTCATACGGACCTTTACCGACAAGTGACCAATCGTATGGGTTTAGGGCGTTTCTTGGGCTTAGCGTTAACTTATAAAAAAAATATTTAGCTGAAATTTTATTTTGATTAAATATTTCTATTAATTAATTAAATGTATCCTGAAAGGAGGTAGTTGGAGTAAATAATTTTAGTGCTTTAATTAATTTTTTGTTTCAATTTTAATTATTTTGGAGGAAAAAAATGAAAGGTAAGTATTTACTTTCGTTACTTTTAAGCTTTGTGTTTATAAGCTTTGTTGTTAATGCTCAAACACCAACAAGTCCGCAAACCCCGCCATGGCCGGCTAATGTGGATACTGTTTGGCTTACAGGTGGTCAGGCTAATGCAGGTGTGCTTGAAAATGCTATTTCTGGTGATACTGTTAATGGTGTAAGAGTAAATCCTAATAGGGTTTACGCACTGTATGCAAATCAAATTTATTTTCAAAATTCCGCATTTACTTTCTCTGATTCTCATGCTACTTTAAATATTTTGGGGCAGCCTGGTTGGTCAACTGGCGGAAATAAACCAATTATAATTATGGTTTGTCCAAATGGCGTAGAGCAAGGGAGTAATCTGATTACAGGCAGTATCCATTTGGATAACCTTTATTGGCTCGCCATGGACCTGGTGGGAAATCAACCTAATGACCCGTTTCAAATGAGTACAGATGTTGGTGTACCGCAGTCAGTAGTCGCAAATAATTGCTTATTTGAATTTGCACCGACTTTGGACTGGTTCAATACCGATGCATGGCATTACGGTGCTAAATTTAAATTTACCAATTGTTATTGGCGTGATCAATTTTACGGAGCTCAGTGGTGGGGTGGAAGAGTACTTTATATGAAACATCCGGTTGATAGTCTTTGGGTTGAAAATTGCTGCGTAACCGAAGGTGGTCTTGTATTCTTAACCCAGAATTCACTTGTCGTGTTCAATTATTACAACCATAATACTATAATCAATACTAATAAGTATTGGCAATTGGGTCAAAATTTTCTTGAAGGATATTGGGTTAATAACATATTCCTTAACGAAAACTGGGTAGGTGAAGATTCAGTAAATATTGCGGCAGGGCAGGATCAGGATGGAGAATTTTTCTCAACCATAGATCTTGATACTCTTTATGTTACTGACGGTAGCTTAAAAAACCATATACAGGTTCAAGCTAATTATTTGAATGCCGATTCAACGATTAATCAGAGCTTGTTAGGGTTGAGTAACCAGCACGAATTTGTTTATAATAATATGCATTACACAGATACAACAATGTTAGATGCATATTATTTAAA
>Ga0181520_10000802_pt1 | contig 67726 bp, 48 predicted proteins | sample PEATcosm2014_Bin_29_FD_132451 | JGI IMG/M metagenome (GOLD analysis project Ga0181520, IMG submission 132451) | Peatland microbial communities from MTU Mesocosm Facility, Houghton, MI, USA - PEATcosm2014_Bin02_30_metaG | ecosystem: Environmental > Terrestrial > Soil > Wetlands > Peat | place...
GGGGCCGGAAATGTAATCGCCCATGGGCTGCGCCGACCAGCGGCCCACAAACACCGAGCCCGCATTCCACACCCAGTCCAGATCGCTGGCCGCATCTACGGTCAAGTGCTCCGGGGCTAGGCGATTGGTAATGGCGTGTGCTTCCTCGACAGTGGAGGTGACGATCACCAATCCGTTACGATCCAGTGCCTCGCGCGCGACCGCATTCTGGCGGCTGCGCAGCCTGGCTTCCACGATAACTTCTTTCGCTAACGCGGCATTCGTGGTGATGAAGATGGCCAGCGCCTCGGGATCGTGTTCGGCTTGCGCCACCAGGTCAGACGCGATGTCGGCGGCACGTCCACGCTCACTGGTGACCACAATCTCCGTCGGTCCGGCAAGCATGTCGATGGCACAGTCGAATGCCACCAATCGCTTGGCCGCGGTAACGTAGAGATTTCCCGGGCCAACGATTTTGTCTACGCGCGGCAGCGATGCAGTGCCGTAGGCCAGCGCTGCGATTGCGTGCGCACCGCCCAGGCGATAGAACTCGGTAATGCCGAGCAAATGCGCCGCGGCGAGTGTCTCCGGCGCGGGCCTGGGCGAGACTACGGCGATGCGCTGAACCCCGGCAACCTGCGCGGGGATGGCGGTCATCAGCAGCGTGGAGGGCAGCGGATGGCGGCCGCTCGGCACATAGCATCCAACCGCCGCGATCGGCCGCACAAGTTGGCCGGTCATGAGACCGGGGACGGGCTCCTCGCTCCACGATGCAGGCAACTGGCACACAGCGAAGGCTCGAATCTGCTCGGCGGCGGTGGTCAGAGCAGCGCGCATGGCGGGCGTAACCGATTCCCACGCCGCCGCCATTTCTTCGGTCGTGATGCGCAGTTGCAACGCACCGTCGAGGCCGTCGAATTGGGCGGCGTAGCGCAGCAGTGCCCGGTCACCGTTCTTGCGCACATCGGCAACAATCTTCTTTACGGCGGGCAGCACTGTGTCCAGCGCCGAGCCACCGCGTTGTTCCAGTGCGGCAAGGGTCTCTGCTGTTTGTTGAGCGCCGCGCCCTTTGGTTCGAATCAGCTTCATCGTTCTTCTCCAGCTTCGCCGTCTGAGTGCAAATGGCGCATTGCAGCCCCCTCAAAGCGAAGGTCCCTTCACCGATCTACGGCTTGCGCCACACATAAGAATACCGGAACAACAGATGTCGACAGAACGTGCCGCCGGGGAGAAGCGAATGAAACGCGGCTCGTATCTCGCATAACGTATCCTTCGGTTTCTGAATTGGAGCCTCGATCTTCGCAAAAGAGTGGAGGCGACGAAGTATCCAGCTTGCTGGTACAGCGGCAGCGGCATTTGCGAAATCTATTATGGTGTCCAGGCGGTAGAGACCGATGACGGCAAGAACGCCACCGGACTTCAAGAGGCTTCGGAAGCGCTCAATTGCCGGCCTGAGCGGGAGGTGGTGAAGCGATGCCACCGCCGCTATGAGATCGAAGCTATCGGCGCAAAACGGATAGCTCATGACATCTCCCTCAATGAACGAGACCCGCGTTTGCGTCTCGCTGGCCGCCCTGGCGCGCAACACGGTAGCTCGGTCGGCGTCGATGGCAAACACCTCCTGGCAGTGACCGGCAAGCTCTCGCGCCAGTTGACCTTCGCCGCAACCTACGTCGAGAGCTCGAACACAAACAGGTGGAACAGCCCGCAGCAGGATGTGGTGATAGTGAATGTTATGGTTCCAGCCACTCATGAATGCCTCACCATCTCGATACGAGCCCGGTGTTGGTAGGAATGTCTGTGTGCCCCCGGTCCCCAAAAGCGAGGGACCGGGGGCACACAGCATGAATTGGTAACTCATTCTGGACGAGCGCGGACGAGGACGTCCGCGTTACAGCCGGCCAGGAGGCCGGCGCTACATCGCGGCCATTACCAAATCATGCGATCACGGTATTACAGCACAACCTTGTTCAGCGGATACTCGACAATGCCCGTGGCCTTGGCGGCTTTGAGACGCGGAATTACGTCGCGGGCAATGCGCTCTTCCACGATGGTGTTCACCGCGACCCACTCCGAATTGCTGAGCTGCGAGACGGTGGGCGAATTCAAAGCGGGCAACACCGCCAGCACGGCTTCAAGGTCTTCGCGCTTGACGTTGAGCATGAGGCCCACCAGCGATTGCGCATCGATGGCGCCGCGCAGTATCACCGCGATCTGGTCGATCTTCTCGCGCTTCCACTGGTCGGCCAGAGCGGGCTTGCCGGCGATGAAGTGCGTCTCGCTCTCCATGACCGTATCGATAATCTTGAGGCGGTTGGCTTTGAGCGAGCTGCCGGTCTCGGTGATCTCGATGATGGCGTCGGCCAGTGTGGGCGGCTTCACTTCCGTTGCGCCCCAGCTGAATTCAACCTTCACGTTCACGCCCTTGGCGGCGAAATAGCGCTTGCTCACCTCCACCAACTCGGTGGCCACGATCTTGCCTTCCAGGTCTTCGGCCTTCTCAAAGCCGCTGCCCTCGGGCACAGCCAGCACCCAGCGCACCTTGCGGCGGCTCTGCTTGGCGTAGGTGAGGGTGGTGACGCTGGTCAGGTCCAGACCGCTCTCCACAACCCAGTCGATGCCGGTCAGGCCGGCGTCCAGAACGCCGTGGTCCACGTAGCGGGCCATCTCCTGCGCGCGGATCAACATGCACTCGATTTCAGGGTCGTCGATGGAGGGGAAGTAAGAGCGGCCGTCGGCGTAGATGTTCCATCCGGCGCGCTTGAACAGAGCAATGGTTGCATCCTGCAAACTGCCCTTGGGGATTCCGAGTCTGAGTTTGTTAGCCACGAATTTCCTCTTTCTGGGTGCCTACGGGCAGCGGTTTGGTGAAGCAGCTTACGGTGCCTTCGTGGCATACCAGTCCATCGCCCTCAACCTCGACGCGGAACAGCAGCGTGTCGTTGTCGCAGTCGGTGGCGGCGGTGATCACGCGCAGGCGGTTGCCGCTCGTCTCGCCCTTCATCCACAGCTTCTGGCGGGTCCGGCTCCAGAAGGTTACAAAGCCGCTCTCCAGCGTCTTGGCATAGCTGACGGGGTTCAAGAAACCCACCATCAGCACTTCGCCGGTGCGCGCATCCTGCACGATTCCGGGTACGAGGCCATCCATCTTGTCAAAGTCGATTTTTACGGTTTCGATGCTCATTCTTTTCCTGGTATTGGGTTGAGATTCGGTTCGGGAAGCACGAAAAAAGCCCGCCGGCTTGATTCGCCGGCGGGCTTGGTATCTCTTGAGATCTGGATGGCCGTCTAGTTCAGGCCACTGCAGTCCGCCGGCATGGAGGTCCCGTGATGATGGTGGTGACCGGGATGGCGGTGGCTCTGCATCTGTTTGAAACCTTAAGGGAAGACCCGTTGGCGTGTCAAATGCCGCTGCCGGGCGGGTGCGTGCCGGGTTCGCCAACCGTTGTTGCGGGCGCAGCCGGCGATTGCGCTGCGCGGAGCAACTCAACCACATGCTGGTAGAGCCGGGTGCGCACCTCAAATCGCGTGGAGGCGCGGGTGATGTAGCGTGCCTGGATCTCCAGTCCAGAGCCGGCAGGGCGCAGGCTCACCACGGGCGCCGCACTGAAGCGGCTCAGGCCGTCGCTGCGCGTGGTGCGCTTCCATTCCTGCTCGGCGATCTGGGCGTTGTCTTTTGTCTCCTCAAGAACGGCCTGTTGAATGAGCTTGAGCTTGGCTTGAGGGTCGTCGGAGGCGGGCAAACTTACGGTGATTTCATCCCAAGTCCATTGGCCCGAAGTGGAGAAGTTGAAATACTGGCCGCGGATGGCGAAGCTGTTCATGAAGGTGATGCGGCGGCCGGTAGGATGTCCCTTTTCTTCAAGCGTACCGGTTTCAAGCAGCGTGGTGTTGAAGAGCCCGATTTCGGTGACTTCGCCGCCCACGCCGTTGATTTCAACCCAATCGCCGACACGGATGCCGTTCTTGCCCATCAGGGCGAACCAGCCGAGGAACGCCACAATGAAGTCCTGCAAGGCGATGGTCAGGCCCGCAGTCACTAGTCCCAGGACGGCCGTGAGTTGTTCCGGCGTACCGAAAACTACAAACAGGATGATCAGAACGCCGAGCACCTGGATGGACAATTCCAGAATGCTCCGCAATGTGAGCATCTGCTTGCGCTCCAACGCCGGATAAGCCATGAGGCGCCGCACCAGAGCATCGCCGAGAACCATGCAAATAAGAATGAAAAAGACCAGCGTCAGGGATCGCAGAATGAGATGCATCACGATCCGGTGTTGCAGACGCACCTGGGCAGCCCATTTCTCGTAAACGTTGGCAAGCTGCTGTTCGGTTTGAATGCGGTCGTCGTAGATGCTGAGCTGCTGCCGCTCCGCCTGCCTGGCCTTGATGCTGGCCAGCCGGCCCGCAGTGTCTTTGCCGGCGTTGGAGCTTTGTGTCCCTGCGACATTGGCCTTCGCCTGAAGTGCATCGTGCTCGGCGGTCAGTGTGCGCACGTCGGCTTGCGCCTGTGCAATGGCCTGCTGGATGAGCTGCTGGCGGCTTTGCTGGCTAAACCACACCTTGATGCGGCCGGCCAGCGTCCCGTGACTCCCGGCAGAGATCACAGCCACCTGGCCATCCCCGCCATTTGTGGGGGTGTCGAACTTGCGCATGGCTGCTTCATGCGCACTCAACTCACTTTGAATCTGCGCCCGATCGTCGCCGGAAGCCCGTTCCAGGTCCTGTTGGGCATCGGCAAGTTCATCGGAATCAAGGCCAAGTTGCGCCTTGGCGACCTCAAGATCGTCGTCGCTGGCCTGTGGGGCTTGGGATTTGCCAACCGCGGCTCCGGTTCCCGACGACGGGGTCAGGCTCTTCACCAGCGCCTGGTCGTCTTTCACCGTCTGTTCGAGCTCCTCAACCTTCTTCGAGAGCGCGAGTGCGTCGCCGGTCAGGGTGCGGTGCTGAAACCGCTCCCCTGCCTGGCGAAGCGCCGAGGCAAAAGCCTGGTCCACTTCATGGTCGGCCAAGCGCTCCACCTCGTGCGCAAACTCCATCTCTTCCGCGGTCACCGCCAGCGCCGCAAGCGCCTGGGCGGTTTGCCAGGGGCTCAAGTCGACAAGGGACTTCCGTCCGCCGGCAAGATTATGGGTTGCGCCGGGCTTGGAGAGGAAGGGCAGGTGCGCCATCGCATCTCGGGTGATCCAGGCAAAGACGATGGATAGCAACATCGAGGCCAGCAGCACCAGAAGAAAAATGAAGCGTATTCGGCCCAGAGCGTGTTGATAGCCTTTGGCAAGGGGGACTGGAATCTCGGGGGAGGAAGACGCAAGTTTCTGGGGATCGGTTGGAGTTTTGGGCTTGCTCATAGTGGGTAAGGTGGCTGAATTCCTTTGCGGGTTGTATGTTGAGACTTCCTGAGTTTCGTCCGTCAGATCTGGGTTTGCCTTGCGGTTTAACTTGCTGTTTAACCGGGACAAGGCCAGAATGGTGGCGTGCAAATCATAACCGGAATTGCGATGCCGGCGCTGGTCAAAGAAGACTATATACCCTCGAATCTCAATCATCGGAGAGGCAAAGGTGCCATAGTTTTCCGCGAATCTGCTGTTTTTTCGCGAGGGCGCGTGCCAAGACGTTCCATGACAAGAGTCCTTCGCGAAGTTTGTCTGATCATCGCGATTCTGAGCATTTCAGGAACAGGATTGGCTCAGTATCAAGACCGCGACACCCGCGGCGTGCCGGGCACCTCGGCCACCGCGCCGCCGCCGGAGATGCGCATCGACATCAATCACGCCACGCTCGATGAGTTGCTGAAGGTCCATGGCATGACACGCAGTTGGGCCGGGCGCATCGTGCGCTACCGCCCCTACCGTACCAAGCAGGACTTGCTGGAAAAGGGCATTGTGAGCAGCGAAGTCTACGACCGCATCAAGGATTTTGTGATTGCGCACCGGGACAAGCAGTAAAGGAACCGATTCATGGGCTCGTGAAATCGGCGGATGCCCGTACAATGCCTCCATGCGCAAGCTCGGCCTTTCCCCTTCGGTCATCGCAATCGTCTTCTCCATCTGCCTCGCGGCGGTTGCTGTTTCCAGCGCATTTTCCCAAAGCTCCTTGCCTGCGGCTTCGCCGGCAGATCGCGCTTTGGCGCGCGACATCTTCAAGGAACTCATCGAAATCAACACCACCGATACGCCCCTGGGCAACGTGACCACAGCCACGGCGGCCATGCAGAAGCGCTTCCTCGATGCCGGTTTTCCCGCATCCGACGTGCTGCTGGTGGGGCCCGATGCGCGCAAGATGAACCTGGTGGTTCGGCTGCGCTCGGCTCTTCCGTCCACCGGGAAACCGGTGCTTTTCCTTTGCCACATGGATGTCGTGGAGGCCTTGCGATCCGACTGGACTACCGATCCCTTTCAGTTCAGTGAAAAGGACGGCTACTACTATGGCCGCGGCACCCAGGACATGAAAAACTCCGATGCAGCGCTGGTGGCCACTCTGTTGCGCCTGCACCGCGAGGGATGGAGGCCCCGTCGCGACCTGATCCTGGCCCTGACCGCCGACGAGGAAGGCGGCAAGTTCAACGGAGCCCAGTGGCTAGTCGATCAGCATCGCGAACTGGTGGATGCGGCCTTTGTCATCAATCCCGACGCCGGCGGCATCGAGCTGGACCACGGTCGCGCGGTGGTGGCCGACGTCGAAGCCACCGAAAAGGTGTATTCCGATTTCCAGATCACCGCGACCGACCGGGGTGGACATAGTTCGCTGCCGCGGCCCGACAACGCCATCTATGAGCTGACTGCGGCGCTCGACCGCCTGGCTGGGTACGCCTTTCCCTTCGAGCTCAACGAGGTGACCCGTACCTATTTCAAAAGCCTGGCGGCACAGGAGACGGGGCAAACCGCGGCCGACATTCGAGGGATTCTGGCATCGCCGCCGGACATGGCTGCGGCGGCCAGGCTGGCTGCCGAGCCCAGCTTCAACGCCAACTTCCGCACCACTTGCGTAGCGACTCGGCTGGCTGCGGGACACGCCAACAACGCCTTGCCTCAGACCGCCCAGGCCAACGTCAATTGCCGCATTTTTCCCGGCCACTCGCCGGAGGAGATTCGCCATCAGTTGATCGCGATCCTGGCCGACTCCCGCCTCAGCGTGAAATTCGTCTCCGACGCGGGCGTGGTTTCCGAAACGGCGCCCGAGCGCAAAGCCATGGTTCCGCCCGCGCCCATTAAAGAGGTGTTTGACCCGCTGACGCGCCTCACGCAGGCCATCTGGCCGGGCACACCAGTCACGCCGGTGATGGAGAACGGCGCCAGCGACTCCATTTACTTCGCCCAGGCGGGGATCCCTTGCTATGGCTATTCGGCCATTGCCCTGGAGCGCGAAGACGAACGCGCCCACGGCCGCGACGAGCGCCTCCCGGTCGACTCCTACTGGAAGTCGCTGGATTTTTTCTACTCCTTCGCCAAGGCGCTGGGCGGGGAGTGAAAACGCCGGCGAGTCAGCAAGTCAGCTGGTCAGTGGGCGTTGATCGCATCCCGCGGAGACGGATCAATTCCGCCCCTCGCTGCTAAACTGAACTCTCATGATTCTCCCGTTTGTCCGCGAGGTTTTTGCGGAGCTGGAGCACGGTTCGGGCTTCGATCGCGTACGAAGGCATCTCAGCCTCGGTACGGGGCGGCGACGTGTGTCCGGATTGACGGCAACGGCGCGGTCCCTCTACATTCCCCTCATGGCCCGGGCCGCCAAGCAGCCCGTCATCGTGGTGGTGGCTGACAACAAGGCCGCCGAAACCCTCGAACTTACCTTGCGCGCCGGCTGCGAACTCACCGGAGCCATCGATCCGGCCCAGGTCGTCCGCCTCCCTTCCCACGACGTTCTCCCTTTCGAAAATCTCTCGCCCCACCCCGACGTGCAGGAGCAGCGTGCCGCGGCCCTGTGGAAACTGGCCACCGGCGCAGTCTCCATTCTGATTGCCCCGGTCGAGGCGGCGGCGCTCAAACTTTTCGATCGCGACTACTACGCCGGCCTCGCCGTCACCCTCAAGCGCGGCGAAGAGGTTGACGTCGAGATCCTTACCGGGCACCTGGCCAGCGTTGGCTACACCCAGATGGACCTGGTCGAGATGCCCGGCCAGTTCACTCGCCGCGGCGGCATTCTGGACGTCTACTCCCCCGAGTTCGACCGCCCCGTCCGCATCGAGTTCTTCGGCGACGAGATCGAGACCATCCGCAAATTCGACCCGGAGACCCAGCGTTCGCAGTCGGCCCTGGACGAAACCCAGTTACTGCCGCTCACGGAGACGCCGGTCACTGAGCGCCTGCTGGCCGCGGTTCATGGCCGCCTTAGCCGCCAGAGGCTCGAAATCGAGGGCGAAGGCGAGGCCAGCGAGATGGCCATGGAAGCTGCCGCAGCCGGGGGCGTCAGCGTCTTCCCGGGCTGGGAGTTCTTCTCTGCCGTGGCCGGAGCCAACAAGTCGCTGCTCTCTCTTTTGCCCAAATGCGCCCTCTTTGTGGAAGAGCCGGCCATGGTCCGCAACCAGATCGAGCGCTGGTGGAACAAGGTCGAGCAGCGCCACGAGCGCTCGGCCATGGGCTCGCTCATTACCCCGGAAGACATCTACCTGCGCCCGGAAATCCTGCAGGCCACGCTCGACTCGCATATGGGCCTCGACCTTGACCAGTTGGGCGTAGTCGACGTGCTCGACTCCGACAATACCCTGGGCGAGATCGAGCTGAACTCGCGGCCCACGCTACGCTTTCACGGCTCCATCCCCGCGCTGACCGAACAACTCAAGAAGCTGATGGAGTTGGAGACGCGCATTGTGTTGGCCGCGCCCAACCAGGGCGATGTGGAGCGCATGGCCACAGTGCTGCGCGAATATCAGATTCCCTACCGCCTGGGCAGCCGCAACCCGCATCCCGGCGAGGGCGTGCTCGATGAAGGCAGCTACCTGGCCGGCGATCTGCGCGTCCCGGTCATCGTCCGCACCCAGATCTCCGCGGGCGTGAGCTTTGCCGACGCCAAGCTGATTGTCTTCGGCGCCAACGATCTGAGCGACGACGCGGATGTGACCGCCCGGCCCGAGCCAAAGCGCTCAAAGACGGCCGCGTTTGTTTCCGACTTCCGCGACCTCACCATCGGCGACTACGTGGTTCACGTGGATCACGGCATCGCCCAATATCAGGGACTCAAGGAGATCGTGCAAGATTCGCTCTCCGTCGAGTTCATGATCCTGGAATTCGCCGAAGCCGCCAAGCTCTATGTCCCGCTTACCCGCCTCGACCTGATTCAGAAGTACCGCTCGACCGACGCCGGCCCCGCGCCGGTGCTGAACAAGCTCGGCTCGCAGCAGTGGACCAAGACCAAGGCCAAGGTGCGCAAGGCCATGCAGGACATGGCCGGCGAGCTATTGAAGCTGTACGCCTCCCGCGCCAGCGCTCAGGGCGTAGCCTTCTCAAAAGACAACGAGTTCCAGAAGGAGTTTGAAGATTCCTTCGATTACAGCGAGACCGAAGATCAGCTATCCGCCATCCGCGCCATCAAATACGACATGGAGTCGACCACACCCATGGACCGCCTGCTCTGCGGCGACGTGGGCTACGGCAAGACCGAAGTGGCCATGCGCGCGGCCTTCAAGGCAGTGCAGGACGGCAAGCAGGTGGCCGTTCTCACTCCGACAACTATCTTGAGCTTCCAGCATTTCGAGACCTTCAAGAAGCGTTTCTCGCAGTTCCCCATCAATATTGAGATGATCTCGCGCTTCCGCACCGCCAAGGAACAGAAGGTCATCGTCGAGCGCGTCGAGGCCGGCAAGATCGATATCCTGATCGGCACGCACCGCCTTCTCTCGAAAGACATCAAGTTTCAGGACCTGGGCCTGCTAGTCGTCGACGAGGAGCAGCGTTTCGGCGTCAAGCACAAGGAGCGGCTGAAGCAGATGCGCAAGGAGATCGATGTGCTGGCCATGAGCGCCACGCCCATTCCGCGCACCCTGCACATGTCGCTGGTGGGCTTGCGCGACATGAGCGTCATCGAAACGCCGCCCAAGGATCGTATGGCCATTCAGACCGTGGTGGCCAAATTTGACGAGAAGATCGTGCGCTCGGCCGTCGAGGTGGAACTGGAACGCGGTGGGCAGGTGTACTTTGTCCACAATCGCGTTGAGTCCATCTACGATATTGCCGCCCGTATTCAAGAACTGGTTCCCGGCGCGCGCGTGACTGTCGGCCACGGCCAGATGGGTGAGTCGGAGCTTGAGAAAGTGATGCTGGCTTTCATGCGTCACGATTACGATGTGCTGGTGGCCACTACCATCATCGAAAACGGACTCGACATTCCCCTGGCCAACACCATTCTCATCAATCGTGCCGACCGTCACGGCCTCAGCGAGTTATATCAGCTCCGCGGCCGCGTGGGCCGCTCCAATCGCCGCGCCTACGCGTATCTGCTCATCCCGCCGGAGAACGAATTGACAGAGATTGCGCGCCGCCGTCTGGCTGCATTGAAGGAGTTCAGCGACCTGGGCGCGGGCTTCAAAATTGCGGCGCTCGATCTCGAACTGCGAGGAGCAGGCAACATGCTGGGCGGCGAACAGAGCGGCCACATCGAGGCTGTGGGCTTCGAGCTTTACACCTCCATGCTCGAGGCCGCTGTGAAGGAGATGAAGGGCGAGAGCAGCGAAGAGCGCCCCGCCACGCAACTCAACCTGGGCATCGCGCTGCGCATCGACGAGAGCTATGTGCCGGAAGAAAACCAGCGCCTGCGCCTCTACAAGAAGATTGCCGGCTCTACCAACGAAGCTTCCGTCAACGAGGTTCGCGCCGAGATGGAAGACCGCTACGGTGCGCCGCCTGACGCGACCGTGTATCTGCTTGAAGCTGCGCTCATTCGACTGGAGTGCGAACGCATGGGCATTGCGCAGGTCGACCGCAAGCGCGGCGAATTGCAGATACGCTTCATGGAAAACGCGGCCATCGACCCGCAGCACCTGATGCGCCTGGTAGCCAAAAACGCCAAGCGTGGCGCGCAATTTACGCCGCAGGGGCTTTTGAAATATCCATTGGTCGCCCTGCGGAACGACGAAGTCTTGCTTGAAATTCACGAAGTGCTCGCCATGCTGGCCCCCGCGCCGGTGAACGCATGACAATCCCCAATAAAGAGAGACGTTCATGAAGAAACTTGCTATTGCCCTTGCGATTGGAGCCTGTATGACTTCTGCATTGACGGCCCATGCGTCGAATGAAAACTGGAAGCAGGAGTTTGCCAAGGCCTCCGACGAGTTCTTCGATCAGGTGTATTTTCACTACGCCCCGACCACCGGAACGCTGACCGGTTATCACCGGTACGACGGCCAACTCGAAGACTTCTCCCGCAAAAATATCGACGCGGAAATCGCGGCGCTCAGGAGCTTTGAAACGCGCATTGAGGCGATTCATCCCGACGCCGGCTCCGACTTTGCAACGCGCAGCGACCGCGAGATTGTGCTCTCCAATATCCGCTCCATGTTGCTGACTTTGGAAACCATCCGTCCCTGGGAAAAGAACGCCGATAACTACTCCAGCACCTGCGCGAATGGCGCCTTCACGCTGATGGAGCGCAAATTCGCCTCACCAGACGACCGCTTGCGGTCGCTGAATGCGCGTGAAAAGCAAATGCCGGCCCTCTTGGCCAATGCGCGCGTGAACCTCAAAAATCCGCCGCGCATCTACACCGAGATCGCCATCGAGCAGTTGCCGGGAATTGTCGGCTTCTTTGAGCACGATGTTCCCCTGGCCTTTGCCGATGCCAAAGACCCGGCTCTCAAGGCCGAGTTTGCCGAGACCAACAAAGCCACCATCGCCGCGCTCAACAGCTACCTGCAATGGCTGAATACCGATCTCCTGGCCAAGTCAAACGGAGACTTCCGCATCGGCGCAGAGACCTTCTCGAAAAAACTCGAATACGACGAGATGGTCGATATTCCGCTGGATAAGTTGCTGGAGATTGCTTGGGCCGACATGCACAAGAATCAGGAACATTTCCGCCAGGTGGCCCACGAACTGGAGCCGGACAAGACGTCGGCCGCGGTGCTTGAGGAACTGGGCGAAAATCATCCCGCGCCGGGTGAGCTGCTCGAAGCCTTCCGAGCCACTTTCGACGGCTTGGTGAGCTTTATCCGCTCGCATCATATTGTGACCATCCCGTCCGACGTGCGGCCCATCGTGGAAGAAACGCCGCCCTTCATGCGCGCCACTACCTTCGCCAGCATGGACACGCCGGGGCCGTTTGAAACCCACGCCACCGAAGCCTATTTCAACGTCACTCTGCCCGACCCCGCGATGACGCCGGCGCAGGTCGAGGGCTACATGCATTCGTTCAACGTGGGCACGGTCATTTCCACCGCTGTTCATGAGGCCTATCCGGGCCACTACATTCAGTTTTTGTGGTTGCCCCAGGCTCCCAGCCGGGTGCGCAAGGTGCTTGGCGCGAATACCGACATTGAAGGCTGGGCGCATTACACTGAGCAGATGATGCTGGACCAGGGCTACGGTCAGCCGGGTTTCGGCGCGAAAGACGAGCGCGAGTCGAAATTCCTGCGTCTGGGCCAGTTGCAGGATGCGCTGCTGCGGAACGCGCGCTTTGTCGTCGGCATCCAAATGCATTCAGGCAAGATGAGCTTCGACGAGGCCGTCGCGTTCTTCCAGAAGGAAGGCTACCAGTCGAAGGAAACGGCGGTGGTTGAAACCAAGCGAGGCACCGGCGATCCGACGTATCTTTATTACACTCTGGGCAAACTGGAGATCATGAAGCTGCGCGAGGATATGAAAAAGAAACAAGGCGCCGACTTCTCGCTCGAGGAATTTCATAACAATTTTCTCAAGCAAGGCTTTCCGCCCATCAAGATTGTGCGCCAAGCCATGCTGGGAGACGATTCGCCGACGCTGTGATGGATATAAGAAGGAACACCGGGCCACTTTGCGTTTTCAAATTCGAGGAGATTGAATGAGCAAGCGGGTACGCAAGGCTGTATTTCCTGCCGCAGGATTGGGCACACGATTTTTGCCGGCCACCAAGGTAATCCCCAAAGAGATGCTGGCGCTGGTTGACAAGCCCCTGATCCAGTACGGCGTTGAAGAGGCCATCGCCTCGGGAATCGAGCACATCATTATTGTGACCGGGCGCGGCAAAGGCTCCATGGAAGACCACTTTGACCATAGCTTCGAGCTGGAATCGACTTTGGAACGCAAGGGAAAGCAGGATCTGCTGGCCCTCGCGCGAGGCGTCTCGTCGATGGCGCGCATCAGCTACGTCCGGCAAAAGGAACCGTTGGGGTTGGGCCACGCCGTGCTTTGTGCCAAGGACCTTGTGGGCGATGAGCCATTCGCCGTCATCCTGCCCGACGACGTGATCGATGCCGCGGTGCCCTGCCTCAAGCAGATGATCGGCGTCTTCGAGGAGCGCGCCGGCTCGGTGTTGGCCACCATGACCATCGAGGGCCCGGCCATTAGCGCGTACGGCGTGCTGGCCGGCTCGCAGGACAAGGACAACCCACGCATCTACAACTGTACCGGCATGGTGGAGAAGCCGAAGCCGGAAGATGCGCCCTCGACGCAGGCCATCATCGGGCGCTACGTGCTGACGCCTCGCGTCTTCGAGCTATTGGAGAATACGAAGCCCGGAGCCATCGGCGAGATTCAGCTTACCGACGGCATCAAGGAACTGGCCAAAGAAGAGAAGGTCTTCGGCTACACCTTCGAAGGCAAGCGCTTCGACGCCGGCGACAAGTTCGGCATGTTGCAGGCTACGGTGGAGTTCGCGCTCAAGCGGCCGGAATTTGGCGACAAGTTCCGCGCCTATCTGAAAGGGTTGGAACTCTAGGAGCAGCGAGTCAGCGGGGCAGCAAGTCAGCGAGTGAGCAAAAAGCTAAAGGCCGGTGGCTGGGCGAATTGAAAAGTCCGAGCCACCGGCAGCGCACAAGGCTGACTCGCTAACCAGCTTATTAGCCGACCCGCTGCTTCAGGCCTTCCACTTGATATTGCACCCGATCGAAGGCCTTTGGTCCGCCGAAACCGGCTTGCCGGCAAGCACAAGATCGATGGCTTCGCGCAGGTCTTCGCCGGTTACCGGAATACCGCTGCCGGGGCGGCTGGAGTCGAACTGGCCCCGATAAACCAGGCGGAAATCGCCGTCGAACAAAAAGAAGTCCGGTGTGCAGGCCGCCTTGTAGGCATGGGCCACGTCCTGCGTCTCGTCGTAGAGGTAGGGAAAGTTGAAGCCGAATGTTCTGGCCTGCAACTTCAGCCCGGCAGGGCTGTCATCCGGGTGGCTGGTCACGTCGTTGCTGCCGATGGCCACAATTCCGATAGACTGCCCGGCGTAGTCCCTGCCCAGCTTTCCCAGGCCTTCGTTGATGTGCTTGACGTAAGGGCAATGCGTGCAGATGAACATCACCAGCAGCGCGTTCTTCCCCAGAAAGTCGTCCCGTCCGATGGTCTTTCCCGAGACCGCATCGGTGAGCGCAAAGTCCGGGGCCGTGGTGCCCAATTCAAGCATGGTGGATTCGGTCAATGCCATGGGATTTCCTCCAATCCTGATTTGCGAGAATTGCCTAACCCCGCCGACTCCGCTAACTCCGCTGCCATTCAAAACAGCGGCACCTGCCGACCCGGCATGGTTTTGCCAAAATGCTCATAGGCTAGCCGCGTGGCGATACGTCCGCGCGGCGTACGGTCCAGAAATCCGATCTGAATGAGAAAAGGCTCATAAACCTCTTCGAGAGCATCCTGCTCCTCGGCCAGCGTCGCGGCCAGCGTACTCAGGCCCACCGGCCCGCCGTCGTATTTCTCGATAATGGCCAGCAGCAGCTTGCGATCGATCTCGTCGAAACCATGAGCATCCACTTCCAGCATGGTCAGGGCGGCGTTGGCGGTGGGGCGGTCGATGACCCCGTTGCCGCGCACTTGAGCGTAATCGCGAACCCGCCGCAGCAGCCGGTTGGCAATACGCGGTGTGCCGCGCGACCGCAAGGCGATCTCCGCGGCGCCGTCCTCGTCGATGGGCACGCCCATCACTTCGGCGGAGCGCGACACGATGAAGCGAAGATCTTCTTCGTTATAGAACTCCAGGCGCAGCAGGATGCCGAAGCGGGAGCGCAGGGGCGAGGACAGCAGCCCCGGCCGGGTGGTGGCGCCGATGAAGGTGAAGGGCCGGATCTCCATCACGTGGGTCCGTGCTGCCGGTCCCTGCCCGATGATGATGTCCAGCTTGTAGTCTTCCAGAGCCGTGTAGAGCTTTTCCTCCAGAACGGGCTGCATGCGGTGAATTTCGTCCAGAAACAGCACCTGGCGCTCGCGCAGGTTGGTCAGAATGGCGGTCAGATCGCCTTGAATCTGGAGAGCCGGGCCGGAGGTCTGTTGGAAGCCCACGTCCAATTCATTGGCAATGATGGTGGCCAGCGTCGTCTTGCCCAGCCCCGGAGGGCCGAACAGGAGCACGTGATCCAGGGCTTCGCCGCGCGATTTGGCGGCTTCCAGGGCGATGGCCAGTTGTTCCTTGGCTTTGGCCTGCCCGATGAACTCCCGCAGCCAGCGGGGGCGCAGTTTGAGCTCAAAGCCCTGCTCTTCGTCGGCGCGCGAGGCGCTTACCAGGCGTTCCGGAGTGTTGTCGCGCGCAATGGCCATGATGAAGGAAGTCTAACGGTCCCGGGTGGCGGCTGCAACCGGAGAACACCCGGCGGGAAGGTGGAGATGCCCCTTGGACGGCCCAAACTCGAGCGGCTTGCTGTCTGCTCAGAAAGGCAAAAGGAACCAAGTTACCCTTTCACCGTCTAGGTGCTACAGCGGCAGGGCGTACACGCAGCCCTGCCTGTAGACGTGCGTTTCCAAAGAAGTGATGACGTATACCAGAGGTTACATGGCTGGATGCGATAGGATTACGGTTAGTTAATTTTAAACAGCATAGCTCTCAGCGCAAATGGCTATCCGATTGCAATCACTGGAACGGATAGCTGCGGCTTGCTCGCGGATCTGTGCGAGTCGTGTGTCTGGAACCTCCGGGAGAATTCAATGTTCAATCGTTTCTGCCTCAAGGCACTGTTGCTTGCCGGTCTTGCCCTGCCCATCGTCAGCTGCACCAATGCGGGATTGTCCTACATCACTCTTAGTCCGACGACTGCCAGCTTGACGGTGGGCCAGAGTGTGCAGTTTACTGCCTGGGGATACTACGGAAACGCCAAGAACCTGAGCAACAAGAACATCACCAGCGAAGTGACATGGGCCTACACCACCACCGCGCTGACCCCTTGCCCGGTTACCCCTGTGATTCCCGGCTGCTACACGGCGGTGGCAGCGGGCACAACCACTGTGGGGATCACGGACCCGGGTTTCGGTGGAACCGTGGGCGCAACTGCCACGGTCACCATCACCGCGGGAACCGGGGGCGGATCCAACGAGCCTTATACGGCGGTCTCCATTGTCCCCGCGACCCAGACGATTGCTACTGGGCAAACCAGCCAGTTGATCGCGCTCGTCACCACCGGCACCGGCGTTCAGAAGGACATGACCAGCAGCGTCAAGTGGAGTTCGAGCAACGTGGGCATTGCCTCCTTTGGAGCGGTCCCCGGGCTTGCCACTGGGATGGGGCCAGGGACCACCACCATCACCGCGACCGCCACGAACCCTGACAACAGTGTGGTTACCGGGACAGCAACCATCACAGTGACCCCAAACTCCGCTTCGGAGCCTCTGGTTTCGCTGGCGATCGTCCCGGCCGCCCAGACACTCACGGCAGTCAATCAAACCGTTGGCCTTGTTGCTATCGGAACCACATCTTCCGGCGCGACCGTGAACCTGACGAACACACCGGCGACCATCGGCACGGCGACGATCAAGGCGGCAACCTGGAATTCCAGAGTCCCCACCGTGGCTGGCATCAATGCGGCTACCGGAGTCGCAACGGCGGCAGGGAACGGCACCACCGCCATTACCGCCCAGGCCGTTAATCCGGATGGCACGGTGGTGACGGGCACGGCCAACATCACCGTAAACATCGCAGCCACAACCGAGCCGCTGGTTTCGCTGTCCATTGTCCCTGGCTCACAAACCCTCACTGTGGCCAATCAGACTGCAGGGCTTACCGTCATCGGCACCACGGCCACCGGCACCACGGTCAACCTGACGAATACGCCGGCGACCATTGGCACGGCGACGATCAAGGCGGCCACGTGGAATTCCACCGTCCCGACCGTGGCCAGCATCAATGCAGCTACCGGAGTCGCCACGGCGGCAGGGAACGGCACCACCGCTATCACCGCCCAAGCCATCAACCCCGACGGCACGGTTGTGACCGGAACGGCCACCATCACAGTCAACATCCCTGCCACGCCGGAACCGATTGCCTCGCTGGCCATCGTCCCCGGCTCACAGACCCTGACGGCTCTCACTCAGACGGCCAGTCTCATTGCCATCGGCACCACCTCCACAGGCACGACGGTGGACCTCACAAACAGGCCGGCGACAGTCGGCACGAACACCATCCTTGCCGCCACCTGGACTTCCAGCGTCGGCGCGGTGGCCCAAGTCAACCCATCCACCGGCGTTGTTACCCCCATTGGCAATGGCACCACGGTGATCACTGCCGAAGCCGTGAATCCGGGCGACAAAACGGTGGTTACGGCCGTGGCCACCGTCACTGTGAGTATCCCCGGTACGGCTGAGCCGCTGGCTTCGCTGTCCATCGTCCCCGGCACACAGACCCTGACCGCCCTCAATCAGACCGCGAATCTTACGGCCATCGGGACCACCTCTTCTGGCACGGCGGTGAACCTCACCAACATGTCGGCATCTGTCGGCACGTACACCATCCTTGCCGCCACCTGGACCTCCAGCGTCGGCGCGGTGGCCCAAGTCAACCCATCCACCGGCGTTGTCACCCCCATCGCCAACGGCACCACGGTGATCACAGCCCAAGCCGTGAATCCAGGCGACAAAACGGTGGTTACGGCTGTGGCCACCATCACGGTGAGTATTCCCGGCACGGCTGAGCCGCTGGCTTCGCTTTCCATCGTCCCCGGCGCACAGACGTTCACCTCCCTCACCCAGACTGCGAATCTCATCGCCCTGGGCACCACCTCTACCGGCAGCACGGTAAACCTCACCGGCGCGTCGGCAACCGTCGGTCAGTACACCATCCTTGCCGCCAGCTGGACGTCCAGCGTTAAGGCGGTGGCCCAAGTCAACCCATCCACCGGTGTTGTCACCCCCATAGGTAACGGCACCACGGTGATCACGGCTCAAGCCATCAATCCCGGCGACGGCAGCGTGGTTACGGCCGTGGCCAGCGTAACCGTGAATATTCCCGCCACGCCGGAGGTGCTGGCTTCGCTGTCCATCGTCCCCGGCTCGCAGACGCTCACCTCCCTGACCGAGACCGCGGATCTGATCGCCCTGGGCAGCACCACGGCCACCGGCGGAAGTGTGAATCTCACCGGCGCGGGGGCCAGCATCAACGGGGTCTCGATTCCCGCGGCGCAGTGGTACAGCAGCGTGCCAACCGTCGCCAAGGTCGGCCTCAACTCCGGAGTTGTTACGCCCTTGACCAACGGCGCTACGGCCATTACCGCCACCGTCGTCAACAGCGACGGAACAACCATGGTTACCGCCGTGGCCCCCGTTACGGTGGACATTTCCGCCACGCCAGAGCCGATCGCCTCGCTGGCCATCGTCCCCGGCTCACAGACCCTGACGAGCGTCGGTCAGACTGCGGGCCCCGTCGCTCTCGGCACTACGAGCACCGGCACCACGGTGAACCTCACCGGCGTGTCGGCCACCGTGGGTGGTGTGACCATCCTGCCCGCAACCTGGCTTTCCAGCAATACGGCCGTCGCCTCTATCAATGCGAGTACTGGAATCGTTACCGCCGTGGCCAACGGCACCACAGTGATCTCCGCCAAGATCGTGAATCTGCCCGACAACTCCGTAATCTCGGCTGTGGCCACAGTGACAGTCAGCATCCCCGCCACGCCGGAGCCGATTGCCTCGCTGGCCATCGTCCCTGCCTCACAAACCCTGACGAGCGTCGGTCAGACTGCGGGGCCCGTTGCTCTCGGCACTACGAGCACCGGCACCACAGTGAACCTCACCGGCGTGTCGGCCACGGTGGGTAGTGTGACCATCGCACCCGCGACCTGGCTTTCCAGCAATACCGGCGTGGCTACTATCGATGCTGGTACCGGGCTGATAACGGCTGTGGCGAACGGCACTACGGTGATCACCGCCAAGATCGTGAATCTCCCCGACAATTCGACGGTGACCGGGATTGCGACTATCACGGTCGCGATTACAGCAACCCCAGAGCCCTTGATCTCGGCAACGGTTTATCCCAGCTCTCCCTCGGTGGGGGCGCCTAACCTTACCAGCCAGTTGGTTGACATCGGAACCTTCTCGGTCTCTCCGATCACGGAGGATGTGTCTGCGGGGCTAGCTTCAAGAAAGATCACGACCAATTGGAGTTCCAGCAACCCCACGGTAGCTACAGTGACCACCGTTTGTCCGGCCACCCTCACCGCAATGTCCTGCACCATCTCCGCCTGCCCGGGCACTTCCAACGCCGGAGCCTGCACCAGTTGTCCGACGGGCAGCGTTGCCGCCGCGCTGGTTCCGGCGGCCCCCGCTTCTTTCTGCGCCACCCTCCATCCCACGACTCCGGTCGGGTTAGTCACGGGATTGAGCCAGGGCACGACCGCCATTATGGCGGTAGCATCAAACCAAGATGGCTCGCAAGTGATCAATTCGGTGCCCTTCTCGGTGACCGGAGGATCGACAGAAACGTACACTGCGCTCACGATCATTCCAAACATACTCACGGTTACCTCGCCAGCTCAACAGAACCAATTCATTGCTCTGGCGACGGCGGGAAGCTCTGGGCTGCAGTACGACATAACCAACCAGGTCATCTGGAAATCCAACACTCCGACTGTTGCCTCAATTTGCACCGCAGTCGCCGGAGTGAACCCGGCTACGCCAATTTCCTGTCCAACGACACCAGGCCTGGTGACGGCTGCTTCGGCAGGGACATCGATTATCAGCGCGACGTGGGTGAATCCGGATAGCACCGAGTTGGTGCAGCAAGCAACCTACAGCGTCAATATCGGCCCATCGCCGGAGCCACTGATTTCGATCAATGTGGTGCCGGGCGATACCACGGTTTCAAACAAGGGAATGACCCAGCAGTATCTTGCCTTTGGATCTTTCACGACCGTTCCCACATATCGCGATATCACAGACTCGGTCACCTGGATTACCCTTGACCCGAATCTTGTATCCATCAACTCTGCCGGGACACCCGGGGAAGCCGCTGGGCTTGCTACGGCGATGGGGGAAGAGGGCCTGGGCGTCATCTACGCCGAGGCGACCAACCCTGACGGCACGATTGTTCTCTCCAGTCCCGTTACGTTCACCTGCCAAATTCCGGGTGTCACTCCCCCAATCTGCAGTCAGGCTGTGGCCCCTTCATTGCTCGCAACGCTGACCGTCTTCAACGCGGGCAGCAACAGCACCAATTGGCTGATCACGGCTCCCTCCGATACCGGAGTGCCAAACCTGATCCATTGCGGCCCAGGCTCGCTGCTGGCCGGTTTGGGGAACTCTGTTTGCACGGGGACCTATGCAGCAGGCACGAACGTGACGATCACCGCATCGTTGGGCGGGGCGGCACTCGATAACACCTTTGGCGGCTGGACAGCGAACTGCGATACCACGGTAGACACTCCAAACACAGCCGCCACTTGCGCGTTTCCAAATACCGCCACTCCCTCAGGACTCATTGGCAATCAATCTGCCGGCGCGCTCTTCTACGGCCTATCTCTGAGCTGCTCCTCGGTAACCAGCGGCAACGTGGGCGTTGCCTTCAACAGCGGCGCGATTACAGTCAGCGACGGTAAAGCTCCCTACACATTCTCGGTGGTCGGGACACTTCCAGCGGGCCTCGTGCTGGCCCCATCGACGGGCGCGGTGACGGGAACTCCCACGGCCTCCGGTGCCTTTTCTCTCACCGCTAACGACGCAAACGGCACCAACGCCGGATCGACCTGCGCGATCACGATTAACTAATCCGGTCAAGTTTGACCCAGCAACAGAAAAGCCGCCCCAGGGCGGCTTTTCTGTTGCTGGCGTACCACGCCGCTGGCGGCTAGATGGGTTTCCAGACGCCGCGCGACCGCTTGGTGCTCCACGCGTCTGCACAAGGAATGATCCAGGTCTCGGTCTAGCTGGTTGCTGCCGCAAAGCCAATGCCGACCAGGATGAAGATCACCCACCAGCCAAAAACCGCCATGTAGCCAGAGGACCGCTTCACGCCGGCGACGGCCGCTGTGCCGATTGCAAGCAAGACCAGCGTCCAGATGGTGATCGCATCCAGCGAACTCGTCAGGGAATAGAGGACCTTGTTAGCTTCGGCAGCGTTTGGGTAAATCAGAGCCGCTAGATTTGTTGGCGCAAAGTTCTTGATGTTGAACGACTCCGGGTCAAGCCCTGAGAAGATCACGACAGTTCCCAGCAGTGTCTTGATGATGGAGGGCAAGCTGGCAAACATCCAGACGCAGAAGATGCTGCCGTACTTGGCTTTGCCGCCAAAGCCGAAGTTGATCGTGGCCCACAGGCCGAGCGAGAGAAGGGCAACACCTCCCAGGACGAAGAGGGGATTGGCAATGAAGACGCCTTCGGTGATGTAGAGGGAGATCTTCGCCGACATCGCCTTCTGTTCCGGCGTAGCCTGCGCCATCCGCTCTTGTGCTTTCGGATCAAGCTTGATCTGATTGTCCACCACTGTTTGCATGCCGATCTTCATATTCACGGCAGCGAAGAGGATGTACCCGACAAGGGCTATGATGACAAACGGCAGCCACCAGCTCTTGTTGCCCCGCTTGATGTCGTCAAAGGTCTTCGACGGCGCTGTAAACGTGTTTGTCACGCGCTGCCACTGCGACAGAGAGGCCCCAACGGGGGCCGGCTCGGCCATCGATTTCACTTCCATTTCGCTCATGCTTCTGCCTCTCCAATGCCGCTTTGGGCTGGATGCATCTCCTTCATTCAGAATCGCGGCGCCGATTCTCGCACCCCTGCTATCGACTAAACGGCAAAGGGTTGCGCCGTGAACCGGTTGGAGTCGATTTCAGAAGGAAAATGCATTTGCCCGCGATTGTAACCTTGAACGGCCCGGATCGCATCATCAAATTCTGCGAAGGCCGTAAACGCGCTTGGCGCGCATGGGTTTACCGCCCCCTAACGCCCATCACAGCCAGCGAGTCGGGTGTCCGGAGCCGCGAGTCGCGTGTTGGGTCCTGAGGAGAGCGGTCTTCAGAATTCGGCGCCTGCCTATGGGCTTTCCTCGAGGGAGCGGAGGGCAAGTAGCTGGTGTAAACCGAGATGTGAAAACACGGTTGTGCGAACTCTTCTTCCACGTCGATCTTGCCGGCTTTCTGCAGCGGCAGCAGCCAACTTCGCATCCAACCGAGTTCCTGCCGGCTCAGCCCCTGCTTGGCCAGATCGACTGCGCCCCCGGTTAGGTGCGGGCTCACGATGTCGCCTTCGGCCGGTGCGGCGTTGCCGTTGGTCAGCATCAGTTCTCTCTGGTAGGCGACCGTCCGCACCGCTGAAGTGACCTCGATCGGGTGATGAAACGCTGCGGCGTGGACGCGGGCCAGATCGGCCAGAAAGCGGGCCGTCCAGGGCCGGCAAAACCGATGATTTTCGGGCATGGTGGAACTTGCAATCAGAGCCGCCGAGGTGGGCAGCGGCACCAGCAGCTTGCGGTCGATGCGGTCGGCCAGATCGTCTTCGTCTTCAATCCGTACCAGCCCCTCGGCCTCGGACTTTTCGTTCTGGCGTACCAGCGATTCACGGGCTCCCAACAGAGGAGACGGAATCGGTATCCGATAACCCTGAAACGAGGCGCGACGAGGCGAAGGCGCCCGCGCGGCGGTCCCGAATCTTGCTCGTCTGTCCGGCCCTTGGCTGTACCCCAGGGCCTCGGTGCGCCTCTGTGGATAAGCACCGTGCCGGGTCCGTTCCTTCTTTAACCGCTCGGCCGCACGCTCATTGGCGAGCTGTTCACGGATCTTCAGGCCAGCCTGGTGCCCGACTTCCTCAGGCGTGGCGCGACGCGTCGCTTGGTGAGCGGAAACGCACGCGAGCCTGGTCCCCGTGGACGACGGTAAAGCGTTGGCTGAAAGTGCGGCGGTAGCCAGCACAAGGGCGATGAGTGCGCTGCGCACCATGCCTGAGGTTGGTGGTGTGGAGAACCTCAACGGTGTAATCCCTCCGCTGCAAATGCGCAGTCCCTCGGCGAACGCCACAACCAGCCAGTCGCCTGATTCCTTTTTCGGCAATTTCTGGCTGACTCTTCAGCGTATGTTTCCAAAGGGAGACGAGGGAATTCCCACGGCGGGAAGGCGGCGCGCTTGCTATCGTGCTCGCAGGCATCAGCCCGCGCAGAGACGCAGTGAAGCTTCCTGGCCCCTGTTTCCCCTGCGTTTGATGCGCATTTTCAAGCGCTCCGGGTTTACTTCGGGTCGGCGTTCGTACGACCAAGGCGGGAACTCCAGGAGGAGGGCGCGGAAGCCAGCCCATCGCGCGAACTTATACAATGGGCGGCGACCCGCGGGTCAAAGGAGAGCAAGTCGGCATGTCATTTCCAAACAGGTGGGTCTGGGTCCTGGTTCTAGTCCTTCTAGCCGTTCAAGCAGTTGAATTCAGTTATGTGGTCCACCGCGAATCGCTTACGTTCGATGAAGACAACCACATGTTTGCCGGTTACATGATGATCCACACCGGCGACTACGGCCTCAATCCCGAGCATCCGCCTTTGGTGAAAATGCTGGCTGCGTTGCCCCTGCTGGGGCGCGACTTGTGGGTTCCGCCGCTCAGAAATCGCGAATTCAAAGAGGAAGCCTATCTTGACGGCCGCGACTTTCTGGCCCGCAACGACGGCGGCAGCCAACGCCTTGTTTTTCAGATGCGCATGACCGCGGGCCTGTTGGCCCTGGCGTTTTCGCTGCTTGTCTTCTTCGCCACGCGGGAGTGGTTTGGAACCGGCGCGGCTCTCATTGCTTTGGTCATGCTGGTCTTCGAGCCAAACATCCTGGCTCACTCGGCCCTCGTCACCACAGACATGGGCGTCTCGCTGTTCTTTCTGGCAGGCATTTACTTCTTTTACCGATACGTTCGCCAACCCACCCTGGTGCGCCTGTTGCTGGCCGGCATTTCGGCTGGATTGCTGCTAGCCACCAAACACTCCGGCATTCTGCTGGCGCCCATGCTCCTTCTCCTCATAGGCTACGAGGTGCTGACAGCACGCAAGGGCCATCGCGGCCGCCTGGCTCTGCGCCTTGCCGGCGCGTTTGCGGCCATCGCCGTGGTGGGCGTGGTTGTGCTTTGGGCTTTCTATGGATTCCGCTACGCAGCCCGTCCGGCCGGCCTGGCTCTTTCAACTTCGCTGGAAAACTATGCTGCGCCGCTTAGTCCTTTCAACGCCTCTGCCGTTTTGGCCATCGCGCACCTGCACCTTTTGCCCGAGTCCTATCTCATCGGCCTGGTCGACGTGAAGCGCATGGCGCAGTTCTACCCCACCTTCATCTTCGGCAAGGTCTACGCGCACGGGCAGTGGTGGTACTTCCCCGCGGTGATCCTCATCAAGACCACGCTGGGCATGCTGGCCCTGGTTGGGCTTGCGGGCGTTGCAATGCTCACTGGTCGCATGCGCAAGGGCAGGGAACTGGCCTTTCTGCTCATTCCCGCGGCCGTGTATTTGGCCATTGCCATTGCGGCGGGCATGAACATCGGCGCCCGGCACATTCTGCCCGTCTACGCCATGGCCTGCATCCTGGCCGGTGCCGGCGTGGTGGCTCTGGCCGCTTCCAGCCGCCGTTGGGCCTGGGTGTGCGGCGCGCTCATCGTCCTTCATGTCGCTTCGTCGCAAGCCGCATTTCCCAACTACATCCCTTATGTGAACGAGGCCTGGGGAGGCGCTGCCAACGGCCACAACCTGCTGAGCGATGCCAACGTGGACTGGGGCCAGCAACTGATCCAGGTGAAACAGTGGCAAGACCGCCATCCCAACCAAGAGTGCTGGTTCGCCTACTTTGCTCATCCCGAGATCGACTACGCGGTGTATGGGATTCGCTGCCACCACATGCCCACCATCGACACTTTCTGGCTGGGAGGCTCTGACATTGTCCCGCCGCAGATTGACGGCAATGTGCTTATCAGCGCCGGCGACCTGAGCGGGTGCGAGTGGCCCAGCGGCCAGATGAATCCCTATCGGAATTTCCAGTCGCTCACGCCGGCGGAGTCCATTGACGCCGGCGTGTTCATTTACCGCGGCAGCTTTGCCATGAACCAGGCCGCGGCCGTGAGCCGTGCCATGCGCGCTTACCAGCTTATGGGCCAAGGCAAGATGCAGGAGGCGTATGCGCTGGCCCAGGAAGCGGTCGCCATCGATCCCCATGAGATCACCAGCCAGACCGCGCTGGGCGACATTGCCAATGTGCTGGGCAAGAAAGACCAAGCCCGCGCAGCCTGGCAAGCAGCTCTGGCGTTAGCCAAGCAGTTGGAGGCGGATGCACAGGTCAGCTACGTCCCCGACTTGGAGGCGAAACTGAAGAGGCTCTGAGTGGAGCGAATGAACCCCGGTTATCCCCCGCGGCGCGAGCGCTTGCCCCTTGCTAGATCGAGTAGCGCCGCGACTTTTTACAGCGGAAAAGTGAAGTGTGCTCGTCATTCAAGGGCTCTTCAGGCCCCCTGAACCGCCAAGCACTCCTTCTTGATGGCATATTTCAGCAGGAGGAACTCCACATCCAGTTCCACCATGCGTTGATTGACGTTCGCCAAGTCTCCTGAGTCGGCAGCCTTCTCCATTTCCGCCGCCAACTTGCGCAGGCGTTGGCCATTCACGTTGGACGATGCGCCCTTGATGGAGTGTGCCTGGCGTCCGGCTCCTTCTTTATCTCCTCTTTCCACCAAACCCTTCAAGATTTCTATCTGGGCGGGCGTATCCTCAAGAAACTGCTCGATCACGATCTTGGCCAGGTTTTCATCGCCCTCGAGGCGGTCCAGCATTCCTTGCCAGTCGAACAAGACAATGTCATTGGCTTCCGAACGAACGGCCGCCTCCGGTTTGGCTACCGGCTGGATCACGGGATTGGCATTGGGGAGCCATTTTCCTAACGCTTCCCGCAACAGGGCTTTGGATACAGGTTTCGGCACAAAGTCGTTCATGCCTGCCGCCAGGCAACTCGCCCGGTCGCTCTGCATCACATTGGCGGTCATGGCGATGATGGGGAGGTCGTGGCGAAGGACCTTGGAATAGGGATCGCGGATGTGCCGCGTGGCCTCCAGCCCATCCATCACAGGCATGCTGAGATCCATCAAGATCAGGTCGTAGGGGATGGACTCGATGGCGGCCACCACCTCGGCGCCGTTGGCCACGGCATCAGCTCGGAGGCCGAGATTCTTCAGAATCCCCAGAGCGACTTCGCGATTCGTGGAATTGTCCTCGGCCAAGAGGATGCGGGCATGGAGCCCGGCGAAGGGCCGTGCCGGTTCGTTGACGGCAGGCCGTATTTCCTCTGTCGAAACCTTCGCGGCACCGGGAAGCGTGCCATCCACTTCCGACAACGCGCTGGACAGCAGATTGAGCAGTTCTTCGCGCCGGATCGGCTTGGTGGCACAGCTTGAGAAACCGTTCTCCTGGTAATGCTTGGCGTTGTGGCGGATTCCAAGAGAGGTCAGCATCACCAAGCGGGTTTTTGCGAGCCGGGCGTCGGCATGAACGGCGCGGCCTACCGCCTCGCCGTCCATGCCCGGCATTTGCATATCGATGATGGCGACTTTGAATGGATCGTCCTCCTCCAGCGCCTGGTACAGGGACTGGAGAGCCCAGGGGCCACCCTCGACCTCGTAGGGCCGCATGCCCCAGCCTGTGGTCAGCACCGAGAGGATCTCCCGGCTGGTGGCATTGTCGTCCACAATCAACAACCGCACACCCCGCAGGTTGGCCGGCCTTTCGTTCTCGGAAGGTATTTCGTCGCATAATTGACCTCTGCCGAGACGAACCGTGAACCAGAATTCCGAGCCTTGCCCTTCCCGGCTGGTGACCCCCATCTCCCCACCCATCAACTCCGCCAGTTGCTTCGAGATAGCCAAGCCAAGACCCGTGCCCCCGAACTTGCGCGTGGTCGATGCATCCACCTGGCTGAATTTGTCGAACAAGCTTCCGATCTTGTCGGCCGGAATTCCCATTCCGGTGTCGCGCACCGTGAAGCGCAGAAGGCAGTCGTTTTCACCCGCCTCCACCATGGTTGCCCGCATGGCCACTTCGCCCTTGGCCGTAAACTTGATGGCATTGCCCACCAGATTGGTCAGAATTTGGCGCAATCGTCCTGGATCGCCGCACAACATGGCGGGGACCGCCGGGTCGGTAATCGCCAGAATCTCAAGGCCCTTGCCGTGTGCCTGGATAGCCAGCGTGGCGGCCAGATCGTCAAGCAACGTCGGCAGGCTGAATTCCAGCGTTTCCAGGTCCAGCTTTTTGGCTTCGATTTTTGAGAAGTCAAGGATGTCGTTAATCAACGTCAGCAGCGATCCGCCGCTGGCCCTGACCGTTTCGGCATAGTGCTGCTGCTCCGGAGTCAAGTCCGTATCCAGCAACAGCCCGGTCATTCCGATGACCCCGTTCATTGGAGTTCGAATCTCGTGGCTCATGTTGGCGAGAAACTCACTCTTGGCCGCGTTGGCCTTTTCGGCCTCCATCGCCAATTGGCTGACGCGGCGCGTCTCTTCACCCAATCGGCGATTGCTCTCCAGGATCTCCTCGGCAGCCTGCTTTTGGGAAGTAATATCCCAGCTGGTGCCGATGATGTTGATTGCCTTTCCCTGTCCGTCGCGCTTCACCAACGCCAGCGCGTGAATGTGATGAATACTTCCGTCGGGCCAAACCACGCGAAACTCGGTGTCGAAGTCTCTGTCGCCGCGAATGGCCGCTTCGACCTCTTCATCCCCCCGCTGGCGATCTTCCGGATGCAGCCCTGCCTGCCAGACCTCGTACGCATCGGCGGTCTCGCTCTCCGTAACCCCGTAAAGCCTGAACATCTGCTCGTCCCAACCCAGGCGGTCATTCTCCAGGTCGTAGTCCCAAATACCCACTCCGCCCGCGCGGGCTGCCAGGCTCAGCCGGTCGCTGGTCTTTTGCAGCTTGTCTTCGGCCTGCTTGCGCGCATTGATGTCTTCTACCAGCGTGATGTAGTGAAGGAAGGTTCCCTGGGCATCGTGTTGAGCCGAGGCCGTCAGCCTCACCCAGGTGAGCGTGCCGTCCTTGCGGATATACCGTTTTTCGCAACTGGCTGTGCCGCTCTTCTCTAAACTCAAGAGCAAATTGACGCCGGTCTCTATGTCGTCGGGAGGCGTGATCTGCTAAAAGTTCTTGCCTGGAACCTCTTCCTGGTCATACCCCACAATCTGGGCAAAGCGGGCATTGCAGCGAAGAAACTTGCCTTCGCTCGAGGTGTGAATGATCCCCACCGCAGCCTGCTCGAAGGTCGCCCGGTAGCGCTCTTCGCTCTCCCGCAGCCGGATCTCGCCCTTTTTCTGATCGGTGATATCCCAATTTGTGCCGATGACACGCACGATTTCGCCTGAAGCGTTGCGCTGTTCCAAGGCGAATGCGCGAACGAAGTGCACGCTGTTGTCCGGCCACACAATCCGGTATTCGAATTCGGAGATTCGCTTGCCCTGGTTGGCGAGGTCGGTCTCCTCCTTGAGGCGCGCACGATCATCCGGATGCACCATTTGCAGGCATCCATCCCAACTGCTTTCAAACGATTCGCCCGGCAGCCCGTAAAGCCGGCACATTTGCGCGTCGTAGACCATTTGGTCCGTCGCAATCTCGTGGACCCATACCCCCACACCTCCGGCCCGCGTGGCCAAGGTCAAGCGGTCCGTTACCTCCTGGAGCTGACGGTTGGAGTGGCGAACCGAACCCGCGAACAGCAGAAAGGATCCGGTGCCAAGAAACAGGTTCATGCACAGAATCGTCCACACAACCGGGATGCCTTCGGACACCTGCTGCAGCGCATCTTTAGACAGCGTCTCTCCGCGCGCCTGATCGACGCTGGCCAGATAGTCCTCCATTTTGCGCCGGCCCAGGGTCGCTGTCATCAACTCCGTGTCGTAAATACCCTTCGCTTCCGCTTTCTTCCCTTCGTGGATCAGGTCTTTGATCTTCTGCCACGCCTGCATGAACTTGGCCTGCTCCGCAGCCATGGTGGCGATGGCTTGCTGGTCGCGTGGATCGAACTTCGGATAGGCCTCCCGGATGGCGCGCAGATCGTTGTCCGTGCTGGTTACTTGATCTTCATACTTCTTTCTCTCCCTGTCGTCTGTCGTGTTCATGCAGAAGACGATTGCGAGGCGCTGGTCCTTGGCCACGCCCTTCAGCTTTCCGGCCCAATACAATGCAGCGAAGTTGTCGCTGTTGAGCTCATTGACCGTCTTCCGCGACCGGTAGAGGTTGACCAGCGAAAGGGTCCCCTGGCACAGATCCAAAATCCCCAACACGAGGCAGATGATCAGCGCTTTCCGACCGAGACTCCACTTGTTCATTCACTGCCTCCGTGGTCCATCAATCAACCTGTCTCTGCCTACCTGACCTAACCTCAAGGGCGGTTCCAGGTCTCGCGGCTCTGCGGGACCCTGCTCCCCGAACCGAAAACAGACTGGCTGCACACTGAATCTCTCGCTTGGGGATCAGCCGCACCATGGCAGCGCCAACGCCAAACACACTTCGCCCTTAGAGGGAACCCAATCTTGCTTATCGGCCGAACCGGTCCCAAAATGATCGCCTTTTGTCCTGTCCCAAGAGGCGCTCTGCCCGAATCTTTACCCTTGGTCAATTATTGGCATTTCGCCCTCATTCATAGGGTCTCGCCGAGCTTTATCCAATTTGCCTCCGTTATCCACAGCGCTAATCGTCGCGATGTACCAAGTCAGGTACTCGTTATCCACGACTTTTTTCTTGCCGAGGCAGTTCCGGTCTGCTTATCCACGCGCAGTCTTGGCATAATCGCAGCAAGAGCGGATCCTCCGTAACTGTTCCAGGAGCCACGTTCAAGACCTGAGTCGGGAATTCGAGTTAAAACACCGAGTTCTAATTTCGAATTTCAAGCCCCGAGGCCATGCCGTAACCCCTGTGGGAGCACTCAAGAGTGACCAGCTATAGTCGTCAGGACGTGTTGCGCATCTTGCAGATCAGTTCCCACCAGTTGCAGGGGTGGGAGCGCGCGGGACTGATTCCTCAGCAACAGACGTACACCTTCCAGGATCTCGGACAACTTCGCACCGTACGCTCCCTGCGCGAAGAGGATGTGTCCGCGGCCTGCATCCGGGACTCCATCCTGGCGATGAAGGCCGTCGCCGGAATGGCCAATCCTCTGCTTGAGGCCTCGCTGGTGCGGACGGGAACGCGCATCGCGTTCCGTCACCGGGGCGCGATGGTGGATCCCATTCGGCGCCAATTGTTGTTCGATTTCGAGCGGCTTGACCGCGAGTCTTCCGGTTCCGACCACCCGGCGCCGGTATCCGTGCCGACTCCCATGCGCCGCCCTGGGGCCGTCAACCCGCGTGGTGTCCAGGACCGCTTCCTGGCTGCCGTGCAGGCCGAGGAGTCAGGCGAAAAAGAGGCCGCGATGACCCTTTACGAGGAGATCATTCAACTCGACCCAGGCTATGCCGCCGCGTTCATCAATCTCGGGACCATTCACTTTCATCTGCACCAGTTCGACCGTGCAGAGGAACTCTATCGGCAGGCCACGGTGGCCGACCCTGGCTATGTGCTGGCGTTTTTCGATCTTGGCAATGTGCTCGACGAACTGCAACGCTTCGATGAGTCCGTGGCCGCCTACCAGCAGGCTGTAGCCATCGCGCCCCGCTACGCCGACGCCCACTATAACCTGGCGCTGGCCTACGAGCGCAAAGGACAGCGTCGGCAGGCTCTGGGGCACTGGCAGTCTTACATCAAGCTGGATAACAACGGCCCGTGGGCCGACCATGCCCGAGGCCAGATCCACAAACTCCTCAGCCGCGAGAAGCTCTCTATCGCTTGGCGCGCCGACGGTTATATCCCTCCGCGCAAAGGGAAGGCACCGCTGGAACTGGTCGCCGATCGGCCCCAGGCTTCCTAGTCCTCCTGGCTATCGAGAACCATTCTCGCCGACCCATTTACCCCGTCTCACCTGAAAATCCCACTCGTCAACAACTTTGTGAACGCAGCCGTGTCTAACCTTGTGGGGGAGACCCAGAACGGCGTATCGGGGACCACTCCGGACGCGGAAGACGGGAGACCCGCTCCGCCCCATCGCACTGTCTGGCTCATGCTCTTTGCTAAAGGCGTACCTCGTCTTGGTTGTGATGTGTTTGAGGACTTCACTCCTGGCGAGTCGAACGTCTGCACATTAACCTTTCCAATTCTTTAAGGATGGCGAAGATCATGAATTCCCCTTTCTCCCCGCACCAGCGGCTTTGGGCCTGCGGCTGCATAGCCGCTTGCGCGATGCTTTCCATCTCGATTGGCGCGCAATCGGTCGCGCCCCGCATCTCCGCCGAGATCACCGATTCCGACAGGGTCGCCCTGAAGGGGTCGCTGCATCCGTTGGCGCAGCCCCAATTCGACACCGGGCGGCTGCCTGCGGATACCAGGCTCAACGGCATCAGTCTCGTCTTCAACCGTTCCGCTGTCCAACAGGCCGATCTTGAAGCTCTCATTGCCGCGCAGCAGAACCCCGCCTCGCCCCAGTTTCACCAGTGGCTCACTCCGGACCAGTTCGGCGCCCGATTCGGCGTGGCCGCATCGGACCTGGAGCAGACGCAGAACTGGCTTCAGCAGCAGGGATTTCAAATCGATTCGGTGGCGCGCAGCCAGAATCTGGTTCGTTTTTCAGGCACCGCCGCTCAGGTGGAACAGGCTTTCTCGACGCAGATGCACGCCTATGAAATTCAGGGCGTCCGCCATTTTGCGCCGTCGACGGATCTTTCTGTGCCCGCGGCCCTGGCACCAGTTGTCCTCGGAATTCGCAATCTCGACGATTTTCGTCCGCGTTCCCATGTTGTTCTCGGCAATACAGGCCGCATCCGTCCGTCTTTCACATCCAGCCAATCCGGCAACGTCTTCTTTGCCCCGGGCGATATAACTACCGCTTACGACATAAAACCGACGTACGCATCCGGCTATAACGGCGCAGGGCAATCCATCACTATCGTCGGCCAATCCGCGATTCAGAACAGCGACATCGAGGCCTTCCAGAATGCAGCCGGCCTCACTGTCAAGGATCCGACACCGGTGTTGATGCCCGGATCCGGAACTTCAACCCTGGTGGCAGGCGACGAGACCGAATCCGATCTCGACTTGGAGTGGTCGGGCGCCATCGCCACTGGCGCTACCATCAACTTCGTCTATACGGGCAGCAACAAAAACTACGGGGCGTTCGACGCGATCCAATACGCGGTCGACGAAAAACTTGGCACCATCATCAGCACCAGCTACGGCACCTGCGAACCGGAATTGGGCGGTTCTACCCTCGAATCCGTCTTCCAGCAAGCGACTGCGCAGGGCCAGACGATCCTGGCTGCCTCGGGCGACAGCGGATCGACCGACTGCTTTCAGGGAACCAACACGACCAATCCCACCCTCGCTCAGCAGGAAACCATCGCGGTCGATTACCCAGCCAGCAGCACCTATGTCACCGGATTGGGTGGCACGGAAATCTCCTCCAGCGCCGACGGCGGCAAATACCTGATCGCCGGGGACGGCTATTGGGCAGCCGAGAGCAGCACCGACATCATCAGTTCCGCGCTCCAATATATTCCGGAGGTTGCCTGGAACGACGACTCGCCCAATTGCGGCACCGACGATTGCATTTCATCGAGCGGAGGGGGCGCGAGCGCTCTTTTCACCAAGCCGAGCTGGCAATCCGGGGTTCCGGGGATTCCCGCCGACGGCAAGCGCGACGTGCCCGATCTGGCGATGTACGCATCTACCAATTTTCCAGGCTACCTGTATTGCACGAGCGACAATACTGCTTGGAGCACGGGCCAGGCGGCCAGTTGCAGTAGCGGTTTCCGCGATGCCTCAACCGGAGATCTAACCGTCGCCGGCGGCACGAGCTTTGGCGCGCCCATTTTTGCAGGCATGCTGGCCATCATCAACCAGAAGGCGGGTTATACCGGCGGGCAAGGGATGGTGAATCCAACCCTCTACAACTTGGCTGCCAACAGCACCACCTATGCAGCGGCCTTTCACGACATCACCACCGGGAACAACGATTGCACCGCCGGTTCGGCCAATTGCAGCGCGACTACGGGGTTCTCGGCCGGGGTCGGGTACGACCAGGTCACCGGGCTTGGTTCGGTCGATTTCAGCAATCTGGCTTTGGCCTGGCCCTCTAACTCGGGAGCGACTCTCATCGGTACTGCAACCACAGTGGCCGCCTCGAACCAGGCGCCCACGGTAAATACCTCGGTCAACTTTACCATCACGGTCACCGCCGACAGCGGCACAGCCACACCCACTGGAACCTTGACGCTGACGTTAGACGGAGGCACACCGATGACGGGCGTTGTCCTCACCGCGAACGGGACCGCGACCTACAGCACCACGTTTACCACCGCGGGGACCCACGAACTCGTTGCCGTCTACTCCGGCGATGCCACGCACGCGGGCTCAACCGGGACCGGGACAGTCAACGTCTCCGGTATCAGTTCCGGAGCCGGTTCCATCTCACTGAGCGCCACCAACGTGACCGTCGCCCAGGGATCTCAGGCCACTTCGACGATCACGGTGACCCCCAAGAGCGGCTACACAGGCACGGTGGACCTCAGTTTCGACACCTCCAACGACAACGCCCTGCAGAACCTTTGCTGGCAATTCACGAACGAAAACAGCGCCGGCGACGGAACCGTGGTGATTACCGGAACGGGCGCCGTCGGCACACAATTGCTTCTGGATGCCAACGCCTCGGACTGTGCAACGGCCCTGGTAAAACCGGGAGGCATGCATCCCATGCATAGCCTGCGGCGGGGAAATACCGCCCAAAACCGTGGAACCAATCCGATCCCAGCCGGATTCGCCCTTGCCGGTTTGCTGCTGGCAGGATTCCTGGGCCGGTCCAGCCGCAAGTTCCGCTCCATGGCTTGCCTGGTCGCCTTGCTTTCCATCGGGCTCGCGCTATCGGCTTGTGGCGGCAATAACTCGACTGTGCTGACCAATCCGCCGCAGGGAACCTACACCATCACCGTCACCGGCCAAGACTCGGCGACGGCAACCATCACTTCCACCACAACCTTCACCCTCACGATCAACTAAAGCGCAAAACAGGGAATGAGCGGACCTTCAAGATCCGCTCATTCCCGTGCGACCTCTATTCCCGATCAGGCAATGCTGGAACCAAAAGAGCCGCTTTCAGACTATGGCGCAGTTTCGCAATGGGGTCGAGTTTTCAGGGCGTCCAAGCCCCGAAAGCCCAGATCGAGCACCCTAAGAAACAGATTGACTGCAGTAAGTCCTTTGTTTTCAATACGCATGGAGGGCATTTTTCGACGTAACTTATTTGTTATCTGCTAGATAGGCTAAAAAGGCGGGAGGGGAGGGATAGGGGAGGTGGGGTGTACCTGGCCCGAAAGACCGCTCATGCGAAAGCCTTCGATATCTCTATTGTGCGCCCATTGGATTTAATTCCCTGCAACGGATGGAGATTTGGGCTCATCTTCTTTGCTGTTTATCAGCTGCACATCCAGAAAAGCTCTTGCGCACAATGCGCAGAAGCCAGAGACGGACGAGCCCGTTGCTCAGGGGCTGAACAGGGTGCGGAAAGAGGCCTTTTTGGGGGGTAATAAGCCCGAAAAGCATCCCTCAGTGGCTAAAGCCACGCTCATTCTATTGGCGTTATCGGCACGACTGAAGTCGTGCCCTGACGCACCGAGCCTTCCCGAAGAGTTTTTCCGCAACCTGTGAAGCCCCGTTGTTTTCATTGGCTTTCTGTCAGGGCTGAACAGTTGAAGCCCTAACCTACCGCCCGAACGAATTTTTCCGCAGCCTGTAAAGCCCGGGCCTTTATTGTCAGAGTCTTGCGGCACGGCTGAAGTCGTGCCCCGACGCACAGGAGACCTTCACCACGGAAAGCTAAGGCTTGCTCTTCAGATCCTTACAAGCTCCCGTTGAATACGACCTGTGACCCATGCCTTGCCGGGGGCTGTCATCATGTCGATTTCGCTGCGCACGCCGAACTCCGGCAGGTAAATGCCGGGCTCGACGCTGAAGCAGGTGAAGGGCAGGATACGGCGTTCGTCGTGGGTTTCAAGGTTGTCGAGATGAGCGCCTGCGCCGTGCAGTTCCTGGGCGATGTTGTGGCCGGTGCGATGGGTAAAGAATTCGCCGAATCCAGCCTCGCGAATCACCGCCCGGGCCGCGTCGTCCCCTTCATAACCGCAAATCGAGCGACCCGCGGCGAAGGCCTGTTCCACCACGGCAATGGCGGCGTCGCGCGCGTTGCGCACGGTCTCGAACACCAGTTGCTCACGCTCCGAGGGTTCGCGGCCCACTACGCCGGTCCAGGTAATGTCGTAGAAGATGCTGCCCGCTTTTTCAAGCCGTGCCCAGATGTCGATCAGCACAAAGTCGCCCTCGGCGATGTCGGCGGAGTGCTCGGCCGTGGGCTCGTAGTGCGAGTCGGAGCAGTTGGCGTTGACGCTGACGTTGGGGCCGTTTTCCCACACCAGGCCCTCGCGGCTCATGGCCTCGCTCAGCCACTGCACATGCTCGAATTCGGTGAGCCCGCCGCGGCGGCCGCCCGAGGGCCGGATGCGGTTGCCCATCTGTCGCCATCCCGCGTCGAGAATGGCGTCGATAGCCTTTTGCGCCACCGTGTGGCTGGCCACCTGCTCCTCGTTCAGGACCGCTTCAAACTGGCTCACCAGGTCGGCGGAGCTCACGATCTCCTTGCCCAGGCTGCGCAGGAACTCCACGGTGCCGGCGTCGACCATGGAGACGTACATGATGGCGTTGTTGGGCGAATACTGCATGGCCAGGCGGCGGGCGCCATGGAGCATGGCTTCCAGGCCCGAGGCCAGTTCCTGCCAGCGGGAATAGAGCGTTTTAGAGCCGGGCAGCGAATCCAGGCGGCCCTGCTCGATGCGATGGACCAGCTTGCGTGGTTCCCCGGAGGCGGGAATGAAGTAGTACCAGCGGCGGGTGATGTGGGCTTTTTCGTCCAGACCCAGAATGCGGCCGCCGATGGGGTCGCGATGATGGTGATCGTAGAAGAGCCAGCCGTCGAAGCCGCTCTCGGTGAGCGCCGCTTGTATCGCCTCAAGATTCATAGGGCTGATGATACCCGATTGGCCAGGCTTCTCCCGTGTGGCGTTTTCAGTCATCCGGCGCAGCTTGCCATTTCATTGCATAACGGAAAGCCGGCCGCGCACGACATCAGAACTATGCAGGAGTGGGTGTCGATGGAGAGCAGCAATCGGGCGTTCTCAAACACGGTCCAAGCTCAGATTTGGAGCCCCTCGATGAATGAAGCCCCGGCAATTACGAGCCGGACCAGGAGGTGGGCGGCCTAGCGCTGTCGATGCGGGTCAGCCGCGATTCGCATCGCTCCGACGCTTGTCGTAACCTTGTTGGCTGTCGGATGTATTGGTTTTTTCCGGGGCCCCAGAAAAACCTGCCGTCTGCTCAAACGATGAAGTGGCGCGCTCGTAGAGGGAAACGTCGCCCTGCGAGATCTTGAGCAGATTGTCCCAGACTCGATCCAAGTCTCCCATAGGAAAGCACCTCAATCCCGATTGATTAGTATACCCAGTGCCATGCAGAAGGGCAAGAGGTTTCGAATGATTTCTGCCTTTTCGTCGTCATCGCGACCGAAGATATTCTTCTCCGAACAATCGATGTTCACCACGCCCAATACCCGGCCTTTCCCGACGACGCACAAACTCGCAAAACTCTTAAAGAGTGGAAGCTTCGAATTGAAGTATGCCTTTATTTCCGCCTTTTGCCGGTCAGGCGTCGTTTCGGGGAAAATGATTTTCTCGGTATCGTCCACAACAACCGGACAGTTGGCGGCTACTGCAGCCGGGGCGCCTGGAATGGCAAGTTCCCTTCTTCCTCCGCGGGGGAGGGGCAGCACAACATCGTGAATCTCCTCGTTGTGGTAGGTGACCAACTCAAGGCATTCTTCAATGGCCTCCCCTTCGGCACGAAAACGAACTTGCTTCTCCCGGTCACCGGTACAAGGCCTTACCAACATCAGATTCGAACGTATCTTTCCGCGTGATTCCCGTCCCCGATATTCGAGCACTACCGCAGTCATCGAACGCAAGATATTGCGGACAAATTCGAGCCGCTTTTCTTTTCCGGTATCGGCTCCCGCGGCCGCTATGGAATTAGCAAGCTGTTCCAGGTATTCCCGGTGGAAGGACTGTTTGCTGGCGATCCACACTTTTCGCTCTCGATACTTTCTGTATCCAAAGAAGAAATAGTCGCCGAGCGCGTCGACTACCGCGTATCGGAGGCCAAAATCCTTCCGGGCCCCGATAGTGTCTATCGCGACGATCATACCCCAGACCAAGACAACAGTTACGGCACCTGCAAGAACAGCGGCGCAATAGACGAGCAGCAGCACCGGCTTCTTGGCGGATTCGTCAACGGCTCTTATGTCTCCGACGATGGTGGTAAGCGCGCCAGTGAGAACCCATAGAAGATTCTTCACCCTGGGAGATTGGCTCAGTTCCAACTCCTCCGTTGAGCCGCGCCAGCCATCGAAGCCATAAAAGATGCCGAGCGCCAGGCCCAGGAGTATTCCTAGGCCGTAGAGGGGATTATCAAGAGCCCACTTAAAGAGATCAGCCAAAGAAGACGTTCCGATCACATATCTCACTTTTCGATTTGACGCGCCTGCACGGAAATGGCGACCTCAGTGAGCAATCCTTTAGAGCGCCGCCATCGCTTCGGCCTGCCCCGGAAAAAGTCCTGCGTACTTGGTGATTCCCACCATGGTGAAGACCTTGGTGAAGTGCGCCGACAGGCCAAAGGCGAAGACCTTCTGGCCGGAGTTGGACGCTTCGATGAGCATCTGGATTACCAGGGCGATGCCGCTGGAGTTGATGTAATCCACCTTGGTGAAGTCCAAAAGAACCAGCTTGGCGGTAGCCTTGGGCAAGGCCTGGTAGGCGCCAAGAACCGCTTCCTTCGAGGTGCTGGCAATGTCTCCTTCAAAACGGAGCACGGTCACCGGATGCCCGGCTGGGGAAGTGACCTGGTCAACGCGCGACTTGGTTTCGCTCTGCACGATCGATAATCTCCATGTTCTCTTGGTTAAGTTCTACGGTCCCTAGGTAATTCCGAACCCCTCGAAGACTTTCCGAAGGTGCACATTCGGATCTTCACGGATGGCCATGGTCCGCTGCCCGTTAGACGTCCTTGTCGAGCCGGATCACCAGCCGGACATAACTGCTCTTGCCTTCGGAACCCGCCACCCACTCGGCCTCGTCGACCAGCGCCTGGATGAGAAACATGCCCATGCCGCGCGGGTCTTCTTCGCCATGCATCTTGCGGTCGATATCCGGCTTGGTGGGCTGTTTTTTCATGCCTTTGCCGTCGTCGATGACCTTCACTTCAAGGGAATCAGCCAAGGCGGAAAGCACCACACCGACAGAGAGCCTCTCGTTCAAACGGTTACCGTGCTCGATGGCGTTGATGCAGGCCTCGGCCACAGCCGTTTTGAGATCCTCAATGCGATCTTCGCGAAAGCCCATGAGTTTGGCTACGGAGGCAGCAGTACTCATGGCCACCTTCTCATAACCCATCCGTGAGGGCAACCGCACCTCAACAGTCGTGCTTTTCGGCTGGCTCATGCCGTCCTCTCTGTCGAGTCCGTCCACCGGCACAGCGCAAGTGCGGTCATGTCGTCTCCCTGCGGGCCGCCTTCGGAGAACGCCTCGATCGCCGCCCACAATGCATCGAGAATATCATCGGCCCCGCGCGCCGAACACTTACTAAATTGATCCAGAAGCCTTTCGGGCCCAAACTCTTCATCCCCCTTAAAGACTTCCGTCAGCCCATCTGTGTAAAACAGCAGCCGGCTCCCCGGTGTAAACCCGGCTCGTTCGCTGGTGTAGCGCATGCCCGGCAACAGCCCCAACGGCGTGCCGCCGGCGTCGAATTGCCGCGGCTCGGCGCCGGGAGCGATCAGGAAGCCCGGATTGTGGCCGGCATTCACCACCTCGATTTCGCCGGTCTCGGGATGCAGGCGCAGGAAGATCGCCGTGACATAGCGGCGCCGCGCCTCTTCGCCCTCGGTCCAGTGGTGCTGATTCATGCGGGTGGCCAGTTCGTCGAGGGGCAGGCCCGTGACCGCCATGGCGCGAAAGGCCGAGCGGAAGCTGGTGGACATGATGGCTGAGGCAAGTCCCTTGCCGGCCACGTCCGCGACTGCCATCAGCAGGCTCCCGTCGGGCTGCGCCACGATATCCAGGTAGTCGCCGCCCACCTCGTAACAAGTGGCCGACCGGAACCCCACGGAGTAGCCGGGAATATTGGGCAGTTTCTGCGGCAACAGCGAGCGCTGGATGAGGCGGGCCGCATCCATATCCTGCTGGACGCGGGCGAACTCCACATTGCGTTTGTGATTGCGGGCGTTCTCCAGGGCCACGGCGGCCTGCAGGGCGAGCCCCTCGATGAAGTCGGCCTCGTAGAGGGTCAATCCGCGCCCGTCAGGAGGGGCAACGGCTAACTCCGTCATGCTCACGCCGTCGCGGTCCTGCAGCGGAAAGCGCACCACGCCCTCGGTGTCGCCGGCAAGGTGATCGCCATAACTCAATTCGTAGGAAGGAAAAGCCGCTCCGGCCATCTCCAGTTCGCGCACTACGATGCGCAGCACCGACTCCAGCACCTCTTCTTCGCGGATGGTGGAGTGGACCTGGCGTGAAGCCTCGAGCAGCGCCTGCAGACGCGCCACCTGCTGCTGCAAGTCGATTGTTTCGTCGTTTCCCGGAAGCTGAATCCCCGCCGCCATGGCACATTCCCCTTTGTGGAATTGACTTTAGCATGACACGGGTGGGGGTGGCATCTTGAAGACGTTCCGGCACAGCGCCCAGCCGGTTTATCCTTGGGTCGATGCGCAAAACCCTATCTGTAGCCATGATTGCCGTGAACGAGGAGGCGAACCTGGCTCGCACCCTCGAGACCGTTCGCTGGGCCGACGAGATTATCGTTGTCGATTCCGGCTCCAAGGATCGCACGTTGGAGATCGCCCAGTCTTTCGGCGCCAAGACCAGCTATCACGCCTTCGGCGGCCACGGCGAACAGAAGAACGTGGCCCTGGACCTGTGCACCTGCGACTGGATTCTGCTGCAGGATGCCGACGAACCCCTCACCCCCGAGCTACAGAACGAGATCCGCAACCTGCTGGCCTGCGAAGACGGCCGCGAGCCAGAATTTGGCGCTTACTGGATTCCGCGCCTGAATCTCTACTTCGGCCGTTGGATTCGGCATGGCGGCTTTTATCCCGACCACAAGCTGCGCCTCTTCCGGCGCGGGGCCGCGCGGCTGAGCGAAGGCGTCGGTCCCCATTCGACACCGCAGTTCGAGGGGCCGCGGGGGAAGTTGAAGCACGACATGCTGCACTACGCCTATCCCACCATGACCATCTACCTGGAGCACATGAACCGCTACAGCTCCGAGATCGCGCAACTGCTCTACGCCAAAGGCCGCACCAGCAAATCGCTGCCCGCCTTCTTGTGGAACACGGTGGCCAATCCCGCGGCCACCTTTATCTATAACTACTTTTTCAGGCTGGGTTTTCTGGATGGGCGAGAGGGGCTGATCCTGCACCTGAACCATTCGGCGGTCTACATTCACGGCAAGTTCATCAAGGCCTGGTGGCTCGGCAAGAGCAAAGGCTAGGCCGTGTGCGGAGATAAAAGCTTCAGCAGCGTGCCGTGCGGTTCTCTCGTTCTCCCGGTTCATCCACGCTTCTCGACCCTTCATCCGGTTTTCCGACCTCTGGTCCAAAACAGCGCGCGGGCTGCTGCGCGCTGTCCTATGGTCGGAGGGTAGAAGAAATCTCCGGAAAGGGATTCGCCCCCCATGACTGAAACGGATGCAATGCTCGTCCAAGTCGAAGCAGTGAGCCGAACGTTCCCCCTGGACCACAGCGCCGTCACGGCGCTTGACCACACCAGCCTGAGTGTCGCAGCCGGAGAGTTTCTGGCTATCTCGGGACCCAGCGGCAGTGGGAAGTCCACCTTGCTGAACCTCATCGGCTGCATCGACAAGCCTTCCAGCGGCCGCATCCTGGTGGACGGTGTCGACACCTCGACGCTTAACCCCAATAAGATGACGGCGCTGCGCCGCAACAAGATCGGGTTCGTGTTTCAGACCTTCAACCTCATTCCCGTCTTCACAGCGGCAGAGAATGTCGAGTTCCCCCTGCTGATCCAGGGGGTGGGTTCGCGCGAACGCCGCCAGCGTGTGGCCGCGGCACTGGATAGCGTGGGGCTTTCGGCTCGCGCCAACCATCGCCCCGACCTGCTCTCGGGCGGCGAACGCCAGCGTGTGGCCGTGGCACGGGCCATTGTGCATCAGCCCGCGCTGGTGCTGGCCGACGAGCCGACTGCCAACCTCGACACTCACAACGCCACGCAGTTGATCGACCTGATGCACGACCTGAATCGGCGCCTCGGTCTCACCTTCATCTTCTCGACGCACGATGCTCGACTGCTGGAGCATACCGATCGCATCGTCCGGCTGTGCGACGGGCAAGTGGTTTCCGATACGCAGTCCCAAGGAGGCAGCCGTGGGTAAGTTTCTTCTTCTCGCATTCAGAAACATCTTCCGCAACCGCCGCCGCACGATCATGACGCTGACGATGGTTGGCGGAGGGGTGGCCGGCCTGCTGCTTTCCGGTGGATACTTCGCGTTCATGACCCACGGGCTGCGCGAAAACACCATCAACAACGGCCTCGGCCACTTGCAGATCTTTACCGCGGACCACTTTCGCCGCGACGAAGTCCGCGTGCTCGATACCGGCATCGAAAACTGGCGTCAAGTGGCGGCCAACGTCGGCTCGGCCGAACACGTACGCGGCGTCGCTCCGCGCATCGACTTCTACGGCATGGTCTCGAACGGCACCAAGGCCGCAGGATTCATGGGCAGCGCCGTCGATCCGGTTGCCGAGAAGAGCCTGGGGTTCGTTACGCGGGTTACTTCAGGCCGCGACCTGGACGCCAAGCCCGGGGGCGAGGTCGAGGCCATCGTCGGAGTTGGCCTGGCCAAGTCAATGAATGTGCAAGTGGGCGATGGCTTGACCATATTGGCCATGACTTCAGACGGCGCGTTGAACGGCGTGGATGTGCAAATAGTAGGCCTGGTGAAGTCCGGCGCGACGGAATTGGATGCGCGCTATCTGCGCATCACCCTGCCGGCTGCGCAGAGGCTGCTGCAAAGCGATCGCGTCACCAATCTGGTGGTTGGCCTGGATTCCACAGACAATACCGATGTGGCTTACAACGAACTGGCACCGCGGCTTGCGGGCCTCCCGCAGCAGATGACGCTGAAGAAATGGATCGACCTGGCCACCTATTACAAGCAGGTGAACACCATGTTCAACGGCATCTTCCTGTTCATGGGCGTGATTGTCTTCTTCATGGTGTTGATGAGCAGCGTGAATACCCTGCTGATGTCCATGATGGAGCGCACGCGGGAGATCGGCACCATGCTGGCCATGGGCACGCCGCGGCTGTGGATCGTGGTGCTGTTCATGGTGGAAGCCACGCTGCTGGGCCTGATGGGCGCGGTGGTGGGCATGGTGGGCGGCAATCTGCTGGGGGCGCTCTTGAACGTCTCGGGCCTGCACATGCCGCCGCCGCCTGGATTTACCGAGCCGCTTCCGTTCAAGGTTCTTCACGTGCCGGTGCTTATGATTGGCTCTTCGGTGCTGGTGATCTTGTCGCTGGCTCTTGCTTCAATCCTGCCGGCGATCCGCGCATCGCGGCTGCAAATTGCGGAGGCTTTGGCTCATGTCTAACATCAATTGCGTACTGCGTACTTTTCTGCTGATCTTCGTCATCGGCTTTCTCATTACCTGGGCACTGGTAGGCCATGCCGCACCGGCTACGCCCGACGCCGAGGCCATTTTGAAACACGCCGACACCTACCGCAATGGCTGGCCTTCCTACGTGCTGAAGGTGAAGATCACCAGCTACGAAGCGGGCCGGTCCGACGAGGAAAAACTCTACGACGTGTCGCAGAAGGGCACGGAGAAGACCTATGTGGAGTTCATGAGCCCGCGCGAAAAAGGCGAACACCTGCTGATGCTGGGCGACGATATGTGGATCTATCTGCCCGACACCAGCCGCCCGGTGCGCATCACGCCCTTGGAACGACTGTCTGGCGACGCCTCGAATGGCGACATTGCCCGCACCAACTACGCGGTGGACTACACGCCAACCTACGTGCGCACGGAGAGGGTTGGCACAGAAGAGTGCAACGTGCTCGATCTTGCCGCCAAGCGCAAGGGCGCAACGTATCAGCGCATCTTGTTCTGGGTCCGCGTACAGGACGCGCGGCCGGTGCGGGCGGAGTTCTATCTGACTTCGGGCAAGCACATCAAGTCTGCCACTTTCGACGATTTCGCGCCGATCGGCGGCAGGGTCCAGCTTCGGCGTATGACCCTTTACGACGAGATCCGGCATAATTCGCACAGCGTGCTGGAATACTCCGGCATTGCACCGAAGGAGTTACCGGACAAGCTCTTCTATCAGGGGCGGACGGATCGGTTCTGATCTAGCGAGTCAGCGAGTCAGCAAGTCAGCGAGTTAGCAAGTTAGCGGGCCGGATCGCTGGTGGAGAAAGGTCTGGCTGTTCATTTGCGGACGGATGGATTCAATTCCGGACAGATGCATGGAACTTGACTTGCATCTGTCCCAGGCAAGCTATTCGCAATCAACACGTGGGCGATGGCATGGCTTGGCAGCCGAAATGCAACCTCCCCCTGGAGATCCAGCAGGAAAGGAATCTGAAATGGCAAGAAACTCTTTGGGACTTCGTGGTCTTTCCGTTCTTCTTTGCGTCTTGTTGCTGCTGATATGCGGATGTCGCCTGTCTGCGCAGAATGCCGCGAGCTGCAACCTGACGGTGCGAGTCACGGGCCTGCGCAATGCAAAAGGCGTTGTCCGCCTCACACTCTTCCGCGACACGAAGGCCATTGAGACACGTGAATTGCAGATAGACCCCGCAACGCTCACCGCGAAAGTTGGATTCGAGAAGCTTCCGCAAGGCACCTATGCGGTGAACCTGTTTCACGATGAGAACAAGAACGGCAAGATGGATCAGAACTTTGTGGGAATGCCCACCGAGGGCTACGGCATGTCGAACAATCCCAAGAAGCGAATGGGCAAGCCGGGATTCGACGAAACCAATTTCCAAATCAACCAGCCGGAAATGGCAATTGAGATCAAGACGATCTATTGGTAACGGGTGAACGCGATGAAAGCAACGAAATCCGTGAAGCTCGAGGAACCCGGGCCTTGGAAGAGGCTACAATTCCCGGCCGCATTGATGCTGATTTTCTGGGCAGTGGCCATCACGCTGTGGCGCCGGACCGGAAACCTCTTCTTCCTTTTCGACATCGGTTACATCGGCACGTCGCTTGGATTGGGAACCGGGCTCTATGCCTTGCTGCCGCGCCATAAAAGGCCTATCGGGCGGCGGCTTGCCCAGTTTCTGATCGGCGTCTACATGGTCGGCTTCCTGGGATTGTTCGTGCTGCAGAACATGCAGCTCGAAGGGTTGTTCTTCTTTGTGTGCACGGGTGTGTTTGCCGGCGCGATCATCCACTATTCCATCGCCAAGCTGGCCGGGCCGCTGATCTTTGGCCGCGGTTTTTGCGGATGGGCCTGCTGGACGGCGATGGTGCTCGATCTGCTGCCATTCGACAAGAGCAAGGGTTGGCTGCCGGGCAAATGGAAGCATCTTCGATCCGCGCATTTTGGGTTGAGCCTGGGCCTGGTGGCTACGCTGGTGTTTGTTTTCGCCTACCGCCCTCGGCACCTTGAGCCGCTTTGGTGGCTGCTGGCCGGCAACGCGCTCTACTACCTGGCGGGAATCTCGCTGGCCTTTGTGCTGAAAGACAATCGCGCCTTCTGCAAGTACGTTTGTCCCATCCCGGTGCCGATGAAACTCGGCTCGCGCTTTGCGCTGCTGAAGATCGCCGGCGCCAAAGAGCACTGCAACCAATGCATGGCCTGCGTGAAGGCCTGCCCCATGGACATTCGCGTACCCGACTACCTGCTGGCCGGCGAACGGGTTCTTTCCACCGAATGCATTCTGTGCCAGACCTGCGTCAGCGCATGCCCCACCCACACCCTTGCCGTGTCTTGGGGCTTGGACATGGGCGGACGCGAACGGCTGCAAATACGCCCCTCAACCAACATCCCGAAAGGAAATTGAAATGAAGAGAATTCAGCTTGCATTCCGCATTCTTTCCATCCTGTTATTCGGCTTGCCGACCCTTTTTGCCGGCAGCCTGATGGCGCAAACGAATGCGCCCGCAGCACCTGCTGCCGCGACGGCCACACTGACCGTTCACGTCAACGGCATTCGCAATGCGACCGGCAAGATTCACTTGGCGCTCTTTCGCGATTCGATAGCCGTGGACAAGCGGGATTTGGACATCGCCCCCAAGACGCATTCGGCCGCAGTGGTCTTCGAAAAGATTCCCCAAGGCACCTACGCTGTGTATTTGATCCACGACGAGAACATGAACGGGAAACTCGACATGGATGAGATGGGCATGCCTCTGGAAGGCTATGGCATGTCGAACAATCCTCCCAGGAGAGAGGGAAAGCCGGGCTTTGACGAAACCAATTTCAAGGTTGCGAATCCCGAAGTCTCCATCGAAATCAACATGATCTATTGGCAGTAGATCCGCAAATCGGCCGAGGGTTTTGGGAGGTGTTGCATGACAAATTCGAGAATCCTGGGCTACCTTTGCAACTGCTTTCTGCTTCTGTTGCCGGTGCTCGTCTTCAATCTCCTACTCGCAAAGAAGCTCCCGGCCGCTTACCAGGCAGATGTCTTCTGGAGCAACATTCCGCAGGCCATTTCCGTGCCTGAGAATCTGCTCCGCATGGCGGTGATGATGTTGCCTGTTTTCATGGTTCTCCAACTATCGAGGCCAAGCCAGAAGCTCGGTCTCGCACTCTATCTCTTCGGCCTGGCGGTTTACTTCGCCTCCTGGACCATTCTCATCGCATCTCCGCAAAGTGCATGGAGCCGGAGCGCTGTCGGCTTCATGGCTCCCGCATTCACCCCGGCCATCTGGCTTTGCGGAATCGGGCTGATCGGGGATCGGCTTCAATCTTCGGCGGTCCCATACAAACCGTGGATGTATTGGACTGTCTCAGCGTTCTTTCTGTTGTTTCACAACCTGCACGCGGCCACGGTTTATGGGCGCAGGGCATGACTCGAAACTGAAGCCCGGCTCAGTTGTTTGATCCGGGCATCCCGATTCAACATTGTTTCTTCACCGATTTGCCATTTTGAAGCGAGCCCCATGAAATATTGGCTTCTCATCCCGATTGTTCTTGCTGTTGCGGCCGTTCCTTCGATGGGCCAGGCGGATGCGGCTTCGGACGCAGCTCCGGCTCCCACTGCGACAGAGAGCCACTTCGATTTCCGCTACGCGCTTGCCATCATCGACGACGCGACCTTCGACAGCAAGCTCAGCGCGCCGGTCCCTGCGCAGGCCAGCCCGTATGTGAAAGCTCCCACGGTCACGCTGCTTCAGAACCAGGCTTTGCTTGAGCCCTCATTCAGCCTTCATTACCGCGATCGGTGGACGGTTTCTTCAAGCGCGGTTGCGTATGCCTCCACTTTCCACGGTCTCGACGCTGCGCAGTTCAATCTCCCCGCGGGCAATCCGGTGGCGGCAGCCGAATTGAACGCCGCGCTCGAGCCCTACACCGGCACGCACGCCACGGTCCACGTGAAAGAGGCCTATGCCGGGCTGTCGGCAGGGGACTTCGATTTCATGGCTGGGCGGCGCATGGTGCGCTGGGGAACCGGTTATGCGTTCACTGCGGCCGGGGTGCTCGATCCGCCGCGCATTCCCACCAATCCCACCGACCGGCTCAACGTGAACGAAGGCCGCGACATGGTGAAGGCCGATTATGTGCATGGACCGCACGCTTTTACCATGGCATGGTCGAGTGCGGCGCTGGCGCCCGCCGCGGCCAATCTGCATGACACCACGGCCTTCCGCTACAACGTGCTGTTGAAGGGGTTCGACACCGCGCTGATTGCCGGCGACGACCGCGGCGGCGACGCCTTCGGCGGGCTGACCTTTACGCGGGTCTTCGGGCAGGCCTGGGAGTTGCACGGCGAATCGGCGTGGCGCGAGCATGAGGCCCTGCTGCTGGGCGCAAAGTACACCACCGGGACGGGCATCACCTTCATCGGAGAGTACTTCACCCCACCCAACATCCCGTACTATCGGGACGTGACCCCGATACCACTCAGCGGCCGCCAGAGTTACGCGTTTCTGCGGGCGGGCAAGACGCGCTTGCGGGAGCTTCCGGGCTGGAAGGAATGGGACCTGAGCGCCGAGGCGGTGGCCAACCTCAACGACCACAGCTTTACGGCGGGGTTCGACGCCAATCGCTGGTTCGGCAAGCACTACTCTTCTTACCTGCATATGGAGATACCCGCCGGCAATGCAACGTCGGAATATGGCGCGACACCTTACAAGGCAGCCACCTCGGTGGGGGTCCGGTTCCAGCTATGACATTGAAGGAACAATCCGCGCCGGCCAGTCTCTCCGGTTTCCAAAAGCTGCCCGTCACCGCTGCGACTCTTGTCCGGGGCCTGGTGATTGCGTTAGGCGTAACCGTACTCTGCCTTGCAATTCTGTATTCCACGGGCCGGGCCCACATCTCGCAGGCTGCCTACCAGCTCGTCATTGCGCTCACATACTCGGTTTTCATCGCGCTGCCGTCGATGCTGATCCTCAACTGGGTCAACTTTCGCTACACCGACAGGTTTCCTCGCCTGGTGCTTGTGGCCGATGTTCTGGTTTTGCTGTGCACGGGAACATTCGGCGTCCTTGCCGGAGTCCTGGTCGGCAGGATTCTGGGCATCATTGCGCCGGGCACCTATTGGCGTGCCTTCCGGGGCGATATTCCCTTCACTATCGTCATCACGCTCGCGGTCGGTCTGAGTATGGTCTACTTCGAGACCATGCGTTTCAGGCTGCAGGCTGCCAAGCTCGAATTGCGCACGCGCCAGGTGGAACAGGAGCGCGCCTACAAGCTTCTGGCCGAGGCCCAGCTCTCCTCGCTCGAATCCCGCATCCATCCTCACTTTCTGTTCAATACCCTGAACTCGATTGCCGCGTTGATTCCGAGCGACCCGACGCGCGCCGAAGCTACCGTGGGCAAGCTCGCCTCGCTCTTGCGCTTCAGCCTGAATGCCCATCAGAGCGGCCTGGTTCCGCTGAGCCAGGAACTGAAGATTGTGCGCGACTATCTGGAGATCGAGAAGACCCGCTTCGGCACCCGGCTGCGCTATGAGATTGCCGTCCCGGATTCGCTGGGGCCGGTCAAAGTGCCGCCGCTGGCGCTACAATCGCTGATTGAAAACACGGTCAAGCACGTCGTATCCAAGCGCACCGAAGGGGCGCACATCCAGATTCGGGGTTCGCAGAATGGCGGCCGGGTTCGGCTTGAAGTATTGGACGACGGCCCCGGCTTCTCATTGGACGTCATTACGCCCGAGCATGGGCTAGGCAATCTCATCGCGCGCATCGAGTTGCTGTTCGGCGCGGCAGGCCAGCTCGACGTAACACGGGAAGGCGAAAAGACCGCGGTGCGGCTCTCTTTTCCTGCATGATTGGAAGTGCCCATGGAAACCGCTCCGCTGCAAGCCTATCTGGTCGACGACGAACCTCTTGCCATCGAGCGGTTGAGGCGGCTGCTTTCCGGCTTCGAAAGCATCGCGATCGCCGGCTCTTCGACCGACCCCACCCAGGCCGTAGAAGAGCTGAACCGTGAACCGGTGGACGTGCTGTTTCTCGACATTCAGATGCCGGAGCTGAACGGCTTCGAGTTGCTGGGGCGGCTCGACGACCAGCCCTTTGTCATCTTCACCACCGCCTACGACGAATACGCGTTGAAGGCCTTCGAAGTCAATTCCATCGACTACCTGGTGAAGCCCATCGAGGCCGAGCAACTGGATCGGGCGCTGCACAAACTGGATCGCTTCCGCCCGGTGGTGAAATCGGAATGGCAGCGCGACCCCGGTCTGCCCGTGCTGCTGAAGCAACTGGCCGACTCGCTGCACGGCCAGAAGCCCGACTACCCGCGCCGCATCGCCTCACGAGTCGGGGAGCGCATCTCGTTTCTCGATCTGGATGCCGTGACCCATTTCGTGGCGCACGACAAGCTCACCTACGCCGTGACGGGGGGAAGGGAGCACAGCGTGGATCAAACCATCGCCGATCTCGAGCGGCGGCTCGACCCGGGCCGCTTTCTGCGCATTCACCGCTCCGCGCTGGTGAATGTGGACTGGATCCTGGAGGTCAACTCCTGGTTCGCCGGGAAGGTGATTCTGACGCTCAAAGACGGTGCAGGGACGCAGATTCTCGTTGCCCGCGACCGGGTGCGGGATCTGAAGACGCGGCTGGGAATCTAAGAAACAGTTGTCAGTGGACATGGATCAGCGATCAGTTAGCCACAATTGCGCAAGCTACCAAGGTGGGAGCTGCAAGACCCATTCGGAAACCGGGGAAAGCCTCGAAGATAGACCCACCACAGAGCCCACTGGCCACTGATCGCCGACCACTGTCCACTGTTCTCACGCCACTGACCGCAGCGCGGTGTCGGCCCACACCACGGCGGCGCGATAGCTGCGAACGATCTCAGCCTGGTTCAAGGCGAAGGATTGGACGATGGCATCGCAGTGCACCCAGTCTCCCTGCTCGTAGCATTCCAGCCAATGCAGCAGGGTGCGCTCTGCCGTTGCCGCGCCTTGCAAGGCTGTGCGAATCGGCTCGCGCAGGGGCAGCGAGGGCGCCAGATCCGTCATGGGCATACGAAGCATGGCGGGCAGCAGGCTGAACATGCCCAGCAAATACTGTTCCGTGGGATTCAGGTTGCAAAGACTTGCGGCCAGTTCGCAAAAGCGGCCGCGAACAAACGCCATGCGCAGGATCTCGGCGGGCTGGCCGGCGTTCAATTCAGTGGCAATGGCCAGCGTCGCAATGCGGCGGAAGGAGTCCTCACCCACCACCACCAGCGCCGTCTCGATGGAGCGGACTTCCTGGCGGATGGCGCAGACCGGGGAGTTGACCAGGCGGAGGAGGCGAAAAGTCAGGGAGGCATCGCGCTTCACCAACTCGGCCAACTGACGCAGGTGGAGCGGCTCCTGCTGGATCAGCTCAAGAATCTGAATATGAATGAGGCGGTTGGGCGGGACCTTGCGACCCATCAGCAACACGGGGCGACAGAAGAAAAATCCCTGGAAGAGATTGAAGCCCTCGTCGACCGCTTCCTTCTGCTCGGCTTCGGTCTCGACCTTTTCGGCAACCAGGGCGACTGTGGTGTTGCTGAGCAGGCGCAACTGTTCGCGGCGCGATTCCTTCTTGGTGGCGGCAAAGTCGATCTTGACGTAGTCCGCCAGTTGCACCAGCGGCAACTTTTCAGGCTTCCAGATGAAGTCGTCGAGGGCGAAACGATAGCCGATCTTCTTCAGTTTGCGACAGGCAGCAATCAGATCCTGGGTGGGCTCCAGAGATTCCAGGATCTCCAGGACCGTCATGCTCGGCGGCAGCACTTCAACCAGAGCCCCGGTGAGGGACTCCGTGGTGCAATTGACAAAAGCGGGCAGCCCGCAGGTCATCTGGTCGAGGCCGAAAATCACTGTGTTGTCGAGCATGGTGCGGGTGGCCAGGTCGCCTTCGCCGCGAAAGACCGACTCGGCGCCGGCCCGAAACAGCAGTTCGTACCCATGCACCCGCCGGCGTGCGTCCAGGATCGGCTGGCGAGCGACATAGCGCAGCCCTCCTGCCAAGTCCGGCGGAGATAATTCGGGAACCTGTGCCGGAACGAAATTGGCTGGCATGGACACCTTTCCCTAGAGCCTGTTATGAAACTTCCCCACGAGCGGCGCTGTCGGCCAATTCTTCTCGATTCAAGGAGCGCGGAGCGACGAATATGGAGTATCTTCGAGCGACAAGTGACGACGAAACGAGGGAAATTGGCCCCAGCCCTCCGGCTTCCACCCCATCGCGCAAAGTTCGCGCGCCGGGGACCCCGGCTTCCACCCCAACGCGCAAAGTTCGCGCGCCGGGGACGCCGGGTTGCGACGCAAATCGGTCCATACTTCGTTGTCATCCTCGGCTGTGGTCCCGCCACAGCCGAGGATTCCGCCTCGTCTCCACCCCACGGACGAAGACCTGTCCGAGGGGGCCCCGGTTCTCGCCCGATTTTCGTTCGCAACGCCGCCCGCGCGAAAGTTCATAACAGGCTCTAGAGTTTATCGGCGAATTCGCCAATAAACTTGAGAATAGCCTAACGATCGAGGCAAATTGGACTTCAGCTGGCGGAGTGGATGGCGGCCTCAGCCCAGATGATGGACTCGGCATAACACTCGACGAGCAACTGTTGGTTTTGAGGGTCTCCCTGGGTGATGTTGGCGCAGTCGCCCCAGTCGTCCCGTTCGTAGCATTCCAGCCAATGCAGCAGGCCGCGTTCGGGGTTTTGCTTTCCGTTCAGCGCTTGGCGGATCCCCTCGCGCAAGGGCAAGGTTGGAGTCAGATCCTCCATGGGACTTTGCAACATGGCGGGCAGCAGGCTGAGCATCCCCAGCAGATATTGCTCGGTGTAATCCAGGCCAAAGTGCTCGGCAGCGGCTTCGCAGAAACGTCCGCGGACAAAAGCCATGCGCAAGATCTCGGCGGGCTGCTTACCGTTCAGTTCGCTGGCGATGGCCAGGGTCGCAATGCGGCGGAAGGCATGTTCGCCCACAGCCACAAGCGCGGACTGGATGGAAACCACTTCCTGCTGCACGGCGAAGAGGGGTGAGTTTACCAGACGCAACAACCTATAGGTCAGGGAGGCTTCGCGCTTGACCAAGCGGGTCAGCTTGGAGAGATCGAGATTCTCTTCATGGAGCAGCTTCAGAATCTGGATGTAGAACAGAGGGTTGGCGGGTATGGTGCGATTCTTGATCAGGACCGGGCGGCAAAAGTAGTAGCCCTGGAAGAGTGTGAAGCCTTCTCCCTTCACCCGTTTGTGATCTTCCTGGGTCTCCACCTTTTCGGCCAGCATCTTGATCTTTGTGCCGCGAACCCGGCGAATCAGCTCTTCCCGCTTGTAAGCGCTGGTGAGCATGATATCGACCTTGATGTAGTCGGCCAACTCGATCAGTGGCTCGAACTTCGGTTCCCAGACAAAATCGTCGAGGGCAATGCGGAAGCCGAGATCTTTGAGCTTGCGACAGGCGGCGATCAACTCGGGTGTCGGCTCGAGATCTTCAAGAATCTCCAGGACCGTGGAGGCGGGCGGCAAGACTTCAACCAGGTGACCGGTAAGCGACTCCATGGTGCAATTGACGAAGGCCGGCTTGCCTCCGGCAAGTTTCTCGATGCCGAAGAGGACCGAATTGTCGAGCATGATGCGCGTGGCCTGGTTGCCATCTCCGCGAAAGGCCAGTTCAGGGCCAGCGCGAAACAGCAGCTCGTAGCCGTGCACCTGTCCGCGAAGGTCAAGGATCGGCTGGCGCGCCAGATAGCGCAGCCCTCCCGCCAGTTCGTGAATGGTGGCAACTTCGGCCGCGCCGCCAGGTGCTTGTTGGATTGCCATTCTGACCTTCTAGTGTCGCTCATCGGTCATATCGGGCGGGACTTGAATCAATGCTGCCGGGAGCGACAAAAAATGCTGTCACTTGCCAATCCGGCGTCAAGGTTTTCACCTTGTTTATCGGATGTTGGCCCCCTGGACAGAGAAAAAAGGCTTGCCCGGTTGGTTACCTGGTTGCGGCGATTCCGATTTCGGAATCAGCCGCCCATGAACATTCCGCCGTTGACGTCGAGGACATGGCCGGTAATGTAGCCCGCCCCTTCGGAAGCCAGAAAGGCCACCGATTGCGCAATTTCCAGATCGGTTCCCGCGCGCCCCAAAGGAATCTGGGCCACCATGGCCATACGGAGTTTTTCATCCAGAACAGCGGTCATGGGGGTCTCGATGTAGCCCGGCGCCACCGCGTTGACGGTGATGCCGCGCGAGCCGAGTTCGCGCGCCATGGAGCGGGTGAGGCCGATGAGGCCCGCCTTGCTGGCCGCATAGTTGGCCTGGCCCGCCTGGCCTGTTCTGCCCACCACGCTGGAGATGTTGATGATACGCCCCCAGCGATTTTTCAGCATGGGGCTGAGCAGGGCTTGGGTCAGCAGGAACGCACCGGTGAGGTTGGTTCCCAGCACGTCGTCCCAGTCGGCCCGCTTCATGCGCAGCATAAGGCCGTCGCGGGTGATGCCGGCGTTGTTCACCAGGATCTCGACCTTGCCGAACTGCTCCAGCACGGCCTTGGCGCCGGCCTTGATGGATTCCTCATTGGAGACGTCGAGGGCAACCGCGGTGGCCTTGCCTCCCAGGCGGGCAATCTCCTCTTTCACTTCGGCCAGCTTCTCCTGGTTGCGCGCCGCCAGCACCAACACTGCCCCGGCCCGCACCAGTTCCAGCGCGCATGCCCGGCCAATTCCCTGGCTGGCTCCGGTGACCAGCGCAATTCTGCCCTTCAAATCTGCCATCGTTTCGTATTGACCCTTGCGCAAGCCGATCGCCGCGCCCTTCCGTCCATCATTATAGGGGGCAAGATTGCGGGTGTTTTTGGGCGGGCAAGAATCCAAGAAAACGCCCGGTCCGAAGAGCGGCCCGGTTCCCGGAAGTAGGACAAAGCGTGCCCGAGAGGGATAAACTCGGTGCCATGGAACGGTTAGACCGGCACTTCGACAAAGTCACGGGAACACAAATCCTGCACGCCGTGGTGCGCAGGCTGGTGGCCGAGGCTCGCAAGACTCCGTAACCGCTCCGGTCAGGGCAATTGGATGCCTCTTTCGATCCGGCTTTCAAAGGCGAATCGAGAATACCGAAAGGCAACCGCAGATCCTTCGATTCGGCTGAAAAGCGCCTCTCTCAGGATGACAGTGGCTTTTATTTGGTTCATTATGCAGGGTTTATGCGGTGGTTTCCCGCCGGGAGCCCAGCCGCGCCACCCCGTAACCCCTCCGGTCCCCTCCCAGCCAATCCCGGGTCCGTTGGCTTAGACTTATTCGATGGAAGAGTTCAGCAGAATCCAACGCCTGCCGCCTTATGTCTTCAATATCACTGGGGAGATGAAGGTCTCCGCTCGCCGCCGCGGCGAGGACATTATCGACTTCGGGATGGGCAATCCCGATGGGGCCACGCCCAAGCACATCGTTGACAAGCTGGTGGAAGCGGCGCTCAAGCCGGTCACCCACCGCTACTCGGTCTCCCGCGGTTTGCCGCGCCTGCGCAAGGCCATCTGCAACTGGTACAAGACCCGTTACAACGTCGATCTGGACCCGGAGACGGAAGCGATCGTCACCATCGGCTCCAAGGAGGGCATCGCCCACCTGTGCCTGGCCATCCTCGACTCCCGCGACACGGTGCTGGTGCCCAACCCCAGCTACCCCATTCATATTTACGGCCCCGTCATCGCCGGAGCGCACGTGGTGAGCGTGCCGGTGCACGACCGCGAGCAGTTTTTAGCGCAACTGGAAGACCTGATTCCGCGCATGGTTCCCAGGCCCAAGGCGCTGATCGTCAATTTCCCGTCGAACCCCACCACCGAATGTGTGGAACTGCCGTTTTTGGCACGGCTGGTGGAGTTGGCGCGCGAATACGGCTTTCACCTGATCCAGGACCTGGCCTACGCCGACATCGCCTTCGACGGCTACAAGCCGCCCAGCGTGCTTGAAGTTCCCGGCGCCAAAGATGTAGCCGTGGAGTTCTTCACGCTGTCGAAGAGCTACAACATGCCCGGCTGGCGGGTCGGCTTCATGGTGGGTAATCCGGTCCTGGTGGCTGCCCTGGCACGGCTCAAGAGCTACTTCGACTACGGCACCTTCACGCCTATCCAGGTGGCTTCGATTCATGCTTTGGAAGGCCCGCAGGAGTGCGTGCACGAAATCTGCGAAACCTACCGTCTGCGGCGCAATGTGCTGGTAGAGGGGCTGAACAAGCTGGGTTGGCCGGTGGCTTTGCCCAAGGCCACCATGTTTGTGTGGGCGCAGATTCCGGAGCAGTACCGCAAGCTGGGTTCACTGGGGTTCTCAAAGCTGCTGTTGAACGAAGCCAAGGTGGCCGTTTCGCCGGGCATCGGATTCGGCGACTACGGCGACGGCCATGTTCGCTTTGCTCTGATCGAGAACGAAGAGCGGACGCGGCAGGCGCTGCGCGGCATCCGCCACATGTGGGGAAAGGGCTGAAGAACAAGACAAACGAAAAACAACGGAAGCCGCGACCTCGATTGAGCGCGGCTTCTGTTGTTTTGTACGAAGAAACGAGCGTGGACCAGGAGGTCCACGCCACAGCCGGCCAGGAGGCCAGCGCTACGAATCCATACCCCGTGGTTCGGCAACGGCGGGGAGAGACGGGAGCGAAGGCACAGCGGATAGTTCGATATTCGCCTTACAGGATGTACCGGCTCAGATCCTGGTCCTTCACGATCGAAGCGACCATCTGCTTCACATATACATCGGTGATCAGGAAGACCTTCTCAGGGCCGGAAGCGGTCATGCGTTCCTCATAAGGCAGGGGCGTGGAAGACTCGCTCTTGATCGACTCCGCCAGGGCCGCGGCAGCTTCGTCGTCCGGTGCGCGGCGAGCCACATCGGGAGCCAGGAAGCTTACGTCTTCAAGCACCCGCTCCATGATGGTGTGCAGGCGGCGGGCGCCGATGTTTTCAGTCTGCTCGTTCACCTTGAAGGCAAACTCCGCCATCTCGCGCAATGCCTCGGGGGAAAACTCCAGGCGAACGCCTTCGGTCTCGAGCAACGCGGTGTATTGCTTGGTCAAAGACGCTTTGGGCTCGGTCAGGATGCGGAGGAAATCATCCACCGTGAGCGACTGCAACTCCACGCGAATGGGGAAGCGCCCTTGTAACTCGGGGATAAGATCGCTGGGTTTGGAAACGTGAAACGCGCCTGCGGCGATGAAGAGAATATGATCGGTGCGCACCATGCCGTAGCGGGTGTTCACCGTCGTTCCTTCCACGATGGGGAGAATGTCGCGCTGCACGCCCTCGCGCGAGACATCGGGTCCGTGTCCGCCTTCGCGGCCGGCAATCTTGTCGATTTCGTCGAGGAAGATGATGCCGCTGGACTCGACGCGCTCGGTGGCGGCGCGGTTCACCTGGTCCATGTCGATCAGGCGGCCTTCTTCTTCCTGCACCAGATAGTCGAAGGCATCGGCGACTTTCATTTTGCGCTTCTTGGAGCCGCCGCCGAAGATGTTGGGCAGCATGTCCTTGAGGTTCATTTCCATGTCCTCAAGGTTTTGGTTGCTGATGATGCCGAACTGCGGGGTGTTGCGTTCGCGCACGTCGAGCTCCACCTGGCGGTCGTCCAGCTTGCCCTCGCGGAACTGCTGACGCAGCTTTTCGCGCGAACGCTGATGGCTCTCGGCTCCCGGCAAGGTCAACTGTCCCTCGACAGCCGGAGCAGCTGCCGGAGGCGGAGGCAGCAGGACATCCAGCAGCCGCTCCTCGGCGTTCATCTCCGCCTTGTCTTCCACTTCTTCAAGCCGCTCTTCGCGCACCATGTCGATGGAGATCTCCACCAGGTCGCGAATCATCGACTCCACATCGCGGCCCACGTAGCCGACCTCGGTGAACTTCGAGGCCTCGACTTTGAGGAACGGCGAACCGGTCAGCTTGGCCAGGCGGCGGGCGATCTCGGTTTTACCCACGCCGGTGGGTCCAATCATGATGATGTTCTTGGGCATGATGTCGTCGGCAATGTCGGGCGGCAGCTTCTGGCGGCGCTGGCGGTTACGCAGCGCAATGGCCACGGCACGCTTGGCGGCACGCTGACCCACCACGTGTTTGTCGAGTTCGGTGACGATCTCGCGCGGCGTCAACTCGTCGAGCGAGAGATCCTGTTCTTCGGCGGATGCGGGTAGATAAATGGCCATTGTTCTCTTCGAAAGCTCCAGAGTTCGTCTTAGCCAATGCAGGTTCACAACCGAGTGCATTTGGCTTTGTCACAGGGCACGACTTCAGTCGGGCCGAAAAGCAGTACCGATCGCGCCAGGGCTTTAGCCCCTGAGGCGACATCGTCCTCGGACGGCATCGAACAACCTTCAGGGGCTAAACAGGCTGCGGAAAAAGGCCTTGTTTCGGAGGAAAATCTCCCCAGAGCTTCCCTCCGGGGCTGAAGCCCCAATGATTCTGTTGGCTTTACGCGGGGGTTGAAACCCCCGCCTCCCTCCGTACCGAGTTTTTCCGCAGCCTGTAAAGCCCGGACATTTTTGCGGGTCCATGCGGCACGACTAAAGTCGTGCCCTGACACAACGAAGGTCGGCTCCCTCGATTAGCTCTTCAGTTCTTCAATCGTGATGCGGTCGTTGGTGTAAATGCAGATCTCGCCGGCAATCTTCATGGCCTTTTCGGCAATCTCGCGGGCGCTCAAATCGGTGTTCTCAATCAATGCACGCGCCGCGGCCGTGGCATAACTGCCACCTGAACCAATTGCAGCTAGGTTCTCGTCGGGATCGATCACATCGCCCGAGCCGGAGATCAGAAAAGTCTGACCCTTGTCGGCAACCAGCAGCAGGGCTTCGAGGTTGCGCAGCATCTTGTCCGTGCGCCAATCCTTGGCTAACTCCACAGCAGCGCGATTCAGGTTTCCGGCGTACTGTTCCAGCTTGGTTTCAAAGCGCGCAAACAGGCTGAACGCATCGGCCGTGGAGCCGGCAAAACCGGCCAGGATCTTCTCCTGGTAAAGCCTGCGGATCTTTTTAGCCGAGTGTTTCAGCACATGATCGCCCAGCGTCACTTGTCCATCGGCGGCCATGACCACATCGCCGTTGCGGCGCACACAAATCACCGTCGTCGAGCGAATGCGCGGGCGTTGGCTTGACGCGTTTTTGTCTTTGGAAACCAAGAAAACCTCCGGGATGGGCGTCCGGCAGGCCGGAACTCCTTGAAGTTGCAGACCTAAGTATAGGCCATTTTCCAGGGGTCACTGCCTGGCTCCCGCGCGGGGACAAGGTTGAGATTTCCGTGCCCCATCCATTTCGCGTTCTTTGCGAGATGGGCAGGAAAACTGAAGCCTTGCCCTGCCACCGTCCAACTGTCCACTGGCCACTGTCCGCCGGTCACAGTCCACGGAACAAGGTCGTTATGGCCCGTCCCAGCGCATTGCCCAGCCCTTGCGACCGGTCGTAGAACTGCGCCTGGACAGATGTTCTCGCCCGCCGGCAAGCATCGTAATAGGCGGGATCGAGAGCGAGCTTTCTGAAAGCCTCCACGAAGCTGTCAACATTGTCGGCTTCGGCCTTGATTGCCGCGCAGCCTAAAACTTCCCACGCCGGCACCACCGAGCTCACCACGACGGGCCGCCCGGCCAGGACTGCTTCCGCTGCTGTCATGGCGAGTCCCTCGCTGAATTGACTGGTCGTGGGCACCACCATGGCATGAGCCCAACCCAACGTTTCAAGCGCCTTTTCCCGATTGCGAAGACTGGTCTCGATCGACACGGTCTGGTTCAATTGGCGTTCCTTGGCCTGCCTTTGCAGCGTTTCAAACGCTGACCCCGCACCGACAATCCTCCACCGAAACGCGCCCGGCATCTCCTGTTCCAGCCGCTCGGCCATCTGCAGAATCAGGAACACCCCCTTGGTTTCCTCGATCCTGCCCATAAAAAGAACACGGAAAGGGCGCGCCGGAAGATCCGCAGGAGGCGCCACGCGGCTCAGAAACCCTTCGCGAAACTGAGCCCGGCACTGCGTCACCGGCCCTTTCGGGGTTCTTGCCGCCAGACGCACCTGCCGCTCGCACTCCGGCGATACGCACACGGTGGCTGCGGCAATATGCCGGAAAAACCATCCATCCATTGCAAGCAGAAGCCGGTCCATCGTACGCTGCGGCGGATATCCCATGGGCCACAGCGTGTTATGCAGCACCGCAATCACCGGAATGCGCGCCAGCGCCAGCAGAGACAGCACAATCCAGTGCGTGGTTCCGGAGTCGGCAATCACCAGCATTGCGCGCCCCCGCACCGCCCGCGCCACCACTGTCAGCCCATAGGCAACTACGCCGAAGTGGTACTTTAAGCCGCCACGAAAATACCACGAGAGCTTGGGCCGGTTTTCAAGCCAGTGCGGGCCTACTTCGATGCTGTCCGCCCGTCCATGCCAAGACATGACGTGCGCTTCAGCCTTGGCCTCGTCGCACCAGTCCAGAAATTGCCCTGAAAAGGGCATACTCATTTGAAACGCCGGCTCCCGGCCCGCCTCCAAATCCCGGTAGAGCCCAACCACGTCGCCCGGACCCAGAGCATAGAGGATCCTCAACGGTGGTATTTGCTTCGAGGCTCGGCGATCTTGAGCGTCACCGCTTTCCAACACCATGCGGACCTCCATCCGGAATTAAGGTCATGCAAACACAAGAGATTGTCAGGGCATTTTCATAGTATTCCCTTCGTTCGGGGCTTCCCAAATTGACTCCGGGGGTCTCCATTGGTCGGTATGTAACCTGCCAACCATACATTCCGGGCCGCGCCTGCGGTATCCTCTAGTTGGAACCCCGTTCTCCAGCCTCGGTGTCCCACTTGGAGCCCTCCCAAATGACAACCTTCTTCGCCAATGCATGGGAACTTGCCGGTGGGTTGACCTTGATTGCCGTACTGGGGGGCGTAGCCCTGTGGCTCATCTTCCACAAGCGGCCTACCGCTGAGGAATTGGAACGGGCTCGCCGCCTCTTCCTCGTCCAGTCCGGGCGTCTGGTCGACGGGATGCTGCTGGACATTTGCGATGTCCAGGCCGAGGACGGCCGCACCCTGACCATGCTCCTCTACAGTTATCGCATTGGCGGCGTGGATTACGAGTGCTCCCAAGACATCACCGAGATGCAAGGCGTCGTCGACCCTGCCCAAGTCCGAGCCGGCTTCCCCAGCACTGTTCGCTATCAGCCGGGCAATCCCCAAAACAGCATTGTGATTGCCGAAGATTGGACCGGCCTGCGCGCCGGTTTGCCGGTTTTGCCCTTCTTCGAAGATCCCGAAAGAGGCGAATTCACCCACCTGCGTCCCGGCCGAGGCTGAAAACCAAACTACGACTGGCTCCCGGTACCCACCCCCGGTTACACTTCCTCTATGCATCTCCACGCGGCGAAACCGTCGCCCGGCGCCAACCGCACAAAATCCGTTCTTCGCTTCTCGCTGATTGCCACCCTGGCGTACGTCGTGTTGACCTTTGTGGCAGGACTTCGCGCCCACTCCCTTGCGCTGCTCTCCGAGGCCGGACACAATGCCTCCGACTTTCTGGCCCTGCTGCTGAGTTTTGCCGCGGTGTATTTTCAAACCCGCCCGGCGGATCACTCCAGAACCTTCGGCTATCAGCGCGCGGGGGTCCTGGCCGCTTTCATCAATGCCGCTACACTGATCGTCATCTCACTCTGGATCGGCATGGAAGCCGTGCATCGGCTCTCGAGCCCCGTCGCCGTTCAGCCCAAGCTGATGATGGTGGTGGCTGCGGCCGGTGTGGTCATGAATGGCGTGATTGCCCTGCTGTTGTGGCGTGTGGCGGGCGACGTGAACATGCGCTCGGCCTTTCTTCACATGGCCGGAGACACCCTGTCGACGGCGGCCGTCATCGCCGGAGGCGCCGGGATTCTGCTCACCGGCCACAACTGGATCGACCCGGCTCTCTCACTGCTCATCGCCGCGCTGATTCTCTGGTCCAGCTTCGGGATCGTGCGCGAGACCCTCAATATCCTTCTCGAAGGCACACCGCGGGGCGTCAAAGTGGCCGAGATCCGCAGCGGCATGGAGGCGATCGAGGGCGTGGTCAACGTTCACGACCTGCACGTCTGGAGTCTTGGCTCGCAGTCCCGCGCTCTGGCCTGCCACGTCACTATCGACGACATCCCTCCGTCGGAGAGCGCCTGCATTCTGGCCAAGCTCAACCATGTACTCAAAGAGCACTTCAATATCTGCCACACCACCATTCAGTTTGAGCACGCCGGTTGCGAACAACTGGACGGGTGCGTCGTCCCCATCGAAGAGATGGCTAGCAGCCCCGAGGCCCACGGACATCACCACGGCCACTCGCACTAAAGCAACCCTCCAGTGCGCCTACGCGAAGCTCAGATTGGGACTTGGGATTGCTGGTCCGCTCGATCCAGGAGTTCTTGCTATAGCACCTTGCGGGCTTCGGCTTCGGGGTCGCCGAGGGATCTGGGGAACAAGGTGTAGACCGTGCTGCGCTGCAAGCGCTGGCCGGCAATCAGGTTTTCCAGCGGGCCAAGGCACTCCATCTCGACGTAGGGCAGCGGGTCGGCGTTGGTGTAGATCTGGGTCACGCAGCCGCCGTCGGGGTAGTCGCCGGGGCCGGCTTCGGCCTCGATCAGCGCCACGCATTTTGCTCCAACCCAGGCCATGCGGCTGCCTTGGCTGCCGATCTTGACATTGTGGGTGCGGTCGCGTTTGAGGGTAAGAAGGCGGCCGTCGATCTTCAATCCGGCCGGTTGAGCCTCAGACAAGGGAATGTAGCCGGCTGCCTGATAAGAATGCTCGGGCAGCAACATGCAGGCCAGTTGCGGGTCGCTCATCTGGGCGATGGTCCACACGGCAACCTTGACGGGCGCGCCCGACACCTTGCGATATTCGCTATGAATACGCAGCACCGGTTCACCGGGTACGAGTTCGATGTGGCGGATAACCTGGATACCGTAGCCGGCATCGATCGCGGAGGTCAGGGTCACGGAGTTTTCGCCTGCCACGGCGACCGTGGGCTGACCGTCGAAGGCGGCAGGGGGTGGCCAGGGATGGCCTTGCATGGACGGCCATGCAGATTGAGGCGCGGGCCAGCACTTGTCTCCGCCATAGTTGACCCACTCCTTGGAGGCAGGCGGATGCACCTGACCGTCGAGGGCGCGATTTTCCCAGAAGACGCCCGCCTCGTCGCCGAGAAGGCGGAACTGCATGACGCGGCCAATGGCGGGAACGACGATCGCTTCCGCATGAGCGTTGGCGATGCGATAGCAACCGGCCCAGCCGTGGTAGGAAACGGGCGCGATGGAGACAGGGGACGGCAAGGGGGTTGGCAATGCTTCTGCGATGGGTAGAACCGAGATGTCATCCAAGGTGTTTCTTTCTCAGGGTAGAGAGCCCGGGTGCGGTGCGGAACCAGGGGATTGTGGAGGGCTTGAATAGGAGCCTTGAGAGCCGTTTGGCGGCTGGCTCTCATAGGAAAGAGAGACAGCCGCCAAGTCTTTGACCGAACGATTCTGTGCCTTCCCATCCATTCCGCGGTGAAACTGCGGAATGGATAGGCCACCTGCATGGGTACCACGTCAAGCGGTCACAGCCCTAGTCGTTTGCGGAAGCCTTGTTGGTTTCAACTTCGCGCTCGTCCAGATGGTCATACCAGGTGAGTTTGAGGATGAACGAGGTAACCAGGATGGAGCCGGCAGCCATCGCGACGCGGTCCCATTCCCTGATCACGACGTACAAGGGCAGGGCCACCAGCGAGATCTGCCAGACGATGCCGACGGCGATGTTGAACATATCGCGGCCGAAGTCCATGTTGCGCTTGAAGGTGGGGTCGACCGCGAGCACCTTCTTGAGCACCGGACCCCAGAAGCCCCAGGGGCGAACGCGGGTGTAGAAGTCGATGAGGACCTCGTCGGATTCCTGTTTGGTCAGCAAGGTGCCCAGCAAGCAGCCGATCAGCGAGATGCCGACCACGATGGGGAAGATGAAGACCACTTCCATATTGATGGAGTACCGGCCCAACATGTTTTGCACAAAGGGCAGCAGCGGAACGATTTTCGGCGCCAGCAGGGCGGAGCCGATTCCCGTGAGCATGCCCCAGAAATACCCGTAGCCGTTGAAGCGCCACCAGTACCATTTGAGGACGTTCGACGCGGTGTAGCCGCCCCAGAGACCGGAGACGATCCAAACCACCACTTCATTGACCGAGGTGACGTTCCAACCGAACAGGACGCCGATCACGATCACGCTGAACGAGGCCAGATAGCTGAGATGCACGTAGGTTTTGGGCGAGGCGTTGGGATTGATGTAGCGCTTGTAGATGTCGTTGACGAAGTAGGGCGGAGCGGCGTTGACGGTGGCCGCGAAGTTAGACATGAAGGCGGCCAGCAGGCCGGCGATCAGGAAGCCCAACAGGCCGACCGGGACGAAACGGGCCAGCGCATAAGGCAGGACCAGTTCGAAGTCCATATGGGTGCCCATGGCGCGCAGGTTGGGTCCGAAGAAGGCGGCCGCCAGCACGGTGAGGCCCATGATGAGGAAGTAGCGGGGAGGGGTGAGCACGATGTTGACCCAGGCGCTCATCATCGAAGCTTCGCGGGGGTTCTTGGCGGACAGGACGCGCTGCATGTCGTAGTTCGGCGCAGGGCCTGCCGCCGAGATGGGAATGCCCTTGAACAGCAGCATGACGACGAAGAAGCCGAACAGCCCATAGCCGTCTTCGTGGACCTTGGCGGTTGCCGCAGGCAGCAGCGTGGACCAATCCAGATTCAGATGCCATCCGAAGAAGATGTTGTCCCAGCCGGCGGGAACGACGCGGTGGAGCATGTCGGGGGCGACCTTGCTCATGGCGATAATGCCCACGGCAAAGGAGGCGATGGAGAGAATGAAGAACTGGACCACTTCGGTGATGACCACGCTGATCATGCCGCCCTTGATGACGTAGATGGCGGTGATGGCGATGAGGATCAGGGCGTAGATGTTGGCGTTTGTCGATGCATCGGCGGAGAACTGCCAAGGCAGGTAGGTGGCGGCGAACTTGCCGATGCCCTTGAAGGCGTAGGTGAAGAAGCCGATGATGCTGACAAAGGCGTAGATGACCACGATGAGGTGGGACAACTGGGCGCCGCGGCCGGTGCCGAAGCGGGTCTTGATCCACTCCGCGCCGGTCATGACGTTGGAGCGGCGGAGCCAGGAAGAGAGGTAGACCATCAGGAAGATCTGGTTGAAGGTGGGCCACAGCCAGGGGATCCACACGCTCTTCAGACCGTAGACGAACATCCAGGAGACCAGCAGCATGGTGCCGCTGATGTCGAACATTCCCGAGGCGTTGGAGATGCCGAGCATGTACCAGGGCATGGAATTTCCGCCCAGGAAGTAGTTCTGCATGCTCTGGGAAGCGCGTTTTGAAACCCAGTATCCGATGAAAACCGTGCTTAGCAAGTAAGCAACGATGATCACGATATCAATTACACCAAGATGCATTTGGATCCCTCATTCTCCGAAGGCGATACGCTTCTCCGCTTTGCGGAAAACGCGCGCTGCTGAAATTTTTGACCGGATTCGCCTGACTGTACACGAAAGGCGTGAAACCGGCCTGTGATTACGAATACAAAGTGCTTCCGCTTGTGGTCTGCGCATCGATTTGCGGTACCCGGCGCCGATCCCCGAAACTGCGGATTTGTTGCTTAGCTCCAAAACCGTTTGTTGCAAAGTTGTTCTAACGACGGCGTGTATCCGGGCACGACTGAGGCCCTGCCCGGAACCACCTTCAAAGAGCCTGGACCTTCCAGGATGCGGAGAAATGCTTGGCGCAAGTTGCTCGAAAAACATCCCTCGGGGGCTAAAGCCCCGGTCGTTATTTGGCGCTTTCGGCACGACTGAAGTCGTGCCCTGATACACATCAAGTGATCAACACATGGGGCTATTTCAGTTCGCCGGCTAGCAGGAACACCAAGGTGGCCTGCCAATTGATAGCGATCTCATTGCTTGCATACGACGCTAACTGGTCTGAATACACCTTTTGCGGCGGCAACCCGGCGGGTAGCGCTGCCAGAATGGCGTCTGCGCGTCCTGCGTTGGGGCCTCCGGAGAGCAAGCCCGGCCAGGGCGCGCCACCATGCGCTGCACTGGGGCGATGATGCGGATGCTGGAAGGGATTTTCGCCCACCTGGGTTACCCACGACAGAGAGAACGTGTTGCGGCCGAGAAGGTAATGCAGGTTGTCGCGGGCGGTTTCAACATAGGCGCGATCGGGCTGCAGGGCGTTGGCCATGAGCAGATACAGACCATAGCCGGCCGCCACGCCGTTCGAGCCCCACACGTAGTCGTTGGCCTTCATGCTGGTGCGGTATGGATTGCTGCGGGTGCGATCGACTACGGCCTGAGCCGCGGAGACGGTGCGGGCCTTGATGGCGGCGACCGCAGTGGCATCCTTCCCCTGGCGTTTGGAAAGCGCATAGGCCCACAGACCCATGGGCGCCACCTGGCTCCAGTTTTCCGCAGGGGGCGAGTCGAGGGTGGGCAGGAACTGCGCGTAGTTCTTGAGGAAGAAGTCAGAGTAGGTGGCTTGGCCTGTGGTGCGAGCCAACTCGGCGGCCGCCCAAAGGCGCTCGTCGGTGCAGTTGGAGTCGCCGTATTCGCCGGTGGTGATTCCCTTGGGATTGCGGAAGATCACGTTGGGGTTCTTCTCGGTCCATGCCCAGGCACGCTGGGCGGCATCCAGAGCCTGCGCGGCGAACTTGGCATCGTAAGGCTTGTAGACGCGGGCGGCAATGGCGGCGACCGAGGCCAGATCGGCGGTTGCGCAGGTGCTTTTGAAGGGTGCGGACCCGGTGCCGATGACCATGCTGGGCAGGGAGTCTTTCTCCGGCGAAACGAATCCTGAGAAATACACGCTGGTTTGCTTGTGCCAGACGCCGCCGTCGACGTCCTGCATTTTCAGCATCCATTCCAGGTTCCAGCGCGCCTCGTTCAGGATGTCGGGGGTGCCGTTGCCGGACTCGGGAATCTTGAGGGAGATGCCGTTGAGCTTCTTGCCGTAAAGCTCCCAGGCCCAAAGCAAGGTGCCGGTGGTGATGCCGGAGTTGACTACGTAGCGGCCGTAGTCGCCGGCGTCGTGCCAGCCGCCGATGTTGTCGCGAACGCCGCTGGTGCCGGATGTTGGGCTGAACTCGCCATGCTGGTGGCAAATTGGGTGCGAGTAGCCGGGAAACTCGGAGCCCAGGTCCACGGCGATTCCGCAGCGCTGGCCGTAAAAGGCGCGCATGGCCGTGTAGTAAGTGCGCTCAAAGACGTTGGGGGCGATGCTGAAGTTCCAACTGCGGCCCACGCCAGCCACTTGAAGGTAGTAGGTTCCCGGCTGGCGGAGTTGCGAGAAATCCGCCGCCTGCACCTTGTCCCCGGAATTTGGATCGACCTCGGCGGCAGCCAGCTTGCCCTTGAAAACCACGGCATTGTCGCTGGAGCGGCGGATCTCGAAGGTCTCAGCCGGAGCCTCAACCAGGGCCACTTTGACGCTTTCGAGCGGGTAGCCGACCTGGTCAACCTTGATCGCCAGGCTCTTGGCGCCGGTACCCTGGGCCAATGCGGGAAGGGAAAGGAAGCTGCAAAGGAGAGCCGCCAAAGGGAGCCGCCGTCTGGAAACCGGGTTGAGGAAAGCCGAAAAACAGGAACTGGACATGAGGGATCGTGCGCCTCTCGCTAACGTTGAAGATAAGAGCAAAGACCGGCAAGTTTCTCACATCGGCCCAAGCTCTGGCAACGGCGAAAAACAAGTGCCAAGAATGCTGAGGTTTGACTGGATCTTATCAGGTAAATTCCTGCGCGGAGCTTTCAACAGAGGACGCCAAAGTACCACGAACTGCTCTACAAAAACGTTTGATTAGTTTTTGGCCATAGGACTATACTGGGGCGATTGTGTTTTTATAAGGGAGCAAGCAGAATGAAGTTCGGCTATTTCGACGATCAGAATCGCGAATACGTAATCACCCAGCCCGATACCCCGTTACCTTGGATCAATTACCTCGGCTGCGAGGCATATTTTGGAATCATCTCCAACACTGCGGGAGGCTACTCGTATTATCGCGACGCACGCCTGCGCCGGCTGACCCGCTACCGCTATAACAATGTGCCGCTGGACTTTGGCGGGCGTTATATCTACTTGCGCGACGACGAGTCGAAAGAGTTCTGGTCTCCCTCCTGGCAGCCCACCCGCAACGAACTGAAGGACTATAGCTGCCGCCACGGCATGGGCTACAGTGTCATCGGTTCCACCTACAGCGACATCGAAGCGCACACGCGCTACTTTGTTCCCATGGGCGAAAACCTTGAAATCTGGCAGTTGACTGTGACCAACCGCCGCGACACCAAGGCCACGCTCTCCAGCTTTGCCAGCATCGAGTTCTGCCTGTGGGACGCCCAGGACGACGGCACCAACTTCCAGCGCAACTTCAACACCGGACAGGTGGAAGTGGAAGACGGCGTCATCTATCACAAGACGGAGTACCGCGAGCGCCGCAACCACTTTGCCTACTTTGCCTGCTCCGAGCGTGACGCGGCCTTCGACACGCAGCGCGAATCGTTCCTCGGCAAGTACCGCAGCTGGGATAATCCAGCCACCGTGGCCTCCGGCCAACTGACCAACTCCATCGCCAACGGCTGGTCGCCCATGGGCGCTCA